>Ga0075367_10000286_pt1 | contig 17670 bp, 17 predicted proteins | sample EndMethybrTD3032_FD_71399 | JGI IMG/M metagenome (GOLD analysis project Ga0075367, IMG submission 71399) | Populus endosphere microbial communities from Tennessee, USA - Endosphere MetaG P. TD hybrid TD303-2 | ecosystem: Host-associated > Plants > Roots > Endosphere | place: USA: Tennessee... | reverse complement strand
CCAGCACCCGCAAGGGCCGCGCGGTGAGGTTTGCTACGCCTTGCCGGGCCCGCAGACGCGCGGCCTGGTTCGGGCCGAGCTCGTTCCACTCGGCCTGCCACTCGTTGATCGCGACCGGTCCGAAGGTCTCCGTGAGCCCGTAGAGATGCGTCACGTCGAAGCCGAGCGGTTCCAGCCGTGACAGCAGGGCGGGTGACGGCGGCGCGCCGCCCGTGTCGACGTGGACGCGGCGCTGTAGCGCAGCTGCGCTGTCATCCGCCGCAATCATCGTGAGCACCGTGGGAGCGGCACTGAAGTGGGTGATCCCTTCCGCGCGAAGCAACTCCCAGATCCGGTCCGTGGCGATGCTCCGCAGGCACACGTGTCTCGCCCCGGCGGCTGTGACCGCCCAGGTGAAGCACCAGCCGTTGCAGTGGAACATCGGCAGGGTCCACAGGTAACCAGCGTCGGGGCTCAGATGGGCGTGGTACGCCATCGCGACAGCCTGCAGGTAGGCGCCACGGTGGTGGTACATGACGCCCTTGGGGCGGCCCGTCGTACCTGAGGTGTAGTTGATCGCCAGGAGATCGCGCTCGTCGACCTCCACGCGATCGGCGCGATCAGGCGCGACTCCGACCAACCACTGCTCGTACTCGTCGTCGTCGAGCTCGCCGGCGATGATCACCTGGATGCCCGCCTCGGCGCCCAGCCTTCGAGCGGTCTCGGCGAACTCGTGTGTGGCGACCAGCAGTGAGGCGCCGGAGTGCTCGAGGATGTAGGACATCTCATCGTGCGACAGGCGGATGTTCACGGGCACCAAGACGGCGCCTCGCGCCGGGACGGCCTGGTGCAGCTCGAGCATCACGTGGCTGTTGGCGCACAGAGCGGCCACACGGTCTCCTGCGCCGACACCTGCCGCGGCCAAGGCAGAGACGATGCGGGCGCACCTGTCTGCCAGCTGGGCGTACGAGAGCCGCAACTCGCCGTCGACGACCGCGACCCGGTCGGCGAAGACGGCTGCCGACCTGTCGAGGAACGCCGCGGGCGAGAGTGTGGCGAACGTGAACTCCGCCATGGGGTGTCCCTTCCTGCTCGAGTGACGTGGCGCCGAGGCCCATGACAAGAAGGCGCGTGCGCCAGCGACTCCAAAGAACATACCACTCGGTCGGTATGTGGTGACTGGTCGTTCTGAGGCTACTGAGAGGAGTGCGCGCATCCACTCACCGCGGCGTCAAGCGAGCGCCCGGCCTCCCAATCGGTGGGAGAGCTCGAGCGCCAGCGCGAGCTCCAGGCGCCGATCGGCGATCGGATGGCCGAGCAGCTCCTCGGCGCGCGCGATGCGTTGCAGGACCGTGTTGCGGTGCGTGAAGAGGCGTTCAGCGGTGCGGGGTGCGTTCTCGCCCTCGCGGAGGTAGATGTGCAGCGTCTCCCGGAGGCGCGCAGCAGCGGCGTCGGTCCCGGCCAGGGGCCCGAGCGTCGTGCGCACGAAGTCCATCATGCGGCGCGGATCGTGCGCCACGAGGGCCGTGACCTCGACGTCGAGGTACGAGGTCAGCCGCTCGCCCGCGCGTGCGCCGGCGACGAGGCCCTGAGTGGCGACCGCGTCGCCGTGGCTCCGGCGAAAGCCGGCGATGCCCGGCGAAGAGGGCCCGACGGCGGCGCGGATCAACGGATCGACGCTCTCCATCGCCGCGCGCAGCTGCGCCGTCCCGACCTTGCCCGCCGTTCCGATCCATGCCCAGACCGTGCCGACCGATGCGGGCAGCACGAGCGGACGGCCCGCGCCGACAGCCCGGGCGAGCGTGTGGGCGGCGCGGTCGAGCGCTCCCTGCTGGACGGCGGCCTCGCTCCACAGCACCACGCAGGTGTGGGTCTGGGACAACGCATAGCCAAGTCGCTCGCTGGCGCGCTGCTCGGTGATCGGTACGTCGTCGAGGATCATGCGCAACGTCTCGGCGCGCCGGGCGAGCCCACCGCGGAGCAGCTCTTCGCGCTCCTCCTCGGCCCGGACCAGCACCCGGGCAAGCACCCCGTCGATGTAGCCGAAGATGAACATGGAGGAGAGGCGCAGCACCTCGACGAGCTCGTCTCGGTCGGGTACGAGATCGGCCGCTGAGTCGAGCCAGCTCTCCCAGAAGGCGTTCTGTCCGGCGCGGTAGGTCAGGACGACCATCTCGGTGTCGGCACCACGTCGCATGACGCTGCGCGCGATGTCGATGGCCTCGGGCGGCGGGTCGTTCGGGGGTGCCTCGTCGGGCTGGCTCACCAACCGGGTCAGGAACCGCAGGCTGTTCGCCCGCGTGCTGGCCAGCGACTCGGCGTAAAGCGCCGGATCCTCGGCCAGGAGCGGCGCTACGCGGACCACCGCGGCCTGCACGGCGGCGGTGAGCTCGTCCAGTCGGTCGAGCTGATGCTGCGCGATCTCCCGAAGGCGCTCGCCCACTGTCCCTGAGACGGACGACGGGAGGGCGACTGTGTGCATGAGCACAGAATTCTGGCACAGGTCTGGGCCTGCGCCAATAGGTGTGACGACTCCCACTCAATAGCGTCTCCGTCAGGTCAATCGATGGGAGCGCACGATGGCAATCACAAACCGAGGTCCCTTCTTCAGGATTCCCACGGGCCAGCACGGACCGGTGTTGCCGGTGCGCTCGCCGGCGACGACCGGAGCTTCCCGATGAAGAACGACACGTACCAGTTCGCCGGCAGCGTTGCGGTCGTCACCGGTGCGGGCTCGGGGATCGGTCGGGCCACTGCGCGCCTGCTCGCCCAGCTCGGCGCGAAGGTCCACTGCGCCGACCTCGACATCCAGAGCGTCGAGCGGCTCGCCCAGGAGATCGACACCGCCGTGGCACACCAGCTCGACGTCACCGACGCGGACGCCGTCGAGGCTTTCGCTGCGCGCGTCTTCGATGAGGACGGCGTCGTCGACATCTTGCACAACAATGCCGGCATCGGTCACGCGGGCGACATCGAGCACACGACGTTCGACGACTGGCGCCGGGTCATCGACGTCAACCTTCTCGGCGTCGCCTACGGCATTGCGGCGTTCGTCCCGCGCATGCTGAACCAGGGCAGCCGGTCGCACATCGTCAACACCGCCTCTGGGCTCGGGCTGATGCCGGCGGCGCGGATGGCGCCGTACTGCGCGTCGAAGTTCGGCGTCGTGGGGATGAGCGAGTCGCTGAACGCCGAGCTCGCACCGCGAGGCATCCACGTCACCGCGCTGTGCCCGGGGGTCATCAACACGTCGATCGGGACGGCGTCGATCATGCGCGGCGAGATGGCGGCCCGCCAGGAGCAGGCCCTGGAGTTCTACCGCACCGCGGGCGTCGCGCCCGAGGAGGTCGCCGAGGCGGTCGTCGACGCCATCCGCAAGCGCAAGCTGATCCAGCCGGTGCCCGTCAAGCACGTCGCACCCGGCTGGCTGATGCACCGCATTTCCCCGCGGTTCCACCAGTCCCAGGCCCGCAAGATGAGCGACATGCTCAGCGGTCACTGACCGCGACACCAACACAACATCCCAACAAGAGGAGAAGACCATGCCGATGCTGCGAGAGAACGTCGTGACCAGCCACGTCGACGCCGAATCGCTGCCGTGGGTGCCATTCACGCCCTACAGCGACGAAGTCATGCTCAAGTACTTCAAGATCGACCCGGTTCGCGGCGAGGTCGTCGCCGGGTTCCGCATGCCGGTCGGAGCAGACCTGGCGCCTCACTACCACACGGGCACCGTGATCGTGTACAACGTCCGCGGTTCGTGGCGGTACGTCGAGCACGACTGGGTCTCGCACCCGGGCGACGTCATCTACGAGACCGCCGCCTCCCTGCACAAGCCCGTCGTCGTCGGCGACGAAGACGTGGAGACGGTCACGATCACCACGGGAGAACTCCTCTTCCTCGACGACGCCGGCAACATCATCGCTCGCGAGAACTGCAAGACCTCGCTCGAGCGCTACGTGGCGTACTGCGAGGCCAACGGCCTCGAGGTCCAGGACCTCACCAGCTTCGAGGGCGACGTCCTCTGAGCGGGCGAGCCCGAACCGAATCGTTCCGTGAAGCACCTGATTTGAACCCGACATTGAGATCGCCCACCTGACCCCTCAGGTGGCCCTGCTGGCCGTTGATCCGAAAGTTGCGGCCTCTGAGGAGGAAGACATGCAGTTCTCGAAGGCCAGAGGCGCGCGATTGCGGGCCAGATCGATCCTGGCAATGGTGATCCTCGGACTCGTGCTCAGCGCCTGCGGCGAAAGCGCCGGAGGGTCCGACCAGACCTCGGCCGGGCACAAGTACACGATCGGTCTGATCAAGTTCTCGGGAACGGACCAGACGTCGACCCTGCTCATCAGGGGCTACGCGGAGCGGGCGGCCGAGCTCGGCTACAAGGCCACGTCGATCGATCCCCAGGGCGAGGCGGACAAGGCCGTGGCGGCGATGCAGACCTTCGTCCAGAAGGGCGTCGACATGATCGTGGTCACCGTGTTCCCGAGCAGCCAGCTGACGGCTGGGCTCCTCGCCGCGAAGAACGCAGGGATCCCGGTGATCTCTCTCGGAGGCGGTCCGGCACAAGGCGTCCAGGCCGCTTGGACATCGGACCGTGTCTCGGGTGAGGAGACCGCGAAAAGGATGATGGAAGACACCGGGGGGAACGGCTCCCTGGAGGTCTTCAGCTACACGGCCAGCACTCCTTGCGTCGACCGTGAGAGTGGGCTCTACGACACGATCGAGGGAAGCGAGCTCGAGGCGAACAAGAAGCGCGAGGAGGTCCCGGTCCCCGGGCAGGTCGCGGCCGGCACGCAGTTCGCGCAGGCCTTCCTGGCCAAGCACCCGAGCGACGGCGAGAACCTGGTCATCTGGGCATGCTGGGACGACCCCGCCCTCGGCGCGGTCACGGCGGTCAAGCAGGCGCATCGCAGCGACGTCAAGATCTACGCGATCAACGGTCAGTCGGACGCGATCAAGGCTGTCCAGGACGGCGACATGGCGGCCACCTACTGGATCGATGTGGAGGGCGGCGGCAAGTTGGTCGCCGACCAGACGAAGAAGTACATCGAGGCGGGCGTCGATGCCAAGCCGGAGGTGGTCTCCGTGCCGGGCGTGTTGGTGACGGCGGACAACGTCGAACAGTTCGTCAAAGACCACCCGAGCGTGTTGGCGGCCCAGTAGTTCGGGGGAGTGGAGAGGGCGCCGCTGGCGCCCTCTCCATCCACGCTCAGAGGAGATGCACATGGAAACCTCAGCAACAGTCCTCGAGTCCGACAGATCGAGGCGAGGCAGCAACAGTGCTGAGCCGATCGTCGAGATGCGCGGCATCTCGAAGGCGTTCGGCGGGGCGCCGGCGCTCGAGGATGTCTCGATCGCCATCAAGCCGGGTCAGATCCTCGCCCTGTGTGGAGCAAACGGAGCAGGCAAGAGCACGCTGGTCCGGATCCTCGCCGGCGTCGAGACTGCGGACCGCGGGTCCATCCGAGTGGCCGGAGAAGAGGTCTCGATCAGTTCTCCGGCCGTAGCGACCGAGCTGGGGCTCAGCTTCATCCACCAGGAGCTCAACCTGGTTCCGAAGTTCACCGCCCTGCAGAACATGGCGCTCCAGTACCCCGGGAGCCGACGCGCTGGGATCTTTCTCGATCGACGCGCCACCCGGAGGAGAGCGACCGAGGTGATGGAGCGGCTCGGCGGTCACGTTCCGCTCGGCGAGCAGGTGGATCGCCTCAGCGTCGCCGATCGATGGCTGGTCTCCCTCGGGCGCTCCCTGATGCGCGATGCCCGGATGATCGCCATGGACGAGCCGACCGCGTCCTTCAGCGATGACGAAGCCGGTCGGCTCTTCGAGATCATCGAGGACCTTCGAAGCTCGGGCGTGGGAATTCTCTACATCTCCCACCGGCTGGACGAGGTGCTTGCCGTTTCCCACGAGGTCGCGGTCCTGCGCGACGGGAAGTTGGTCGCAAACCTTCACACCGAGAACCTTCAGAGGGGCGAACTCACCCAGGAGATCGTCGGGCGGGAGTTCGAGGAAGGCTTCAGACCCCCCACGAAGTCGAAGAGCGATCAACCTGCGGTTCTCACCCTCCGAGGGTTGACGTCGGAGTCCGGTGTGCGGGGCGTCGACCTCGACATCCGCGGGGGCGAGATCCTCGGCGTGGCCGGGTTGGTGGGCGCCGGGCGGACCGAGCTGGCGAGATTGATCTTCGGGCTCGATTCCCCGACCGCGGGAACCATGGAGCTGCAGGGCCGGGAGTACCGCCCCAAGTCTCCGTACGACGCGATCCGCAGAGGCGTCGCGCTTCTGCCGGAGGAGCGGCGCTCGCAAGCTCTCCTGCTGACCGACTCGGTGGCGCGCAACATCCGCCTGGCGACGCTCAAGAAGGACCGGGTGGCGCCCTTCGGACTGGTCAGTCCCCGGCGGGCACGTGCTGCTGCGGCCGAGATGGTCCGTCGGCTCTCGATCAGGACCGCCTCGCTCGATCAGCCGGTTGCAGCGCTCAGCGGCGGCAATCAGCAGAAGGTGGTGGCCAGCCGCTGCATCCTCACGGAGCCGACCGTGCTGATCCTCGACGAGCCCACGGTCGGCGTCGACGTCGGGGCACGGATGGAGCTCCACACGATCATTCGCGAGCTTGCCGACGCCGGCTCGGCCGTGGTGATGATCTCGAGCGACTTCGACGAGTTCGCCTTCTGCGAACGTGTCGCCCTGATGCGCGAAGGCCAGGTCGTCGAGGTGCTGGACGGCGTCCACGCGACCAAAGAACGTCTCACCACTCTGTGTTACGCCACCCCGGATGAGGAGCACCCCCATGACTGACACCACTGCTGTCAGGAGCGTCCCGCCCCAGAGGGTCACCTCGGTGGCCCATGTCGACGCCTGGCGCTTCGTCGGTCGTTACGGGGCACTGATCGTTCTCGCCGTCCTGATCGTGACGGTGGCCCTGCTGGAGCCCACCACCTTTCCGACGCAGAGGAACGCGATCAACATCCTCAACCAGAGCGCCCTTGCGGCTCTGATAGCCATGGGGCTCACCTTCCCGCTGGTCGCGGGGGAGTTCGACCTCAGCATCGGCTACACAGGGAGCTTCTGCGGGGTCGTGGCCGCCTGGCTGATGGTCCACTCGGGCGCATCGATCCCGATCGCCATCCTCGCTGCCTTGGCGATCGGGGCCGTCGTGGGGATGATCAACGGTTTGATCGTGACCAAGCTGGGCGTCAACGCGCTGGTGGCGACCCTGGGTGTCGGCACCATGGTGATCGGTGTCAACTTCTCCGTGTCCGAAGGCCTGCCGGTCACCGTCCAGGGTGACACCGCCCCGGCCTTCGTCAACCTCACGCTCGGCGAGTTCCTCGGTCTGCCGTATCCCGTCTACGTCATGTTGGCGGTCGCAGCGGTGCTGTGGCTGCTGCTCAATCGCACGGTCGTCGGCCAGTCGATCCAGGCGGTGGGCGGCAACGCGATCGCCGCCCAGCTCTCCGGCATCCGCGTCGATCGGATCCGGATCTTCGTCTTCGCCATCGCGGGGGTTTGTGCCGCGCTGGCCGGCGTACTCCTCGCCTCCCGGACGGGCAGTGCCACGACCAACGGTGCGGATGGATACCTGCTCGGCGCGTTCTCGGCTGCGTTCTTCGGCTCGGCCGTGATGCGGGACGGCCAGTTCCACATCATCGGAACGCTGGTCGGCGTGATCACCGTTGCGGTCGGATTCAACGCGATCGCGCTGATCGGGCTCTCGACCTATTGGCAGTACCTCTTCCAGGGAGGCCTGCTGATCCTGGGGGTCGGCGTCGGGACCCTGGCGCGGAAACGCTCCACCTAGGAAGTCTGGCGATGTTCAAGGGCGCCCCACCTTGGCCGATACGCACGGAGAGGTGGGCGGATGACCAACTTGGCTGAGTTTCCGTGGTTGCACGGCGAGACCGCCGGCGATCGAGTGGCCGTGAGATGTGGCGGTGCCCGGTGGACGTACCGGGAGCTGCGCGAGCGAATGGCCACCTTCGGCGGCGCCGTCCGTGCAGCGGGCGTCATGCCGGGAGATCGCGTGCTCCTGGTCGCCCCGAGCGTTCCCGAGTTCCCCGCCGCCTACTACGGGCTGCTGGCTGCGGGTGCGGCGGTCGTCGCGGTGAACCCGATGGCGACCGTTTCCGAGATCGACTACGTCCTCCGCGACGCGGGCTGCGTACTGGCGGCGGCATGGCACTCATCTGCCGCGGCGACGGAGGCGGCCGCCAGTGCACTGGGCATCCCTTTCTGGTCGCTCCAGCCGCAACGGCCGGCGACTGACGCTGCGCCGCTGGCACGACCCCACGCCACCGCGGATGAGGACACCGCGGTGATTCTCTACACGTCCGGGACGACCGGCCGCCCCAAGGGCGCCGAGCTGATGCACTCCAACTTGATCGCCTGCGCAGAGACGTTCACCCATGTGCTCAGGGTGACCCCCGACGACAGGCTGGGAAGCGCACTGCCCCTGTTCCACGTCTTCGGTGGCGCGGTGGTGATGGGTACGTCGATGGTGAACGGGGCTTCGCTCTCTCTGCTGCCCCGCTTCGACGCCGGCGCCACGCTGGACATGATCAAGAACGATCGGCTCACCATGTTCTTCGGGGTCCCGACCATGTACAACGCGCTGCTGCAGCAGGTCGACGAGCCGGCCGACCTCAGCAGTGTTCGCCTCTGCGCCTCCGGCGGTGCCTCCCTCCCCGAGCAGGTTCTCAGGGAGTTCGACGAGCGATTCGGGATCAGCATCCTCGAGGGATACGGACTGACGGAGACGACCGGGGCAGCGACCTTCAACGGCCTCGACAGGCACCGCAAGGCCGGCGCAGTCGGCATCCCACTGCCCGGGATCGAGGTTCGGGTCGTCGACGACCAGGGACAGGAGATGCCCGTCGGCGACGTGGGGGAGGTGATCCTGCGCGGGCCGACTGTGATGAAGGGCTATCACGATCGGCCCGAGGCGACGGCTGACGCCATCCGCGACGGCTGGTTCCACAGCGGCGACCTCGGGACCAGGGACATCGATGGCGATATCCGGATCGTCGATCGCAAGAAGGACCTGGTGATCCGCGGCGGCTACAACGTCTACCCGCGCGAAGTCGAAGAGGTCCTCTACCAGCACCCCGACGTGGTCGAGGCCGCTGTCGTGGGGATTCCTGACGACCACCTCGGCGAGGAGGTCGCAGCGGCGGTCGCGCTCAGACCAGGAGTCGCCCTGAGCCCGCACGAACTGCGGACGTGGGCGGAGGAGCGGCTCTCGGCGTACAAGGTCCCACGCCGCTGGGCACTCATGGACGAGCTCCCCAAGGGAGCCACCGGCAAGATCCTCAAGCGAGCGATCGATATCGAGGAGCTCGGGCGAAGCGATGCGGCTCGCGCGACCGCGACCCGGTCCTGAGGTCAGCCGGCGCCGTGAGTGACGCGTACGCCGCTCCGGGGCGCGTTCGCGAACCGGAGCCGCGACGGCTCGCGGTGACGCGCACGGTTTGCCCGAGTCCCTCACGTACCTACCGGACGGTATCCTCTGCGTGGAGCCCGCCTTCCGCAGGAGGTCAACCGTGGTGGAGCGACCGAGTCGACGGACGGGACGACCTCCGTCCACGGTGCACGGTCGGACGGTGCCCGAGCGGCTCCTCGACACCGCACGCGCCCTGTTCGCCGAGAAGGGTTTCGAAGGCGCGTCGGTCCAGGACGTCGTGGCGGCCGCCGGGGTCACCAAGGGCGCGATGTACCACTACTTCAGCTCCAAGGACGACCTGCTCTACGAGATCTACGCCCGCGTGCTGCGGATGCAGATGGAGCGCCTCGAGAAGGTCGCCGCACAGGAGCTACCGGTCGAGGAGCGGGTCCACGCGGCGGCGGCTGACGTGGTGGCGACCACCATCGAGAACCTCGCGAGCACGACGATCTTCTTCCGCTCGCTGCACCAGCTCAGCGAGCAGAAGCAGAAGGAGGTACGCCGCGAGCGCCGGCGCTACCACGAGACCTTCCGCGCCATGGTCGTCGAGGGACAGCAGGCCGGCGTGTTCCGCGGCGACGTCAGCGCCGAGCTCGCCGTCGACTACTTCTTCGGCTCGGTGCACCACCTGCCGATGTGGTGGAAGCCCCGTGGTCGGCTGTCCGGGGTGGAGGTCGGCCGCTCGTTCGCCGATCTCTTCGTGTCCGGTCTCGTCCAGCGCTGACCGCAAGGTCGAGCCGGCCGAGCGGGCCCAGCGGCTTTCCGACGCCGGCCGAGGCTGAGCGCCGGGTGTCAGTCCCGGCGGCAGGCCACCATGCGCAGCGCGAGGTCGGCATAGAACTCCCCGACGTCCTCGGGCCTCCACTCGCCTCCCTCGGTGTACCACCGGGCGATGTCGATGCCCAGGGACAGCAGCGCGGTGGCGGTCATCCGCGGGTTGGTCGTGTGGAAGACCCCGTCCGCGACGCCACGCTCCACCAGGCGTCGGATCTCCGCGGCGATCTCCCGGCGCATCTCGAGGATCTCCGGAAGGTGCTGCGCGTCCAGCGCGGCGAGCTCGTAGTTCACGACCCGGGCGCTGGTGTGCGCCCGCGCATGATGGACGGCGAACGCCCGGACCACGGCGACCAGCTGACCGGCCGGCTCGTCGCTGGAGGCGACCGCCTCGCGGACCAGGTCGAGGGTGTCCTGGTGGCCGCGGCGGGAGATGTGGTGCAGCAACTCCTCCTTGGAACGGTGGTGGACGTAGACCGCGGCAGGGCTCATGCCCGCCGCCGCCGCGATGTCGCGGGTGCTGGTGCCGTAGAAGCCGCGCTCGGCGAACGCGCTCGCCGCCGCCCGGTAGAGCCGGTCGCGGGTCTCGTCCGCGCGGGTCCGCAGCTCGGACGTGCCGGTGTCGGGACTGCTCATCTGCTGCTCCGTGTTCGGTAGGCCAGACCGTGACGGGCGCCACAGGCCGTTGCCTGTTGACGCCCTCCACGTCCGGGTGCAGGGTAGACCCTACCGAACTAAGCAACCGCTTAGTCTGTAAGTAGGAGCATCGATGCCGGAAGCCGTGATCGTCGCCACCGCCCGCTCGCCCATCGGCCGGGCCGTGAAGGGCTCGCTGAAGGACATGCGTCCCGACGACCTGACCGTCCAGATGGTGCAGGCCGCGCTGGCGCAGGTACCGGAGCTGGACCCCACCGAGATCGACGACCTGATGCTCGGCGTCGGCCAGCCCGCCGGCGAGGCCGGCAACAACCTGGCTCGTGCGGTCGCCGTGCTCGCCGGGATGGACCACCTGCCGGGCACCACCGTGAACCGCTACTGCTCCTCGAGCCTGCAGACCACGCGGATGGCGCTGCACGCCATCAAGGCCGGCGAGGGTGACGTTTTCCTCTCCGTGGGCGTCGAGACGGTGAGCCGCTACTTCAAGGGCAACGCCGACGGCCTGCCCGACACCCAGAACCCGGCCTTCGTCGAGGCCCAGGCCCGCACCGAGAAGCTCGCCGGTGGCGGCCAGACGTGGGTCGACCCACGCACTGAGGGCCTGCTGCCCGACCTCTACGTCACGATGGGCCAGACCGCAGAGAACGTCGCCCAGCTCAAGGGCGTGACGCGCGCCGACCAGGATGCGTTCGGCGTACGCAGCCAGAACCTCGCGGAGGAGGCGATCGCCGACGGCTTCTGGGCCCGGGAGATCACCCCGGTCACCCTGCCCGACGGCACCGTGGTCGACGCCGACGACGGCCCGCGTGCGGGGGTCACTCTCGAAGCTGTCTCCGGCCTGAAGCCGGTCTTCCGCCCCGACGGCACCGTGACAGCCGGGAACTGCTGCCCGCTCAACGACGGCGCCGCGGCGGTGGTGGTCATGTCCGATACCAAGGCCAGGCAGCTGGGTCTCACGCCGCTGGCTCGGATCGTCAGCACCGGCGTCAGCGGCCTCTCGCCCGAGATCATGGGACTTGGTCCCGTCGACGCGTCGCGCCAGGCCTTGGCCCGGGCGGGACTCACCATCGACGACATCGACCTGGTCGAGATCAACGAGGCGTTCGCGGCCCAGGTGATCCCCTCGGCCCGGGAGCTGGGCATCGCCGAGGACCGGCTCAACGTCAACGGTGGCGCGATCGCGGTCGGTCACCCGTTCGGCATGACCGGAGCCCGGATCACCAGCACGCTGATCAACTCCCTGCAGTGGCACGACAAGCAGCTCGGGCTGGAGACGATGTGCGTCGGCGGCGGCCAGGGCATGGCGATGGTCCTGGAGCGTCTCTCGTGAGCGACCGGAGCGATGCGACGTCGACCGGTGGGCGGTTCGCCGGCCGGACCGCGATCGTGACCGGAGCCAGCCGCGGCATCGGCCTGGCCATCGCCGAGCGACTTGTGGCAGAGGGTGCCAGGGTGGTCATCACCGGTCGCAAGAAGGAGTCGCTCGACGAGGCCGTCGAGCAGCTGGGTGGCCCCGGGCACGCCCTGGGCGTGGCGGGGAAAGCCGACGACATCGAGCACCAGGCCGACACGGTCCGCCAGGCGATCGAGAACTTCGGTGGCGCCGACCTGCTGGTCAACAACGCCGGCATCAACCCGGCGTACGGCCCGATGGTCGAGCTGGACCTCGGCGCCGCCCGCAAGGTGGTCGAGGTCAACTGCATCGCGGCACTTTCCTGGGTGCAGCACGTCCACCAGGCATGGATGAGGGATCACGGCGGTGCGGTCGTCAACGTCTCGTCGGTGTCCGCTGTCCGCCCCGCGCCGGGAATCGGCTTCTACGGCGCCAGCAAGGCGATGCTGATCTCCATCACCGAGCTGCTCGCTGTCGAGCTGGGCCCGGACATCCGGGTCAACGCCGTCGCGCCGGCAGTCGTGAAGACCAAATTCGCCACGGTGCTCTACGAGGGCCGCGAGCGGGAGGTCGCCGCGGCGTACCCGCTCAAGCGCCTGGGCGTACCGCAGGACATCGGCAGCGTGGTCGCGTTCCTGTTGTCCGAGGACGCCGGCTGGATGACCGGCCAGACCCTCGTCGTCGACGGCGGCGTCACGCTCTCCGGGGGTGTGGAGTGAACGCGCCGGGCCAGGGCGTTGTTGTCACCGGCGCCGGGCACGGCATCGGCCGAGCGCTCGCCGCCCGGCTCGCCGCAGAGGGCGCGCGGGTCTTGGTCAACGACCTGGACGCCGAGGCCGCGGGTCGCGTGGCGGAGGAGATCGGTGGGTACGCCGTGCCCGGCGACGCCGCCTCCGAGGAGGGCGTCGCCGCACTCGTCGACGCCGCCCGCGCCCACCTCGGCGGCATCGACGCCTGGTTCGCCAACGCCGGCATCGACCGGGGCCACGGCCTCGACGCACAAGAGGCCGACTGGGCAGCCAGCCTCGAGGTGAACGTGCTTGCCCACGTCCGGGCCGCGCGCCTCCTCGTCCCCGAGTGGGCCGAGCGCGGGTCGGGCCGGTTCGTGGTCACTGCGTCCGCCGCCGGTCTTCTGACCATGCTGGGGAGTCCGACGTACTCGGTCAGCAAGCATGCGGCCGTCGCGTTCGCGGAGTGGCTCTCTGCCACCTACCGCCACCGGGGCGTGGTCGTCCAGGCGATCTGTCCGCAGGGCGTGAAGACCCGGATGCTCGCCGACGCCGGCGGCGCCCTCGAGGACGTGCTGAGCCACGACACCGCGCTCGAGCCCGAGGACGTGGCCGAGGCGATGTGGCAGGCGCTGCAGGACGACCGCTTCCTGGTGCTTCCGCACCCAGAGGTCGGGGAGTACTACGCCGTGCGGGCCACGCAGACCGACCGCTGGCTGCACGGCATGAACAAGCTGCAGCGACGGGTCGACGAGCACGAGCAGGGAGCAAGGGCATGAAGGCCTGGCAGGTCGGCGAGCTCGGCGAGCCCCGCGACGTCCTGAGGCTGGTGGAGGTCGACGACCCGGCTCCCGGGTTCGGACAGCTGGTGGTGAGGGTGCTCGCCTCGCCGGCCAACTTTCCCGACGTGCTGATGTGCCGCGGTCTCTACCAGGTCAAGCCGGACCTTCCGTTCACGCCCGGCGTCGAGCTGTGCGGGGAAGTGGTCGCGTTGGGTGAGGGGGTCACCGGCTTCGCGATCGGCGAGCGCGTCCTCGGTGGCGCCGTGCTGCCGTACGGCGGCTTCGGGGAGCTCGCGCTGATGGACGCCGCGACCACGTTCACCGCGCCTCCGGAGCTCGATGACGCGCAGGCGTCGTCCCTCTACGTCGGCTACCAGACCGGCTGGTTCGCGCTCCACCGGAGGGCCGGCGTGAAGCCGGGGGAGACCTTGCTCGTGCACGCCGCGGCCGGTGGCGTCGGCAGCGCCGCCATCCAGCTGGGCAAGGCCGCCGGCGCCCGCGTGATCGGGGTCGTCGGCGGACCGGACAAGGCCAAGGTCGCCCTCGAGCTCGGAGCGGACGTGGTGGTGGACCGTCGCGAACAGGACTTCGTCGAGGTGGTGAAGGCGGAGACCGGTGGTCGGGGCGCGGACGTCGTCTACGACCCGGTCGGCGGCGAGACCTACACACGGTCGACCAAGTGCATCGCGTTCGAGGGCCGGATCCTGGTGGTGGGCTTCGCAGGCGGGGACATCCAGTCCGCGGCACTCAACCACGCACTGGTCAAGAACTACTCGATCGTGGGCCTCCACTGGGGCCTCTACAACCGCTTCGACCCCCAGGCGGTCGCCGCGTGCCACCGGGACCTGACCCGGCTGGCCGCCGAGGGCGGCGTACGCCCCTTGGTCAGCGAGCGGCTTGCCCTGGCCGACGTGGCCGCCGGAGTCCAGCGGCTCGCGGACGGCGTGACCGTCGGCCGTGTGGTGCACGACGCGGGAGTCGGCCGGTGAGCGCCCGCGTGGTGGACGCCGTGATGTTCGACTACGGCGGTGTCCTGACCCTCCCGGTGCGCGAGTCGATCGACGCCTGGGTCGAGGCCGACCGCATCGACCCGGCGTCGTTCTCCCGGACGCTCAAGGCCTGGCTCTCGCGAGACGCGCAGGACGGCACCCCGATCCACCGGCTGGAGACGGGCGAGCTGTCCGTGCCCGAGTTCGACGCCCTGCTGGCCGCCGAGCTGGCCACCGTGGACGGCCGCCCGGTCGACCCGGTCGGCGTGCTGAAGCGGCTCTTCGCCGGCATGCAGCCCGATCCGGCGATGTTCGCGCTGGTCGAGGACCTGCGCGCCGCTGACGTCCGCGTCGGGCTGCTGTCGAACAGCTGGGGCAACACCTACCCGCGCGAGCGGATCGACGCGCTCTTCGATCCTGTGGTCATCTCCGGGGAGGTCGGGATGCGCAAGCCGTTGTCCCCGATCTACGAGCTCGCCCTCGAGCGGCTCGGCATCCCCGCTGGCCGGGTGCTCTTCATCGACGACGCCGAGCCCAACATCCTCGGAGCACGCTGCGTCGGCCTGCAGGCGTTCCTGCACACCGACGCGGTCACCACCCGTGCCGCCCTGGCGGCACTCATCCCCGACCTGGACCACTCAACGACTGGAGCGAGCGCATGACCACGACCCCACCCCGCACTGCCATCGTCACCGGGGCCGCCCGCGGCATCGGCGCAGGCGTGGCAAGGCGCCTCGCCGCCGACGGGTTCGCCGTCGCCGTCCTCGACCTGGACGAGACCGCGTGCAAGCCGGTCGTCGAGGAGATCGAGCGCACCGGTGGCCGAGCGCTCGCTGTCGGCGCCGACGTCGCCGACGAGCGGGCCGCGGCCGACGCCGTCACCAAGGTCACCGAGGAGCTCGGCGCTCCGACCGTGCTGGTCAACAACGCCGGCATCATCCGCGACAACCTGCTCTTCAAGATGACCACGGACGACTGGGACGCCGTCATGGGCGTCCACCTGCGCGGGGCCTTCCTGATGAGCCGTGCGGTCCAGAAGCACATGACCGAGGCCGGCTGGGGCCGGATCGTCAACCTCTCCAGCACGTCGGCCCTGGGCAACCGCGGCCAGGCCAACTACGCCGCCGCCAAGGCCGGCCTCCAAGGCTTCACCAAGACCCTCGCGCTGGAGCTCGGCCGGTTCGGCGTCACCGCCAACGCGATCGCGCCCGGCTTCATCGAGACCGAGATGACCGCCGCCACCGCCCAGCGGATGGGCGTGGCCTTCGAGGACTTCAAGGCCGGGACCGCCGCGCAGATCCCGGTCGCCCGCACCGGCACCCCGGACGACATCGCCCACGCCGTGTCGTTCTTCGCCAGCGAGGGCGCGGGCTTCGTCTCGGGCCAGGTGCTCTACGTCGCGGGAGGGCCGAAGGCATGAGGGTCTTCCACGGGATCGCCGAGCTCACGGCCGCCGCCGGCACCCACCTCGGGTACTCCGACTGGCACACCGTCACCCAGGACCAGATCGACACCTTCGCCCGGGCGACCGGTGACGACCAGTGGATCCACGTCGACGCCGAGAAGGCCGCGCGAGGCCCCTTCGGAACGACCATCGCCCACGGCTACCTGACGCTGTCGCTGGTGCCGATGCTGATCTGGCAGGTCTACAAGGTCGAGGGTGTGCGGATGGCCGTCAACTACGGCGCGGACAAGCTGCGATTCCCCGCACCGGTCCCCGTGGACTCCCAGGTGCGTGCGGGCGTCGAGCTCCTCTCGGTGACGCCCGGCGCCGGCGGCCACCAGGTCAAGGCCAGGGTGACCCTCGAGCGCGACGGCGGGGACAAGCCGGTGTGCGTGGTCGACACCGTCAGCGTCGTGGTGCCCTGATGCAGGCCCAGGAGCAGCTCCCGGGCCTCGACCTGGACCGCTTCTCGCCCTGGTTCCGTGCGACGGTGCCGGGCGTCGGGAGCGAGCCCACCGCGAGTCTCATCGCGGGCGGGAAGTCCAACCTGACCTACGAGGTGAGCGACGGGCAGCAGACCTGGATCGTCCGACGCCCACCGCTGGGGCACGTGCTCGCGACTGCGCACGACATGGTGCGCGAGTACCGCGTCATGTCGGCGCTCCAGGACACCGACGTGCCCGTGCCCAGGACGTACGCGCTGTGCCGGGACGACTCCGTGCTCGGCGCGCCGTTCTACGTGATGGAGCGGATGAGGGGTACGCCGTACCGCCGGGCGGAGGAGCTCGCCGCGCTCGGGCCGGAGCGGACCCGGGCGATCTCGGAGAGGCTGGTCGACACGCTGACGACCCTGCACGCGGTCGAGCCGGCGAGCGTCGGCCTGGCCGACTTCGGCCGCCCGGAGGGCTACCTCGCCCGTCAGGTCGCCCGGTGGAAGAAGCAGCTCGACGCGTCGTACTGCCGTGACCTCCCGGCCGCGGAGGAGCTGCATGCTCGCCTCGCCGCCGACGTGCCGCCCGAGTCTGCCGCCGGCATCGTGCACGGCGACTACCGCCTGGACAACGTGCTGGTCGACACCGACGACCAGCCGACGGCGGTCCTCGACTGGGAGATGGCCACGCTCGGCGACCCGCTGACCGACCTGGCCCTCATGGTGGTCTACCAGCGGCTGGGCGAGCTGGTGGCCGGCAACGCTGTCGCCGACGCCGCCTCCGCGCCGGGCTTCCTCACCGAGGACGAGATCGTCGCGCGCTACGCCATGCACAGCAACCGCGACCTCTCCCGGTTCGGGTTCTACCTCGGGCTCGCCTCCTACAAGCTCGCCGCGATCCTCGAGGGCATCCACTACCGCCACCTGCACGGCCAGACCGTCGGCCCCGGCTTCGAGAACGTCGGCCCGGGCATCCACCCCCTGCTCGACACCGGCCTCACCGCTCTGAAGGAGTACCGCTGATGGAATTCCAGTTCGACTCCAGGAC
>Ga0075367_10000285_pt1 | contig 17674 bp, 15 predicted proteins | sample EndMethybrTD3032_FD_71399 | JGI IMG/M metagenome (GOLD analysis project Ga0075367, IMG submission 71399) | Populus endosphere microbial communities from Tennessee, USA - Endosphere MetaG P. TD hybrid TD303-2 | ecosystem: Host-associated > Plants > Roots > Endosphere | place: USA: Tennessee... | reverse complement strand
TTGGCTTTTCCCTTGCTATTGTGACAGAGAAAACATACAAGGATTTTTAGGGTAGAAGTGCTGACGGGATAGGGTCGCCTGCACGGCAGCCAAACCGCTAAGGAACTGGCGCCACAACCGGCAATCGTCCGCCGTCATATGTGCTTCCACTCGAAATTGGATCCTGAATTTTCCTGCATATGCGGGAACTTCATCGGTGGATAGCCACCAACCGCTCTTTACAGAGAGAGCAAACTCATCGGACCTGAACAAGGTCTTAGTTTTGTCGATCTCGCTTGGTCTTTGATGGTGTCGCAGCAGGTTTTATCTGAAGTCTACAGGCCCCGGGAGAACATCTCCCCCGCTGCTGTCTGGCTGCTGCCTTCCACACCGCACCAATCGCGACTTTCATTATCCGGCGCTGTAATGACGAGCCGCACCACTTCTGTCTCATCGACACAAGGGGATGCCGACGTTCGACCGTGCCGAGGAGCACAGCTTACATGGCAGACAAGATGCTTATCGACGCGTCTCACGAGGAAGAGACGCGCGTTGTTGTCGTTCGCGGAAACCGCATAGAAGAATTTGACTTCGAGTCACAACACAAGAAGCAAATCCGCGGCAACATCTATCTCGCAAAGGTAACGAGGGTCGAACCCTCGTTGCAAGCCGCCTTCGTTGATTACGGCGGCAACCGACATGGCTTCCTGGCCTTTGCCGAAATTCACCCCGACTACTACCAGATCCCGCTTGCCGATCGTCAGGCCCTGCTTCGCGCCGAAGCCGAAGAACACCGCCGCGACGAGGACGTCGAGCATGTCGAAACGGCGCCGGTCGATCTCGCCACGCAAGAGCAGCCGCACGTTGGCGTAACAGCTACCGAAACGCCGGTAGCGGAAGCCACTCCTGAAGCCGACGTCGCTGCGGCAACCGAGACGATCGAGACCGTTGCGGATGTTGCCGAGGAAGCGCCGGCCAAGAAAGCAAAGCCGCGCCGCAGCCGCAAGAAGGCAGCGCCGGCTGTTGAAGCGCCAGCAAGCGGCGAAGCGGCCAGCGAAGCCACGGCCGAGAACGACGAGGAGGGCTCGTCTGGCAACGAGATGGCAGCGATGGTCGAAACGGACTCGATCTCTGAAGAGGTCGACGCCCGCCGCCGCAGTGATGACGATGATGACGACGACCATGACCACGAAGAGGAAGTGATCGAATCCGTCGGCGCCGAAGACGCGATGGAAGAAGTTCCCGATCGCGTCCAGCGCAAGCCGCGCAAGCAGTATCGCATCCAGGAAGTCATCAAGCGCCGCCAGATCCTGCTGGTTCAGGTGGCAAAGGAAGAGCGCGGCAATAAGGGCGCGGCTCTGACGACCTATCTTTCGCTGGCCGGCCGCTACTCCGTCCTCATGCCGAATACGGCGCGTGGTGGCGGCATCTCCCGCAAGATCACCAATCCGCAGGACCGCAAGCGGCTGAAGGAAATCGCGCGCATGCTCGAAGTGCCGCAAGGTATGGGCGTCATCCTCCGTACCGCGGGCGCAAATCGCACCAAGGTCGAGGTGAAGCGCGACTTCGAATATTTGATGCGTCTGTGGGAAAACGTCCGCACGCTAACGCTGCAGTCGACCGCTCCCTGCCTCGTCTACGAGGAAGGCTCGCTCATCAAGCGCTCGATCCGCGACCTCTACAACAAGGACATTGGCGAGATCATCGTTGCTGGCGAAGAAGGTTATCGTGAAGCAAAAGACTTCATGAAGATGCTGATGCCGAGCCACGCCAAAGTGGTTCAGCCCTATCGCGACATCCACCCGATCTTCTCACGTTCCGGCATCGAGGCTCAGCTCGACCGCATGCTGCAGCCGCAGGTGACGCTGAAGTCGGGCGGCTACTTGATCATGAACCAGACGGAAGCGCTGGTTTCGATCGACGTCAACTCCGGCCGCTCGACGCGCGAGCACTCGATCGAGGACACCGCTCTACAGACGAACCTGGAAGCTGCGGAAGAAATCGCCCGACAGCTTCGCCTGCGCGACCTTGCGGGCCTGATCGTCATCGACTTCATCGACATGGAAGAGAAGCGCAACAACCGCGCTGTCGAGAAGAAACTGAAGGAATGCCTGAAGAACGATCGCGCCCGCATCCAGGTCGGTCGGATCTCGCATTTTGGCCTCTTGGAAATGTCGCGTCAGCGTATCCGCGCTTCCGTTCTCGAATCGACGACCCAGGTCTGCTCGCATTGCGGCGGTACCGGCCACGTTCGTTCGCAGTCCTCCGTTGCCCTGCACGTGCTGCGCGGCATCGAGGAGTACCTGCTGAAGAACACCACGCACAATATCACGGTTCGCACGACACCCGATATTGCGCTCTACCTGCTCAACCATAAGCGCCAAACGATTGTCGACTACGAAACCCGCTTCGGTGTCGCGATCATTATCGACGCCGACGGCTCGGTCGGCTCACAGCACTTTGCGATCGACCGCGGCGAGCCGGTCGAGAACCCAGTCAAGATCGAAAGCCTGTTCAACTTTGCCGCCATCCCCGATGACGAAGACGACGATATCGTGGTCGAAGTCGACGAGGAGGAAGAAGAGGAACTGGAGGCCAAGCCTGCTGCATCCGAGCGTCCGGCACAGCGCGCCGAAGGTGATGGCGACGGCCGCAAGCGCAAGCGCCGCCGTCGTCGCCGGGGCCGCAACGGCGGCGAGCCGGCAGCCGCAGATAGCAACTCTGCCGAGGCTGAGGAAGCTGACCAGACTGGCAGCGATGACGAGGATGAAGGCGACGAAAGCGTTGCCGCCGCCTCGGAAACGCGTGACGAAGGTGATGAGACCCAGCGCCGCAAGCGCCGCCGTCGTGGCAAGCGCGGCGGTCGCCGCAACCGCGAGGAAGGCGCCGAGCAGGCAGCCTCTGCAGATGAGGTCGCAAGCGACGGCGCTGAAGGCGGCGAGACCGAAGTAACCGAGGTCGAGATGATCGAGGCTGTCGCCGAAGAAGCCGTCGAAGCACAGCCGGCAATGGCAGCTGTTGAAACTGGCGCCTCGGTTACGGAAGACGTGAAGCCGAAGCGCGCACGTCGCAGCCGTAAAGCATCGCCGGTCGAGGAGCCTGTTGTTGAAGAGGCAGCAGCGGAGACTGCACCGGCCGTCGAAGCTGAAGCCGAGGCTGCAGCCGCAGACCTTGCAACGCCCGCCGTGGAAGAAGCGAAGCCTGTCCGCGCCAACAGGGAATCGAACATCTCCTCGTCTGAGCCGACGGTGAAGTCGACACGCAGCGATGCCGCGGAGAGTGAGGGCGACGGCAAGCCGAAGAAAGCTGGCTGGTGGCAGCGTCGCGGTTTTTTCTAAAACTGATTTTCGGTGATAAATAAGCAATACGATCCGGCTGCGGTGACGCAGCCGGATTTTTTATGCCGGCGGTGAGATCGATATGTTAGCAACACTGCGGTGAAACAGTGTAGGTCAGAACAACCCTACCGTTGGCGAGGCGCGACCATCGCTATGGGCTAGTTTAGTGTCGCTGATACCGGCAAATACGGATCGGTCTGACCGGCCTCGCAGGTTGTGTGCGTCAAGTTCTGCAAAATTGGGCGGTCATGCGGCTGGTCATGCGGCTTGACGCAGAGCGAGTTTCTTGTGCTCGCGTAGGTCATCCATGTTGATGTAGCGGTTTGCCTCCATCCAGTTTTCGTGGGTTTCGACTGCGAGCGCCCTTACGAGGCGCAAGCAGCTCTCGGTATTTGGGAAGATGCGCACGACGTAGGTTCTGCGCCGGATTTCCTCGTTGAGGCGTTCAAGCATATTGGTCGACTTCAAGTGCTTGTGATGCTGGCGTGGCAATCGGAAGAAGGTCAGCGTCTGTTCGATCGTCTCCTCGACCCAACTGGTCAGACGCGGATAGCGGGCCGACCATTTGGCAAGCCAGGCAGAAAGATCGGTCTTGGCTTCGTCGAGGTCGCGCCGATCGTAGAGCCATCGCAGCTCCTGCAGACAGTCGTCACCATGCTTGCGTGGCAGGTGATCGAGCGCGTTCCTCAGGAAATGAACGTAACAGCGTTGCCAGGCGGCCTCCGGGATCACCTCGCCGATCGCCGCGACGAGACCGGCATGATCGTCAGAGACCACCAGTTCGACGCCCCTCAAGCCGCGTCCTTTCAGCCTGACGAGGAAGTCCTTCCAGGCAGAGCGGCTCTCGCGACCGGCCATCTCGACAGACAGAATTTGCCGCCGTCCGTCCCAGTCGATGCCAACGGCGATCAGCACCGCCTGGCTCATCACCACGCCGGCCTCACGCACCTTCTCATATCGGGCATCGAGGATCAGGTAGGCAAAGGGCTCTTGAAGCGGGCGCTCGGCAAAGGCCTTCAGGCTCTCGTCCAGCCGCTTGTTGATCGCCGAGATCGATGATGCCGAGAAGGCATGGCCGCAAAGTTCCTCGGTAATCGCCTTGACCTTTCTGGTCGAAACCCCTTGCACATACATCTCCGCCAACGTTGCCACCAGCGCCCGCTCGGAGCGCTGATAGCGCTCGAATAGGTCGGTGGAGAAGCGTCCCGAGCGATCCTGCGGAACCCGCAGTTCAAGCTTGCCAACGCGGGTGATCAACGTGCGGCCATAGTGGCCCGAGCGGTAGCCGAGCCGCTCCGGCGTGCGCTCGCCTTTTGCAGCCCCCAGTGTTTCGTCCATCTCCGCCTCCAGCACCTCTTGCATCACCGTGCGGATCACCTCGCGCAGCCCATCAGGGTTCGAAAGCAAAATGTCTTTGACGGCAGCGCTGGCTGTCTTACCTTCAATCTTGGTCATGGTGGCGTTCCTTCCAGGGAATCAGGTGACGTTGAACATCACCAGCCTGCCATGACCGCCTCCTTCAGAGAATTTGCAGAACCTTCAGCACACTACCGCCTCGCATTACCGGCAACGAAAGGCATCCTCCGGTGAGCACAGCTCGCATGGTCGTCCACACCGGCAGAAAAACATCAGAAATACGCCCGGTTGTCGCATCGCCACATCCCGGTCCATCATGCTCCCGCAAAGACGTCCGACGGCTCGGTTTTGACAGCAAAGGATTTTTCAAAAGGTGACTATTGTCGAGCTCAATCGCGCTCGGCAATCATGGTCTCGCGCGGGTATTCTCCGTGGAAACCTCGCCAGTTGGCGATAGCGAAACCAAAGACGACCAGAGCTCCGGCCTGATGCAGCAGCCCCCAGTGGAGCGGGACGTGCAGCAACAAGGTAGCGATTCCGATCGTCGCCTGAACCGTCACCAGCACAAACAGGACGACGGCACGGCGAGCATGCGTCGTGGAGGGTGCAGCCGCCAAGGCGATGATCATGTTGACCAGCGTCAGCGCAAAAAGCGTGTAGGCACCCAGCCGATGGACGAACTGCACCGTCTTCGGGTTCTCGAAGAAATTGATCCAGGCCGGTTGCTGGATCAGCAGATCGGAGGGCACGACGGCGCCATCCATCAACGGCCACGTATTGTAGGTGAAGCCGGCGTCGAGACCCGCGACAAGCGCGCCGAGGTAGATCTGGAAAAGCGCAAATATCGCTATCGCGGCTGCCCATATATGTGAGCTTTGCGTGGGGGCCGGATCGTCTGAATGAGGCGAAAGCCCCCGCATGATCCACATGCAGGAGGCGAAGATAAGACAGGCCATTATCAGGTGCGTTGCCAACCGATACTGGCTGACGTCGGTTCGGACGGAGAGCCCAGACGACACCATCCACCAACCGATTGCGCCTTGCAGCCCACCCAACATCAGGATTCCGAAGAGAGGCCAGCGCAGCCGTCGCTCCACCTTTCCCGTTATCCAAAAAAAGAGCAACGGCAGTGCGAAGATGACACCAATGCCGCGTGCAATCAGACGGTGGGCCCACTCCCACCAAAAGATGCCCTTGAACTCGTCGATGGTCATTCCGTCATTTATTTGCTGATATTCGGGAATGCGTTGGTAGAGCTTGAATTCCTCGTCCCATTCCGCGGCATTCAGAGGCGGAATCACGCCGTGGATCGGCTTCCACTCGGTGATCGATAGGCCCGAATTCGTGAGTCTGGTGGCGCCGCCGACAATCACGAGACAGAACAGCGCCAGGAGCACAAAGCCCAGCCAGATGCGAACAGCCCGGCGGTTGCCGTCCTGCCGGCGCATCTCACGCAATATCTGCTGTTCGGTGCTCAAATTCGCGATAGCCATGGCTGCTCCTTAGGTCCGCAGTTGATTTGCCTGAGCGGCTCATGCAAAACAAGCCCCGAACATTTGCGGCATGCCGTCGCGGCAGTTCAAACACCAGTGCGAAAGATATTTGATGCCTGTCCGCCTCCGAAAATTTATCGGTACGATCCTGATCGTCGTGCTCGTACTCGCCTACGCGGTGCTTGCAAACACGATCGCAGTCGCGACGCTTGGCAACGCTCCGTGGTGGGGGCAGCTCCTCTATTTTTTCCTGACAGGCCTGCTTTGGGTACTCCCCGCCATGGTCATCATCAAATGGATGGCAGGGCCGAAGCAGCAGTGAGCCGTTAACGACGGGATAACCGTGATCGACGGAAAGCACCCTGCGCCGCAGCCCTTAAACGAAATGGATGCTCCGCTGCCCTATTCTCCGCCCCGGCAAGTCAGACCGGAGATAAACCGTGCAGGCGCAGAAGCTTCCTGTTCCAGATAAAGCGCACCATTCGAGGGAACCAAACCCGGGCGTTTCCGAACTGCAGGCACTGACCCCGCAGCTTGCGGTGGCCGAGCTCGATATCGTCGTCTTGGATAGCTTGGAGCCCCTGGAAGAGGTCTGGCGTGAACTCGATCGTGACAATCTGAACTCCCTGCACCAAGGCTACGACTGGTGCCTATCCTGGACCAAGGCCTTCCAGCACCAATTGTCGATCGTCTGGGGCAGGCTTGGCGAGGAGACCGCATTCATTCTGCCGGTGGAGATAACCAGGTTTCACGGCTTCCGCACCGCCAGATTTATTGGTGCGGATCACAGCAACATCAACACGGGCCTATTCACAGAGCGCTTCATCGAACTGGCCAAGAATCTCAAGCCCCCGAAACTGGCGAAGCTGCTGCGTTGTGCCCTGGACGGACGCGCCGACCTTCTTTTGCTGCAAAACATACCGTTGGAATGGCGCGGACGCCGCAATCCTCTAGCGCTGTTGCCGATGGTCCAGAACCAGAACCACGCCTACCATCTTCCGCTCCTCGCCGGCATGGAATCGACACTTCAACAAGTGAACGCAAAGGGCCGGCGTAAGAAGTTCCGGGCGCAGCTCAGACGTCTGGAGGCGCTCGGCGGGTTCGACTACGTTTCTACCGGAACTTCGGAGGAGCAACACCGGTTGCTCGATCGCTTTTTTGAGCAGAAAAGCGAACGATTCGACGCGCTCGGGCTGCCGGATGTGTTTGAAGACTCGCAGACCAAAGCCTTCCTGCACGGCGCACTGGACATTCGTGACCCCGACGGCCAGACGGTGGGGCTGGAGATGCACGTGATCCGTCTGAAGGGTGAGTACGATGGTCATATCGCCGCGCTCGCCGGCATTTCTCGTAAGGGCGACCACATTATTTGCCAATTCAGCGCAATCGATGAAAGTTTGGCGGCGGAGACGAGCCCTGGCGAATTCCTGTTCTGGCAGATGATCGTCGGGCAGCATGGCAAGGGCGTCGGCCTTTTCGACTTCGGGCTTGGCGACCAGAGATACAAGCGCTCATGGGCGCCTGTAGAAACCGCGCACTACGACGTTGTTCTACCGCTTTCGTTACGCGGCAGAGTGGGCGGCCTCGTGCATCGGGCGATCACACGAGTCAAAGCCTTCATCAAGTCTCGCCAGAAGATCTACTACCTGGCCCAACGCATCCACCGGGTGATCGGCGTTTGATCACGCAGCATGCCGAGAGATCGAGCTTTCAAGGGGCTCGTCGCTATCGGACATCAGCACGACACGCCCATAGCCGGCCGCTTCGAACTCGGTCATAGCAGTCACGAACTCCTGCTCGACGATCTCAGGCATCGAGAGGATGATTTCGACGTCCTTGCTCTGCGTCAGGCGCGAAACGCCGGCCACGTCGGCAGCGCCGCATTCCACGACCACCAGATCATAGGCCGAGACGAGAGCGTCCAGCAGCAGGGACAGCCGATCGGCACCGCGCATCGCCCGGCGCGGATCGCTGATGCCCTGTGGAATGAAGTGTGCATCGGAGCGGCTGTCGCCATGGATCGTATCGCCGAAGGCCGCATTTCCGCAGAGCAAATCGGTTATGCCGAGCATGTTGCGATCCTCGGCCATGAGGTCGGTCGGGAGGCCCGAGCCCGTCATGTCGACCAGAATGGCCCGCGAGCCATCCTCGGCTAGCTTGCGCACAAGCGACACGGTTGCCGCCGAGCCGTCGTCGCCGGTCGGCGAAATGGCAATCGCCAGAGGCGCCCTGCTGCCGCGAAGGTAGTCCGAGACAGATGCTATCGAGAACTCGTTCGTTTCGACGACATCTTCTTCCTCTCCCACCTCGGCAATCGGCTCCTCGTCCGCGGGTGTGGCCAGCAGGCTCGGTGTAGCCACTCGCTTGGCGGATCGGGCTGTCGTCGGTTGAGACCCCTTGGCCTCTTCATGCACCTCCTCCTCGCGAGGGCCTTCGGGACTGAGTGCCCGGCCGCTGAAGAGTTCGGCGAGCATGATCACAATCGATGTCATGATGAAGGTTGCGAGGGACGCAACGATGACGATCGGCAGAACCTTCGGGAAATAGGGGTCGACGGGCTGTATTGCCTTCGAGACGATGCGGGCGTCGGCCGGGCTTGAATTCTTGTCGGCGCGCGACGCCGCCTCGCGGTAACGCGAGAGGTAGGTCTCCAGTAGCTGGCGTTGTGCCGTTGCCTCGCGCGTCAGCGCATTGAGGCCAACCTCGTCTTCGCCGGCCTGAGCGCTATTCGCCTTCAGCTTGTCGGCCTGTTGCTCCAATTCCTTTTGGCGAACGGCGGCGACCTTCGCTTCGTTTTCGATGCTTGCGAGGACCTTTTGGGTTTCCTGGCGAATCTGGACCTTGATGTCCGAGAGCTGCGCTCGAAGGCTTTTCAGGCGAGGATGGTTGTTGAGCAGTGACGTCTGCAGGTCGGATATCTGCGACTGCAGCCCTGATTCCGTACCCTTCAGCCGCTGAAGTGACTGAGACGACATGATGTCCTGTAGCGTATCGGATGGCTTGCCGGAGGAGAGCGCATTGCGTACGGACTGTGCACGGGCCTCGGCATTGGCGCGCTCTCCCCGGACCCTCGTAAGCTCTGCCGAAATGTCGTTCAATTGCTGTGTGGCGAAATTCGAGCCGCCGTTGGTCGGCAGTAGTCCGTGCACGGCGCGGTATTCCGCCACCTTCTGCTCGGCATCATTGACCTTCTGACGAAGATTTTCGATCTCCGGCTCCAGCCAACGTGTCGCCTCAGAATTCGAATCCAGCTTGGCGCCGCTTTGTGTAGCGAGATAGACAGCGGCCATCGCATTCGGAATTGTTGCCGCGAGCTTCGGATCCTTCGAGGTGAAGGTAATGCCGATCACGCGCGATCCAGGCACTTGATAGACCTGAAGCCTCTCCGTGAAGGCGTCGATCACGCGCTCTTCGGGGGGATTTTCATATGGATTTTTCTTGAAGTGAAGGGCTACCAGGATGTCTGTGAGTGCTGAGCCGTTCGCGGCCGCATCGAACTCCGGCAAATCATAGAGCTTCTGGGCGTTGATGATCTGCTTGATGAGGTCCGCGGACTGGAGCAGTTGCACCTGGCTCGCAATATTGAGCTCGTCCAGCAGCGGGCCTGCATTGGTATCGTTCACCTGCGCATTGGCAAAAGCGGGAGCGCGCGGCTCGATCAGGACGCGCGTTTCGCTTCGGTACTTCGGGGAGATCATCTTGGCGCCGGTGAAGGCGACCCCCGCCCCTAATGCGGTGATTGCCAGAACCTTCAGCCGGCGTGCCCAAACAGCGCGGACCAATTGTCCGAGATCTATGTCCACATCCTGATGACCCGATACGCCGGACATGCTTGTACTCCAAGAACAAACGTGGCCGCGAGGGTAAATGACTATAGTAACCCAACGGTTAATGCTTGCTTCGACACTCCAGCTGTACGTCGGCAGGCCGAAGCCAAAAAAATCGGCGCTTTTTACCGACCATTAACCCTAACGGATTGATAACGGCTGAGACCGAATTCGTTTCCTATGAGCAGACGCGATGCCTTTCGCACAGCCCAAGTTCCTGATGGCTCTAAGCCTCGCCGCCATGACCGCAGTCGTGAGCGGCTGCAATAGCTACAAGCCTGCCCCTCAGGCCTTCAATCAGGCGACGATCCAGCCCTATTCGCTGGACAGCGGTGACCGGCTGCGTATCACCGTGTTTGATCAACCGAGCATGACCAACACCTACACGATCGACCAGGCTGGCTATATTGCCTTCCCGCTGGTTGGCCAGGTCCCGGCTCGCGGACGGACGCTGCAGCAGCTGTCGGGCCAGATCGCCCAGAAACTCCGGCAAGGCTACCTGCGGGATCCAGACGTGACGATCGATGTCGACCGCTACCGCTCGATCTTCGTTATGGGCGAAGTCGGCCAGTCCGGTCAATACGCCTACGTTCCCGGAATGACGGTGCAGAACGCCGTTGCCGTTGCCGGCGGCTTTACCTCGCGCGCCAATCAAGGTGCTGTCGACGTGACCCGCAAGATTAGTGGGCAAGTGATCACCGGCCGCGTCAATATCTCTTCGGCGATCATCGCCGGCGACACCATCTACGTTCGCGAACGACTGTTCTGATCTTCGATGACTGAACAGCGCCCGCTCCGCATCCTCCATTGTTTCAGGTCACCGGTCGGCGGAATCTTCCGCCATGTCCGCGATCTGGTGCTGGAGCACAGCAAAGCGGGACACGAGATCGGCATCCTTTGCGACAGCTCCACGGGCGGCGAGCACGAAGACCGCCTGTTCGACGATATTCGTCCCTTCCTGGCGATGGGTTTGACGCGCATGCCGATGCGACGGCACGTCAGCCTTTCCGACCTCGGAATGCTCTGGGACACGTATAAGAACATCAAAAGTTTGCGGCCGGATGTGCTGCACGGTCACGGCGCCAAAGGCGGCGTGCTCGCGCGGCTTGCCGGCTCAGCGTTGCGGGTAAACAGGTATAGCGTAGCCCGCCTCTATACTGCCCATGGAGGAAGCCTCCACTACTCCCGCAGGTCGCTCGTGGGGCAGTTCGTGCTCCGCATGGAGCGCTTGCAGGAGTATTTCACGGATGCCCTTGTCTTCATCTGCGAATACGAGCGCGATGCGTACACGAAGAAGGTCGGTCGCCCACGGACGGAAACGCGGCTGATCTACAACGGGATCAGCGAGCGTGATTTTGAGCTCATCCCAACCCGTTCGGATGCAGTCCACTACATTTACGTCGGCATGCTGCGGGACCTTAAGGGTCCCGATCTCTTTGTTGAGGCCTTCGCAAAAGCCGAGCGCATTCTCGGACGTCCGCTTTCGGCCGTGATGGTCGGCGACGGACCAGACCGCGACAGATACCGGGACATGATGATCGAGCGTGGTTTGGGCAAGCGGATCAGCATGCTGCCGGCAATGCGCGTCCAGCAGGCGTTTGCCATGTCCCAGAACCTCGTCGTACCGTCGCGCGCCGAAGCCATGCCTTATATCGTGCTCGAGGGCCTCGGCGCCGGCAAGACCATCATCGCAACTCGCGTCGGCGGAATTCCCGAGGCATTGGGCAGAGATAGCCCTGCTCTCGTCAACCCCGGCGATTCTGACGATCTCGCACGTGCGATGGCGGATGCAATCCGCATCCCCGGCTGGCATGATGCGGCGATGCCGCCGATGGAACATGTGAAGTCGGTCTTCTCAGCCTCGGTCATGGCCAACGATGTCCTGAAATTGTACCATGACCTGCTAGAGCCTCAATCCAAGCAAGCTATTGCGGCTGCTTCGTAAAAGTTTCTTAGGGGCTTTCTGCTATTGCCGTCCCGACATCCAGCGGCGGTAGCCTCATGAACAAGGCAGAGAAAAGCGATCAGTTTGACCTGGAAGCGCTGCGCAAGCAGGTTTCGGACATCAATCAACGCGAGGAAGACGCGGATGAGAAGGTCCAGCCGGAGCCGATTAACAGTTATGCTCGCCAGATTGCCGCGCAATTCAGCGCGGGAAACCGCTCGCCGGCCATCATCATCGGTCAGTTCCGCCTGTTCGAATTTGTTTCGCAGTTTCTGATCGGGCAGCTCGTATTCCTTTTCTGGCCCGGCAATGAGGCGGAGACCTTCTTAGGGCGCGCCGTCAGCGCCGCGATTGTTGCTGCTCTCCTCGTCTGCGGACTCCAGACCGCCGACGCTTACTCCATTCCCGCCCTACGCACGCGTCTGCGCCTGCTGCCGCGCGTCTTTGCCGTGTGGGGATCGGTCTTCGTGGTCGTCACTGGCGCAAGCGCACTGGCCGGTAATTTCAGTTCGGCAGAGGTGCCGGCCTACTTCGCCTGGTTCATTGCTGGCGCAATTTTCTTGCTCGCCGCTCGCTTTCTGATCGCATACGCTATCCGCAACTGGTCACGCAACGGCATCATGGAGCGCCGCGCAGTGATCGTCGGTGGCGGAGCACCGGCCAAGGAGCTGATCCGGGTCCTCGAACAGCAGCCCGACAATGATATCCGGATCTGCGGCATCTTCGACGACCGCGGTGAGAAACGGTCGCCGATCATGGTCGCCGGCTATCCAAAACTCGGAACGGTCGCTGAGCTGGTCGAGTTCGTCCGTATCACCCGCATCGACATGCTGATCATTTCCCTTCCGCTCAGCGCGGAGGCACGCATTCTGCAGTTGCTGAAGAAGCTCTGGGTTCTACCGGTCGACATTCGCCTCGCTGCACACGCCAATCGCCTGCGCTTTCGTCCACGCGCCTACTCGCGCATTGGGTCCGTCCCGATGCTCGACATCTTCAACAAACCGATCCGGGATTGGGACTCAGTCGCCAAGCGCTGCTTCGACATCTTTTTTACGCTTCTTGCATTGGCGCTTCTCTGGCCAATCATGTTGGCAACGGCGGTCGCTATCAAGCTGACCTCGAAGGGGCCGGTCTTCTTCAGGCAGAAGCGCCACGGCTTCAACAACGAGATCATCAATATCTTCAAGTTTCGCTCGATGTATGCCGACAAGAGCGACCCGACCGGTCGGGCCGCCGTCACCAAAGGCGATCCGCGCGTAACCCCGGTCGGACGCTTTATCCGCAAGAGTTCAATCGACGAACTGCCCCAACTTTTCAACGTGCTGACGGGCGACCTTTCGCTGGTCGGCCCGCGCCCGCATGCCATTCTTGCGCAGGCGAAGGATCGTGCTTTCGGTGATGTCGTGGAAGGCTATTTCGCTCGCCATCGCGTGAAGCCCGGCGTGACCGGTTGGGCGCAGATCAACGGCTGGCGCGGAGAGGTCGATCACGACGACAAGATCAGGTTCCGGACGGCCTACGACCTCTACTACATCGAGAACTGGTCGCTCTGGTTCGATCTGAAGATCCTGTTCCTCACGCCCTTCCGATTGTTCAATACGGAAAACGCCTATTGAGCGCGGTCGAGGCGACACCTCTCCGCGTTGCCCAGCCCCAGCGGGCGACGCTGCGTCTCATCGGTTCTGCGATGGTCGCCTTTGGCGTCCTTCTCTCCGGCTTCGTGATCGACGAGCCAGCGCCTTATGAACTCTGGATGGCTGCTCTTCTCGGCATCTGGTTCATTCTGGGGCTTAGGATTTCGCGCTTCACCGCGCCGCTTCTGGCGCTGCTCATTGCCTTCAACGTCGGTGGTATGCTTTCGCTGACGCAAATGAAGGATCTCGGGACTGGACCGATGTATGTGGCCGTCTCGACCTTCCTTGCACTGACGGCGATTTTCTATGCGGCGATTATCGAGGAGAGCCATCGGCGCTTGCGGCTCATTTTCAATGCCTGGGCATTTGCCGCCGTCATCACCTCCCTACTCGGCGTTCTCGGCTATTTCCACGCCTTCCCGGGAGCCGAAGTCTTCACGCTCTATGATCGTGCCAAGGGTGCCTTCCAGGACCCCAACGTCTTTGGCCCATTCTTGGTCCCGCCATCCCTCTACCTCGTCCACGGCATTCTTGTCGGCAATTTGAGGACGTCTCCGATCAAGGCATTCGCACTGTTGATCCTCGCACTTGGCGTCTTCTTGTCTTTTTCGCGTGCGGCCTGGGGCCTCTTTCTTGTCGGCATTGTCCTTTTGATATTTTGCATGTTGCTCAAGGAGCGCAGCGGCGCGTTTCGCCTGCGCATCCTGATCCTGTCGCTTGCCGCGATCATGCTGCTGGTCGGATCGCTGGTCGTTGCATTGCAATTTCCGAAGGTTAGTGCACTCTTTTCGGCACGCGCCCAGCTCGTCCAGCAGTATGACGGCGAGCACCTCGGTCGCTTCGATCGCCACCGCATTGGCTTCACGATGATGATGGAACGGCCGCTCGGAATCGGACCACTGGTCTTCGGCACGATATTTCCGGAAGACGAGCACAATGTCTGGCTGAAATCACTGACGAGCTACGGCTGGCTCGGCTTTGTCAGCTATGTCGCAATGCTTTGCTGGACGATCTACCTCGGGTTCAGGAATCTCCTCAAAGATCGCCCCTGGCAGCCCTATCTGATGATCGCATGGATCGGGGTGCTAGGGCATGCCGCGATCGGCAACGTCATCGACATCGACCACTGGCGGCATGTCTACCTGCTTTTGGGCATCGTCTGGGGCTGCGCTGCGCTCGAACAGCGCCATAGACGCGCAATCATGCAGCACAGCCGCACACATCGGCCTTGCGAACCGGCGCCGGCGCGCTAGTCTCTGATTCATGATCACAGCAACACAAATGCGCGGCGCCCGCGCCATGACCGGAATGAGCATCGAGCAACTGGCAGCCGCATCGGGGCTGCCGGTTGCCACAATCGAAACGATGGAGCGCGACGAGCAGGAAGGCGATTCGCACGCGCTGCTCGCCGTCAAGCAAGCGCTTGAAGCAGCGGGCATCATCTTCATCGCCAGTGGCAACCACGACGAAGGCGGACCGGGCGTGAGACTACGAGCGCGTAGCTGCATTGACGAGGGCATCCGCCCGGAAAACCTCAACGCAGCAAACGACGATTAGTCCGGCGTCTTTTTGGAACTCCGGGATCACAAATAGGCCTTTGCAAGGGCCGCGAGTTTGCCTTGATCCCTGACGCCCTGTCGGTAAAGCTGAATCAGGAGCGCGCCGATCGTTTCGGCGGCAGCGGTGTTCCGGTCGAGCCCCCTGGCCTTGCAGACATCGTCAAGCACCCCGGACAGAAGATCGAGATCGTCCGAGAACAGCGGCAGGTCACGTGGAAGAACAGGGGATTTGAGCATGACGCCACAGGTCCCATAAGGGGCTATCAACACCATTGTCGACCGCCCATCCATAGCCGACGATGCGGTCACTATGCGCGCGAGCCGGCGATTTATCAACCGAACATTTCTCACGGAAACATTTATGTGAACGGCGCAGACCAGGCCTGCATGATGGGCGAAACCTGGCTCAGTTTTTCAGCCGCTCAGCGGCAAGCTGCGACTGGAGCGAGCCCTCGATGATGATCCTCGCGCTGACCTTGACGACATAGGTCTCGGCCAGTTCGGTCAGCGCCAGCGCGACTTCATGCTCCGGCCAGCCCGACGACACTGCTTTCTCGATCAGAGCACCAAAGGACTCCGCCAGAGATTCTCGGCATGTTTCGATCGTCTCGCGGTCGGCCATACGTCGTCCACCAATATTTGCGGGACGCATATTACACGAAACTAATAATAATTCGAGTTACCGCCACGAATTTTCGAGCGGCAATGTTTCCGCTGAACCCCGGCCTGCGCCCATCGGCATCTGAAGTACTGCCGGGAAAGCATGGCGTGTCTGCAACGAATTGTTACTCGATACGGAGGATGACCTTCGGGCTTCTGGGGGGTGCCGAAGGTTGGTTTTATAAATGGTCGGGGCGACTGGACTCGAACCAGCGACCCCTTGACCCCCAGTCAAGTGCGCTACCGGGCTGCGCTACGCCCCGACCTGCCTAAACGGCCTGATCCTGTTAGTATTTTGGGATTTCTGGCGCAAGGGAAAAATCATTGAGGAGGAATAAAAAGGAACGAAACGCGGGAAAAGGTGTTCTCGGAACAAAAAGTTCTACGGTCGTTCTTGCTGCGTTGGGTCAGAGCCTGCATCTCGCAACAAATCGGGTCAGCGAGCGTATTTCGCTTGTCGGCGGTCAAATCCGCGTAGTCACTTCGATGAAAACGCGCGCTCACCTCGTGGGGCAATCGCAATCAAAACGGCTTGTCGGCAGCGAGGAACAGCGCCCAACCCCGAGACTTTGCCATAGCCAAGTGGGCCACAAATTTCTGACCCGCTATAGCCTGTCTCGGAACCCCGGCTCATAGTTCATTTCGGTATACGTCGAAATACTGGCTTGCTTTAACAACTACTAGAAGAGATTTTCTCGACGGGTGCCATGTCGTTCGGCGACCCTTTTGGGTGGAGCACATGAAGAGAATCGTGATTGTCGGCATTTTGATGCTTAGTTCCTGCGCAGGCTTGCCTCAGCGGGAGCAGACGATCCCGTATACGCTCTCGGAGGGCGAAATTTCTGCCGTTCAGAACGTAGTTCGAAGCTTCCTTAGAGATCCCTCCAGCGCGACGTTCGGTAGCATGATGGCGGCACAGAGACAGCCAGGGGTCGCCTATGTTTGCGGCATCGTAAACTCCAAGAACAAGGCCGGTGCCTTTACTGGCGGTGAGCCCTTCGCTGGCGTTTTGAAAAACACGAGTGCAACGGGTAGAGCCGCCTTTTCGTTCACCCTGACCGCCCAAGGCAGCGCACAAACAAACCTCAACGACATGTGCCGGCAGAACGGGGTCGTGGGCTGATGCTCGTCTTTCGAATCCTAACGGCATCATCCAACTGGCCCCACTCCTTGTAGCTCACATTTCTGCTCGAAGTGAAAACCGTGGTTTTATAGGGACGAGCCGTGGCCTGGCTCCCTTGGCTGCAAATGGCATTTTGAATGCCTTGGCGGGGCAACATAGTCGCTACTAAGCAGCTCGGCGAGCGCTCAGCCATGAGGGTTTCCGCCAGAGATCGGCTCAAGCCTGAGCTGCGGGCTCGGCGTGGTACGTTCAAAAAACGTTGGCGTTGGATGATATGCGGGAGTGGCCGTGATGGGAGGCTACTCGACTTTTTTCGCGTGTCAGTAGCGTCACATCGATTTTGATTTCAGTGCGAACGCCGGGAAAATGCCACCGTTGGCTAGAGGGTGGAAAATGCTTGCTCGATCCGCACTACGCGAATAAGAGACCTGCGAAACACGAGACCTTGGATAAGAACATGCAGATCGAGATTCCCTGTCCCAAATGCAGGAATACCCGAATGAAATTCGAGCGGCCAGAGCCGCTCGACACTGATATGCTTGTCTGCTTCACCTGCGGGCACGAACTCGGAACGCTCGGTTCGGTAAAGGCCAAAATGATTGCCGCCTTCGAACGCATGAAGAAGCAGGCGCAGCAACAGCGCAAACACTAGCGGCAGCTATTGGACCAGCGCAACGCGGCCGTCGGGGCCGCTGTCGACACGCCAGCCTCGGTAATCGGGGAGCGAAAAGTGCGGCGTTGCGAACGGCGTCGTATGCGT
>Ga0075367_10000283_pt1 | contig 17716 bp, 13 predicted proteins | sample EndMethybrTD3032_FD_71399 | JGI IMG/M metagenome (GOLD analysis project Ga0075367, IMG submission 71399) | Populus endosphere microbial communities from Tennessee, USA - Endosphere MetaG P. TD hybrid TD303-2 | ecosystem: Host-associated > Plants > Roots > Endosphere | place: USA: Tennessee... | reverse complement strand
TAGGACGACTGCTGGTGGCGGTAGCAGCCGCGGAAGCGGAAGCTCGCGTTGACCAGGGTCACCTCCACGTCCGCGACGTCGGCGTCGAACGCGACGCTCGTCTGGCCGCGGCCACGGGCAGTGATCTTGACCTTCTTGGAATCGAGGGATCCGTCGGCGCGGTGGATCATGACGACGGCCTGACCAACGGACCGGCGAGAACAACGGTCCCACGACCTTCGAGGGGATCGTCCCAGACGGGCGGCACGTCGATTGATGGAAGGAGACTCCGTGCCCCGCCTTCATCCGGTCCCAGAGCGTGCGGGACCGCTTGTCCCTCGAGTCTGCAGTGTTCCCTCGAACAGCTTCTGGGTGCTCGGGCCGGGCTCCCCTTCAAGGTTCTTGATCAGGAGTTCGACGCCGAGGCTGCCCATCTCGCGTTCGTTCGCGCTGACCGTGGTCATGGCGGGCGCCGACATCAGGGCAGCCTGCTCCGACATCGCGATCGCGACGATCGAGAGGTCGTCTGGGACGAGCATCCCGCGAGCGAGGGCGCCGGCCATGACGCCGGGAGCGGCTTGCTCGTTGAGGGCGAGGACCCCCGTGAGCCGGGGCTCCTGGTCGAGAAGACGGTTGATTGCGGCGCCTCCTGCGGCTGCGGTGGATTCGCAGGCGACCGCCGTCAGGTCCAGGCCCATCTCCGCCGCTGTGCGCTGCGCTGCCTCCTGGGTCCGCACCGCGCCTCCCAGTCCGGTCTCGAGGACCGTCGGCGCCTGGTTGATGAGGGCGACGTGGCGATGCCCCAGTGCAGCCAGATGCCCCAGGGCCACGCGCACACACTGGTCGAAGTCGGTGTCGACCCAGTCCGTTGCGATCTCTTGACCGGTCCGGCCGATCATCGCGAAGGGGATCTCGGCGTCGGTGAGCACGCTGATCCGAGGGTCGTTGATCTGGACCTCCATGAGCAACACACCATCGAGCAGCCCTTGCCCGACCAGGGTGCGCAGCGCGGCGAGGGAATCGGTCTCTGTGGTCCACAGCAGCAAGTGGTAGTCCAGCGACTGCGCGTGGTCAGAGGCGCCGAGAATGTATCCCAGGCTGCTGATGTCGATCCCTCGGCCCCGGGTGGGGAACACCAGTGCGATGATCTTGCTCCTTCGGCCGCGAAGGCCGCGGGCAAGGGCGTTCGGCGTGTACCGAAGCTCCGCCATCGCGGCGTCGATGCGTGCCCGAGTCTCTGCGGAGATCGGCCGGGTGCCGCTGAGGGCGTAGGAAACCGTGCTGACGGACACTCCAGCCCGCCGGGCGACATCGGCCATCGTGTTCACGCTCGTCCCCGTCCTCGTCCTGGGCGCGCATCTCAGAATCGCCTCCGATGTCGCCGTGTCCAATCGTTTCGACGAACTCTACCTCAGACCATTGACAACTAGTGACGGGGGTCACTACCTTCTCGTCGAAACGTTCAGTCGAAACGATTGGACCTAGCATGTCGACTGGCCGTCGAGAGGCCATTCGAAGCCGTCCGTAGGAGGAACGAATGATCATGAGGACTCGGCTGTGCCGCAGCCTCGCGCTGGCGGCAGCCGTGCCGCTGGTGCTGGCGGCTTGCGGCGCGAATGGTGCGAGCGGCGACGGCGAGAAGACGTTCACCGTGTGGTGGTACGAAGACGCAGGAAACCCTCAGGACGCGGCCTGGCAGGACGCGCTCGAGGAGTTCAAGGCAGCCCACCCGGACGTGAAAGTCCACTTCGAGCGGAAGGTGTGGCAGCAGATCCAGGACGCGGGCGCGATGATCCTGAACTCCAACGACGCTCCCGATCTCCTGGAGTACAACAAGGGCAACGCCACGGCCGGGGCGGTCGCGTCCAAGGGCCTGCTCACCGACCTGAGCGACGAGGTTTCCAGCCGCGGCTGGGACGAGATCGCGGGGTCTGCGCTGACGGTGGGCAGCTACGACAGCGCGGGCCTGATGGGACCCGGGAAGATCTACGGCGTTCCGTCCTACGGCGAGTACGTCGGCTTCTACTACAACAAGGACATGTTCGCCGCGAACGGCGTGCAGGTTCCGACGACCATGGACGAGCTCGAGGCTGCGTTCGACGCGTTCAAGTCCAAGGGGATCACCCCTCTTGCCGAGAGTGCCGGTGACTACCCGGCACAGCACCTGCTGTGGGGCCTGTCTCTCGCGAACGCCGACCAGGACTGGCTGAAGGGGTACTTCGGGCTCGCGGAGCCCTTGGACACGAGCTCGGACAGCCCGCTCACGCAGGCCGCCGAGACGATGGCTGACTGGAGCTCGCAGGGTTACCTTGACCCCAAGTCGAGCGGTCTTAAGGCCGAGGACGCCTGGGCCCAGTTCCGAAGTGGCCAGGCTCCGATCACCTATGCCGGGACCTGGATGGTCAACGACTTCAAGGACACGATCACCGACTTCGAGTGGGGCCAGTTCTTGATGCCCGGATCCGGGCTCAATCCTGGGTCGGGCGGAAACATCTGGGTGGTCCCGACCAAGGCCGACAGCAAGGATCTGGCCTACGACTTCATCGACCTGACAATGGACCAGACGCGTCAGGACCTCATGGCCAACGCGGGCGGCATCGCGCTCGACGCCGACCCCTCCGCGATCAGCGACCCGACCGGCAAGATGGTGAACCAGACCTTCTCCGAGCTCGCGGAGTCCGACGACCTCGGTCTCTACGGCGACTGGCCGGTGCCGAACTTCTACCAGGTGATCCAGTCCAACACCCAGACCCTCGTCGCCGGCAGCCAGACGCCAGAGCAGTTCATGGAGCAGCTCGCGACGGCCTACGACCAGGTCCAGTCGACCGTGCAGTGACCTCCCTCCGGAGGGGGACCGCCTCCGCCTCGCGGTCCCCCTCCGCCCTCCCGCTCGGTCCTCCCAAGGAGAGCAGCCATGACCACCTCTGCCGCAGTCCATCGAGAAGCGCGTCCAGGTCCCCCGCCGCCCAAGGCAGGGGAGAAGGGCTATGCGCCGTACCTGATACCGGGTGCTCTCGGGTTCCTCGTCGTGGTCCTGGTGCCGTTCGTCATGAACATCGCGATCAGCTTCACGAGCTGGTCGGGCATCGGGACACCCAGCTTCGTGGGCCTCGAGAACTACCAGCGACTCATCCACGACCAGATGTTCTGGTCGGCCTTCGAGCACAGCATCTGGTTCATCGTTGCGATGGCGGTAGTGCCGACCGCCCTCGGTCTCTTCCTGGCCGCGGTGCTGTTCGACTACATCGAGCCCCGCTTCGGACAGCGTGCCTCGAGCTCCCTGCGGGCCGGCCTGTACCTGCCCCAGGTCCTGCCCGTGGCGGTGGCTGGTGTGGTCTGGGGCTGGATCCTCAACCCCTACGGTGCCATCAACGCGGTTCTGGAGCAGCTCGGGGTCGAAGATCCACCGAACTGGCTCGGCGACACCTCATGGGCACTGCCATCGGTGATGGCAGTCCTGGTGTGGATGCAGCTCGGGTACGGGCTGGTCATCTTCATGGCCGGCATGGCCAGGATCGACCCACAGTTCCACGAGGCTGCCGAGCTCGACGGCGCCTCCTGGCTCGGGCGCTTCCGCCACATCACGGTCCCCGAGATGCGGCCCGAGATCTTCGTCGTCCTGTTGACCACCACGATCGCGGCGCTGAAGGTGTTCGGGCCGGTCTACGTGCTGACCAAGGGTGGGCCCGGAGACGCGACCAACGTGCCCTCCTTCTACTCGTACTCGAACTTCTTCGGCTCCCTCCAGGTCGGCTACGGAGCCGCCGTGGCGACCATCCTGACCCTCGTCGTCATCCTCCTGGCTGTCGTGTTCATCAAGATCCAGTCCAAGACCGAGGGGGCGCAGTAGAGATGACTCTCACCAAGGAGGCGAGTGCCACCACCGCCGTCGCTCGCCGCTCCCGACCCAAGCTTCGACGGGGCCCCGCAGCCGATCGCGACAGCCGCCGAAGGTCTCGTCGCGGCTTGACGCACTGGATCGTGCTGGCGCTGCTCGCCCTCGCGACACTGCTCTCCCTCTTCCCGTTCTTCCTCGCCGCGATCAACGCGATCAAGACAGCCGAGGACTACACCGCGCACGGACCGTTGGCGCTGCCGCGCTCCTTCGACCTCAGTGCCATCACAGACTTCTGGCAGAACGTCGACTACACCAACAAGCTCATCAACAGCGTCCTGATCAGCGGCGGGGTCGCCATCTTCGGGACCGTGATCAGCCTCTTCAACGCATTCGCGCTCGGTATCGGTCGGATCAAGGCGCGGCGAGCCCTTCTCGTGCTCCTGCTCCTGGCGACCACGATCCCGCAAGAGGCACTCATCTACCCGCTCTACTACATGGCGAACGAAACCGGGCTGTACGACACCAAGCTCGTCGTCGTCATCATCAGCTCCGTCCTCTCGAGCGCGTTCGGCACCTACCTGCTCGCCTCGGTGCTCTCCAGCTTCCCGAAGGAGATCCTCGAGGCGGCCCGCATGGACGGAGCAAGCCGATGGCAGGTGCTCCGTCTCGTCGTCGTCCCCGTCATCTGGCCGACCCTGACCGTCCTGATGACGTTCTTCTTCATCTGGACCTGGAACGACTTCTTCCTCCCGCTGATCATGCTCACGTCGAACGAGAACCAGACCGCCTCCGTGGCGCTCGGAAGCCTCCAGGGCCAGTACACGAGCTCGCCCACCAGCCTGGCCGCGGCATCGCTGATGGGAATCTTGCCTGCAGTGGCATTCTTCCTGATCTTCCAGCGGACCCTCACCCGCGGAGCCGTCGCCGGCGCGGTCAAGTGAGCCCGCGGCCCAACGAGCACCAACCCCAGATGGCGCAGCAACTCCCAACCACGCAGGTCCGGCCCCACCCGACCAGCGAGGACCTGTGGTGGCGCACGGCGGTGGTCTACCAGGTCTACGTCCGGTCGTTCGCCGACGGGAACGGCGATGGCATCGGTGACCTCGCGGGGCTGCGGGCTCGGCTGGCGTACCTGGCCGACCTGGGGGTCGACGCGCTGTGGATCAATCCCTGGTATCCATCTCCGCAGGTGGACGCCGGCTATGACGTCACGGACTATCGGGACATCGAGCCGGCGTACGGGACGCTCACAGAAGCCGAGACCCTTATCCAGGAGGCGCACGCTGCCGGCCTGCGGGTCATCCTCGACATCGTTCCCAACCACACGTCGTCGGAGCACGAATGGTTCCGGGCGGCGCTGGCCGGTGACGCGCGGGCGCGCTCGCGATACATCTTCAGAGCCGGTCGAGGTGACAGTGGAGACCTGCCACCCAATGACTGGCGCAGCCAGTTTGGGGGGCCAGCCTGGACGCGGGTGTCCGATGCCGACGGAGCTCCGGGGGCGTGGTACCTCCACCTGTTCGCGCCCGACCAGCCGGATCTGAACTGGGAGAACGACGAGGTCCGCGAGGAGTTCGAGGACATCCTTCGCTTCTGGTTCGACCGAGGCGTCGACGGATTCCGCATCGACGTGGCACACGGGCTGAGCAAGACCCCCGGGCTGCCGGACGCTGGTGTGCGGGAGCGTACGGCACTGGACACGGCGCCGCATCCAGCGTGGGACCACGACGACGTGCACGAGATCTATCGTGCTTGGCGCAAGATCGCCGACTCCTACGAGCCACCGAGAGTCTTCGTCGCGGAGTCCTGGGCGCCCAGCAGCGACCGCCTGGCGCTGTATCTGCGCCCGGACGAGCTCCACATGGCGTTCCAGTTCGACTTCCTCCAGGCGCCGTTCCACGCCGAGCACATGCGCGCGGTGGCCGACGAAGCGATGGCAGCCGTCACCGGGGTCGAGGCTCCCAGCACGTGGGTCCTGTCCAACCATGACGTGGCCCGGCATGTAACGCGATACGCCCGATCGCAACCCGAGCACATCGTGGACAGAGTGTGGGAGCAGCAACGCTGGGCATTAGAAGGCGCGGATCTCGAGTTGGGTCTCCGCCGGGCACGGGCGGCCCTCATGCTGGTGCTCGCCCTCCCGGGCAGCGCCTACCTCTACCAGGGCGAGGAGCTGGGGCTCCCCGAGGTGGAGGACATCCCCGCCGTCCTACGGCAAGACCCCCTGTTCGAGCAGTCGGGCAGGACCATCCTCGGTCGCGACGGGTGTCGGGTGCCCCTGCCCTGGTCGGGTTCCTCACCGCCGTACGGATTCAGCCCGGGTGGCACCATCGCCGAGCCCTGGCTCCCGCAACCCACAAACTGGGGACCCCTCGCTGCTTCGGCACAGTCGAAGGACCCGGCCTCAACACTCAATCTGTACCGGCAATGCCTGCGTGTCCGCCGACATCTGCTCGAAAGTCCCTTCTCGTGGGTGGACTCCCCGCAGGGCACGCTCGCCTTGCGACGCGGCGGCGTCGAGTGCTGGCTCAATACCAGCGACGCGCCGGTGAATCTCCCGGCTGGGCAGGTGCTCGTGCGGTCCACGAGCGCCGACGATCACAACCTTCTCCGTCCGAACTCCGCGGCATGGGTCTTCACCCCATGACAGTCACTGCAGGGGTTGACAATAAAAACGTTTTACACGAGAGTATGACGCACGCCACAAAAAACGTTTTGAAGGAGATGGCCAGATGGCCGGCAAGGTCGGTATTCGCGACGTCGCGAGGGTCGCCGGCGTGTCAGTCTCCACTGTCTCCAACGCTCTCAGCGAGGCTCACCAGTCTCGCGTGAACCCTGAAACGCGCCAACTCGTCCATGAGGTGGCCGCTCGTCTCGGCTATGCACCGAATCGCCTCGCGAGCGGCCTGCGCAACCAGCGCTCCCATCTCCTGGGCTTCGTCGGCGACCAGATTGCGAGCACCCCGTTCGCCGGCGACACGATCCGGGGTGCCCAGGATGCGGCCTACGAGCGAGGCTGGCTGGTCTTGGTCGTCGACAGCGGCGGCAACCCCGTCCTCGAGAAGCGACAGGCCAGCACGCTCCTGCAGCATCAAGTGGACGGAATCGTCTACGCGAAGATGTATCACCAGCGGGTGCATGTACCGCCGGAGATCCGGGGTGTCTCGGTGGTCCTGCTGAACGCCGAAGACATCGATGGGAGGTTCCCCTCGGTAGCGCCGAACGAGGTCGCGGCGGCGCGTACCGCAATCAAGGAGTTGACGGACGCCGGGCACCGTCGAATCGGCTTCATCAACACCCCCGACGACGACCCTGCCCCGATCGGCCGGCTCCAGGGCTATCGCGAGGGACTCGCCGCCGCGGACATCGAGTTCGATCCCGAGCTCGTGGCATTCGAACCCGACGGGGCACACGGGCGCGTCGGTGCGACGAAGCTACTGGACATGGCCGATCGGCCGACGGCCATCTTCTGCTACTACGACCATCAGGCTTTCGGCGTCTATGAGACGGCCGCCAGCCACAGCCTGAGCATCCCCCGAGACCTTTCAGTAGTGAGCATCGACAACTTCGAGGTCATCGCCGAGGGGCTCGGGCCCGGACTGACCAGCGTTGCGCTGCCCCACTACGAAATGGGGCGCTGGGCCGCGAACCGGCTATTGGACGAGATCGCGGACCCGGACGGAGCAGCACCTGCATGTCCGGCTGTCCTCGACTGTCCGATCGTACGGCGAGGGTCGGTGGCACCACCTGGGATCTCAAAGCCGTAGCCGCATCACACACGCTCGCCACATCTCAAGCTCACAACTCACCCCAACGCCAACAGTCCGGGGTCGGATCAGCGACGGCTGCTGATGCGGTCGCGGCTGCCCTCAACCGCGTCGTCCTCACATCTGCTTTTTCTGAAGAGAAGGGTCAAACCACGATGTCCACATTCCTTTCCAGCCCTACGAGCCGGCGCTCAATTCTCCTCGGTGGTGCGGCCGTGGCCGGGGCGGCAGGCCTTTCGGCTTGCGGTCTCGGCGGGGGAGGGGGCGCTGCATCCAAGACGCTCACCGTAGCGATGTTCGGCAGTCAAGAGGCAGCAGATGCGGCGGCGAAGGTCGCGCAGCCGTTCATCAAGGCCAACCCGGGCTACACCGTCAAGTACATCGGGATCAACGGCACCGACTGGAACGACTTCTTCACCAAGATCCTGACCCAGATCGCCGCGGGCAACCCGCCCGACATCGTCGGCATCGCAACCGAAGGAGTGCAACTGTTCGCGCAGAAGAAGCTCGCGCATCCGCTGGATGACTACGTCCAGCAGGACAAGGACAAGCTCGCCTCATATTTCAAGGACGTCCACCCGAGCCTGGTCGAGGCCATGATGTTCCAGGGCAGCCTCTTTGTGCTGCCGACCGACTTCAATGCCGGCAACATGTACTTCAACACGACGCTCCTGCAGACGTCTGGCCTCCAAGTGCCGCCCAGCGACTGGACCATGGACGACTTCAACAGCATCGCCGCCTCGCTGAAGAAGAATCCGGACACGATCCCCTTCGACTGGGTGGTGCGCCTGTGGGGCTCGTGGACGTCCTTCATGTACGCCAACGGCGGCAACCTCCTGACAGAGGGCAAGTTCGACGGCGGGGAGTGGCTCTGGGACACGTTCTACTCGGGAGACCCGGCAGCACAGGGCCGCGGCGGCGGGTGGAGCTGGGGCGACCCGACGGCAAACTCAGACGCCGTCGTGGAGTCGCTCGACCTCATGGTCGAGCTTGCCAACAGTGGCCTATCCGCGAAGCCCGACGTCGGCGGCGGAGGTACTCTCCAAGGTCTGTTCGCGTCGAACAAGATCGGCATGAGCATCGGCGGCGGGTTCTGGGCCGGCGGCCTGCACAACGCAGGCATGCCCAACGGTTCCTTCGACGTTCAGATGTTTCCGAAGTGGAAGGTCCAACGTCACCTGTTCGGCACCGGCGGCTACGGCCTTCTCGACTCCTCGAAGAACAAGGATGTCGCATGGGAGTTCCTCAGCTCCCTCGTCGACCCGGCAGCCATCAACACCCTCACCGCCGGCAACGTGACTACACCGGCCCGCCGCTCGATGATGACCGCCGACCGGTATGCCACCACTGGCCCCAAGAACTGGCAGGTCTTCTACGACACCCTCGACAAGCTGCCCAACACGGCGCCCATTCCTGCGCCGCCGTACTACAACGCGATGGCGAACGCGCTGAACCAACGCACCACCGAGGCCATGTCCTCGGGCAACGCAAAGCAGGCGCTCGACGGCCTCCAGCAGGATCTCGAGACCGCAGCCTCGTCCGTCGGCAGCTGACGATGTCAACTCTTACGGCCCGCGCAAAGTCCCGCCGGGACAGTCCCGGTGCGGAAGGACCGGGAACCCGGCACCGTCAGCGCACCCGCGCCGCACGGCGTGAGGGCGTATTCGGCTGGCTCATGATCTCCCTCTCGACCCTGTCGATCCTGGTGTTCACGGCGCTGCCGATCCTTTTCACCTTCATGCTGTCCTTGTTCTCCTGGGATATCATCAGCCCGCCGGAATTCGTGGGCCTCCAGAACTTCAGGCAACTCGTGGCGGACAAGAGCGTCGTCCATTCGTTCGGTGTCACGGTGATTCTCGCCGTGCTGATCGTCGCGATCCAGATCGTTGTGGGCCTAGCCATGGCATTGCTCGTGCAACAGCGCACGTCTATCTGGGCGCGGTCAATCTTCCGCACCGCCTTCTTCCTTCCCCTACTGGTCTCGGCGGCATCTATCTCGATCGTGTTCGGATACCTGTTCAACGACCAGTTCGGCGTCGTCAACTACTACCTGCAGTTGCTCCACATCCCGGAGGTCCCTTGGCTGAGTTCATCGCGAGGAGCGACGGCGACCATCGTGATCGTCGCGGTCTGGCAGCAGCTCGGCTTCGTATTCATCCTCTTCGTCGCGGCCCTCGGCTCGCTACCGAAAGACATCCTTGAGGCCGTTGCCCTCGACGGCAGCGGCCCGATCCGGACGTTCTTCTCGGTCAAGCTGCCCCTGATCAGCCCCACGATCTTCTTCGCGGCAGTCATCGGTCTCATCAACGCGATGCAGATCTTCGATCAGCCTTATGTCATGACGAAGGGCGGACCGGGCGACGCGACCACGACGACGGTCATGCTCATCTATCGCACCGCCTTCCAGAACCTGCAGTTCGGCTACGGCTCCGCGATCTCCGTCGTCCTGTTCATCCTTCTGCTCGCATTGACCGGGGTGCAGTTCCTGGTCTCGCGGAAGTGGGTGTTCTACTCGTGAGCACGAGACCCGACCCCCAAACCCTGCCTGTGCACGCAGTGCGGGTGCCGCGTGCCGCGCGCCGGCAGGCTTGGCGAGCCCTGGGTTTGATCCTGCTGATCGTCATCGCGGCGGCGTTCGTGTTGCCGATCCTTTGGACGGTCTCCACATCTCTGCGCGTTCCCGCCGACTCCTTCGACAACCCGCCCAAGTGGATCCCGCTCAACCCGAAGTGGTCGAACTACTCCGCGGTGTTCGACCAAGTGCCGCTGGCCACGTTCTTGCTGAACAGTGTCATCGTCACCGGGCTGATAGTCGTCCTCCAGCTGATCACGTCGACGATGAGCGGTTATGCGTTCGCCTTCGTGCGATTCCGCGGCAAGGGCGCCGTCTTCGCGATGGTCCTGGCCACGATGATGGTGCCCGCCCAGACCACCATCATCCCGGTCTTCGTACTCATCCGCGACCTCGGGCTCGCCGACAACCTCTGGTCCCTTGTGATCCCTGCGGCGGGCGGCGCGTTCGGGACCTTTCTCATGCGCCAGTACTTCCTGCAGATGCCGATCGAGCTCGCCGAAGCGGCCCGGGTCGACGGAGCCAGCCACTTCCAGGTCTTCTACCGGATCTACGTACCCATCGCGCTCCCGCCCATGGCCACGCTCGCGGTTCTCAACTTCGCCGCGTACTGGAATGAGTTCTTCCGGCCCCTGATCTTCCTGCAGTCCACTGAGAAGTTCACACTGCCGCTCGGACTTGTCTCGCTGCAGGGAAATCTCGGCACGGGCAGTGTCTCGATCGTCCTCGCCGGCGTCATCATCGGGCTGATTCCGAGCATCGCCATCTTCTTGCTAGCCCAGCGCTACTTCGTCGAGGGAATCACCACCGGCTCGTTCCGCTGACGCCTCATGACCCATCAATCCACTCGGGTCGCGTGACGGCGGCCTCGTCGCCGCGAGACCGCCGGCGGGACCCAGACGTGAAAGAAGACCGTGACTGACGCCATCGCGATGGACCGTAGCTCCGACGATGCCTACCGCCCGCGGCTGCACTACACGGCAGCCGACACCTGGATCAACGACCCGAACGGACTGGTCTATGCCGACGGCACTTACCACCTCTTCTACCAGAACAATCCATATGGCACGGACCACGCCAGCATGTCTTGGGGCCACGCGGTGTCCACCGACCTGCTCCACTGGCAGGACCGTCCCGTAGCAATCGCCTGCGACGATAACGAGCAGGTCTACTCCGGCAGCGCGGTAGTCGACGAGTCCAACACGAGCGGTCTCGGCGCCCCCGGCACTTCACCGCTCGTCGCCGTGTACACAAGCGCCTTCACCGAGTGGTCCCGCTACCCCGGAATCCAGGCACAGTCGCTGGCCTACAGCGTCGACGGTGGCGAGACGTGGACCAAGTACAAGGGCAATCCCGTGCTGACCCGCAACTCATCCGACTTTCGCGATCCGAAGGTGTTCCGATACAACGGCGCCGCGACGGCCTACTGGGTCATGGTTGCGGTCGAGGCCGCCGACCGGAAGATCGTTGTCTATCGTTCGGACGACCTAAGAGGATGGACCTTCCTGAGCCAGTTCGAAGCCTCCACCTCCCCGGGGACGATCTGGGAGTGCCCCGACCTATTTCCCCTGGCGGTCGACAACGACCCGGAGAACACGCAATGGGTCCTCATCGTCAGTCTCGGGCGCGACGCCTCCGAGGGCGGGTCCGCAGCGATCTACTTCATTGGCGACTTCGACGGTGTCACCTTCACGCCAGCGAGTCGCAACGTAGAAACCGACGAACCGAAATGGGAGTGGCTGGACCACGGCCGCGACCACTACGCGACTGTTTCGTTCAACGACACCCCCGATGGACGGCGCATACTCCTCGGCTGGATGGACAACTGGGCCTACGCGCGGCACGTCCCCACAAGCGCCTGGCGCGGCGCAATGACCTTGCCGCGCGAAGCCTCCCTGCACACCCACGACGGGCGAGTCGTCTTGCGGCAGCGGGTCGTCGCGGGACTCGAACCCTCCGGCCGCATCCTCACACACCGACCGGTGCATATCCCCGAGGGAGCTCACCGCCTTGCAACGGAGCCCCCCGACGAGCCATACCTTCTCGAGGCCACCTTCGCTGCGGGGTCCTCGCGCGAGTTCGGGCTCATACTCAGGCAGAGTGAGGCGGAGGGCACACGGGTCGGATACGACACCGTGCGCAAGCAGCTCATACTCGACCGCACGGCATCAGGGAACGTGAGCTTCAGCCCGTTCTTCCCGGTCAGGCACCACGCGCCCGTCGATCTGATCGACGGTCTCCTTCATCTGCAAATCTACGTCGACACCTCATCGGTCGAGATCTTTGCTCAACAAGGGCTGGTCACCATCACCGACCAGATCTTCCCGAGTCCCTCTAGCGTCGGAGCCTCCCTGTATTCGCTTCATGGCGCGGCGAAGCTGACCAGCCTCGAGGTGACGCCGCTCGAGCAAACCCCCGTCGTGCGCGACCGAGCACGGGGTATCGGGCCCCACGCGGCGTGCAACCCAAGTGGGCCAAACTAAGGTCACTAAAGAGACATAACCCAGACGAGCCGAACTCGTGGCGCGACCTACTAGGCAGCGACCTGACCGTTGGCATTCAAACGCTCTGGAGCGGGCCCCCAACGGTCGCTAACCGGAGTTGCTGATCGCTAGCGGCTCGCTGGGCGCGGACTCTGGACGCCCTCAAGACACCACCGCCCGGCTGCTCTGCTGACGCCCAGATCTTCTAATCGCCATAGAGCCCGCCGCTGGATCGCGGCGGTTGGCCGCTCCAGACCCGATAGAAGCTCTGGCGCACGAGTCATTCTGCACTTGGCTCAGGGGATGACGCTGATGTAACTGCCCTTTGCCAGCCGTGCCGAGACTCGCATACGCGACGCCACGAGAAACGAGGAATCCGACGCGAGGAATCCGACGCGAGGAATCCGACGCGAGGAATCCGACGCGAGGAATCCGACGGCACGTATGCTACGTTTCTTCGTAGATCGGATCGCCCGTTGGGCGGTCCGAATTCGCATTTCTAGGGTAATTGACGGTTGTTAGCGATCGGTTAGTGGAATGCATGGCGGAATGAAGATCTATCGCGGGTCGCCTACTGCTGCGCGCAACTATCTGGAGGCCGATCGATCTCGGGCCGATGACTACTACCTGACCGAGGCAACGGGTGTAGCCGAGCGCTACATCGCGTCCCCCTTGAGCACTGCCGCGGCTGGAGGCGTTCGCTCCGGGGGGACGCTGGAGGGGGACGCGTACGAGCGGTGGGTGGCCGGCCTGGTCGTGGAGACGGGGGCGCCGAAAGGGCGGCTGCGGACCGACGGGCAGGGGGTGAGGTTCGTCGAGGTGGTGGTGAACGGCCCGAAGACATGGTCCCTCGTGGCGGCAGTCGACCCAGTGGTGGCGACCGCCTACGATGCAGCGCAGGAGCGGGCGGCTCGGGAGATCATCGGCTGGCTCGTCGACCACGCCACCACGCGCGTTGGGCCGCGGGGCCGGCAGGTGCAGGTGCCGGTCGAGGAGATCGAAGCGGTGGTGGTCCGGCACTACACGTCCCGTGCCGGTGACCCGCACCGGCATCTGCACCTGCAGGTCAACGCCCGGGTCTGGGCGGCCAACCGATGGCGCGGTATCCACACGGTCGGTGTCCGGGACAGCCTGGAGGCCATCAACGGCATCGGGCACGCCGCGGTGATGGCTGACCCCGAGTTCCGCACCGCTCTGACCGCCCGCGGCTACACGCTGGACCCGGCCACTGGTGAGGTGGCCGAGTTGGCACCGTTCGCTGGGACGTTCAGTGCACGAGCCGCGCAGATCGGCCGGCACGTCGACCGCTACGAAGCCCAGTGGCGGGCCGAGCACCCCGAGCAGGAACCCGGGCCGCGGCTGAGGCGCGCCTGGGACACCCGGGCCTGGGCGCACGCCCGTCCCGACAAGGTCGTCCCCCGCGACGGAGAGGAATTAGCCAGGAGGTGGGTCGAGGAGCTCCACCTCCTGGGGTTCCGGGAACCGAGCGTTCAGGTCGCAATGACCACCGCGAGCAACGATGTCCGCATCGGGGCTCTGGACCGAGGCGCCGTCGTCGAGACCGTGCTGGCCCGGTTGGGCCAACGGCGCTCGGCGTGGAACGCCGCCGATGTGCGCGGCGTGGTGGAGCGCGAGGTGGCCGCCACGGGCGTCGTCGCCGATGGGCCGGTCCGGCGCGAGCTGGCCGAGGACCTGACTGCCCGGGTGATCGACTTGTGCGTCCCACTCCTAGCGAGGCCCGACGTCCCCGAGCACGTCCGAGTCTTGTCCTCACCACACGTCCTCGACGTCGAGCGCGACCTCACCACAAGGCTCACCACCAGAGCGGCGAGTCCGGGCGCGTCACGTCGGCTGCGTCCGCTGCCCGGACTCGATGACATGCAGCGGTCGGCGGTGGAGGCGTTGACCGGGACCAGCCGGCTGTTGGTGATTGAGGGGGCCGCGGGTGCAGGCAAGACCACCACGCTGGCTGCCGCAGCCGCGATCCTGGAGGGCGACCACCAGCGGCTGGTGGTGGTGACCCCGACTCGCAAGGCCGCCGCGGTCGCGGCCGGGCAGCTGGGCGGTCACGCGTTCTCGGCTGCGTGGCTGGCCCACCAGTACGGGTTCCGATGGGACGGCGATGGTCGTTGGACCCGAGAACCACACGATCCTGGACTCCAAGCCCGGCTGTTTGCCGGTGACCTCCTGCTGGTCGACGAGGCCGGGATGCTCGACCAGGACACCGCCCGGGCTCTGGTCACCATCGCAGACGAGACCGGCGCTCGTCTCGCCCTGATTGGGGACAGGCATCAGCTCCCCGCGGTCGGACGCGGAGGCGTGCTCGACCTGGCCGCCCGCTGGGCATCCGAACAGGCGCACCTGACCCTCGAGACCGTCCACCGGTTCGCCGACCCCGGTTATGCCGACCTCACCCTGCAGATGCGCACTGGTGAGCACAGTGGTGAGGTCTTCGACGCACTGCTGGCTCGTGGTGTGATCGAGATCCACGCGAGCGAGGTCGAGCGCCGCTACGCACTCGCCAGTCTGGCGACCGAGGGGTCGCTGGTGATCGCGGATACCCGCGAACAGGTCGCCGACCTCAACGCCGCGATCCGCGACCACCATCGCGAGCCGGGAGTGCCAAGCCGGGATGGCCACTGCGTCGTGTCGAGCGCCGGCGAGCAGATCGGGCTCGGGGACCGAGTCGCCACTCGTCGCAACAGCCGCGACCTCGATGTGGCCAACCGCGACACCTGGACGGTCACCGCACTGGCCGAGGACGGCAGTCTCCGTGTGACTGGCAGGCGCGGTGAACGGCTGCTGCCGTCGGCCTACGTCGCCAGCCACGTCGAGCTCGCCTATGCCACGACCGTCTACGGCGCCCAGGGCGAGACCGTGGGCCAGGCCCACCTGCTGGTGGGAGACTCCACAGGAGCCGCCGCGGCCTACGTGGGCATGACACGGGGCCGAGTCCGCAACATCGCGCACCTGGTCGCAGACAGCCCCGAAGACGCTCGACGCCAATGGGTCGAGGTGTTCAGCCGCGACCGCGCCGACCTCGGGCCGGGTCACGCAGCCCAGGTCGCCGCGGACGACGTCGACCGCTACGGACCGAGGGCCGACAGTTATGTGCGAACGCTTCAGGCTGCGGCCCTGCGCGACGAACGGCGAGGCTTCCCGAATGAGCCTCACCTGCCCTACCCGTCGGCGCCGGGGCGATCCGCACCCGGCATCGGCCGATAGCGCAGATCGCCCAGTCAGAGTCGCGGTCTCGCCCGGCCCGCACGCCTCTCTCGGACGTTACCGCCGACCTGAGATCCGTGGCTCGAGCCATCCAGAGGAATCCAGCGTCAGGTGATCGCCGGGACGGGCCCTGGTTCCTTAGGTGAATAGAAGGAGCTGCCTACGAACCTCGGCGATTGTGTCCGGATGCGGAGGCGCGCTGTTGCTTTTCATCAATAGAGCCGCGAACGGCTTTGGTCACCACCCCACGAAAGGAAGCAACTGTCATGACGATCTCGACCTCACCCATCATCACGACCGTCTCAATGCCCGACGGCAACGACGCGGCCCTCCTGACTTTGTCGGAGGCGGCCGCCATCCTCAGAGTGCCCGTCAACACCATGCGCTGGTGGCGTCAGCAGGGGACCGGACCGACGTTCTTCAAGATCGGCCGCAACCTGGTCACCACCGTCGGCGACCTTCGGCGCTGGATCGAGGAGCAGAAGCAGGGCTGCGACGCAGCTCACCCCTGCGTGAGCTGAGAGACAATCTCACGATCCGGCTACCGGGAAGCAGGAGAACACCATGGCCAGCATCCATATGCGCACCATCCGCTGGGAGACCAAGGATGGCGAGGAGCGGACCGGCCGGCGCTATCAAGCGCGCTACCGGGATCGATCGGGCCAGGAGCACGCGCGCCTGTTCAAGCTCAAGCGCGACGCCCAGCGCTGGCTCAACGAGCAGACGGCGGGCATCGTCACCGGCCAGTGGGCGGACCCGCGGGCTGGCAAGCAAACCTTGAAGACGTACGCGGAGTTGTGGCGCACCCGGCAGGTGCACGCGGACACCACTGAGCTGCAGGTCGAGTCGATCCTTCGGAACCACGTCTTTCCGGCCATTGGCGGAATGCGGCTGGACTCGATCTCGCCCGCCGACGTGCAAGCCCTAGTGAAGTCCTGGTCTGTAACGGCCGCTCCAAGCACGGTCGAGAACCGCTACCTGATCCTTGCGATCGTGCTGCGCGCGGCTGTGCGAGACCGGGTAATCCCGGCGTCCCCGTGTGTTGACATCAAGCTCCCGCGCATCGCCCCGAAGTCGGCTCTGGTGCCGATCACGACAGAGACCGTGCTCGCTCTGTGGGAGGCGATGGCCGACCGCTACAAGGTCTTCGTAACGGTCGCGGCCGGAACGGGGATGCGTCGCGGCGAGCTTCTCGGCCTCACCCACGATCGTGTCTCACATGACTTTGGCACGATCCGCGTCGACCGTCAGATGTCGCGAAGGGCGACCGCGGAGCAGGTGATCTTCGTGGAGCCGAAGACCGAGGCTTCGACGCGGACGATCCAGGTGGCCGACGTGGTGCTGGACGCGATCACGAAGCACGTCGAGAGGTTCGGGGCGCACCAGACCGGCCTGGTCCTCACCAGCGAGATCGGCACGCCACTGCGAACCAGCACCCTGCACCGAGCCTGGACGATCGCCACCCACAAGGTCGGGATCGAGGCGACCCCGCACGACCTGCGGCACTACTTCGCCAGCATGCAGATCGCGGGCGGCACGTCGATCAAGAAGCTCCAAGCACTCCTCGGGCACAAGTCGGCCATGGAGACCTGGGACACCTACGGACACCTCATGGGCGACGAGGACGACCGCTCGCGGTCAGTGATACAGGGAGCGCTGGCAGTTCTTGGGAAATCTGCGGACAGTACGCGGACAGTTGAGCCTCACTGATCACGTTTTCCCAGGTCAGAGAGGGTGGTGCGGACGGGCTGGCCTGTAGGCCGGGTTCTGTCCCCGGGTTCCTCACGGTCACCGGGGGGCGACCATCCATCTACGGGAGCCGTTGCCGACCCCCTCCAGCGATCTACCCGCG
>Ga0075367_10000282_pt1 | contig 17720 bp, 12 predicted proteins | sample EndMethybrTD3032_FD_71399 | JGI IMG/M metagenome (GOLD analysis project Ga0075367, IMG submission 71399) | Populus endosphere microbial communities from Tennessee, USA - Endosphere MetaG P. TD hybrid TD303-2 | ecosystem: Host-associated > Plants > Roots > Endosphere | place: USA: Tennessee... | reverse complement strand
TCTGTGGAGCTGGTGTAAGACCTCAACGGAGTACTCCGGGCGGGCAGTCGGCGACGAAGCAGAAACCCTCACAGCGCGAGCCGTGAGAATCCCCCTCCTTCCAGGAGGGGGAGAAGTCAAGTGATTCCCTGTTTCCCTGGGTGTGTTCAGACGGCGTGGTTGTCGTTGACGAGACGGACGAAGGTGCGGGGGGTGACGACCTCGACCTGGGGCCCGAGTCCTTCGACGACGGTCTGCACGTTGGTCAGCGACTTGGTCCAGCAGTGCACCAGGACCAGTGTGTAGCCGTCGGCTGAAGTCGGGTCGGCGGGACGCTTGTTGATGTCGTCGATGAGCTCGGGCTCATCGGTCTGGCCTCCCCACAGGACGTTCCGCTGCGCGATCACGGGCTTGCCGTTCACCCACCGGATCCCGCCCTTCGCGCCCGGGCCGAAGTAGAACAGGGCGTCGATGTTGGGCTGCCGCAGATAGGGCTCCCACAGGTCGGAACGCTTGAAGACCGGCTGGTCGTCGAGGATCTCGCAGATCCGCAAGTCCGCCTTGCCCATGTACTCGTTGAGGGTGGCGGCCTGGGCCTGGAGGGCGTCGGCGGGCATCTCGCTCGGGTAGGTGTATCCGCGGCCGCTGGGACCGGCGATGAAGTTGTCCCAGACCGGGCCGGCGGAGGCGTTCTCGTAGTACCAGCGCAGCGGGCCGGGGGCCAGGTCGACCAGGGAGGGGCTGATGCCGTAGCCCACGTTGAAGCTGCCGCGTACCGGGTTGTCGAAGTACTCGTGCAGTCCCCACAGGTTCCAGGCCAAGTTGTCGCCGTCGCTGATGACGAAGCAGACGTGGTGCTTGTCCGAGGTCACCGGCGCGGGCTCCGGCTGCTGCGTCAGTCCGTCGGTGCTGTGGATCCCGCTCAGCACGGAGAGGTTGGGCGCCAGGTCGGAGGGGATGGAGACGACGCCCTCCGCGGAGGCCTGCTGGATCATCGCGGTCTCGTCGTTGCCGTACCCCATGAGGGTGGCCTGTGGCTGCAGGGTGCCGAGGACACCGGCACGCCACTTGGTCACGCCGTCGTAGAAGGTGAACGAGTCGGTGAGGGCGATGTAGTCGCGCAGGTGGTAGTAGACGGTGGGGTTCAGTTCGGCCGCGATGTGGTCGGCGACGAGGGACCGGTAGGTGCTGTACGCCCAGTGCTCGTCCTTGTCCGAGACGTCGAGCAGCAGTCGGGTGACGCCGAGGGCCTGGACCGCGCTCTCCTGCGTCGCGTCGACGATGAGGGCGCCCAGCGGGCCGCCGAGCGACGACGCCACGTTGACCGACGCCGGGTTGGCCGTCATGTCGTACCGGATGTAGCCGCGCACAAGGCGCCGGAAGCGGGTCAGCAGCTGCTGCCAGGTGGGGTAGGCGTCGTTCAGCGTGATCCCGTAGGCGGTGTGGAGGAAGTTCTTCCAGACGGCGCCCGGTCCGCCCTCGTCGATGAAGATGCCCTCGGCGGAGGTCTTGGCGACCAGGCCCTGGAGCGAGGCCACCAGCACCCGGTCCGGGTTGGAGGTGAGGTTGACGGACGGGATCACGTCGAGCGAGCGCAGGGCAGTGCCTCTGGGCAGGAGGATTCCGGTCGGGACGGGGTCGGTCTGTGTCGCCGCGGCGCGGGCCGTGGCAGGCATGGCGGCCGCGACGGCGGACGCGGCGAGGACCGACGTGTTGAAGGTTCTGCGACTGATACCGCTACTCACGTCGACGCTCCTGGTGGGTACAGCCAGCAGTGCACCCACTGGCCGGTGGCATGTTCGGTACGGGCGGGGAAGGACGTGCGGCACTCGTCGGTCGCGAGGGGGCAGCGCGGGTGGAAGCGGCAGCCCTGCGGCGGAGCGGCGAGGTTCGGTGGTTCGCCGCTGTCCTCGACGTCGGCGAAGACCGAGGCGGCGCCGGCCTTGACGGTGCGCGCCGGGTCGGGTGAGGCGCCTAGCAGCAGCCGGGTGTATGGGTGCTGGGGATTCCGGATGATCTCTTCCGTCGGACCGCCCTCGACCATCTGGCCCGCGTACATCACATGGATCTCCTCCGCCAGGTAGCGGGCGCTGGCGATGTCGTGCGTGATGTAGAGCAGGGCCAGGTCCTCCTCGTCGCGGAGCCTGGCGAGCAGGTTGAGGATGTCCAGCCGCATGGACACGTCGAGCATGGAGATCGGTTCGTCGCCGAGGATCACCTTGGGGCCGACCGCCAGCGCCCGGGCGATCGCGACCCGCTGCCGCTGGCCGCCGGACAGTTCGTGGGGCAGTTTGCCGATGAAGTCCTTCGTCGGGGTCAGGCTGACCCGCTCCAGGAGTTCGAGCATCCGCTCCTCGATGTCGTCCCTGCCTGCCCGGCCGTGGATGCGCAGGGCGCGCCTGAGGTTGTGCCGGACGGAGTGCATGGAGTTGAGCGAGGCGAACGGGTCCTGGAACACCAGCTGAACCTCGGAGTAGTACTCCCTCGCGGCCCGGCCGCGGCTCGGCAGGACCCGTTCGCCGCGCAGCCGGATCTCACCGGACGTCGGCGTGTACATCAGGGCGAACAGCCGGGCCAGGGTGGTCTTGCCGCTGCCGCTCTCGCCGACCAGGGCGACGATCCTCCCCCGCCGCAACCGCAGAGAGGCGTGCTCAAGCGCCTTGACGGTCGTCGTACGGCCGAGGCCGCCGCGGACGGTGAAGTGCATGGTCACATCGACCGCCTCCAGCACGGGCGGTTCCCCGGCAGACGCGGGTTCCGGGGCGTCCGTCTGCGCCTGAACGCCGCCGTCAGTGTCCGACAACATCATCGGCCTCCTCTCGAACACCCTCCGGACCGCGGCTACCGGCCCGCTCCCCCGCCCCGTACAGCAGGCACGCCACCGACTGCTCGCCCACCGGACGCAGTTCCGGCACCGTGCCGTCGCACGCCTCGAACCGCCGCGGGCACCGTGGATGGAACGCGCAGCCGGGCGGCGGCTGCCGCAGGTCCGGCGGCGAACCGGGAATGCCGCTGAGCCGGCGCACCGGCTCGCGCAGCGGCGGGAACGAGGCGCGCAGCCCCTCGGTGTAGGGGTGTCGAGGGTGGTGGTAGATGTCGAAGGCGCTTCCGACCTCGACGATGCGGCCCGCGTACATGATGGCGATGCGGTCGGCGAGCTCGACGAGCAGCGACAGGTCGTGGGTCACGAACACCACGGCGAAGCCGAGCCGGTCGCGCAGTCGCAGGACGTTCGCGAGGATCTGACGCTGCATCACGACGTCCACCGCCGTGGTCGGCTCGTCCATGACGACGAGGTCGGCGCCGCAGGCGAGGGCGAGCGCGATGGTGGCGCGCTGGCGGGTGCCGCCGGACAGCTCATGGGGGTAGCGGTTCGCCTGGAGCGGGGTCAGCCCGACGAGGGCGAGCAGGTCCTCGGTGCGTTTGTGGGCGTCCTGCCGGCTCAGGGTCCTGTCGTGTTCGCGCAGGACGTCACGGAACTGCGCGCCCAGTCGCATCACGGGGTTCAGGGCGTTCATCGCGCTCTGCAGGACGATGGCCATGTCGCGCCAGCGCAGTCCGCGTAGCTCCCGCTCGGTGAGGCCGACCAGGTCGACGGGCGCCCGACCGCCGCCGGGTCGGAAGAGGATCTCGCCGGCCGTGGTCACGGCGGGCGGCCTCTCCAGCCGCGTGAGGGCGGTGATCAGGGTGGACTTGCCCGACCCCGATTCGCCCGCGACGCCGAGAATCTCGCCGCGCCGGACGGTGAAGGACACGTCGTCGCAGGCCCGCACGGAACCCTGCTGCGCCACGTACTCGACGGTGAGGCCCCGCACGTCAAGCAGGGTCCCGGGGTCGTCAGCGGGCATGGGCAGCCTCCTTGCTCCGGCGTGCCTCCTGGGCGCGCTTCACCAGAGCCCGACTGGCGCCACGCAGGCGCGGGTTGGAGATCTCGTCGACACCGAAGTTGATCAGCGCGACGGAGGCGCCGAGCAGGGCGATGCACAGTCCCGGCGGGGCGAACCACCACCACATGCCGCTGATGAGGGCGTTGCCCTGCTGTGAATCGCTGATCATGATTCCCCAGCTGACGGTGGAGGGGTCGGAGACCCCGAGGAACGCCAGTCCGGATTCCGCCAGCACTCCGCCGACGAAGCCGCCGAGGAACATGGCGGAGATCCAGCCGATCAGGTGCGGCAGGACCTCGACCATCGCGAGCCGCCACCGGCTCTCACCGAGCATCCGCATCGCCAGGACGAACTCCCGGCTGCGCAGGCTCATGGCCTGGGCCCGCAACGCCCGGGTGCCGCCGGCCCAGCCGAACAGGCCGATGATGATGCCGATCACCACCGGTCCGCCGCCGTGTGTGTAGCCGCTGATCACGAAGATCAGCGCGAAGCCGGGCATGGTGAGGAAGACGTTGGTCAGCCCGGTGAGGGCGGAGTCGACGACGCCGCCGGCGAGGCCGGCGGTCACCCCGACGATCACGGCGATGGACGTGCCGAGAACCGAGGCGACCAGGCCGGCCAGCATCGACTCACGGGCTCCGGAGATCAGTTGCGCCATGACGTCCTGTCCGCTCGCGGTCGTACCGAGCGGGTGCTTGGCGCTCGGCGGAGAACTGACGGCGTTCAGGTCCAGCGCGGTGGGGCTCTGGTGCAGCAGGTGCTGGGTGATCCAGGGTCCGAACACGGCGAGCAGGCAGAAGAAGGCGAACAGGGTCACGCCGAGGCGCACCTTCCAGCCGGCCAGCAGTCTCTTGACCATGTGTGTGTCACCTCGTTTCCCTGGTCCGGGGATCCAGCAGGACGTAGACGGAGTCCGCGATGAAGTTGGCGAGCAGGACGGTGAGCGTGATGAGCAGGAAGACGGCCTGCATCGTCGGGTAGTCGCGGGCGGACACCGCTTCGAACAGCAGGAATCCCATGCCGGGATACGAGAACACGATCTCGGTGAGCAGGGCGCCGCCGACCAGTCCGCCGATCGCGAGGGCGAAGTTGGTGATGCTGGGGAGCATCGCGTTGCGCGCCGCGTAGCCCAGCATGACTTTCCAGCCGGGCAGGCCCTTGGCCCGGGCGAGCAGCACGTAGTCCTCGCTGAGCGTGGTGACCATCATGTTGCGCTGGCCGAACACCCAGCCGCCGAACGAGGAGAAAACGATGGTGGCGACCGGAAGCAGGCCGTAGCGCAGGGTGCTCGCCAGGAACGGCAGGTTGAGGCCGGGCAGGGTGTCCACCGAGTAGCCGCCGGACACGGGAGCCCAGCCGAGCTGGACGGCGAAGATCCACACGGCGAGCAGCGCGATCCAGAAGTAGGGGACGACGCCGACCACCGTGGACAGCGGGGTCACCACGGTGTCGAACCGGCGGCCGGGCCGCCAGCCGACGACGATGCCGAGGCCCACCCCGATGATGAAGGCAAGCACCGTCGAACTTCCCACCAGCACGAGCGTCCAGGGCAGTGCCGCCCTGACCAGGTCGATCACCGGAACCGGATACTTGCTGACGGACAGCCCCAGGTCGCCGTGGGCGAGCTGCCCGAGGTAGCCCAGGTACTGGGAGAAGAGGGGCTTGTGCGGGTTGCCGAAGAGCAGCTGGATGGAGTGGACGGTCGCGGGGGGCGGTATCTGCCCGTTCCGCTGGGTCATCGCCTGGATGATCGCCTGCGCCGGGCTCCCCGGCATGAGCCGGGGGATGAAGAAGTTCAGCGTGATGGCGACCCAGGTCACGAAGAGGTAGAAGCCGAGCCGACTGCCGAGCCAGGTCCACCGGGTGCGGCGCCGGGCCGGGCGCGCGGCCTCCTCGGCCCCGCCCTGCTGGGCGAGACCGGCCTCGGAGGCGATCAGGGGGGCGGTCATGAGGGTCTCCCCTCAGCCCTTGGCTGCCGTGAGGTGCATCAGCGTCGTGATGAGCTCGGTGCCGGATCCTGTGTCGGCGAGGTAGTCGGGCTCCGCCGCCGGCGGCCACCCGGTCCAGTGGGTCGTGTTGGCCACGCCCGCGGCGCCGGAGGAGAAGAGCGGGATGGTCGGGACCTGGTCCACGAAGATCGCCTGGGCCTGCATGCCCAGCTGCTTCAGCTTGTTCTGGTCGTCGGTGCCGGCCATCTGAGCCAGGATGTTGTCGTACGCGGCATTGCGGAACCGGACGCTGTTGTTGCTCGCCTCCGTGCCGATGGGCACGGCCAGGCTGCCGTTGAACTGGTTCAGGGCGGTGTAGATGCCCTCGCCGCTGGACAGCCAGGTGGCCGCGAGGTCGTACTTGCCCTTGGCGATCTCGTCCCCGGCGTTCGCGCCGCCGCTGAGCTTGACGTCGATCCCGAGGGTCTGCTTGATCTGCTGGACGACGAGCTGAGCGATGGTCATGATGAACGGCGTGTCACTGGGCGCCACGAACGTGACCGGCAGCGCCTTGCCGTCCTTCGTCAACCGGCCGCCCTCGATGGTGTACCCGCCGGCCTGCAGGGACGCCTTGGCGGCGGCGACATCCTGCTTGCGGGGTGCGAGGTACTTGGGGTCGATCCAGTCCTGGTAGGTCTTGGTCGACAGCCCGGTGGGGCTGGCGGGCGGCTCCACGATCGGCAGTTTGCTGGACGCGAGTTTCGCGATCGCCTCGTTGTCGACGGCGTCGGCGAAGGCGCGGCGTACGTTCACGTCGTTGAAGGGCGCCTTGCCGTTGTTGAGCATCACGGACACCACCGAGCCGTCCCACGCCATGATGAAGTGGTGCTTGGGGTCGGCGGCGACGTAGCTCTTCGCGTCGATGTCGCAGGTGCAGAAGTCGATGCTGTTGTTCTGCAACTGTGTCTGGATGTTGGCGCTGGTGGCGGCGACGTACTTGAGATTGGCCATGGCAGGCTTGCCGCCCCAGTAGTCGGTGCGGGCGGCCATGGTGACGGCCTGCGGGGAGAAGGCCTTCACGGTGAAGGGGCCGGTGCCGACCGGGTTCTTGTCCACGTAGGTGAGCGGGTTGCGGTTCGCCCACAGCTTCTTCTCGATGATGTTGACGGTCTTGAGGTCACTGAGTTGCTGGTAGGCCGCGGACTTCCAGGTCACCGCCACCGCGTCGGAGCCCGCCGTCTTGACGGACGAGTACGTCGCGCCGCCCAGCTTGGGGTTCTTCAGCAGCAGGTCGAGGCTGTACACCACGTCGTCAGGGGTGAGCGGGCTGCCGTCGGAGAACTTCACCCCGGGCCGCAGGGTGAGGACAGCGGTACGGCCGCCGTCCGACCAGGTCCATGACTTCGCGAGCCAGGGGATGAGCACGCCGCCCTTCGCGCGGTTGGAGGCGACGAGCGGCTCGTAGATGATGTTGAGGCCGGGCCCGGTGTCGGACTGGCTGAACGGGTTGAAGTTGTCGGTGAAGGTCGGCGCGCTGTTGGGCGCCTCGACGTTGATGGTGCCGGTGGTCGCCGAGGCCTGGTTCGCAGTGCCTGCCGAGCAGGCGGCGAGCGACAGAGCCAGCCCGACCGCGATGGCACAGGGCGCCGCCCGCCCCAGCCGCTTTCTCATGGTGGGTGTTCCTTCCACAGACGTGCTTGGGTGTCGGCGCGCTCGTCACGTCGCGCCTGTGGCCTCAGCGATAGGGCCGACCGGAGGAGAAACATCGGAGGTCTTGGCGCGCAGCACTCTGCGGGGGACGCGCGCCGATAACGATCCCGGGATCGTTCACGGGCTCTGTTGCGAACCGACTATGAGCGGGCGCCAGTCGGTTGTCAACACCTCTTCAAAAACCTTTCACTCCTGCTGAGTCTCGCCGTATCAGGGAACTGCAGAAAGCGCCGCCATTGATGTACGGGCCATCCGGCAAGGGCCACCCGGAACGAGCCGTTGACACTCATCCAACAGTGATGCCAGCCTCAAAAGGTCCGATGAGTTGATGCCAGCGCAGGGAGCATCAGTCATGCATGACGACAGGGCACTGATCGAGACCAGGCTCGCGAAGGCACTGACGGAACGGATCGCCCCACGGGTCCATCCGGTCTCGGTGCCGCTGGAGTTGGAAGCATGGAGCGCCCCGGGCGAGCCCGTGCCGGTGGCCGAGGGACTGGCCGCACCGTACGAACCCGTGAAGGTGGGCCAGGCCTGGGGCCGCCCGTGGGGCACCGTCTGGTTCCGGGTCCGCGGCACCGTGCCCGAGGAGTGGGCCGGGCGGACGGTGGAGGCCGTCCTGGACCTCGGGTTCACCGGCGCGGGCCCCGGTTTCCAGGCGGAGGCACTCGTCCACCGCCCGGACGGGACCACCGTGAAGTCCCTCAACCCCCGCACCCAGTGGGTGCGCATCGCCGACAGAGCCGAGGGCGGCGAGGAGATCCTGCTGCACCTGGAGGCCTCCTCCAACCCGGAGATCGACGGCCCCGTAAGCCGCATGGGCGACTGGGACACCGCGGGCGACGAGCCGATCTACCGGCTGCGCCGGATGGACCTGGCCGTGTTCGACACCGAGGTCTGGGAACTGGTCCAGGACATCGAGGTGCTGCAGCAGCTGATGCTGCAGCTGTCGACGGACGACCCGCGCCGCTGGGAGATCCTGCGCACCCTGGAACGCGCCGTGGACGTCCTGGACTTCCGGGGCGACGTGAACGGCGCCGCGCCCGAGGCCCGCACGGTGCTCGCCGGCGCGCTGGCCAGGCCCGCGCACGCCTCGGCGCACCGGATCAGCGCGGTCGGGCACGCCCACATCGACTCGGCGTGGCTGTGGCCGCTGCGCGAGACGGTCCGGAAGGTCGCCCGTACGACGTCCAACGTCACCGACCTCATGGACCGGCACCCCGGGTTCGTGTTCGCGATGTCCCAGGCCCAGCAGCTCGCCTGGATCAAGGAGCACCGGCCGGAGGTGTACGCGCGGGTCAAGGAGAAGGTGACGGCCGGGCAGTTCGTGCCGGTCGGCGGCATGTGGGTGGAGGCCGACACGAACATGCCGGGCGGCGAGGCCATGGTCCGCCAGTTCACGCACGGCAAGCGGTTCTTTCTGGACGAGTTCGGCATCGAGACCGACGAGGTGTGGCTGCCCGACTCGTTCGGCTACTCGGCGGCGCTGCCGCAGCTGGTGCTGCTCTCCCGGTCCACGTACTTCCTCACGCAGAAGATCTCCTGGAGCCAGTTCAACAAGTTTCCCCACCACACGTTCTGGTGGGAGGGCATCGACGGCACCCGGGTCTTCACGCACTTCCCGCCGGTCGACACCTACAACTCCTCGTTCACCGGGGAGGAGATGGCGCACGCCGTGCGGAACTTCCAGGACAAGGGCTCCGCTACCCGGTCGCTCGTGCCCTTCGGCTGGGGCGACGGCGGCGGCGGGCCCACCCGCGAGATGCTCGCCCGCGCCGAGCGTCTGGCCGACCTCGAGGGCGCGCCGCGGGTGGAGATCGAACCGCCGTCGGCGTTCTTCGCCAAGGCACTGGCGGACTACCCGAACGCGCCGGTGTGGCTGGGCGAGTTGTACCTGGAGCTGCACCGGGGCACCTACACGTCCGTCGCGACGACCAAGCAGGGCAACCGGCGCAGCGAGCACCTGCTGCGCGAGGCCGAGCTGTGGTCGGCGACGGCCGCCGTCAGGACCGGGTTCGCGTACCCCTGCGAGCGGCTCGACCGGCTGTGGAAGACGGTGCTGCTGCACCAGTTCCACGACATCCTCCCCGGGTCGGGGATCGCCTGGGTCAACCGGGAGGCACGCGCCACCTACCGCGACGTCATGGCGGAGCTGGAGACGGTCATCGGCGAGGCTCAGCGGGCGCTCGCCGGTGACGCCTCGGCGGGCGGCACCGTGATCTTCAACGCCGCTCCGCACGGCCGTGACGGGGTGCCCGGCCTGGGCGCCGCTCCCTCCTCCGCGCGCCCGGAGGCCGCGCCGGTCACCGCCACGGCCCACGACGGCGGCCACGTCCTGGACAACGGTCTGGTACGCGTGGTCATCGACGGCCGCGGGCTGGTGACGTCCGCACGGGACGCCGCCACGGGACGGGAGGCGATCGCCCCGGGCGGCTACGGCAACCTGCTGCAGCTCCACCCCGACCTGCCGAACAACGGGGACGCCTGGGACGTCGACCACTACTACCGGCACACCGTCACCGACCTGACGGAGGCGGAGGAGGTGACGCTCGCCGAGGCCGGGCCCGCCGCGGCGAGCGTGCGGGTCGTGCGCAGCTTCCGCGACTCGCGCCTCGAGCAGACCCTGCGGCTCGCCGCCGGTTCGCCACGCCTGGACATCACCACCACCGTCGACTGGCGCGAGTCACGGACGATCCTCAAGGCCGCCTTCGCGCTCGACGTCCACACCGACCGGTCCGCCTCCGAGACGCAGTTCGGACATGTGTACCGCCCGGCGCACACGAACACCTCGTGGGACGCGGCCAAGTTCGAGATCTGCGCGCACCGCTGGATCCACGTCGGCGAACCCCGCTACGGGGTCGCCGTCGTCAACGACTCGACGTACGGGCACGACGTGACGCGGTCGCGGCGCGACGCGGACGGCGGCATCACGACCGTCGTCCGGCTGTCGCTGCTGCGCGCGCCCACCTTCCCGGATCCCGACCCCGACCGGGGCGAACACCGGTTCGGCTACGCGCTCGTCCCCGGAGCGACGGTCGGCGACGCCGTCCGCGAGGGGTACCGCGTCAACCTGCCGGAGCGGGCGGTGCCCGGCGACGCGGAGGTCCCGCCGCTGGTGACGGTCGCGGGCGAGGACGCCGACGCGGTCGTCGTGGAGTCCGTGAAGCTGGCGGACGACGGTTCCGGCGACGTCGTCGTCCGGCTGTACGAGGCGCACGGCGGCCGCACCGGGTCCGTGCGCCTCGTACCGGGATTCGCAGCCGGCCGGGTGACCGAGACCGACCTGCTGGAACGGCCGTGGGGCGACGGGCCGCCGCGGGCAGCGGTGACCGCCGTGCGCGGCGACGGCACGGTCGAACTGGCGCTGCGCCCCTTCCAGATCGTCACGCTTCGGCTCGCCCGCGCCCAGGCCCCCGTATCGCAGGACGTTGAGCGGGCCCACCTCGCATCGGAGACGCACCCATGACCCCTTCCCCCGCTCTCCCGCCGCGCATGTGGGACGACCCCGAGATCACCGGCTGGCGGCGGCTGCCCCTGCACGCCGTCTCCCGCCGGGACCAGGGCGACCGCATCGGCCTCGACGGCAGCTGGCGGTTCCAGTTGCTTCCGGCCCCCGAGTCCGAACTCGCCGACCGCTGGTCACGCGTAGAGGTGCCGGGGTGCTGGACCGTCCAGGACTTCGACGACATGCACGACGTGGGCGATCTGCCGCAGTACACCAACTTCCTGATGCCGTGGCCCGAGCCGCCGCCCCACCTGCCGGCCGTCAACCCGACCGGGGTGTACGAGCGCGAGGTCGACGTCCCGGCCGCGTGGGCCGGACGGCGGATCGTGCTGCATGTGGGCGCCGCGGAGAGCGTGCTGATCGCCGAGGTGAACGGGGAGCCGGTCGGGGCAGGCAAGGACGCGCATCTGGCGAGCGAGTTCGACGTCAGCGGCGCGGTGCGCACCGGGGAGTCCAACACCCTGCGGCTGACGGTCGTGAAGTGGTCCGACGCCAGCTACGTCGAGGACCAGGACCACTGGTGGCACGGCGGCATCACCCGGCCGGTGTTCCTGTACGCCACCGACCCGCTGTACCTGGCCGACGTCCGGGTGACCGCGGGCCTGGAGGCGGGCGGCACGGGGCGGCTGCGCGTGGACGCCGACGTACGGCACACCGGCGGCCTCCTCCCGGAGGGCTGGCACGTCTCCGGATCCCTGGAGGGCCGTGAGGAACCGCTCGTCACGGAGCCCACCGGACAGCGCCGGGCCGCCGGCTGGCAGGGTGTGGCCACGCTGACGGCGACCGTCCCCGACGTCCGTGCCTGGTCGGCCGAGACACCCGAGCTGTACGCCCTGACGGTCCGGCTCCACCGCCCCGACGGCACGGTCGCCGACGAGGCCCGCTGCCGCACCGGCTTCCGCACCGTCGAGATCCGGGGCCGCGACCTGCTGATCAACGGCGAGCGGGTGTTCCTCAGGGGCGTCAACCGGCACGACTTCCACCCGCTCACCGGCCGCGTCGTCTCCGAGGACGACATGCGCGCGGACCTGGTGACCATGAAGCGCTTCGGTTTCAACGCCGTCCGCACCTCCCACTACCCGAACGAGCCGGCGCTGCTGGACCTCGCCGACGGACTCGGCCTGTACGTCGTCGACGAGGCCGACATCGAGAGCCACGGCCATTACGACGAGATCGCCCACGAACCCGGCTACCGCGCCGCCTTCGTCGGACGGGTGGCGCGGATGGTGACCCGCGACAAGAACCACCCGTCCGTCATCGTCTGGTCGCTGGGCAACGAGAGCGGCTACGGCCCGAACCACGACGCCGCCGCGGGCTGGCTGCGCCGGTACGACAGGACACGCCCGCTGCAGTACGAGGGGGCGATCCACGCCGGCTGGTCGCAGACGTGGACGGCCACCGACATCGTCTGCCCCATGTACTCGGCCATCGACGCACTCGTCGAGCACGCCACGTCCGGCGGGCAGACCAAGCCGCTGATCCTCTGCGAGTACTCGCACGCCATGGGCAACAGCAACGGCTCACTCGCCGACTACTGGGCCGCCTTCGAGTCGACTCCCGGTCTCCAGGGCGGTTTCGTCTGGGAGTTCTGGGACCACGGCATCCTGCAGCGGCTCTCCGACGGACGCCCGGCCGGGCCGGGGACCGTCGGCGGGTACGCGGCCGGGGTCGCCGCGCCCGGCCACCGTTGGGCGTTCGGCGGTGACTTCGGCGACACGCCCAACGACGGCGCCTTCTGCGCGGACGGACTGGTGCTGCCGGACCGCACCCCCAAGCCCGGCATGGACGAGCACCGGGAGCTCGCCGCGCCCGTGCGGCTGCGGCCGGCGGACTCCGGGGCCCATGAGGTCCTGGTCCGCAATCACCAGCACTTCCGCGACCTGTCCTGGCTGACCGGCGAGTGGCGGCTGCAGACCCCCGGCTCCGCCGTCGTCCTCACCCCGGCGGTGCTCCCGCCCCTCGGGCCGGGCGAGAGCACCGCCGTCCCGGTCCCGCCGGACCTGCTCGCCCGGATGCCGGAGACCGGCGAGGTCTGGCTGACGCTGTCGGTCCGCACCGCCGCCGACGAGGCCTGGGCGCCGCGCGGCACCGAGCTGTGCGCCCCACAGGTGCGGCTGCGCGGTGAGAGCCGCGGCCTCCTGGCCCGCGCCGGGGCGCGGGAGAAAGGCGTGGCCCCGGTGTGCGTCGACGACCAGGGTTTCCTCGTCCATCCACGGCTCGCCGCCCCGCCCGTGCTCAGCCTGTGGCGCGCTCCGACCGACAACGACCGGTTCGGCGGGCCCGCCGACCGCTGGGCGAAGCAGGGCCTTGCGACCGCCACCCGGACGCTGACCGACATCAAGCGGGACGGCGAGCGCGTGGTGGTCCGCGCGGCGTACGCCACGGCGGCCGGAGCCGTCGTCCACGAGCAGGCTCTCACCGCGCTGGCCGGAGGGGTGTTCCTGGTGGAGGAGACGGCGGTGGTCCCCGAAGGCCTGGACGACCTGCCGCGGGTCGGGACGGTGTTCACCGCCGCCAAAGGGCTGGACCAGGCCGAATGGTTCGGCCACGGGCCGGGAGAGACGTACCCGGACCGGTACGCGGGCGGCCCGGTCGGCCGGTACGGCGCACCGGTACGGGAGCTGTTCACCCCGTACGTCCGGCCTCAGGAGAGCGGCGGCAGACACGGCGTACGGTGGTTCTCGCTGCACGGTGCCGGCGCGGGGCTGACCGTCCACCTGGACGAGCCCCGGCAGGTGAGCCTGACCCACTTCACCGCCGCCGACCTGACCGCCGCGGAACACCACGACGAGCTCGCCGCCCATCCGTGCGTGACCGTCCATCTCGACGCCGCTCACCGGGGAGTCGGCACCGCCTCGTGCGGTCCGGACACCCTGCCGGCGTACCGGGTCCGGCCAGGCACTCACCGCTGGTCGTGGACGCTGCGCGCCATGTGAACGACCAAGCCTTCGGCGTCCGCTTCTTCCAGGTCGCGGTGGCGTCCTGCTTCTCGGAGTGGGCCAGGACGAGGACCCCGTCGATGTCCACGATCACCTGCCCGCCTGCGTCCGGCGCCGCACCAGTCGTCCAGCGACGGCGGCAGCAGCAGGACCTGGTGCGGGTCGAACGACCTGAATCGCCTGTCCACCGCCGCCGCACGAGGTGGCGGCTGTTTGCCCTCGGCCGGCTCGACCTCGAACAGCCCCTCCTGATCACGCATACCGGGATCATCCCCCCACAACTGATCACCAGACGCACGCGGGTTGCCGGTTGCTGTGACTGAGCACGCTGGTTGGCCACTCTGAGCATTGCAGCTGGCCGGCCCACAGCGGCGCGTGCGCCAGCTGTCAGGCGTCGAAGCGGCGGCGGGCGGCCTCGATGTGACCGAAGTACTGGTGGGTCCACCCGCACATTCCGTCGACCGTTGCGCGCAGGGCTTGACCCGGCTCGGTGAGGGTGTATTCGACCCGCGGTGGGACGGTGGGGTGCACGGTGCGCTCGACCAGGCCGTTGCGCTCCAGCATGCGCAGGTTCTGGGTGAGCATCTTGTGGCTGATGCCCTCGATCTCGTTCCGCAGCTCGCTGAAGCGCAGGGTGCGATCACCGAGACCCTCGACGATGAGGAACGCCCACTTGTTGGCGACGTCGGAGAAGATCTCCCGCGCCAAGGAGCCCGCACGCGCCAGGTCTGCATCCTCGGGCGAGCCTGTGAACTGCTTGGTCACCATAGGGTTCTCCAGTCACTGAAAAGTGCGTTCTTCCACGTCAGCGTCCACTCTCTTACGGTTTCTGAGTAACCACAAGAGAGTGAGTGTCTTGATCGGCGCGAACGCGTGCCCACAGGCGCTCAGGACGAGGAGACAGGCAGCATGGCCATCACCTTTATGAACCCCAGCGGATTGCCCAAGATCGACGTCTACCGGCAGGTGTCGATCGCATCCGGGTCGAGACTGGTCTTTATCGCCGGGCAGGTCGCCTGGGACGCCGAGGGAGTCACGGTCGGCGAAGGCGACCTCGCCGCCCAGGTCGAGCGGAGCTATCTCAACGTGGGCACCGCCCTGGCCGAGGTCGGTGGCTCCTTCGACGACGTGGCGAAGCTGACCTTCTACGTCGTCGACTGGACCCCCGACAAGATGCCCCCGCTCCTGGAAGGGATCTCCCGGGCAGCCGCGAAGCTGGGGATCACCCCGGCCCCGCCGACCACGCTGATAGGCGTTGCGGCACTGGATGTCCCCGACCATCTGGTCGAGATCGAAGCCACCGCGGTCCTCGACTGAACAGGTGCTCTTTGCCACTGAGCGCCGAAATGGCCAACTACGGCGCCCAGCGGCCAACCAGCGTACTCAGTCACAGTTACTGACCCACGCTCCTAGGGCATACAGGGCAATACGTCTAGATCAAATGCCCTCTCAGAAGCACTGAGCGTCGCAGTTGGCTGTCTCGTTGATCTTGCGGGTGTGGACAGCTGTGGGCTGGCTGGGAAAACCGATTGGCCTAGAGTCTGAGGTGACCGAGCGGCCGGAGGTGCGATGTCCCTGCAGATGAAGGCATGCGCAAGAACGCTCGCATGCAGTCAACTACTCGGCCGTAAACGACCGAGCTTGTTGGCTCGGTTCGTACGGCTCTGCTTATGCTCCCGACTGTCCCCTACGACAGGACGGTCACGAGTCACATTTACCGGTCCCTGTCTATGCGGGGACCGGATCGGGCATGTTGACGAATACCCACGCCGTGGCTCCTCGCTGTGCGATGTTGGCCCCGGCGACGTGGTCGGCCGGCCCAGCGAGGCCGCACCGACGACAGTGGAAGTGGTCCCGGGTGGGCCGGTTGGCTCTCCCGGTGTGGCCGCAGCGCGGGCATCGCTGCGAGGTGTAGGCCGGGTCCACCTCGATGAACGGTACTCCGGCGCGTTTGGCCTTGTAGGCGAGGAACGAGCCGAGCTGGTGGAATGGCCAGGAGGACTGGCGTGCTCGCTGGTCGCGGGGAACCGTAACCCGCTCGCGGATGCCCTTCAGTTGTTCCAGGGCGATGCCGCGTTCGGTGCGTTGGGCGACAGCAACGACAGTCTTGGCGATCTTGTGATTGATGTGGGTCGCGTGCCGCGCCTCACGGCGTGCACGCTTCTTGAGGAGCTGCTTCGCGCTGCGGGTCTGCCTGGCCTGGAGTTCGGCCTTCTTGCGGGCCTGCCAGCGACGGTACCGTCCGAGACGGCGCCCGCAGTGGTTGTCCCCGTCGGAGGTGGTGGCGAGGTTGCTGATGCCCCGGTCCACGCCGATGAAGCCCTTCGGCTCGAACGGGGGCGCTTCGGGGATCTCGCAGGTGGCGATCAGCAACCACTTGCCGTCGCGGAATGCCAGGTCGGATTCGCCCTGGCGGTGTTCGGCAAGCTGCCCCAGAGCGCCGGGCGAGCAGACGAACCGCACGTTCTTGATCCGGCCGTCCAGGGTCCAGATGCTCACGGTCTGGGTGTCGTAGTTCCAGCTCAAACACCGGTCGTCAAAGGTGTGCGCGGCGTGCGGGCGGAAGACGATCGGCTTGGACTGTGCCTTGTGTCGGCGTTTGGAGTGCTCCAGGCCGAGGTTCCCGGCTTTGATGTTGGCCCGCAGCGTCGCGTAAGCGTCGGCCACGCGCTTGATGATGTGCTGGGCGGCCTGTGCCCCCAACCCACGGGCCTTCAGCTCGCCGTAACACCGTTTCCGCAGCTCACGCACGCTGCCCTTGAGCTGGAAGTGCTCGAAGGACATGGCGGACACCCAGTTCGCGGCCTCGTTGATCGCGGGCAGGGTGCGCTCAAATGCCGGAGCCTGCACGGCATCCGGCATCAGCTTCACCTGCGTCACGATCTTCACGGGAACGATCGTAGCATTGACCTATGTCACCGCGCTGGGAACCAAACCCCGATGTACGCAGGGGAAGAAGCGTCGTCTCCACCCTCCATGCCCATTTGGTCTTCACACCGAAGTATCGGCGGAAGGTCTTCAACGGCACCATCCTCACCAGGTGCGAAGAGGTCATGCGGAAGGTCTGCACCGACTTCGGCGCGGAGCTGCGGGAGTTCAACGGTGAAACCGACCACGTACACCTGCTCGTGCACTATCCGCCCTCGGTCGCACTGTCCAAACTCGTCGGCAGCCTCAAGGGCGTCTCCGCCCGTCGCCTGCGCCAGGACTTCCCCGACCACATCAACAAGTACCTGTGGGGTGAACACTTCTGGTCCCCGTCCTACTTCGCCGGTTCCTGCGGTGGCGCACCGCTGGCCGTGGTCAACGAATACATCGAGAACCAGAAGCGCCCGGACTGAGCGCGGCTTCATCGTGACAGCCTTCCGGAGCGATACGGCGGCGCTCCGCGCCGCCCGGCTCAGGATGCAATTCCTCCCGGGTCTCAAGACCCCAGGTTCCTTGCAAGATCAGGCTGAAGAACAGGCTTTACTCAGGTTGAACTGGCGATGTCCGGTTCGTCGATCAGCCCATCGAGGGTCAGTCCGGTGGTCGGTAAGCAGCCGACGATCAGGTGCGGCCGGTACTGGATCTTCTTCAGCTTCCGCTTGACGACGCGGGTCAGGTGCGCGAGGTCGGCGGCGGCGAAGTCGGCCAGGGCCCGCTTGAGCAGACTCCAGATCCCTTCAGTCTACTTGTCACAGTGCAGGGTGCGATGGACAACGGTGTATGGACGCGCCGATTATCAGCAGTGAGGGCCTGTTGCGGCTGGTCGAGTTGGTCGACCGCCTGA
>Ga0075367_10000279_pt1 | contig 17759 bp, 18 predicted proteins | sample EndMethybrTD3032_FD_71399 | JGI IMG/M metagenome (GOLD analysis project Ga0075367, IMG submission 71399) | Populus endosphere microbial communities from Tennessee, USA - Endosphere MetaG P. TD hybrid TD303-2 | ecosystem: Host-associated > Plants > Roots > Endosphere | place: USA: Tennessee... | reverse complement strand
CATTTTCAATCCGATATCGCCTACTTCAAAGCACCGACCAGAACGTCGCGGCCATTTTCGATGGTGACCCAACGGCCGGCATTGTTGCTCGACTGGCGCTTGATGAAGGAATAGGGGGTGTCGAACCACGGCTTGACGCTGGATGCCAGGTTGTCGAGCACGAAGTCGCCCTGGCTGGTGCGTAGCGTCAGTACGGCGTGGCCTTCGCCATCGGGCTTGCGGACAACCGTAAGAAGAAGGTTAGCTGGCGAAATGCCACGCTGGATCAGGATGCGGCGCTTGAGCAAGGCGAAGTCTTCACAATCACCTGCTGTCGTCGGATAAGCCCAAACTTCATCCTTCCCGTAGATTTCCTTGTCGGTCATTGGCGTGATGCTGTTGTTGACCATGGCGTTGACGGATCGCACCACACCCCATTTGGCATCCGACATCTCGGCCGGCGAAACATTACGGTTCGGCCCGCATTCGTCTCGATGGATCTGACAGAAGTCATAGTGGCCGATCGGCTGGGAAGTGGCTGTGCCGGTAACCATGGAAAGATTGTTGGTGGAAGCCGGCGTCGCGGCTGTAGACATAGCAAACATGGCCATCATAGCCACGAGGAAACCCTTGATCCGCACGCCCGCTCTTCCCTTGCATCGCCCGTGTATTGTTAACAAAAAGTTAACGGACGGAGGCTCGGAGAGTCAATCGTTACTTCTGGGGAGGGGGCCGCTACCCGCCAACATGGTTAAAATCCGTTAGGATTTGGCACAGCCTGTATCGTTTGGCTTAGCCGATCAGCCCTTTGACGGCGGCAAGCATGCGCTCGATATCCTGAGGTCGCGACAGCCTGTGATCGCCGTCACGCACGAAGGTCAGCACGACGTCGTCGGCGGGGAGATGCTCGATGAGCTTCATGGCGTGCTGATAGGGAACGTCCGCATCCTTCATGCCTTGAAGGATGTGCACCGGGCAGCCGGTCTCGATGATGCCTTTGAGCACGCTGTTGTCGCGCCCGTCCTCCATCAGCGCCCGCGTATAGATGTTCGGCTCCGGGCTGTAGGCCGACCGCTCTTCGAAGTAGCCGCGCTCGGTGAGCGAGGCTTTCTCTTTCCTTGTAAGGTTCGGTTCGATCAGATCGGAGGTGAAGTCGGGAGCCGGCGCAATCAGCACCATACCCTCCAGCTTCGGCGCGCCCGGCCGCTTGGCAAGCTCCTGGGCGAGCCGCAAGGCAATCCATCCGCCCATCGACGAGCCGACGAGGAGGATGCGTTCGGGTGCTTTATGGAGGATCACGGCAAGCGCTTCCTCCAGCCAGCGCGAGATCGTCCCGTCGATAAATTTGCCGCCGGATAGGCCATGACCGGAATAGTCCAGGCGCAGGCACGCAAGGCCGGTTTCCGCCGCGAACTTGTCGAGCTCGACCGCTTTGCTGCCGCTCATGTCGGAGCGGTATCCGGATAACCAAACGAGTGTTGGGCCGGTCGCTTGGTCGGATTGGCCGCGCGCGATATAGGCAATCTCGCGCGCGGCTTCGCCCTGTCCAACGGTCAGATATTGTTGGTCATGAATGAGATTTGCGTCGAACATCGCGGAACTCCAGTTGTTTTGGCCTATAAAACAGATTCTCGACAGGCTGACAGCAGGTGTTTTTTCCGCTAAAGAATGCTACCGACTCCGTTGCAGCCATGGTGAAACGACGTTTGTGCTTCCATGATTGGGAGTGCCGAGGCTGCAGCGATCCGAAACAACGCGAGGAGAATACGACCATTCGCAGACCCTTTAAAGCCGACGCGCCCGTGAAGGAAGGGCCGCGCTCGAACCGGGAAATTCGCATCCCCCGAGTTCAGCTGATTGATGCTGAAGGACAGAACTTGGGCGTCGTGCCCACCGACCAGGCGTTGAAAATGGCTGAGGAAGCTGGCCTCGACCTGGTGGAAATCTCCCCAAATGCCGAACCGCCTGTGTGCAAGATCCTTGATCTGGGCAAGCTGAAATATGCCAACCAGAAGAAGGCGGCCGAGGCGCGCAAGAAGCAGAAGATCGTCGAAGTCAAAGAGATCAAGATGCGCCCTAACATCGACACCCACGACTATGAGGTGAAGATGAAGGCAATGGGCCGCTTCTTTGAGGAAGGCGACAAGGTCAAGGTGACGCTGAAGTTCCGCGGCCGTGAAATGGCGCACCAGGAACTCGGCATGAAGTTGCTGCAGCAGGTGAAGGCCGATACGACAGAGTTCGCAAAGGTCGAAGCCGAGCCCAAGCTCGAAGGCCGCCAGATGATGATGGTGCTTGCGCCGAAGTGAAGCGCATAACACCCTCGTATCAAAGCCGTCCGTGAGGGCGGCTTTTGTATTTCGGGTGATGGCCGCCGGCCTTCAGCGACGGCGCAGAAGATTCATCTGCCGCCCGGTTGCACTTTTATGACGCTGCGGTTATAAGCGCGCGTCCGAACTGACCGGCAGGGCATGCCGTGGCAGTTTCGAATGCTTGCGGAACGGTTCGTCACCGGAGCCGCAGATCAACAACAAACGCTCCCGCACCTTGTTGCGACGGCCGGAAACCGGGCATCGCGAGAAGGCTTCTTTGATGAAGAGCCGGGGGTCCAGAAACGGAGTAGCAAAATGCCCAAGATGAAGACGAAGTCTGCTGCCAAGAAGCGGTTCAAGATCACCGCGACCGGCAAGGTCAAGGCTGCAGCTGCTGGCAAGCGCCATGGCATGATCAAGCGTACCAACAAGTTCATCCGCGATGCACGCGGCACCATGGTTCTCGCAGAACCGGATGGCCGCAAGGTCGTGAAGAACTACCTGCCGAACGGTCTCTAAGACTATTCCGCGAACGCTTTAGATTAAGGAGATCATGAAATGGCACGTGTAAAGAGAGGCGTTACCGCCCACGCCAAGCACAAGAAGGTTTTGAAGGCCGCTAAGGGCTTTTACGGCCGTCGCAAGAACACCATCCGCGCCGCTAAGGCCGCTGTTGATCGTTCGAAGCAGTACGCTTACCGCGACCGCAAGGTCAACAAGCGCAACTTCCGCGCCCTCTGGATCCAGCGCATCAACGCTGCCGTCCGCGAATTCGGCCTGACCTACGGCCGCTTCATCGACGGCCTCAACAAGGCTGGCATCGAAGTCGACCGTAAGGTTCTTTCCGACATGGCAATCCATGAGCCGGAAGCATTCGGTGCGCTCGTTGCTGCCTCCAAGAAGGCTCTCGAGTACCTGAAGGACGCCGGTACGAAGAACGAGTTTGAAGCAGCCGTCAACTAAGCCGGCGCAATTCGAACTTTTGCTTCGATGATTTTGAACCCGCGCTGGCCAGGCTTGCGCGGGTTCTTTGCATTTGGCGCGATGGCGATTGAGATGGCATGGCTCGAAATTGGCCGTTCCTCTCTCGAAGTCGCGGGCTTTTTGTGGTGTGCCCGGTTGATTGGCTGCGTGCACATGGGTAGTGATCTGCGAGCTTCATCGTGGCGCCTGAGCTATCCGATGCATGTTTTCGTGAATTATCGACAAGACTGACGCCCTGTGAGGCAGGAAAAGATGACCGAACTCGAAACTCTGGAAAAGCAACTTCTGTCTGATGTGGCAGCCGCTGCCGACGAGCCGGCGATCGAAGCCGTGCGTGTCGGTGCGCTCGGCAAGAAGGGTTCGGTCTCCGAGCTCCTGAAGACGCTCGGCGCGATGACGCCGGAAGAGCGCCAGACGCGCGGCGCTGCCATCAACGCACTGAAGAACGCCGTCACGGACGCGATCACGGAACGCAAGGCGGAACTGAAGAAGGCCGCGATCGATGCGCGCCTGAAGGCGGAGACGGTCGACGTCAGCCTGCCGGTCCGCTCCTCGCCTGCCGAGCGTGGCCGCATCCACCCGATCAGCCAGATCATCGACGAAATCACCGCGATCTTCGGTGACATGGGCTTCTCGATCGCCGAAGGTCCCGATGTCGAATCCGACTACTACAACTTCACGGCACTGAATTTCCCCGAAGGTCACCCGGCCCGCGAGATGCACGACACCTTCTTCTTCAATCCGGATGAGAAGGGTGAGCGCAAGGTGCTGCGGACGCACACCTCGCCAGTGCAGGTGCGCACCATGGAAGCGCAGAAGCCGCCGATCCGCATCATCATACCCGGCAAGACCTACCGCCAGGATTCGGATGCCACGCACTCGCCGATGTTCCATCAGGTCGAAGGCCTAGTCGTCGACAAGAAGGCGAACGTCGCCAACATCCGCTGGGTGCTCGAAGAGTTCTGCAAGTCTTTCTTCGAAGTCGATAGCGTAACGATGCGCTTCCGCCCGTCCTTCTTCCCGTTCACCGAGCCGTCCTTCGAAGTCGATATCCAGTGCGACCGCTCCGGCCCGATCGTCAAGTTCGGCGAAGGTACCGACTGGATGGAGATCCTCGGCTGCGGCATGGTGCATCCGAACGTGCTGCGCGCGGGCGGTCTTGATCCGGACGAATACCAGGGCTTTGCCTGGGGCATGGGCCTCGACCGCATCGCCATGCTGAAATACGGCATGCCCGATCTGCGCGACTTCTTCAACGCCGATGTCCGCTGGATGACCCATTACGGCTTCCGCCCGCTCGACATGCCGACGCTGTTCGGCGGCCTGAGCGCGTAAGGGAGGATAGAGATTATGAAGTTCACGCTTTCCTGGCTCAAGGATCACCTTGAAACCGAAGCCACCCTCGATGAAATCTGCAAGCGCCTGACTGAGATCGGGCTCGAGGTCGAGGATGTCGACGATAAGGCGGCGTTCAAGCCCTTCGTCATCGCCAAGGTCCTCTCGGCCGACAAGCATCCGCAGGCCGATCGCCTGAAGGTTCTGTCGGTCGATACGGGCAACGGCGCGCCGGTCCAGGTCGTCTGCGGCGCTCCGAATGCGCGCGCGGGCCTGATCGGCGCCTTTGCCGCACCTGGCACCTATGTTCCCGGCATTGACGTAACGCTTGCCGTCGGCAACATCCGCGGCGTCGAAAGCCACGGCATGATGTGCTCCGAAAAGGAGCTGCAGATTTCCGACAGTCACGACGGCATCATCGACCTTCCCGAGGATGCGCCGGTTGGCCAGAGCTACGCCACCTACGCGCACCTCGACGACCCGGTCATCGAGATCAACCTGACGCCGAACCGTCCGGATTGCACGTCGATCCACGGCATCGCCCGTGACCTCGCCGCCTCCGGCCTCGGCACGCTGAAGACGCGTAAGGCACCGTCCTTCGCTGTCGAGGGCGAAACGCCGGTGAAGATTACGCTCGACCTCGATGACGAGAAGCTCTGCCCGGGCTTTGCGCTGCGCCTCGTGCGCGGCGTCAAGAATGGCCCGAGCCCAAAGTGGATGCAGCAGCGCCTGCTGGCGATCGGCCTTCGCCCCATCAATGCCCTGGTCGATATCACCAACTACATGACCTTCGACCAGGGCCGCCCGATGCACGTCTTCGACGCCGCCAAGGTCAAGGGCAACCTGACCGTCCGTCGCGCCAAGGACGGCGAAACGGTGCTTGCGCTCGATCAGCGCGAGTACAAGCTTGGGCCCAACAATGTCGTGATCGCCGACGCTGATGGCATTGAGTCGATCGGCGGCATCATGGGCGGCGAGCATTCCGGCTGCGACGAGAGCACCACCGACGTACTGATCGAATCCGCTCTCTGGGATCCGATGAACATCGCGAAATCGGGCCGCGGCCTCGGCATCATCACCGATGCCCGTTACCGCTTCGAGCGCGGCGTCGATCCGGAATACATGGTTCCGGGCCTCGAGCGCACGACCGAGCTGGTTCTGGAGCTCTGCGGTGGCGTCGCGGCCAAGGCCGACGTCGTCGGCGACAAGGGCCATGAGCCGAAGGTCGTCGATTTCCCATTCTCCGAGGTCAAGCGCCTGACGGGTCTCGAAATCTCCACCACGGAAAGCACAGAGATCCTGACGCGGCTCGGTTTCAAGGTCTTCGGCTCCGGCGAGCGGGTTTCCGTCACTGTTCCCTCCTGGCGTCCCGATGTCGATGGCAAGGCTGACCTCGTCGAGGAAGTCATGCGCATCCACGGCGTCGACAACATCAAGCCGGCGCCGCTGGAAAGCCATGCGGCCGTCAACGGCCGGATCCTGACGACGCTGCAGATCCGCACCCGCACGGCCAAGCGCGCGCTCGCCTCGCGCGGCATGCTCGAAGCCGTCACCTGGTCCTTCATCTCCGAAGATCAGGCGAAGCTGTTCGGCGGCGGCTCGGCGCCTCTTAAGCTTGCCAACCCGATCGCAGCCGACATGTCCGACATGCGGCCATCACTGTTGCCGGGCCTTCTCAGCGCCGCCCAGCGCAATGCCGACAAGGGCTATGGCGACGTCGCCATATTCGAAGTCTCCGGCACCTATGAAAACGATCGTCCCGAAGGCCAGCGCCGCGTTGCCGGTGGTGTCCGCCGCGGCACGGCCTCGCTTGCCGGCGCGGGCCGCATGTGGCTGAACGCTGCCAAGGGCGGCGGCAAGCCGGTCGACGTCTTCGACGCCAAGGCCGATGCGCTCGCCGTGATCGAAGCCTGCGGTCTGCCGATGGGTAATATCCAGATCGAGCAGGGCGGACCGGAATGGTATCACCCGGGCCGCTCCGGCACGATCAAGATGGGCCCGAAAATCGTTCTCGGCTATTTCGGCGAGTTCCATCCTTCAACGCTGGAATCCCTCGATGTGTCCGGTGCGTTGTGCGGCTTTGAAGTCTATATCGACGCGATGGCCGAGCCGAAGAAGAAGGCGACCCGCACCAAGCCGGCGCTGGAGCTTTCGCCCTTCCAGGCTGTCAAACGCGACTTCGCCTTCGTCGTCGACAATTCGGTGGAAGCCGGCGCGATCATCAAGGCCGCAGCGGGCGCCGACCGCAAGCTCATAACTGGTGTCAATGTCTTCGACGTCTTCGAAGGTGCCTCGCTTGGCGAAGGCAAGAAGTCGGTGGCGATCGAGGTGCAAATCCAGCCGGTCGAGCGCACGCTGACCGACGAGGATTTCGAGGCACTGACTGAGAAGATCGTCGCCAGCGTGACGAAGTTCACCGGCGGCGTCCTCAGAGCCTGAGCGCATCGCATTTCTTGAGATCAAAGGCCGGCGATCGTCTCGCCGGCCTGTCTACGTGTGGAGATAATAGAGCTTGTTGACGATCATCCAGCGGCCCTCGATCTTCAGCATCGAGAGATAGTCGGTGAAGCGCATGCCGGCAAAATCATCGCTGACCTTCACGCACGCAGCATCGCCGACGATATCAAGCATCTGGATATCCATATGCGGCTGTGTTGTGGGCGGCGCCGAGCCCTCGGCGACGATCGCAGCGATGAATTCTTCCCGGTTCAGCCATTCGACGGCGTTTTCGTAGTGCCCGATGATGTCGCATTGCGGATGAAAGGCCTTCCGCAATGCAGCTTCGTTCGCGAAGGTCATGCCTTCGACATAGAGATGAACGACTGCTTCGATTGCCTGCTGGTCCGACATACCTCACCTCGCCAGAACATGCCCAATAGCATAGTGCAGTGAATGGGTGCGGCAAGGTCGCCGACGGATGCGGCATGCTTTCGAAGCTTCAACCTTTCGGCTAGAGGTTGGTCATCGCCAGCGATGCATCGGAGTAGCGCTCGCCAGCTATTTGTTGCAGTGGGACGGCTTTGTTGATCTCTGCCAGTTCGGACGCATCGAGCACAATGTCGGCCGCCGCTGCATTTTGCTCCAAGTGATGGATCTTGCGGGCGCCGGGGATCGGCACGATGTCGTCGCCCTGATGCAGGACCCAGGCGAGCGCCAATTGCGCCGCAGTCACGCCATTTTCCTTCGCGAGCCTTTCGAGCTTGGCCACGAGCACGGCATTGGCATCGAAATTGGCGGCCTGGAAGCGCGGCAGCTGACGCCGGAAATCGTCCGCCCCAAGATCCTCTGGCTTCTGGATCGCGCCCGTCAGGAAGCCGCGGCCGAGCGGGCTATAGGGCACGAAGCCGATTCCCAGCTGACGGCAGGTGTCGAGAACGCCATTTTCGGGATCGCGGGACCAAAGCGAATACTCGCTCTGCAGCGCCGCGATCGGGTGGACCGCATGGGCACGGCGGATCGTGGCGCTGCCGGCCTCGGAGAGACCGAGCGCGCGGACCTTGCCTTCCCGCACCAGCTCGGCCATGGCACCGACGGTCTCCTCGATCGGCACATTGGGGTCGACGCGATGCTGGTAGAAGAGGTCGATTGTTTCGATGCCGAGGCGCTTCAGCGAGGCTTCTGCAACGCGCTTGACGTTTTCCGGGCGGCTGTCGACACCCACCATCGCAGCCGGTCCCGACTTCTCGGGGTCCAGCTTGAAGCCGAACTTGGTGGCGATGACAACGCGGTCGCGGACTGGCTTGAGAGCCCGCCCGACGAGCTCCTCGTTGATATAGGGGCCGTACACTTCGGCCGTATCGAAGAAGGTGACGCCGAGTTCGACGGCGCGGTGCAGTGTCTTGATCGACTCGTTTTCGTCACTGGCGCCATAGGCGAAGCTCATGCCCATGCAGCCGAGGCCGACGGCAGAGACTTCAAGGTCGTTTCCGAGTTTGCGGGTTTTCATGCGGGGCTCCCTTGTCGAGCGAAGGTCAAACCGCGGTCGATGCCGGCGGTACGGAGAAAACGTAGCGCCCCATCAGCCTTCAAAAAATAGGTGCAATCCGTAACAGGCTGTTCTAACTTTTGGATCAATGAATCGCACACAGCTCGCCCAACTCGCTGTTCTTGCCGCCGTTTCCGAACGACGGAGTTTCCGTGCCGCCGCCAAAGAGCTGGAAATCGCGCCATCCGCGGTCAGTCATGCGATCTCGAGCCTGGAGGAAAGCCTCGGGGTCCGGCTGCTGGCACGGACGACGCGCAGCGTGGCACCGACGGAGGAGGGACGTCTGTTGCTGCAGCGCCTGAAGCCGGCGCTGGACGAAATCGGGATCGCCCTGGAAGCTGTCACCGAGGCGGCCGGGAGGCCGGCCGGAAATCTGCGCATCACCGCGCCGCGCTTCGCCTCGGATATTCTTCTCGCCCCGCGGCTTGGCGAATTCCTGAACCGCTATCCCGATATCACCCTCGAAATTGCCAATGAGGATGGATTCACCGATATCGTACGCGAGGGGTTCGATGCCGGCATTCGTCTGGAGGAGAGCCTTGAGGCGGACATGATCGCCGTGCGAGCCTCGCCGAACCTCACCACGGTGATCGCCGGTTCTCCCGACTATTTCGCCCGGCACCCCAAGCCAATGCATCCCTCTGATCTCGTTCATCACCGCTGCATCAAGAGGCGCTTCACCAACGGCACAATTTACCGCTGGGAGTTCGAAAAGGACGGCCAGGAACTCGTTGTCGCGGTCGATGGGCCGTTGATCGTCAGCGAAGACAGGCTGGGATTGATTGCCGCGCTGAATGGCGCGGGGCTTGCCTATCTGTTCGATTTGCGCGTCGAGGATGAACTTGCAAGCGGCAAGCTTGTTCGCGTGCTCGAGGACTGGTGTTCGCCCTATCCAGGGCCATTCATCTATTATCCGAGCCGACGCCAGATGCGGCCGGCTCTGCGCGCCTTCATCGACTTCTTTCGATATAGCCCATAGGCCGGTCGCAAAACGGGTGGTCTGCACCGCGCCGATGAGGGAGGGTCACATGGAAGCAGGAGGCAACGTGTGAAGAAACCTGGATCGATGAAGGGCTTGGAGGAGCTCGGACGCGCGCGTCTTTCGAAGAATTTCTTCCTCCGCGATTTCCTGCATTCCGAAATTGTCGATTTCTATCGCATTCCGAACATCCCGGACAATCCGGATCTGGCGATCGAAGCTGGAAGGCGGCTTTGCGAGGAATTGCTGGAGCCGCTGCAGGCGACCTTCGGCAGGCTGCATATTCGCTCCGGCTATCGCTCGCTCGAAGTCAACCAGTTCGGCAACCGCAACAATCTCAACTGCTCGTCAAACGCTGCGACGGCAGCCGATCACATCTGGGACCTGCGCGATTTCGACGGCTGCATGGGTGCCACCGCCTGCGTCGTCATCCCGTGGATGATCGATACCTACAGCAACGAGGAAGATTGGCAGAGGCTTGCCTGGTGGATCCACGACCATCTGCCCTATGCCTCGCTCTGCTTCTTCCCCAAGCTTTGGGCCTTCAACATCCAGTGGCACGAGCGGCCGCGGCGCGTCATCCAGAGCTATGTCAGACCGCGCGGCATTCTGACGAAGCCGGGCATGCCGAACTGGGAAGGCAGCCACGCCAGCTTCTACGGGGGTTTCCCGGTGCTTAGAAGTTGATGCGGTAGCGGATGTGTCCGTCGCTCTTGACGTAGCTGTCGTAGAGCGCCCGCGCCGTCTTGTTCTGCTCGCTGGTGTGCCAGTAGAGCCGCGACCAGCCGTTTTTCCTGCAGAGCGAAACGAGGTCGTCCATTAAGGCCCGGCCGACGCCCTTGCCGCGTGCGGCAGGATCGACGAAGAGGTCTTCGAGATAGCAGTCCTTGCCATGAATCCAGGTGCCCTCATGTGTCAGGCAGAGCGTGAAGCCCATGACCTTGCTGTCGACCTCGGCCACGCGCATGAAGATCGCCGACGCCGGATCGAAGACCCGGCGCCATGTCGCTTCGGTGATATCAGGATCGACCGTGACTTCGTAGAAGGCGAGGTAGCCGGCCCAAAGCTCGCGCCAGTGCGCTTCGTCCTCTGGTCTCGCATCGCGGATCGTTACGGTCATCGTCTCTCTCCCGTCAGGCACCGGCCTTGTCGAGCAGCGCCATCGCGTCGTCGGAGAGCGAAAGCGTCGACGACCTGGTCAGGCTCTCAAGTTGCGACAGGGTGGTAGCACTGGCGATCGGCGCCGTCACGCCCTTCTTTCTGAGCAGCCAGGCGAGCGCGATCTCGGCCGGCTTGGCGCCGGTTTCCGCCGCGACCTTGTCGAGCCCGGCGAGGATGCGCAACCCCTTGTCATCGAGATATTGCGCAACCCGGCCTTCGCGGGCGCGGCCTTCCGTATCGGCCTTCGTGCGGTACTTTCCTGAGAGGAAGCCGGCGGCAAGGCTGAAATAGGTAATGACGCCGATGTCTTGCCTGACGCAGAGATCGGCCAGCGGTCCCTCGAAGCTCGCACGTTCATAGAGATTGTATTCCGGCTGGATGACATCGTAGCGCGGCACGCCGGCCTTCTCGGCGGCATCAAAGGAAGCCTGAAGCTGTGTGGCGTCGAGATTGGAGCAGCCGATCGCGCGGATCTTGCCCTGCTGCTTCAGCTTGGCGAAGGCGCCGAGCGTTTCCTCATAGGGCGTGTTCTCGTCGGGCCAATGCGAGAGGTAAAGGTCGATATAGTCGGTCTGCAGTCGGCGCAGCGAATCTTCGACCGCCTTCAGGATGTAGGTTTCCTTCAGCGTCTTGCCCTGGCCCATGTCGGAGCCGACCTTGGTGATGATGACCGCGTTATCGCGGGAAGCCTTGCCGCGCTTCAGCCACTTGCCGATGATTTCCTCAGAATCGCCGCCCTTGTTGCCCGGCACCCAGGCCGAATAGACGTCGGCCGTGTCGATGGTGTTGAACCCGGCGTCAAAGAAGGCATCGAGAATGTCGAAGGACGTTTTCTCATCGGCGGTCCAGCCGAAGACGTTGCCGCCAAAGACGATCGGGGCGATCGAAAGGCCAGTTTTTCCAAGACGGCGCATATCCATGGCGCTCTCCTAAAGTGCTGAATTGATTGAAATCGCTGACGCGGCAGACCGCCGCCGGGAGTTAACCTAGCGCGGCCGACATCCGATGGAAACCTGCTCCTTGAATTGTGATCGCGCCATTGCGCCGCCGTCGCCGCCTTACTAAGGTGCACAAAAATCCGAACCAGGAGGACCCAGGCTATGCTGCGTTTTGGTATTCTTTCGACCGCGAAGATTGGCCGCGAACTCGTCGTTCCTGCCATTCAGGATGCGGAAAACTGCGTCGTGACGGCGATTGCCAGCCGCGATCTCGCCAGAGCGCGCGAGATGGCGGATCGTTTTTCGGTGCCGCACGCTTTCGGTTCCTACGAGCAAATGCTGGCCTCCGACAAGATCGACGCCGTCTATATCCCACTGCCGACCTCGCAGCACGTCGAGTGGACGATCAAGGCCGCGGATGCCGGCAAGCACGTGCTCTGCGAAAAGCCGATCGCGCTCAAGGCCGATGAGATCGACAGCCTGATCGCCGCCCGCGATCGCAACAAGGTTCTCATCACCGAAGCCTATATGGTCACCTACACGCCGGTCTGGCGGAAGGTGCGTTCGCTGATATCGGATGGCGCGGTCGGCACGCTCCTGCATGTTCAGGGCGCCTTCACCTATTTCAACCGCGACCCCGGCAATATGCGCAACATTCCCGAACTCGGCGGCGGCGCGCTTCCAGATATCGGCGTCTACCCGACGATCGGCACGCGCTTTTCGACCGGCAAGGAGCCGCTGCGCGTCCAGGCCGTCACGCGCCGCGACCCGGAGTTCGGCACCGACATCTATTCCAGCGTCAAGGCCGATTTCGGCGATTTCGAGCTGACCTTCTATGTCGCCACACAGATGGCGAACCGCCAGGTGATGGTGTTCCACGGCACCGATGGCTTCATCGAGGTCAAGTCGCCCTTCAACGCCGACCGCTGGGGCGCCGAGGAGATCGAGCTCACCAGCCGCAGCCACAACGAGTCGACCATCTTCCGCTTCCCCGATAGCCGCCAGTACAAGCGCGAAGCCGAGGCGTTTGCGCGTGCTGCGAAGGGCGAGAAGGAAGAGATCGTGACGCTGGAGAGCTCAAAGCTCAGCCAGAAGTTCATCGACGCGATCTATCGCGCCAGCGAAAAGGATGGCTGGGAAACGGTCTGACGTTTATTCGCCGCGGAAGACGAAGCGCGAATAGCCGAAGAAGCTGAAAAGGACGGAAGCGGCGGTGGCCAACACCATCGCCGTAATCGGTTGCAGATCTGGCAAGGTCAGGAGCAGCGCCGAATAGAGCCCGTAGTTGACGAGAGCTGCCGTCACCCCGACGGAGCCGTAGCGAAATCCCTCGACCGCCAGTGAGTGGCCAGATCGATCGAACGTGAACGTTCGGTTGAAGACCCAGGTCGTAGCCATTGCCAAGGCGATCGCGACCAAGCGCGCAAGGAACGGGCCTAGTGGTGTCGTTTGCAGCAAGAGCGAAAGAACTCCTGCATCCACGAGAAAGCCAATGCCACCTGCAATGCCGAAGCGGAGCAGCTTTTTCATGCGGCGCCGGCCCTGGTGGACCGTCGAGGCTGAGCATTGATACCGTCGACCGGCGGAAGCACCTGTTCACGTGAAAGAGGTGCAATGAGGCTCATGTAGTGGATGCGAAGCTGCTCCGCGCGTGCGCGTGAAACGGAATCAAGGATCACACCGGCTGTAAACATCATGAACGACACCATCATCAACGCCATGGACAAGACCCATGTCGGCATCCGGTTGACAAGACCTGTTTCAAAATACTCGACAAGCACCGGCACCATAAATCCCAGGCTGGTTAGCATGAAAACGGCACTGATGATACCGAAGAAGGCGAAGGGTCGCGTCTCTTTCATCAGCATGGCGAACATCCAGAGGATCTTGGCGCCGTCCTTGAAGGTCGAAAGCTTCGAGTGGGAGCCTTCCGGCCGGCGACCATAGTCCAGTTCTAACTCGCTGACAGGCAGTTTCAGACGCGATGCATGAACGGACATTTCCGTCTCAATCTCAAAGCCTGCCGAGACGGCGGGAAAGCTCTTGACGAAGCGTCGCGAGAAAGCGCGGTAGCCCGAGAAGATGTCGGTAAAGTCGGTTCCGAAGATCGTTCGGTACAGCATGTTGAAGATCTTGTTGCCGAAGGCGTGTCCCTGCCTGCCGGCATCGGTATGGACACCACGCCGCGTTCCCACCACCATGTCGGCGCGCTCGGTCAGCAGCGTGCGAACCAGCTCTTCGGCGTCGTCAGGTGAGTACGTCCCGTCACCATCAGCCATGATGTAGATGTCCGCATCGACGTCGGCGAACATGCGCCGGACAACATGGCCTTTGCCCTGCCGCCGTTCGCGCACGACGTGGGCGCCGGCGAGCATCGCGTGGAGCGCGGTGCCGTCGGTCGAATTGTTGTCGTAGACATGGATGGGCGCGCCCGGAAGCGCTGACTTGAATCCGCGAACCACCGCGCCGATGGTCGCGGCCTCGTTGTAACAAGGCAAGAGCACGGCAATACTGAGATTGTCGATACGCGATCCAGTCATGGTCACACCCGTGGCGAAGAAATTCGCATGAGAATAGATTCCGGCCGTTAATAAGTGGCTATGAAACCCACGAAAATAGCCGGTCATCAGGGCTTTTACGGTTTCTTGATGGGAGGGCGGTAGGGTTCACTGCTCAACACGATGAGATCCGCTTCATGACGAATGTTGCCCAGATGGTCGATGGCCCCACATCGGCATCGTCGATTGCCAAGCTGCGCGCCATGACGACTAGGCTGTGGCCGTCGGTGCTCGTCTACAGCATCCTCCTCATTGCGGCCATCCTGGCTCTCAAGCTGCCCGGGGCAACGGACTATGTCGGTGCGGACAATGATGACGGCATGCGGCTTGTCGAAGTACGAGACTTCCTGCATGGGCAGGGCTGGTTCGACTTGATGCAATACCGCATGGGGCTCGGCGACGGCACGCTGATGCACTGGTCACGCCTGATTGATCTTCCGATTGCCACGCTGATCAGGTTCTTAAACCTCTTACTTCCACAGGAGCGGGCCGAGGCTCTCGCGCTGGCCGTCTGGCCGCTTTCGCTGACGGTCCCCAGTATGTGGGCCATGGGTCTGGCAGGCCGCCGCCTCGACGGTACATTGGGGATGCACGTTGCACTCGGGTTAGCGGCATTGCTGCTCGTGACAAGCAATCGCTTCCTGCCCGGCGCAATAGATCACCACAATGCCCAGTTCGCACTCGTTGCAATCATGAGTGCAATGCTGCTCGATGAAGGCCATCGGCCGCTCAGCTATGCGGCTGCCGGCTTGGCGGCAGCGACCGCGATCGCAATCGGGGCAGAGACGACGCCTTTCGTTGCGGCAGTATGCGTGGTTGTCGCGATCTCTTGGGCTTGGGAAGGCGCGCCGTTTGCGCGCGCCGCCAAGGCCTTCGGGTTTGCGCTGGCCCTGTCCGTCAGCCTGCTGTTCTTTGGCACTGTCCCGCCGCGCCTCTATTCGGCGGTAACCTGCGACAATCTTTCGCTCGGATACTACAGCCTAGCGGCGATTGGTGGCGCACTGCTTCTCTTTGCTGGGAGCCTGGCAAGCCATGCAAGCCGTTGGATGCGCTTTGCTGCTTTGGCCGGAATCGGTGCAGTTGTTCTCGCCACGGCCGTCACGATTGCTCCCCAATGCCTGCATAGCCCACTGGCGGATATCGATCCGATCCTCGTCAGGCTCTGGCTGAGCGGCGTGCAGGAGGCTCAGTCGATCCTCGGTGCCAATCGGCAGGACACGTTCACGATCGGGTTCTTCTACGCGACCGGGGTCTTCGCCATCGCTGTCTGCGCGTTCCGCCTAGTCTACGGGGATCGTGTGCGGGCGCACCTGATCCTGCTCTTTCTGCTCACAGTCAGCTGGGCAATCGCGGCCGTTCAGGTCCGGGGCGCAATGTTCTCCAACCTTCTCGCGGTCTTCCCGCTGACACTGTTGGTCGTCGACATGCGCCGCATATCGGTCAGCGACAGCGAGGATGTTGCGGCCGCCTTCTGCTATATTTCTACTGTTCTCATGAGTGTTGCTGCCGTCTGGGGGCTTGGGGGGCATGTTATCGGCATGCAGGCGAACAATGATAATGGCATTGGGCAAGCGCCCAAGTCATCCTGTTCATCGAAGGCGTTTCTAGCGCCTTTGGCCGCTATGCCGTCCGGCCTAGTGGCGGCGCCATCCGATATGGGCGTCTCCATTCTGCGCTTCACGGACAATCGCATCCTGGCCGCACCCTATCATCGAAATCAGGGTGGGATGCTGCGGGAGATACAGATCGGGCTGGCTCCGTCTCAGGAGGCAGAGCTGCTCCTCAAGGGAGCGGGTGTCAGCATTCTGGTCTTTTGCGCAGATAACCCGCAGACCAGGGAGCTTGCCGCAATCAAGCCGGATGGTCTCTATGGAGAATTGGAGAAAGGCGTCGTTCCGACCTACCTGAAGCCCATGGCTGCGCCCGAGGGCGCGCCGGTTCGGTTCTTTCGCTACGTGCCCAGCGGCTCGTAGGATTTAGACGAAACGCCGGCGATCTCGGATACGATCCACGGTGTGGAGGCCGAGAAGGCAGATCAGAAGACCGGCGTCATAGCAGACGATGGCGGCCGCGAGGTCGAGAATGGACGTCCATGAGACCCAAGCCGCACAGGCATAGGCGACGCACACGAGACACCCGACCAGCACCATCGAAAAGATTGAGCGCATTGGCGCGGTAACGAAACCAAGTGTTGTGGCCGTCAGAGCGATCATCGGCATCTCCTGATTCATTTCAGTATAGGCGCGTCTATCTTGCCGAACAATTAATCGAGCGGTCTTTTACAGTTTTCCGTAGTGTACGCAATCGGCACAGGGATGGTGCGGGGCATGACGGACGCCTAAGTCAGACCGAGAATGCTCTGCACGGTGGTGCCGATGGAATGGACCCGAGAGATTTATAGGGGCAGCACCAAGGCAAGGTAGGAACCTATCCCGACGCCATGGTCACCACCAGGGCTCCTCCGATGCCGATATACAGCGCCCTTGTGATCTCAGCGTGGGTCGAGATTGTCATTGGGGATGATGGCGAAGCCGGCACTCGCAGGACCTGTGAGCGAGGGGCATGAGAAGCGAAACGGTCGGACTTGGAAACTCCTCTGGTCGTTTGTCCGATCATCGCTCTGTAAGGACTGCCGGGGAAAAGTTCAGAGGTGGTCGATTGCCGTCGTTCTTGGCCTATCGATCTAAGCCTTTGATGTTGTATAAGATACTGCTGCATGGCCGGTTTCGCTGCGAGAGAGCACAAAAAATCGTCCCCCTTTGGAGGCTGCTCTTTGCTGCCTCATCGGCTAGAACGGGATTATGAGTAACGTCTTCGAGAATGATTCGCCGAGCAATCTTGCCGAGTACTCGGTTTCGGAGCTTTCCGGCTCGATCAAGCGCACCGTCGAGACTGCCTTCGACCAGGTGCGCGTGCGCGGCGAGATTTCCGGATATAGAGGCCCGCATTCTTCCGGGCACGCCTATTTTGCCCTGAAGGACGATCGTGCCCGCATCGACGCCGTCGTCTGGAAGGGTGCCTTCGCCAGGCTGAAATTCCGTCCCGAGGAGGGGATGGAGGTGATCGCCACCGGCAAGGTGACGACGTTCCCCGGCTCATCGAAATATCAGATCGTTATCGAAACGCTCGAGCCTGCCGGCGCCGGCGCGCTGATGGCGCTGATCGAAGAGCGCAAGCGCAGGCTCGGCACCGAGGGGCTGTTCGACCAATCCCGCAAGCGGCGGCTGCCCTTCATGCCCAAGGTGATCGGCGTTGTGACCTCCCCGACGGGCGCCGTCATTCGCGATATTCTCCACCGCATCTCCGATCGCTTCCCGGTTCACGTCATCGTCTGGCCGGTGAAAGTCCAGGGCGAAGGCTCCGGTGAGGAGGTTGCCAATGCCATCAAAGGCTTCAACAGCTTCGAGCCAAGTGGGGATATGCCGCGGCCGGATGTTCTGATTGTCGCACGCGGCGGCGGTAGTCTCGAGGACCTCTGGAGCTTCAACGACGAAATCGTTGTCCGTGCCGCCGCCGAAAGCCAGATTC
>Ga0075367_10000278_pt1 | contig 17761 bp, 16 predicted proteins | sample EndMethybrTD3032_FD_71399 | JGI IMG/M metagenome (GOLD analysis project Ga0075367, IMG submission 71399) | Populus endosphere microbial communities from Tennessee, USA - Endosphere MetaG P. TD hybrid TD303-2 | ecosystem: Host-associated > Plants > Roots > Endosphere | place: USA: Tennessee... | reverse complement strand
GGTTCGGCTATCCTCGTGCAGTCCTGCGGACGAGCCACGCCGCCCGCGGACAGGCGCCCGTAGCTCAACGGATAGAGCATCTGACTACGGATCAGAAGGTTTGGGGTTCGAATCCCTACGGGCGCGCAGCATTGACCGGGCCACTGGCCTGCGGGAACGCGTCGGCTGGGCCTGTGTGTCGTGGGTCGGGTTCGGCCCTCATCCCTCAGGCCATCCCTCAGCTGGGGGGCATCCTGGCCGGATGAGGAGCTCTGATCCGACCCGACGTCCCGCCGGCGGCGGGAGTCTGCGAGAACGCCGACCCGGCGTGTGGGAGGTCCGGATCCGCACCACGGCCGGCCCCGACGGCCACCGCAGCCGTCAGCGCTCGGTGACCGTGCGCGGCGCCGAGGCCGACGCTCACGCCGAACTGGTCCGGCTGACCGCTGCCCGGCCCCAGACCGTGGCCCTGACGCCGCCGAGCCTGATCACCCTGGCCGAGGTCTTGGCCCGCTGGTTGGCCGCGGACCATCCGTGGAAGCCCTCCACGCTGGTGGGCTACCGGTCGGTCGTCGGGTTCCTGAGCGCGGACCCGATCGCCCGCGTCCGCGCCGAGCAGGTCTTGCCTGCCGTGGTCCGCGCGGCGGTGTCCCGTTGGGAAGGGGACGGTGCGTCCGCGGCGGTGATCGGCGGCCGGTTCCGGGTGCTCGGCGCTGCGCTGTCGTGGGCCTATGACGAACGGCTCGTCGACGTGCACCCGATCCGGCACATGCGTGGTCCCGGCCGCGTCCCACCGCGCCGCCCGCTCGCCGAGGCCGAGGTCCGCGCTCTGCTGTTGACCGCGGAGCTGCTCGTGTTGGAGGCCGAGGCCAACCACCCCCGCTCGACCGGCCGTGGCTGCGCCCGCTTGGCCCATCTCCTGGCCCGGGCCGAGCAGGACCTGCTGCTGGTCCGGCTGGCCGCGGACACCGGGGCCCGCCGTGGTGAGCTCGCCGCCCTCCAGCTCGCCGACCTCGACGGCCGGGTGCTGCGCATCGACAAGGCCGTCTCCGCGGGAGTGCTGACCACACCGAAGTCGGGCCACGGCCGGACCCTCACCCTCGGCGCGACCACCGCCGAGCTGTGGCACGCCCTGCACGGCCGGTGGACCGATCGTGACCGGAGCCCAGTCGGTCCCTGGCTCTTCTCCGCACGCCTTGATCACGCGGTGCCACTCACCGCCGGCGCCCTGGGGCACCGGTTCGACAAGATCCGCGACGCCGCCGGGGTGCCGGACGCGACCCTGCACCGGCTGCGCCACAACGTCGCCACCTACCTCGTCGCCCACGGGCAGATCCTCCAGGCCCAGGCCCGCCTCGGCCACGCCGACGCCGCCACCACACTCCGCGAGTACGCCTACGCCCTGCCGCTCACCGACTTGACCGTGGCGGACGCCCTCGACGCCCACCTCAACCGACCACGCGATGAACAGGCACCCACCAGCGACCCCCAGAAGCCAACCCGTGATCAGCGGTGACGGCTGCTCTCACCGCGATTGAGCGACAGCTTCAACCTATGGCGCGTCCCAAGTACGCCGTCCGCGGTCTGGGCGAGTCGTTGCGCCTCTCCGGGGCGCCCCCGGCATCGGGGCGCCGACCCTGTACCCGAGCTGACCGGGGCCGCGGTGACCGGATGAACGACCGCGACGCGCCCGACCGGAGCAGTGCCCGGGTCTGAGGGTGCAGCACGGGAGCAACAGGTTGTGCGGGGTGAGGGCGGCCGCGAACCAGTCGGTCAGCTAGCCAAAGGTGTCGATGCGCTCAGAGCCTCAGCTGGTTGTGACGCCGCGGCCGCGGCGGGCGAAATGCGCGGTGCCGACGTGGACGCTCAGGCCGTTCAGGGCGACGTCGACCTCCAAGGGTCCATCAGCGGCGCACCCGCTTCGGGGCGACCTGGCCGGCGCGGGCGCGACCCAGGTCTGACCTCGTACGGGTCGAGCCCAGGCGCGCGTCATCGAGCCGATCCAGCGGGCGGAGCACGTTGAGGTAGCTCTGCCTGGTCAGGCTCTCGCGCTTGCGACAGCGTCGGCGCAGACATCCCGGCACGCTCGCCCCGCTGGTTCGCGGTCACGCCGAGGAGCCGCCGCCACGTGAACACGGCCCGACGCGCGGCGTCCTATTGCAACTGCTCCGTACACGTACTATCGTGCGTGAGCACCGCCACACCGCATGGCTGGTGGTGGGCAGGTAGTCGAGAGCGAGGCAAAGCATGTTTGACGACGCGGACGTATCGTATCTGTGCGCGTACGACGGCAACCTCGAGCACCCACATCCTCGGCCGCTGCGGGAGATGCCAGGCTTGTCGACCCCGTCCCGAGTCCTGACCGCGGTATGTCTCCGCTGGAGCGGCGCTGACCTGCGGAAACCTGTCGAACCCGTCCGCGAGCTGGTGTCGACAAGCCGCAGTGGCGACCGCCGCCAAATGGCTTTGAGGAGCCTGACGCCCAGCGACGCGCCATTCGTGTCCCGCGGTGAGGCAGAGGCCGTGCAGGACGTCCATGCAGCTGGGGTCACGCTGGGCCGCCGACACAGTCATGAGGCACAGCAGTTCATCCTTGACGGAGATGGTGCGTACACGCTGTTTGGCGGTGATCGTGGTCACCGAACGACGGACCAACGGCCGTTTCTTTCAACTCCGAGCAGCGCGGCGCGATGGATCCGAGGGGAGTAGCCGTGACGAGTTCGAGCGTCCGCTCCTCGCGTACACCTGCGACACTGCGAGTCGAGCGGGCGCGCAAGACCTTCGGTGGGGTCACCGCCGTGGACGGTGTCGACCTCGCGTTGGCGCCGGGTCAGGCGATGGCTGTGATCGGCCCGAACGGGGCCGGCAAGAGCACGCTGCTCAAGCTCGTGGCCGGCGTGCACCACGCGGATGAGGGCAGGATCTACCTGGGTGAGACGCGGATCGATCGGTTGCCCCCGCACAAGATCACCCGTCGCGGCATTGCGCTCGCGCACCAGGTGCCGCGACCGTTCGCAGGTCTCACGGTCGAGGACAACGTCCGGATCGGTGGGATGGCGGCACGCCCGCAGCTGTCGCGAGGCGACGTCGACGAAACCTTGGAGCTGTGTGGTCTTGCCGCGAAGGCGAAACGCCCGGCGGGGTCGTTGCGGGTCCTCGACCTCAAGCGCCTCGAGATCGCCCGCGCGCTCGCCACGCGGCCGCAGATCCTCATGCTCGACGAAGTCGCTGCGGGGCTCGTCGGACGGGAGCTCGAAGACGCTATTGACCTGATTCGCCGCGTTCACGAGACGGGCATCTCCCTTCTGCTCGTCGAGCACATCGAGCGGGTGGTGCGAGAGCTCGTCAGCAACGTCGTGGTCCTCAACTGGGGTGCTCAGATCGCCCAGGGCTCGCCCGCCGAGGTCGCCCGCGACCCGGAAGTCCGTCGCGTCTACCTCGGTGAGGCCAAGGTCGAGACGAGGGTGGCGCCCCGGGTGGCCGAGGACCCGGAGGCACCCGACGTGCTGGCGCTCGACTCGGTGACGGCCGGGTACGGCGACATGCTCGCGGTGCGCGACGTGTCGATGCGTGTCCCCGCCCGAAGCATCGTCGCCGTCCTCGGCGCCAACGGGGCCGGGAAGTCCACACTCTGTTCGGCGATCATGGGCACCGTCCGGGTGCGCTCCGGAAGCGTGCGCGCATTCGGCGCAGACATCACCAAGGAGGCCGTCCACCTCCGGGCCCGTCGTGGCCTGGCGTACTGCCAGGAGGGGCGACGCATCTTCGCCGAGCTGTCGGTCTACGAGAACCTCGCCATGGGCGCCCCGCTCTCTCTTGGAAAGTCCGAGCTCGCGCAACGGCTGGACCGAGTCCACGAAACCTTCCCCATCCTTGCCGAGCGTTCGCGCCAGGCCGCGGGATCCATGTCAGGCGGCCAGCAACAGATGCTCGCCATCGGCCGCGCCCTGATGGCAGAGCCCAAGCTGCTGATCTGCGACGAGATCTCGCTCGGGCTCGCTCCGGTCGCCATCGATGCGCTCTACGAAGCGCTCCGCATCGTCAACCAGCAGGGCGTCGCAGTGTTGCTGGTGGAGCAGAACGTCCATCGGTCGCTGGAAGTGGCGCACCACGCAACGGTGCTCTCGCGCGGACGGGTCTCCTATCAGGGCGACCCGTCGACGCTGCTCAACGACGCCGATCTCGACGCCGCCTACTTCGGGGGACAAGAAGACGTGGCTCACCTCGTCCCGAGCTCGAGCCTCACGTGAAATCAGAAGGAGAAGACATGTCCAAACCCACCATGCGCCGCTGGTTCCCGGGGGTGGCGGCCATCGCGCTGCTTGCCTCTGCCTGTGGCAGTGGTTCGAGCTCGGGCAGTACCAGCGATGGCGACATCGTCATCGGGGCGAGTATGGCGCTGTCGGGCCAGATCAACCTGCAGCAGATCCGCGACGGCTACCAGATGCGTGTCGACGAGGTGAACGCCGCCGGCGGGATCAAGATCGACGGCAAGAAGCGCAAGCTCGTCCTCAAGGTCCTCGACAACCGCACCGACTCCAACACCATGACCCAGCAGGTCAGGACACTGGCCCTCAAGGATGGTGCCGTTGCTCTCCTCGGCTCGTGCTGTCAGCAGAACATCGAGATGCAAGCCCAGGCCGACGCACTCAAGACGCCCCTGGTCGAGGTGGCGCTGCCGGTGGAGCTGCTCCCCAAGGGCGAGGGCTATGCATGGGACTCCTTCCAGGCGCTTGCTGACGGCGCCAAGGGCTTCTACGAGCTCGCCGCCGGCCAGCAGACCGACAAGAAGGTCCTCATCGTCACCAACAACGACGCCCCCGGCACGGGCACCGCGGACCTGTGGACCCAGGTCGGCAAGGCCGCGGGCTTCGACATCGCGGTGACCAAGGCCGTTCCCGCGGGTACCACGGACTTCTCCGACGTGGTCAGCGCCGGCAAGTCCGCCGGTGCGGACATCTTGATCGCCGCCATGGTCCCACCCGACTGCTTCGCGATGTGGAAGCAGATGAAGGCGCTGCAGTACGCGCCCAAGATGGCCATCGGTCTGCAGTGCGCCCAGACACCGGGCTGGGGCTCGCTGGGAACCCTCGGCGACGGGACCCTGGTCCAGACCAACTGGACCACGACTTCCGGGCTTCCCGAGGCCGACAAGATCATCAAGGCCTACGGCGAGAAGTACCCGAACGTGAACGACCTCGGATCAGTGGCCGCCGGTTACCACGCGGCGAGCATCATCATCGCGGCCATCGAAGCCGCGGGCTCGACCGACAAGGCAGCCATCAACAAGGCGATCGGGGAGCTGGACATCAGCTCGGCGCTAGGCCCGGTCAAGTTCACCGACAACAAGTCGACCACGCCGACCTTCCTGGGTCAGTGGAAGGACGGCAACATCGAGCAGGTCTGGCCGGCGCAGGGCGCCGTCGCACTGCAGCCCCTCTCGGGCCTGCAGTAGGGCCCGCGCAACACCACGGAACGGATCACCCACCATGTCAATGGACGTCCTGGCCGCCGGCATCCTCGCCGGCGGCCTGTACGCCCTCGTCGGACTGGGCATCTCCCTGGTCTTCGGGGTCCTGAAGTTGATGAACCTTGCCCATGGAGAGCTCGTCATGGCAGGGGCCTACATCGCCTCGCTCTTCGTCGTGAACGCCGGGTGGGATCCGCTGGTCGCGCTGCCCTTCGCCATGGCGGCCGTCGCGGTGATCGCCTACCCGCTGCAGCGGATCCTGCTGACTCCGCTGCTGAGAGGAAGCGCTACGGCACCGCTAGTGGGCACCTTCGGCATATCCCTCGTGGGCCAGGCCATCTTCCAGGCTGTGTTCGGTTCGCATCCCAAGAACCTTCCGGCGAGCTACGCGACCGAGGGCATCAGCGTCGGTGGCATGCGGGTCCAGACGGTGTACGTGATCTCCTTCGTCCTGACCATCGTGCTGTGTCTTGTCACCCATTTCGTCCTGACCCACACCCGGGCCGGCGGTGCGGTCCGCGCTGCCGCCGCAGATCCGACGACAGCAGCGATCCTGGGTCTGAACGTGAACCGGATCTACGCCTTCACGATGGCGGGGGCCGCGGCCCTTGCGGCAGCGGGGGGCGTGATGACGGGGGTCGCGCAGAGCTTCACCCCGACCAGTGGCCTACCGCTGCTGTTGACGGGGTTCGCCGTCATGGCCCTGGCGGGCATCGGCAGCGTCGGAGGGGTGTTCGCTGCCGGAGTGGCCCTCGGCGTCATCCAGTCGCTGAGCGTGAGCACGTTCGGTGGCGGATGGCGTGACGTCGTGGTCTACGTGCTGTTCCTCGTCGTCCTCGCGGTCCGGCCCCAGGGCCTGTTCAGAAGGGCGGCACCAGCATGACTCGTCGTGCCCTCGTCTCTTGGCTTGCGCTCGGAGCAGTCCTGATCTCCGCATTCGCCCAGTCGCCGCACATGAATCTCGGCGACCTGGACCTGGGTGTCACTTTGCTGACCTACCTGGCCATCGCTCAGGCATGGAACGTGCTCGCGGGCTTCAGCGGCCAGGTCTCCCTCGGATCGGCGGCGTTCGTCGCCACCGGCGGATACTCAGCGGCGCTCGTGCTGGCACACAGCCAGGTCAGCTACGTCCTCGGGCTGGCGGTGGCAGCCGCCTGCAGCGCAGTCCTGGCGCTGATCCTCGCCGTGCCGCTCCTGCGTCTACGCGGCGACTACTTTGCCGTGGGCACGTTGGCCATCGCGATCGCGATCCAGGCAGCGCTCAACAACTGGGTCTGGGCCGGCGGCGCCGGCGGTCTCATCCTGCCGGTGGACCGGGTGCCGATGGGCCCCGATCTCTTCCGACTGGCGGCCGTCGTCGCCGCTCTCGCGATGGGGCTCGCGGTGTTCGTCAAGCACAGCGGCTTCGGGCTTCGACTTACGGCGATCCGCGACAACGAGCAGGCTGCGGCAGGCCTGGGCGTGTCGGTCTACCGGCACAGACTCGCAGCCCTGGTCCCGGCCAGCATGATCATCGGACTGGCCGGCGCCGTCGTGGCCTACCAGTTCGTTGCGATCTCGCCATCGGGAGTCGCGAACCTCAGCTGGAGCCTCAACGCGGTCCTGATGGCGATCGTCGGAGGTGCCGGGTCACTGCTCGGACCCGTCGTCGGTGTCGGCATCGTCTACTACGGCCTCACCCGACAACTCGAAGACACCCAAACACTGTCGCAGGTGCTGGAGGGCACGCTCCTGATCATCATCGTTCGCTTCGCGCCCGAGGGTATCTGGCCGTTTGCGTGCCGGATGAGCAGACGTGCGTGGCACTCACGCCCGTCGGCGTCCAGGCCTGGTGACCGGACCGGCGGGTCATCCAGCAACCGGGATAAGGACCCGGACCAAGGCCGGGACCAGGATCCGGACACGGTGTCGTCTGACAGCGTCGTGGTGAGCACGCGATGACGAACGAATTGTCTGGTCGGGTCCTGATCGTCACCGGCGGGGCAACCGGGATCGGTCGGGCAACAGTCGAGATGGCCAGAAGCCGAGGCGCCAACATCGTCGTGGTCGGACGGCCCGGTCCGGAGCTGGAACAGACTTCGCGAGAGGTCGGCGTCGAGATCGTGGCGGGCGACGCCGCCGACTCTGCCACGGCACGCCTGGCCACGAGTCGTGCTCTCGAGCTGTGGGGTCGGATCGACGCCCTCGTGGGCTGTGCCGGGCGCGGGGAGTTCGGTTCTCTCATCGAGACCGACGCGGCCGCGTGGGACGAGGTCGTCTCGGCGAACCTGGGGACGGCCGTCGCCATGTGTCGAGAGGTCGTGCCACGGCTCATTGCCGGAGGCGGAGGCAGCATCGTCCTGGTTTCGTCGTTGGCCGGAGTTCTCGCCGTGCCGGGCTCGGCTGCGTACACCGTCGCCAAGCATGCGGTGATCGGGCTGGTGCGGTCCCTCGCGGCTGACTACGGCCCCCAAGGTGTCCGCACCAACGCCGTCTGCCCGGGTCCGGTCCGGACCGCCATGTTCGACCAGGTCATGGAGGGCGCCGCGGCGCGACTCGGTCTCGACCGGGGTCAGGCCTACGAGCGGGCGGCCATGCTCAACCCGCGTCGAGCTGTCGCGGAACCTGAAGAGATAGCGGAAACGATCCTGTTCCTGGCAGGACCGCGCTCGGCCGCGGTGAACGGCGCGGTCCTGATGGCTGACGGCGGAGTCGCGGCAACTGATCTGAGCATGTCGGCCCTGGCAACAGGAGCGGATGGATGAGCGTCGTATGCGTGGGCTGACGGATCGTGTCGTCCTCCTCACCGGTGCCGGCGGTGGTATCGGCCAGGGGATCGCGCACCGGTTGGACGAGGAGGGGTGTCGGCTCGTCCTCGCCGACCAGGAACTGGCCCGAGTCGAGGACGTGGCGCGCGCATGCGCGAACGCGGTCGCCGTCGCGGCCGACGTCAGCAGCGAGGACGGGAACCACCAGCTCCTGGAGAATGCGCTGGACCGGTTCGGCCGCCTGGACGGTGTCGTCCTGAACGCCGGAGTATCAGGCCCCTTCGGAAACTTCGCCGACCTGTCGGTCGAGGCCTACGACGAGGTCGTGGCGATCAACCAGCGTGGCGTCTTCCTCGGGCTGCGTACTGCGCTCCAACACTTCCGCGAGACCTCGTACGGCGGCTCGGCCGTCGTCATCGCGTCCCTCGCAGGCCTACGACCGAGTCCGTGGATCACTGCTTACACCGCCAGCAAATCGGCGTGCATCGCGCTGGCCCGCGCCGCTGCCCTGGAGGGGGCCTCAACCGGACTGCGGGTCAACGTCGTGGCGCCCGGCCTGATCGAGACACCGCTGCTGGCGCCGGTGCTGGAGCACCTCCCCGATCAGCGCACTCGCGACGCGCTGCTCACGCATAGTCCGCTGGGCCGGCCCGGCACCGTCGAGGAGGTCGGGGCCCTTGCCGCGTTCCTGCTGAGCGACGACGCCTCGTACATCACCGGAGGAGTCCACGTCATCGACGGCGGTGTGGATGTCCGCGACCCCATGAGCGTCGCCTCCATGTCCCAAGCTGCAGAGGAGAGAGAACCATGACCGAGACACGAACCTTCGACATCTTGAACGTGGTCAGCCAACCGGATGCGCTGCTCGCCGTGACGGAGAACCCACGCCACCGAGCGATCCTGCTCAACTTCCGGCGGCACGCGCTGCTCGAGGTCTCCGGCCTGTGGGAGCAGATTCTGGTTCCGGAAATGACGGTGGCGGAGCCCGTCTACCGCATCAACGAGATGGGCACCTCGGTGCGCCTCGAAGGCAGGGACGAGGTGGCCGCCTTCTACCAAGGCATCACCGACGCAGGACTCAATGTCTTCGGCCCCATCGAGGAGTCGATGGCCGTCGCTGACTGGGGACTTGCCATCGAGTCGCTGTTCGGCAACTACGTGCCCGGCCATGTGCTGCGCGAGCAAGGCGAAGACATCGACGATCCCGACGCCTGGTACCAGCTCACCCACTACTTCGCGTCGTTCTGGCCGTACAACGAGGACTGTCTCCTCATGGGCGAACACATCTACGAGGACATCGGCAGCCGCAGCGTGCGCAAGCTGGACGCCGAGGAGGTGGTCACCCCCTCGCAGGCTCGAGCCTTGCTGGCGCCTCTGCTCGCTTCGCCTCCGCCGCTGGTCGTCGCCTAGTTGTCGCAACGGCGCAGCCTCCAAACCCCCAGAACACGAAAAGGACCCTCCATGCCAGCCCTCAGCGACTTCAGCGCCACCACCCTCGACGGCCGCGAGCAGGACCTCGCCCACTTTCGGGGCAAGGTCGTCCTCGTCGTGAACACCGCCTCCCAGTGTGGGCTGACGCCTCAGTTCGCTGGACTCGAGGCGCTGTACGAGAAGTACGTCGACGAAGGCTTCCTGGTCCTCGGGTTCCCTTGCAACCAGTTCGCCGAACAGGAGCCGGGCACCGCTGACCAGATCGGAGCGTTCTGCCGGCGCAACTACGGGGTGAGCTTTCCGATGTTCGCCAAGATCGAGGTCAATGGCGACGACGCTCATCCCCTCTACAAATGGCTGCGCACCGAGAACGATGTGGCGGGCGAGGAGATCGAATGGAACTTCACCAAGTTCCTGGTCGGCAGGGACGGCCACGTCATCAAGCGCTACGCCCCGGCCGTCGACCCCGAGAGCCTCACGGGAGACATAGAGGACGCGCTCGGCTCCTGACCGGATCGGTCGGTCACTGAGGTGGCGGGACTGGCACGTGGAAGGCGCCCCCGTTAGTCCGTACGCGTACTATAATCGGCGTTTGCACGGACATGTCCAACGGTCTCGGCAAGGTTGGTTCGTCGAGAAGGGAAGGGCTGTTGTCCCTGGTGTCGCTCTCGGGCAGATGGTGGCGAACCGGTTCGGTGAGGCCCGTTTAGGGTGTGGTCGCACATGTCCCACGACACGGAGGTGCGGGTGAGCGAGTCCGGGGTCGTCGACCACCTGAGCGCTCCCGGCCACCTTCTGCGACGAGCCCAGCAGGTCCACACGGAGGCCTGGAGTCGGCTTGTGGCGGATGTGACGGGCCCGCAGTACGCCGTTCTTGTCGCCGTGGCGGGATGGCCTGGGCTGGATCAAAAGCGCGCTGGCGAGCTCGCGTCGCTCGACAAGTCGACGGCGGCGGGCATCGTCACGCGGCTCGTCGCCGGGGGATGGCTCAACCGAGTGCAGGACCCCAGCGACCGGCGTCGGCGGCTGCTGGAGCTCAGCCCGAAGGGTCGCGATGCCCTTCCCGCCATCACTACGTCTGCGCGTGCCGTCCAGAACGAGCTCCTGGCGCCGCTGCTTGACGGTGAGCGCGACGACTTCCTCGAGGTCCTTGGGCGCGTGGCCCGCCTGGGGGAGACCGACATCGCTGAGCAAGGAACCGAACACCGCACGCTGGTCATGGCCCGCACCCCTGGCTACCTGATCCGCAGGGCGCAGCAACTGCACACGGCGTACTGGAACGAACGCGTCCGCGACGTCACCGGGCCGCAGTACGCGGTCCTCGCCGCGGTTCTCGCCGACGGCGTAGCCACGCATGCCGAGATCGGCTTGCGCGCGTCGTTGGACTCCTCGAGCACCCGAGAAATCGTTGGCCGCCTGATCGACAGCGGCTGGCTGGAGCCGGTCGAGAACGCTCGTGACCGGCGCAGTCGCCCGGTCCGGGTGACTGCCCCGGCAACGACCGCCATCCGACTTCTGCGCGAGCCCGTCCTCGATGTCCAGCGCCATGTGCTTGCGCCGCTCGAGGCTGCCGACCGGGTGCGGTTCATCAGCTGGATGCGACGCGTGGCCGGGGTAGATGCGGGTTCCCCGTCGGCGACGGACCAGCTGGCCTGAAGCCGCGTAGCGGCCGTCCCCGTCGCTTCGGCGCGGTGTTCTTTCCACGCTTGCAAATGCTCCGTACACGTACTATCGTGCGTGACGCCTGCCACTCCGGGAAGGGCGGACGATCCGATGAGAGTGAGGAAGCTCTTGCGCTACCACGCCGACGAGCCCGAGCTGGATGCCTACTACGTCGACATCGATCAGGCTCACCTACAGCCGTTGTGGGAGATGTCGGGTCTGTTGACGCCGACGCCTGTCGTGAAGGCCGTTCCGTACCGCTGGGGGGCGGGTGAGCTGCAGAAGTACGCTGCGCGGGCGGGTGAGCTCGTTCCGATCGACCGGGGTGGCGACCGCCGCGTCCTGGCGATGAGCAACCCGGGTCTCAATGGCGCACCGTTCATCTCCGGGACCCTGTGGGCTGCCGTTCAGTTCCTCCAGGCGGGCGAGGTCGCGCCGGCTCACCGGCACACGCCCGGAGCGCTCAGGTTCGTGCTTGACGGAGGCGGCGCCTACACGTTGCTCGACGGCGATCCGGTGGCGATGAACCGCGGTGACCTCGTCCTGACGCCGTCGTGGGTCTACCACGAGCACCACAACCCGAGCTGCGAGCCGATGATGTGGCTCGACGTCCTCGACCTGCCGATGATCGCGGCCCTGGACGCGGTCTTCTTCGAGGAGGGACCGTCCGAAGAGGCCGACGAGTCGATCGCGCCACGGTCAGCGGCGGAACGGCGGTTCGGTCAGGGGCCAGGCCTGGTTCCGAGCGGTGTGAGTGCTGCTGTCCACCAACGCCCGCACTCGCCGCTCATGGTGTACCGCTGGGCTGACACCGACGCCGCCTTGGACTCGCTCCTGGAGCTGGGTGACGGTCAGGAGGCGGAGCTGCGGTACCGCGACCCCACCCGCGATCGGGACGTCATGCCGACATTGCGGTGCGAGATGCGCCGCGTTGACGGCGGCCGCACGACCGCGACCGACCAGCAGACCGGAACCCGTGTGTGCGCGGTCCTCGACGGCACGGGAGCTGTCCGGCTCGGCGGACAGGAGCTCTCGCTGGCCCCGGGAGACGTCTTCGTTGTGCCTTCCTGGTGTGAGCATCAACTGGACGCCACCAGCACCCTCGACATCTTCACCACCAGCGACGCGCCCGTCCTCGACGCGCTCGGGCTCTTCCGCCGGAAGGTCGCGTGAGATGAGCGAGCGGCTCTCGATCCCGTCCGCCGACGTCCTGGTCGTCGGGGGCGGCATCGGAGGACTTGCGACCGCCCTCTCAGCTGCGCGCGCCGGACGACATGTTCGCGTCGTCGAGCAAGCCCCCGCGTTCAGCGAGATCGGCGCAGGCCTCCAACTGGGCCCCAACGCCATGCGTGCCTTCGACCGGCTGGGCGTGTATGACGCGGTAGCGCAGTCGGCGGTCTTCCCATCGCGGGGAGTGTTCCGAGACGCCATCGACGGTTCCACCCTCACCGTCCTCGACTTCGGCGAGGCCTTCCTGCAACGCTACGGCTACCCCTACGTCGTCGCCCACCGACGCGACGTCCTCGATGCCCTCCTGGCCGCGTGCCGCACCGAGCCGAGGATCGCACTGGAGAACAACCGCACAGTCATCGCCGTGCGGGAAACATCCGAAGCGGCTGAGGTGGAGTTCGCCGACGGGGAGACCTACCGCGCGAACCTGCTCGTGGGTGCAGACGGCATCCGCTCGCGGGTGCGGCACCTACTCGACGACAGCGATCCGACGTTCAGCGGTCATGTCGCCTACCGCGGGGCGATCTCGATCGAGGACGTGCCTGGTGAGGTGGCCAGCGACGAGGTGCTGTTGTGGATCGGGCCCGGAATGCACCTGATGCAGTACCCGGTGCGCAGCGGCACGATGTACAACCAGGTCGCCGTCTACGAGCGGCCGACAGGTCGCACGGAGCCAGCCGGCGACCTCGATGAGCTCGACGCGGCGTTCTCTCGGGCATGCGACGAGGTCAAGAACTCGGTGGCCCTCATCGACACCTCCCGCGGCTGGCCGGTGTGTGACCGAGCCCCGCTCGCGAGTTGGAGCACGGACCGTTCGGTGCTGATCGGTGACGCTGCGCATGCGATGCTCCAGTATCTCGGGCAGGGAGCCTGCCAGGCGCTCGAGGACGCCATGGAGCTCGGAGCTGCCCTGCAGCAGCACCCCGACGACCACGCGCTCGCATTCAAGGCCTACGAGGAGGTCCGTCGGCCCGTCGCAGCCCGGTGCCAGACCGTGGCCCGGCCCTGGGGCGCGCTGTGGCACACCGAGGACCCCACCCTTCTCGCGCTGCGCAATCGGGTGTTCCGGATGCGCGACGCCGACGACTACACCGACCTCGACTGGCTCTACGCCGAACGCGACGCGACCCTGCTCGCCAGCCCCGCAACTCCCACGACGACGGCGACGGCGACAGCGGTCTCCTGACGCGCCACCGACCCGAACGCCACGCCTTCCCTCCAGCGACCGACCCGAAGGACGACCATGAAGTACCTCAGCTTTCGCACCACCTCCGGCCACGAGTCCGTCGGTGCTCTCGTCGGAGACCGTGTCATGGATCTTGGCACCCGCCTCCCGGCCGACACCCGCGGCCTGAGCGCCTTGCGGCGGCTCCTCCTGCAGCACGACGGGAGCCTGCCCATGGCAGCCGACGACCTCCTCGGCCTGCCGGGATTTCCGCTCGCCGAGATCCAGCTGCTGCCGGTCGTCCCCGATCCGACCAAGATCGTCGCGGCACCGGTCAACTACTTCGACCACAAGGCCGAGATGAACGAGGACGCACACATCGATGCACTCGGAGTGTTCCTCAAGGCACCCTCCTCGGTGATTGCTGCCGGGCAGACGGTCACGTTGCCGTACGTCGACCGACGCTTCGACCAGGAGGGCGAGCTCGCATTCGTCATCGGGCGAACGGCCCGCAACGTCGCCGCCGCTGACGCCGCCACCTACATCGCTGGATACACCTGCCTGCTCGACATGACGATGCGCGGCGGCGAGGACCGCTCCACGCGCAAGTCCTTCGACACCTTCACCCCGGTCGGCCCGCACCTGGTCACCCCCGACGAGGTCGGACCGCTCGACCAGCTGCGGCTGCAGACCTGGGTCAACGGTGACCTGCGCCAGGACGCCGACATCTCCGACCTGATCTGGGGTGTCTCCTCGCTCCTGGAGTACGTCTCCTCGGTCATGACGCTCCACCCGGGCGACATCGTCACGACCGGAACCCCTGCTGGCGTCGGGCAGGTGGAAGACGGCGACCGCATCGCCGTCGAGATCACCCACGTGGGAAGGCTCGAGGCCTCCGTGAGCGCGCAGGGCGCGGTGAAGTGCCCGACGCTCGGTGCGAACAGAGGACCGACGCCGCCCGCCGAAGTCACCGCCGTCCGGCTGCGCTGACCACACCAGCCACGAACCGACCACGCTAGGAGTCCGCGATGGCGAAGAGGACCAAGCCACGCAAGTGGATCGCCGATGAGATGAAGAGTTTGGACCCGCACACCGACTACGCCCGGATCTGGGCGCTGTCCAGCGTGTACTACGTCAACGACTTCCTGCTCGACTGGATCTACGCCATCACCTTCCCCAGGTTCATTGCTCCCCTGCGGGGATCCCAGGCAGTCCTCCGCAACGGAACGGGCAAGATCTACACCGACCCGAACAAGCGGATGGACGACACCTCGCGGCACATGCTCGTCTGGTGGGAGAACGGTCCCGAACACCCGGCCACCCAGCGCTCGGTGAAGTCGCTGAACAACCTGCACCGGTACTGGTCCCAGCAGCTGCCGGGCCGGTTCACATTCAACGAGGACTACATCTACACCCTGTGCTACGAGGCGGCGATGATGCACCGTCTCCGGCTCAGCCTTGGGATGGACGGGTTCGACGAGCGCCTGCAGACCGCGTCCTGGGAGTTCTGGTCCCGGATGGCGACGCTGTTCGAGAACGTCGGCGGCGAGGAGCACCAGCCCCTCGAGGGCTTCCCGGAAGACTTCGCCGGCATCAACGCCTACATGGACTGGTACGAGAACGAGAACTGGCCGGCCAACCCGATGGGAGCACAGGTCGCCGACGTCATCCTGCGGCCTTTCGCGGAGCGGTACTTCCCGTCGTTCCTGCACCCGTTCGCCAAGCAGATGGTCACCTCGCTCTACCCGGACTTCGTGTTCGCTGCCCACGGCATCAAGCGACCGAACCCGATCGTCCGGCGCCTCGTCCGAGCCGGGTTCAAGTTCGGCCTGATCATGAGCGAGAAGATCGCTCCGGACCCCGAGCTCTCCCTTCCGGAGATCCACCGGCAGCGCAAGGCGGAGACCGGCCGCGTGCGCCCGCTCACCCGGAGCGAGAAGAAGGCGCGTGCGCGCGCCGATGTCTCCGCATGTCCTGTCCACGCTCTCAACCCTTCGGCGGACCCCCAGGACGCAGCCGCGGCCACCACCGCGGTGGACGAGGCGGACCGCACCCTGCGCGAGGTAGGCGCCTCTTAACGCCGAACGGCGCGTTGCCCGCGAGAACGGAACCGATCACACGTAGGTCTCGGGCGCTTCTACCGCTCACTGTCCCACCACCACCGGATCACCGCCGCCAAGGAAGACCGATATGACAACAGATCACACTCAGCTCCTCATCGGCGGTGGTTGGACCGCCCCGGCCACCAGCAACCGCATTACGGTCCGGTCCGCGTCGACCGAGGAAGTCCTCGGATCGGTCCCGGAGGCGTCCACGTCCGACGTCGACGCGGCCGTCGCTGCGGCTCGCCGCGCCTTCGACGACCCGAACGGCTGGTCGACCTGGGACCCGGCACGCCGTGCCGAGGTCCTCGAGCGCCTCGCCGAGGAGTACGAGAAGCGTGCCGACCAGATCTACACCGCGGTCTCCGCCCAAAACGGCATGCCGATCGCGATCTCGCGTCAGCTCGAGAGCTTCCCACCAATGCTGTTCCGCTACTACGCCGACCTGATCCGCAAGCAGCCGGTCGAGGAGGTGCGCGACGGCCTCCTGGCCAGCACCGTCACCGTCCGCCGCAGCCCCGTCGGTGTTGTCGCGGCGGTCATCCCGTGGAACGTGCCGCAGTCCTTGACCGCGACCAAGGTGGGCCCGGGCCTGGCGGCCGGCTGCACCCTGGTGATCAAGCCATCCCCCGAGACCGTCCTGGACGCCTACCTGCTCGCCGAGGCCGCTGTCGCAGCCGGAGTCCCCGAAGGGGTCCTCAGCATTGTTCCCGGCGGACGTGAGCTCGGCGCCTACCTCGTCTCTCACCCCGGCGTCGACAAGGTCGCCTTCACCGGTTCGACCGCAGGCGGTCGCGCTGTCGCCCAAGCGTGTGCCGGCCTGCTCCGACCGGTCTCCCTCGAGCTCGGCGGCAAGTCCGCCGCGATCGTCCTCGACGACGCCGACCTCGACCTGGCCAAGGTCGGCCAGTCGTTGTTCGCCGCGACCCTGGCCAACAACGGTCAGGTGTGCTTCCTCGGCACCCGCGTCCTCGCACCGCGGAACAGGTATGAAGAGGTTGTCGATGCGTTCGCGGCGCTCATCAGTGGCGCACCTGTCGGTGACAGCCTCGACGAGTCCACCCTCATCGGGCCGATGGCGAGCCGCGCCCAGCAGGAGCGAGTGCACGGCTACATCGAGCGCGGCACCGCCGACGGTGCCCGCGTCGTGGTCGGCGGCGCTGGCCGCCCCGACGGGCTCGACCGCGGCTGGTTCGTCCGACCGACGCTCTTCGCCGACCTCGACAACAACGCCACGGTCGCCCGCGAGGAGATCTTCGGGCCGGTCCTCTCCGTCATTCCATACACCGGCGACGCCGAGGCGATCGCGATCGCCAACGACTCCGACTACGGCCTCGGCGGAAGCGTCTGGTCCACCGACCCCGAGAGGGCGACGACTGTCGCCAATGCCGTCCAGACCGGCACCATCGGCATCAACGGCTACCTTCCCGACCCCGCCGGACCGTTCGGTGGCGTCAAGGCCAGCGGCATCGGCAAGGAGTTCGGCCCAGAAGGCCTCGCCGCGTACCAGACCCTGAAGTCGGTCTACCGCTTCGACTGACAGCCCCGCCCCAGACGTCCGGGGCGGAGGTTGTCCCCCGCAGCTCCGCCCCGGACAACCACCACACATTCAGGCGCTCAGGCCGTCCGCGCCTGACGGATCGTAGTGGCACCACTTCGCGACCGCGGCTGGCTGGTCCCAGCGCTCATCCGGCCCAAATACGGCTCAATATCCCAGCTCGGACAGGGTCTGCGCTCCCTGCCGCGCCCCGTCGCGACTGAACACGACAGCGGGCAGGTTGCCGCCCTGACCTGCTAGTTTGGCGCTGTTGTCATGTCGCCTAACGGCGCGTCGAGGCGGCATCAGCCAGGCCGAAAGAGCCCTACGGATCAGAAGGTTTGGGGTTCGAATCCCTACGGGCGCGCAGAGGTCTTCGCAGGTCAGGCCTCGAATGGTCGACCGCGGGCCAGTAGGCGCGGCCCCCCGTTCCCTTAT
>Ga0075367_10000277_pt1 | contig 17775 bp, 16 predicted proteins | sample EndMethybrTD3032_FD_71399 | JGI IMG/M metagenome (GOLD analysis project Ga0075367, IMG submission 71399) | Populus endosphere microbial communities from Tennessee, USA - Endosphere MetaG P. TD hybrid TD303-2 | ecosystem: Host-associated > Plants > Roots > Endosphere | place: USA: Tennessee... | reverse complement strand
GCCAATGGAACAACGCCTGCACCGACGGGCTCATGTCGCCGGCTGCCCCGGACCAGACCGAGACCGACAACAGCATGATGTTGGCGGCCGCGAACCCCGCAACGCCGACACGCTTGAGCAAGACCTGGTCAACCGCCTTCGCCGGATCCACATTCGCCTCGGCAAGTTCGGCGGCTCTGAAGCCGGCGCGCTGCAGGGCGTCCACGAGGTCAACGCTGTTGACACCGCTTGCGCGATGCACGGCGATGACGCGTCTGGCCGACAGATTGGCGCGCGCCGAGACGACACCCGGGATGGCCGCAAGCGCCAATTCGACCTTGCGCATGCAACCGCCGCAGTGCATGCCCTCGACGGCCAGGGTGGTCGTCACTGACCGTGCGGCGTCGCCGGCGTCGGCGTCGGCGAGTCCATGGCTGCCGAGAGGCGTTTGCGTCAGGGCTTGAGCCACATGCGCCTCCGCGTGCGATAGAGGGGGTCTGCAGCCTCGTGCTCCCGGACTTCGAGCGACAGCAGCCAGTTGCCCTCAGGCAGCGGGGACGTGCGCGCCTCGTATTGTCCAGGTGACATCTCAACCAGCTGCAAGGCAATGTCGTGCCGATTGGTGGACGGGCGGCCCAGCACGCCGGCAACGCGCATCCCGCGCACAGGGCGACCATCCTTGTCAGCCAGCGTCATTCGCACGCGACCGTCTCGGCCGATCTCCAACGCATCCTTCCAGCCAAGCCGCGCCTGTCGCTCGTCGGCGGCGATGCGCTCGTTGTACTGCAGGCCTTTGCGATAGGGCTCGTTCGCCACCAGCCCCGAGTAGGTCGAGATGGCCGAATAGATCAAGGCACCATTGACGACGAACACCGTCGCAAAGAACCCGAGAAATGCCCCAAGCACGTGACCACCGCGCAAACCTTGCTGCCTTGGTGCGCCGGGCAGAACAATCCCGCTCATGAACCGCTCCCTTGGGTGTTGGCGGGCTTCTGGAATTGCGTGACCCGCGCCGTCTGCTGGCCGGACGCGAGATCGCGAACAATCAGCGCAAACGCCGTGCCAGCACCCTCCAACTTGGAGAGCTCGGCGGACGGCACCGTCACCAGCACGCGCAGCTCGCGCAGATCGTCGGTGGTCACCCGGATTGCCGCCCCCGCATCCAGGCCGACGATCGCCAGCGTGGACTGCGGCAGCCCGCGCACGGCGAGGCCGAACTCGCGCGGCTCCTGCAGCTTGTTGAGGATCTTGACCGTGTAGCCGTTACGCACGCTGCCGTCGGAGAGCAGCACGTAGGGCGGGTTGCGGTCGTGCAGCACGTTGACCTCGAGCGTGGTGCGATTGAGGAGGGCCAACAGCATGATGCCACCGACCAGGCAGATCAGGCCGGCGTAGAGCAGCGTGCGCGCACGCAGAATCCGCAACGGCGCTGTGCCGCCCTTGGCGGATGCCTCCTGGCCGGCAATGGTATCGTAGGCGATCAGTCCGAGTGGCCGGCCGATCTTGCCCATGATGTCGTTGCAGGCGTCGATGCACAGCGCACACTGGATGCATTCGAGCTGCGAGCCGTCGCGGATGTCGATGCCGGTCGGGCAGACGGCGACGCAAGCCTTGCAATCGATGCAATCGCCACGCCCCTCCCAGGTCTGCCCCTTCTTGTGGGCTCCGCGCGGCTCGCCGCGATGCGTGCGGTAGCTGACCAGCAACGTCTCGTGATCGACCATGGCGCCCTGGATGCGTGGCCAGGGGCACATGTAGATGCAGACCTGCTCGCGGGCTATGCCGCCCAGCAGATAGGTGGTCAGCGTGAAGATGCCAAGGAAGAGATAGGCGATAGCCGGGGCGGTGCCGGCCAGCAGTTCGCCGGCGAGCGTCGGCGCATCGCGAAAGTAGAACACGAACGCGCCGCCAGTCAGCAGGCCGATGGCAAGCCAGGATAGGTGCGTCATGCCCTTCTTGAAGAGCTTGACCGGGCCCCACGATCGCTTGTCGAGGGCAATGCGGGCGTTGCGGTCGCCCTGCCAGAAGCGCTCGACCAGCACCATCAGGTCGGTCCACACGGTCTGCGGACAGGTGTAGCCGCACCAGACTCGGCCCGCGACCGACGTGACCAGGAACAGCGTCAGCGCCGCCAGAACCAGCAGGCCCGTAACGAAGTAGAACTCCTGCGGCCAGATCTCGAGAAAGAAAAAGAAGAAGCGGTTGTGGGCCATGTCGAGCAGGACGGCCTGATCCGGCAGATCTGGGCCGCGATGCCAGCGCAGCCAGGGCAACGCATAGTAGATGCCGAGCGTTGCGGCCATCACCAGCCATTTGATGGCGCGAAAGCGACCGTGCGCAAGCTTGGGATAGACCTTCTGGCGGCCGGCGTAGAGAGAGCGGTCCTGCTGTCGATTGACAGCCTTGACGTCGTGACGTTCCACGCCAGCGGCTGCCTGGGTGTCGTGCGCACTGACGATGCCGGTGGTCATGTAGGTCATGTCGGTTTGGGTACACGCGCTAGTGCAGCTGCTCGCTCGGATGCCACGCGGTGCAGGGCAAGCTTGAAGGATTCCCAGCAACCGACGGTCGGCTCGGCGACCGGCGCAATGGTGGTGCGCGTCGCGCCTGCGTCGACTTCGTCCACCGCTTCGCAACTGGGCTGCTCTAGGCTGGCCAACGCGAGGGCGGCATCACATCCACAACCGCACATGAGACGAGCCCCTTCCCTTGATCCAGTTATTTGCCGCCGCCGAGGCTGTGCACATAAACGGTCAGCGCTTTGATGGTGACCGGATCCAACCGGCCCGCCCATGCTGGCATCATGCCGCCGCGCCCGGTGCGGATGCTCTCGACGATCGCCGGCCTGGTGCCGCCATACAGCCAGATGTCGTCCGTCAAGTTGGGTGCGCCCTGCTCCTGCTGGCCCTTGCCCTCCGGACCGTGACAGCTCGCGCATTGCTCGGCGAACACCTTTTGTCCTCTGGCGACCGCTATTGGGTCGGAGGATTTTCCGGTCAGCGACAGCACGAATTCCGCCGCGTCATTGATCTGGCCATCGTCCATCAGTTTGTCGACGCCATAGCGGGGCATCTGCGAGGCACGCGTCTCCTTGTGATCGGAGCGCACGCCGTTGCTGATGGTTTTGTGCAGGTCGAAGATCGAGCCGCCCCACAGCCAGTCATCGTCGTTGAGGTTGGGGTAGCCGGTGAAACCCTGGGCACCGCGGCCGTGACACGGCCCGCAGTTGGTCTGAAACGCCGCAGCTCCGCCGGCCATCGCAAAGCGCAGCAGGTCGGGCGAGTTTCGGATCTGATCGAGTGGGGTCTTGTCCAGCTGCTCGCGGTACTGGCCTTGCGCGGCTTGCGCAGCCTTCAACTCGTCCGCCACCGTGACGCGCTGGCTGTAGCCCTGCACACCCTTGGTGTAGCCGGTGAAGGTCGGCCACGCCGGGTAGACGATCCAGTAGCCGATGGCCCAGACGATGGTGGCATAGAAGGTCAGCAGCCACCACCTGGGGAGCGGCTTGTTCAGCTCTTTGACGCCATCCCACTCATGGCCGGTCGTCTCGACGCCGGTTACATCGTCGATGTCTCGTTTGTTCATTGGCGTGGGCTCCCGCTGTCGCCGCCGGGTCGACGCCCGAGATCAAGGGCGCGCCTCTGGACCTCGTCGAAACGTGGTCCGTTCCGGGGCCATAGCGCGTAGGCCAACACCCCCGCGAACATGCCGATGAACATCAGCAGCGAAGTCACCTGGCTGATGGTTGCGATGGTCTCGTAGGTCATGGTGCGCCTATCGTGCGTTCGGGCCGGAGGCGTCGAAGCTGGTGAAATCGACGAGCGTGCCCAGCACCTGCAAGTAGGCAACGAGGGCGTCGAGCTCGCTTGGCTGATTGTCGGACTTGCCGTCGAACTTGGCGACCCTGGCCTTGGGATAGCGGCGCAGCATCTCGCGCGCCGACCGGCTGTCGGGGGTGACCTGGGCTGCCAGATCGATCTTCGCCTTCTCGATCATCTCATCCGTATAAGGCACGCCGACCAGCCTCAGCGTACTCAGGCGGGCGGCGATGTCCTCCGCGTCGAGCCTGGTCGCGGCCAGCCAAGGGTAGCCCGGCATGATGCTCTCGGGCACCACCGCACGCGGATTGACCAGATGCTCGGCCTGCCACTGATCCGAGTATTTGCCGCCGACACGCGCCAGATCCGGCCCAGTGCGTTTCGAACCCCACTGGAAGGGGTGGTCGTACATGCTCTCAGCCGCCAGGCTGTAGTGGCCGTAGCGCTCCACCTCGTCGCGCAAGGTGCGGATCATCTGGCTGTGACAGCCATAGCAGCCCTCGCGGATGTAGATATCGCGTCCGGCCTGCTCGAGCGGCGAGTACGGCCGCATGCCCTTTACCTTCTCGATCGTGCTCTCCACCCAGAACAGCGGCGCGATCTGCACGATGCCACCGATCGAGACGACCACCAGGATGCCGATCAGCAGCAGCATCGAGTTTTTTTCGAAAACTTCGTGTTTCATGGATGCTCCCCCTATTCCGCCGGTGCCAGGCGCAGCTCGGGCGCGGCGGCAATGCGAGGTTGATCGGCTGCATCGACCGGCTCGTCACCTCGCACGGTGCGCCAGACATTGTAGGCCATGATCAGCGAGCCGATCACGAACAGCAGCCCACCGACAGCGCGGATCATGTAGTAAGGCTTCATCGCCTCGACGGTCTCGATGAACGAGTACTGCAGGAAGCCGAGCTTGTCGTAGGCCCGCCACATCAAGCCTTGCGTGATGCCCGACACCCACATGGCCGTGATGTAGAGCAGGATGCCGATGGTCGCGGTCCAGAAGTGCCATTCGACCAGGCGGATCGAGTAGAGGCCGCGCCGGTTCCAAAGCCAGGGTACCAAGCAATAGATGGCGCCAAACGACACCATGGCGACCCAGCCGAGCGCGCCGGAATGCACGTGGCCAATGGTCCAATCGGTATAATGGGAGAGCGAATTGACCGCCTTGATGCTCATCACCGGCCCCTCGAAGGTCGACATGCCGTAGAAGGCGACCGACACCACGAGCAGGCGCACCACCGGATCGGTGCGCAGCTTGTCCCAGGCCCCCGACAGCGTCATGAGGCCATTGATCATGCCGCCCCACGACGGCATCCACAGCATGATCGAGAAGGTCATGCCGAGCGTCTGCGCCCAATCGGGCAGCGCGGTGTAGTGCAGATGGTGCGGGCCCGCCCAGATGTAGAGAAAGATCAGGGTCCAGAAGTGCACGATCGACAGGCGGTAGGAATAGACCGGCCGCTCCACTCGCTTCGGGATGAAATAATACATGATGCCGAGAAAGCCGGCGGTGAGGAAGAAGCCGACCGCGTTGTGGCCGTACCACCATTGTGTCATCGCATCCTGCACGCCCGAATAGACGATGTAGCTTTTCGAGCTCGTCAGGCTGACTGGGATGGTCGCGTTGTTGACCAGATGCAGCATCGCAATGGTGACGATGAAGGCGAGATAGAACCAGTTCGCCACGTAGATGTGTGGTTCCTTGCGTTTGGCCAAGGTGCCAAGAAACACGAGCAGGTAGACGACCCACACGATGGTCAACCACAGGTCGGCGTACCACTCGGGCTCAGCGTATTCCTTGCTCTGCGTGATGCCGAGCAGATAGCCGGTGCCGGCAATGGCGATGAACAGCTGATAGCCCCATACCACGAACCAGGGTGACCAGCGGCCGGCGAGACGCGCGTGGCAAGTGCGTTGCACGACATAGAAGGAGGTGGCGAGCAGCACGTTGCCGCCGAACGCAAAGATCACCGCTGAGGTGTGCAATGGCCGCAGACGGCCGAAGCTGGTCCAGGGCAGGTCGAGGTTCAGCTGCGGGAAGGCAAGCTGCCAGGCAATGACATCGCCAACCACGAATCCGGCGATGCCCCACAACACGGCGGCGATCGTGGCCACTTTGATCGGTCCGTCCATGAACTTGGCGTCAGCTTCGAGCGGCGTGGCGTCCTGGAATGAGATCCGCAGGATGACGACGGATGCGATCAGACCGGCGACAAAGAATAACAGGCCGTGAAAGGCCATTCCCGCTTCTCGGGATGCCAGCGACAGAAGAAGCCCTCCAACCGCAACGATCAGAGCACCCATGAGCATCATGGCATCCGCGAATGCGAACTTCTCTTCCCGTGTCGAGGTTGTCATCGAGCCCCCAGCTTTGCCGACCGGTCGCGCGCCCTCGTGAGCTCGGCGCACCTGGGCGCATGTGAACCCTGAGTGCCGGTCGTCGCCTTGATGCAGATCAAAGACCCGCGGGCGTTGCGTCACGCATGAGGCCAGCCACCGAATTCCCGAACCAGGCTTGAAGGGATGGGTCACGCAACAGATCGGGCGGCACGACAAAGGACGACCGATCACGTGCTCGGCCGGCCATAGCGTTGCGTCCGCGGCTAAACTAACATTGACTGCGGACCACTCGCTGCAGACCGCTCAACCTGTCGCTCCCGTGCCACCTCCTTGACCACCGGCGCCACAGAGATTGCGGTACGCGTGACGCCGCCAAGCTCTGCGCTGAACTTGGGTATCCCGCTTACGGACGGCATCAGACTCGCGTTTGCGATCGGAGCGAGGCAGGCAAGTTGTTGCTCTAGTGGTAGTTCGCTATCGGATGCATGCAGTCCTGCAATCGGCGCGTCCCCAGCATTCCCAGCCCTTCGTCTTGTTGCGCAGGCAGAAGCCACCTATCGGTGGATGCTTCGGCAACGAGGCATCGCGCGGGGCACATGTCCATACCGCTTTACAAGCCGTATCTGCGAGGCAACGAACGGGCATATGTCGACGACTGCTTGGACAGCGGCTGGATTTCCTCGCGCGGCGAATATGTTGGCAAGTTCGAGGCGGCGTTCCGCCGCTTCATCGGCGCCGAGCACTGCACATCCGTCTGCAACGGCACCGTTGCGCTGCACTTGGCGTTGCTGGCAGCCGGCATCGGGCCAGGCGACGAGGTGATCGTTCCCACGCTGACGTATATCGCGCCGGTAAATGCCATCGCCTATGTCGGCGCCAAGCCCGTGTTTGCCGACATGTGTGCCGACACCTGGCAAGTGAATCCGATGGATGTCGCGGGCAGGATCACGCCGCGCACCAGGGCGATCCTGGCGGTGCATCTCTACGAAGGTCCCTGCGACATCGTGGCGTTGCAGACGCTCTGCCAACAGCATGGCCTGGCGCTGATCGAGGATTGCGCCGAGGCGTTTGGTACCTCGGTCAACGCACGCCACGTCGGCACGTTCGGCGACGCGTCCACCTTCAGCTTCTTCGGCAACAAGTCTGTCACCACGGGCGAAGGCGGCATGGTGGTCTGCAGATCGAGACATCTCCACGACCGCTGCTACTTGCTGAAGACACAGGGCGTCTCACCGCATCGGGAATATGAGCACAACGTGCTCGGCTACAACTACCGAATGACCAACATCTGCGCCGCCATCGGCCTCGCGCAGCTCGAAGCCGCAGGGGTCATCCTCAATCGCAAGCGACTGATTTCCCAGTTCTATCGGAAAGCACTGCGCGACCTGCCCGTCTCGTTCGCGCCCCTGCGGGAGGGCGAGCGCCATTCGCATTGGCTGTGCTCCATCGTTTTGGATGACGCCGAGCGCCGCGATCCGCTGCGCCAACATCTTGCGGCGCGAGGGATCGAAACCCGACCGTTCTTCCGGCCCGCGCATACGATGCCCGTGTTCTTCGAACCCAAGTCCTATCCTGTGGCCGAAGCGCTCAGTGCGCGAGGTCTCAATCTTCCGAGCTGGCCTGGCTTGAGCGAGGCGGAGCTTGCCTTCATCGCCGATGCGGTGCGCGAGCACTTCGCCGGTGCAGCGCGCCGTCCGGCCTTGCGGGTCGTGAGCCAATGACGAGCGCGTGGGAAAGCGTAGCGCCGCCAATCAGCGATGGATGACGCCGTGGAATACGCGCGGGGGATATGGTCGACACGCTATTTCTGGGCCCACCTGGCCATTTCGGATCTGCGCTCGCGGTGGCGGGGCTCGGTCATGGGCCTGCTCTGGTCGATCCTCCAGCCGCTGGGTATGACCCTGCTGGTCGCCGTCGTTCTCGGCAAGATCTTCAACCAGCCGATCTACTCCTACGCGCCCTACATCCTGTCGGGAATCCTCGTGTGGGAGTTCGTGACGAGCACGCTGATCGGCGGCTCGCTGGCGTTCGTGCAGGCTGACGCCTACATCCGGCAATGCCGGCATCCGCTGGCCATCTACACGCTGCGCACGGCGCTCACCAATCTGCTCGTGCTGATGCTGGCGAGCCTCGGTCTCGTGCTGTGGGTGCTCGTTGCGTTTCCGGGGAACCTCGGCTTGTGCTGGCTGGCGCTACTGACGCTGTATCCTGTGGTGGGATTGGCGGGGTGGGCAGGTGCCACCGTGCTAGCCTATATCGGCGTGCGGTTCCGCGACATCCCGCATGCGCTCGGCCTTGTGCTGCAGACGCTGTGGTTCGTCTCTCCGATCTACTTCGATGCGTCCGTGTTCCGCTCGAGCGGCCTCGTGGCGCTCGTCGACTACAATCCGATCTATCACGTCGTGCAGCTTGCGCGCGCACCCCTGCTCGAGGGCATGTGGCCAACGCCCGCAAACTACATCTATGCGCTGGGCCTCGTCCTTGTCCTGGCCACAGCCGCCTGCGTTGCCGGATGGCGCTCCGAGCGGAAGGTGATCTTCTATCTATGACCAGCCAGATACGCCTCGAGGACGTGCACCTCCATTATCTCTCGAGCGCCTTCAAGGACAGGTCGCTCAAATCGTTTCTCGCGCGTCGGCTCGCCTTGAACTCGGTTCCCGAGGTTCGGGACGTACATGCCCTCAAGGGGATCACACTCGACATCGCCGCCGGCGAGCGCGTTGGTCTGCTAGGAGCGAACGGTGCCGGCAAAACGACCTTCCTGCGCATGATTGCTGGCCTTTACCCGATCTCCGGCGGCAGGCGCATCGTCACCGGCAATATTCGGTCGCTGCTGGAGCTCAGTCTCGGCTTCGAGCCCGATGCGACGGGCCGCCAGAACATCCTTTACCGCGGGCTGCTGCTGGGGATGAACCCCAAATTCATGCGCAGCATCGAAGAGGAGGTGGCCGCATTCGCCGACCTCGGGGAGTTCATCGACTACCCGCTCAAGACCTACTCGGCAGGCATGCAGGTGCGCCTGGCGTTCGCGGTGTCCACCGCGGTGGGTGCCGACCTGCTCTTGCTGGACGAGGTGATCGGTGCCGGCGATGCCTCCTTCATGGCCAAGGCCAAGCGGCGCATGGCCGAGATGATATCCAGCGCCAAGATACTGCTGCTCGCATCGCATGACCCCGGTGCGCTGCGGTCGCTGTGCAATCGCGGCCTGGTATTTCGCGGCGGCTCTATTGCCTTCGATGGCCCGATCGAGGCTGCGGTGGCCAGCTACCAGGCGATGGGCAAGGCATCCAGATGATCGTCGACCGGCCCCTGCGCGCCATGTGGCTGCTCAATCACACCACGGCGCGCGCCTTCGAGGTGGCGATGCTCAAGCGCGTCGGCATCCAGGAATTGTTTTTGCCGAAGCGGTTTCCACACGACGCGAGCTGCCGATCGGCGTCGGTGGACTGGTCGCAGGATGCTGGCTTGACCATTCCGCCGACCGACCTTGCTGTGCTCAATGCTGCGGACTGGTATGGCGCGCCGGGCGCACAGGCGTGGGCTGTCGCCAACAAGCACTTCGACGTTCTTTTCTTCGTGCTGCACAACGTCGAGTTGCTCGCCGACATCGCGCGCAATTTCAAAGGCATCGCGCTTTGGCGCGCCTATGGATTGGCAGGACGGGACACCTATTCCGGAATGCTCGATTCGATCATCGCTGGCGGCAAGGCGCATGTGCGCAAGATGGGGCCGCGCTTTCTCTGGGCTCCTGCCTATCCACATCTTGGCGAAGTCGAGGACGAGTTTCTGCGGGACCGGGAAGTCAGTCTCCCGCTGGGCATGGCGAACGCCGACATCGAGGATCGATGGACCGGTACCGATCGCCGCATCCTGTTCGTCTGCCCGGATATTGCGGCCAACGACTACTACCGCGGCATCTACGATCGGTTTAGCCAGGATTTCTGCGGCCTGCCGTATGCCATCGCCGGCGCCCAAGCGCTGTCGGTTCGCGATCCCAACGTGCTCGGCTTCCTGCCGCACGCCGAGCACGACCGCAACATGCGCGCCATGCGGGTGATGTTCTACCAGAGCACGGAGCCGCGCCATCTGCACTACCATCCGCTCGAAGCCGTGCGCACCGGCATGCCTCTCGTTTTTATGGGCGGAGGTCTGCTCGATCGCCTTGGCGGCAAGGGTCTCCCGGGCAGGGCGTCGAGCATCCGCGAGGCGCGCAAAAAGGTCGAGCGCATCCTGGACGGCGACCAGTCCTTCACGAGCCGGGTTCGCGCGAGTCAAGCCAGGTTGCTCGATGCCATGCAGCCGGATGCTCTCGAGCCGTCGTGGCGTTCGGGGCTGGATCGGGTAAGGGAGGGGATTTCCCAGTCTCGCAAGCGCAGAAACTATCTTTCCGCCGCGGCCCGACCGCCGCGGATCGCCGTGCTGCTCGCGCATGAGTATCGCGGCGGCACGTTGCGTGCTGCCAAACTGGTGGCGGAGGCCTTGGCACACGGCGCACGCGCCGCTGGACAGGCGGCGGAGATCATCTTTGGGCATATCGACGATACGTCGGCATACGCGGACGAGGATTTTGCCGACTTGCCGCCCCATATCGTGCGACGCCCGTTCCGATGGCGCGAGGCTGACAAAGGCGAGGCTGCGCGCGCGGCCATCTTTGCCGGCTCGCCGGTGCAGGTTCCCGGCCAATGCATGTTCGCCGACGACGGCATCAACCAGTTCCTCGATTGCGATCTCTGGCTGCTCATCTCCGACCGAGTGTTGCGGCCCCTGCTGGCGCTGCGGCCCTATATCGTGCTCGCCTATGACTATCTGCAGCGGCGCGAGCGGTTTCTGACGCCGGACGTCAATGCGGCCTACATTGATGTCGCCCGTCGCGCCCAACGCGTGTGGGTGACGACGCAGGCGTCGCGCCAGGACGCCATCCAGTTCGCCGGCATTCCGAGCCAGAGCGTGGTGCTGCTGCCCATGCTAGCGCCCCGATTTCCGACACATGTGCCTGGTTCGTCTTCACAAACGCATCGCTACTTCGTCTGGCCGACGAACAAGGCGATCCACAAGAACCATGAGAACGCAGTCAAGGCTTTGCAGATCTACTACCGCGAGTTCGGCGGACAACTCGATTGCCGTATCGTTGGGCCTGGTTCGGCCGAGATCGCCACCAGCACTTTGGATCATCTCCAACGCAGCTGGTCGCTGCTGAGCCCTCAGTTGCAAGATCGCGTGGCGATCCTCGGCGAGCTACCAGACCGGCAATACCAGGCGTTGCTGTCAACCGCGGAATTTCTTTGGCATCCGACTCGCCGGGACAACGGCACGTTCTGCGTCGTCGAGGCAGCCTCACTGGGCGTGCCGTCTTTGTCCAGCAGTTATCCGGCCATGCGCGAGATGGATGCGGCATTCGAGCTGGCGCTCGCGTGGATGGATTCGGCGAGCCCACTCGATATGGCAACGCAGCTCAAGCGCATGGAAACCGAGGCATGCGACCGGCGCATGCTGCTGCCGAAGCGCGAGCGCCTCGCCGGCGTCTCTTTGGAGAACGCGGCACCGAGGTATTGGGAGGCAGCACGGGAATGCCTGTAAAGCGCTATGGCATCTACCTGTGCTATCCGCCGAAGGTGGATCTTCGCGCCGAAGGGCTCGGGCGGCAGCTCGCTGCGCTGCTGCTGGCCGCGCAAGCGCGGAGCGACGTGGAGTTCGTCATTGCCTGTCCGAGCTGGATGCCGCAAACCCTGCGGCGCCTGTGCGATGAGGCCGGGGTAGACTTCGAGCGGCTGCAGATCCTGGCACCGGCGCGTGCGCCGAAACTCCTGCGAATCGCAGAAGCGATCGCCCGACTGCAGAAGCGGCCGGCGGGCAAAGAATGGTTGGCTCGCTTGGCCTTGCGGCTGCGCCGGATCGTCGACGGGGCAACGGCTTGGTCCGAGGCGAGGCTGGCTGGCACGCGCAGCGCTCTTGTGCTCTGCCTGCTGTTGCTCGCCGCGATTCCCGTAGCCGGGCTTGTAGGCATCGGTCGAGTGCTCGGATGGCTGGACAAGAAGTCGAACCACCTCGCGCAGGCCGCCATGCGCGTCTGCACGCGAGGCCTGTATGGGCAAGGCCCGAGACAAGTCGCCCGGAGTGCGACCATCGCGCGCCTCTACCGGCATATGGAAGCGGCCGAGGCCCGCCTCATGCACGCGCTTATTGCTGCCCGATTCGACATTTCCGCCTGGTACTGCCCGACGGCATTCTGGCCCCACTTCAACGACATCGCCGGTCCGCGGCTGATGTGCGTGCCCGATGTCGTCCTCGGCGAGTTCCCAATCGGCTTTGCCATGACTGGCGTCGACAGGTTCGCGTCGACATTTATCGACGTAGAGCAGGCCATCGCCGGCAGCCACCATCTCGTCACCTACAGCGAGCACGTCAAGCGCACCACGCTCGTGGAGCGCTATCACGTCGACCCCGACCAGGTCGACGTGATCCCGCACGGAACCAACGACTTGAGCGCGCTCATCACCGTGTCGGGCATGATCGACAACGAGGCGGGAACCAGGCTCTATTGCGCGACGCTGTTGCGCAGCGCCCTGGCTAAGGCCGTCGGCTGCGACTGCGCATCCATTTATGGCAGCGGCGACGTTCGCTTCCTCTTCTACGCTAGCCAGCTTCGGCCCAATAAGAACGTGCTTACGCTTCTGCGCGCTTACGCGTGGTTGCTGCGCACGCACGCGATTCCGCACAAGCTGGTTCTGACCGCCTGCCCGAATGAGACGCCCAGCGTACGAGAGTTCATCGCCGAACAAGGCATCGCCAACGATGTGCTGTTTCTGCATGGATTGTCGGCCCGCGAGCTGGCCGCCTGCTACAAGCTGGCCGACCTCGCGGTCAATCCGAGCCTCTCTGAAGGTGGTTTGCCGTTCACCTTTTCCGAAGCCGTGTCGGTGGGTACGCCGGTTGTCATGGCGCGCATTGCGGTGACGACCGAGGTCCTGGGCGGTGCGCCGTTCGCCCAGTCCATGCTTTTCGACCCTTACGATTGGCGCGCTCTGGCGGATCGCATTGCCTGGGCGGTGGACAACAAGGAGACGCTTTACTCCGCCCAGCGCAGGTTCTTCGATGAAGCCGTGGCGGCGCGGACCTGGAGCCACGTTGTCGATGACTACATCCGTATACTGGAGCGGATTTCGCGCGCGGAGGATCGGGCGGGCGCGGAGAAGCAGCGGGTGCATGCATGAGCACCGGAGGCCTCCTCATCCTGGGCTTCGGGGGGCACGCGCGCAGCGTCGCCGACATCGCGTTGAGCGCGGGTATCGCCATCCTCCGGTTCTATGATCCGCAGGCGCGGCCCGGTGAGGCGTTCTGCGGCTTTCCGGCAGTCGACGCGTTGCCGCGGGAGCTTGCCGATGGTTGGTGTTTCCTGCCGGCATCCGGCGACAGCCGTACGCGCCAGACGCAGATGCAGGCCTTCGGCGCCGGCCGGCTGGCGACACTCGTCTCTCCGCGATCCTTCGTCGGTGTCGAGGCGCGCGTGGGAGCTGGATCGCTGATTGCGCATTCCGCCCACATCGGCCCCGCCGCCCGGATCGGCAAGGCTGTGATCATCAATACCGGCGCCATCGTCGATCATGAAAGTACCGTCGGCGATTGCAGCCATGTATCGGTCGGAGCCACGGTGGCTGGCCGATGCAGCATCGGCCGGCGGGTGATGGTGGGCGCCGGCGCGACCGTTCTCGACCGTGTGTCGATCGCCGACGATATCATCATCGGTGGCGGAGCGGTGGTCGTGTCGGATCTGGCCGAGCCCGGCATCTACGTCGGCATCCCCGCCAGACTGTTGCGTCGCACAGTTCCGGACGCGGAGACAGCAGCATGAAGGTGTTGCATTTCTACAAGACCTATCTGCCCGACAGCTATGGCGGCGCGCAGCAGGTGATCTTCGAGATCTGCGAGGGCACGAGGCGGTACGGAGTGGACAGCGAGGTGTTAGCACTGAGCCCACATCGGACGTGCTCCAAGAACATCTCAAGCCATCGCGCACACTTCGTGCGCCGGGCTGCAAAGCTCGCATCGACCGACCTGTCGATGTCCGCGATCGGACGATTCCGGGAGCTGGCAGCCGAAGCCGACATCGTACACTATCATTTTCCCTGGCCGCTGATGGACGTTGCGCATTTTCTGGCCCGGCACGGCAAGCCGTCCGTAGTCACCTATCATTCCGACATCGTGCGTCAGCGCCTCCTGTATCCGCTGTACAAGCCGCTGATGCATCGGTTTCTCTCGCGCGTGAATGTCATCGTCGCAACGTCGCCGGCATACGTCCGGACCAGCCCCGTCCTGCAGCTCTATCGCGACAAGCTCCGCGTCGTTCCGATCGGCATCGGCGGGCCCGATCTGGACGAGCCCGATCCGGCATTGTTGGCCTACTGGCGCGCCAGGGTGGGTGGCGGGTTCTTTCTCTTCGTTGGCGTTGCGCGGCACTACAAGAGCCTCAATGTGCTGCTGGAAGCGGTCCGCGGCACGGAACTGCCGGTCGTCATTGCCGGTGCGGGCAGTGACAAACCCTATGCAAAGAGGCAGCGCATCGGGTCGCAGTTTGGCAACGTCATCTATACGGACGCGGTGAGCGAAGCAGATAAGGCGGCTTTGCTGCACCTGTGCCGGGCCGTCGTGCTGCCTTCGGCCTTGCGCTCCGAAGCCTTCGGAATTGTGCTGCTTGAAGGCGCCATGCATTCGAAGCCGCTGATCTGTTGCGAGCTTGGAACGGGGACGACCTACGTCAATGTCGATGGCGTGACGGGACTCGCGGTGCCGCCCGGCGATGCCGTCGCGCTTCGCGACGCCATGAGACGTCTGAACGCCGATCCGGAACAGGCACGCCGCTACGGGCGCAATGCGCGCAAGCGCTACCTCGAACTGTTCACCGCGCAGCGCATGGCTAGCGCCTATGCCGGGCTCTATGCTGAGGCGGTCGGCGCTTTCGCGCGGTCGCGCCGAGCTTGCGCAGCGTGATGGCCTGCTGACTGCATCGTGGATGTTTTGGCTGCCATCGGCACTTGACGAAGGGCCGTGGATGTCTTCGATCGATCGCGCCTGGGCCATGCGTAGCCAATCTTTGATCTTGGCGAACACCTGCTCGATCGGGTTGAAGTCCGGCGAGTCGGGCGGCAGGAACGCAAGCCTTGCGCCGGCTGCAAGGGCATAATGCGATCCCGCGAACCAGACCTGGCTGATGCGCTCATTGGATAGAACGTATCTGCCGTCCGCATCAGCCTCGAGAGGCAGTTCCTTACGCTCGTCCCCATCTCCCATCCACACGGGCGGGGCGTTCGCAAGATTGGATCCGTCGTCCGCGCCAGCTTGGGGCAGCTCAGCCGGCTTCCCCCGGCCCTCGCAGTTGTTTCAGGAACAGGGGCGTCTGGCGAAGCGCCGCCACGCGCTATGTACCAACCTCATTCGACGATCCACGCACCCGCAAATAGATCCTCTTGGAGTGTTGAATGTGATCGACGACAAGTCGCATGAGTGTCCTGCGATCACCCGTCTTCAATGCTTTGATCATGGCCCAGTGCTCGCCCTGAAGGCGCTGCAGAAGCACCCGATCCACCAGCGGATAAAGACGCGTAGCGCGCGATAGGCAGAAATAGTGGGTGATGGCCTGCACCAAGTGTTGGTTGCCGCAGGCGCCGAAGAGAGTGTTGTGGAACGCCTCGTTCGCCGCATCTATCGCACGCGGTTCGCGCCCGGCCACGGCTTTGTCGTGGCGACGTTGCAATGTCTCCAGTTCTGCAAGAAGCGAAGTGCTTGCCGGCAGCGGCATGCGTTGTGCAGCACGGCGATGTAGTGTGGCACGCACTTCTGCGATCTCCTCCACCTCTAGGGCCGTGAAGTCACGCACCGACGCACCGCGGTTGGGAGTGCGCGTGACGATGCCCATACGCTCCAGTTCCACAAGCGCCTGGCGAACGGTATGTCGCTTGGCGGAGAACCGCTGCATCAGCGCGTCCTCTACAAGGCGCTCGCGTGGCTTCAAGTTGCCGAACAGAATGTCGAACTCGAGCCCCCGCACGACGTCGTGGAGCGACGGGTCGGCTGCATCGACGAACGGGCTGGCTTTCCGTGCATTTGCGGTGTGGCGCATCGATCAGTCTGTCCAAGCGGTGAGCGTTCTGCCAGATTATCAATAATATTGTTGACGGGGAAGTGGGAGGTCCCTAGCCTGACGGCCAAAATGCATGCCATCCGAGGAAACCTCGGAAAACAAGATCGACCCGCTCGGGGTCGCCACGGCATCTCGATCTACGGGAGGAAACCGATGCAAGCGAAGACCTCATCGACCTTGTTTGCTGCCCTGGTGTCGGCCGCATGCCTGACCGGGCCCGCAGCTGCGCAGCAGGTCAAGGAGTTGACGTTCTGGAGCCATTGGGCGGCCGAGATGCCGAAGCGCAGCTTCGTCGAGGAAGCCATCAAGGCGTTCGAGGCAAAGAACCCCGGCATCAAGCTCAAGCAGACCTGGTACGAGAAGACCGCGCTCTACGCCGGTATCAAGACCGCGCTGCGTGCCGGGCAGGCGCCGGACATCTTCTATGCCGAGCCGGATCAGGTCGAGTACATGGAAAACGGTTTCCTGCTCGATCTTTCGGATCTCAATTGGAAAGATGTCGAGCCGTGGGCGAAGGAGGCCTGGACCTATCAAGGCAAGCCTTACGGCCTGCCGCTCGAAGCATGGACGGCCGAGCTCTACTACAACAAGAAGACCATGGCGGACCTCGGCGTGAACGTGGCGGATGGCGGACAACTGGCGCCGGAGGCATTCGCCGACATGGTCAAGAAGGCGAAGGCCAAAGGCATCACGCCGATGGCGCTCGGCGTTGGCGACCGCCCTTACCCCGGCGCTCACCTCGTGCACGAAGCCCTGCTGAAGCGACTCGGGGTCGATGACTACGACAAGCTGCTCAAGGGCAAGCTCGCCTGGACCGATCCGCGCGTGGTCGAAACGCTGCGCTGGATCCGCAGTCTCACCGAAGCCGGCCTGCTGCCGAACACCTTCACGACGCTCAAGCTCGCCGAGGCGCACATCTACTTCCACACCAATCCAGGTGCTCTGACCTTCCTCAACGGCAGCTGGTACACCTCTCGCGCATTCAATCCGCCTGACAAAGGAGGGCAGCCGAAGGACTTCCCGCTCGGCATCATGAAGTTCCCGGCCGTGCCGGGCGCCGTGTGCAACGAGTGCCGCTCGATCGCCATCGGCGGCAGCTACGTGGGCAACGCCGCGACCAAGAACCCCAAGGAGGTGGTGGCGTTCCTGAACTCGTTCGTGTCGTTCGAGATGGGCAACCGCTGGCTCGACAACGTTCAGGTCCAGACCGGCATCAAGAGCGATCCGGCCAAGCTCAGCGGGCCGCAGGCGGCCGACTACTTCAAGATGATCGAAAAGGCCAATGCCGGCGCCAAATACTACTTCGGCATTCCCATCCAGGTGATGACCGGCAAGCCGAAGGAGGTGTTCATCCAGGTTATGAACAACGCCTTCCCCGCCGGGACGATCAGCGTCGACGATGCAGTCAAGCAGATGACGACGGCCTACTGATCGTCGACGCCTGCGGCCTGGAGGCCTGCTGATGGCACGGGATGTGGCGACCGGCGCCGAAAGGAGCCTGCG
>Ga0075367_10000276_pt1 | contig 17780 bp, 12 predicted proteins | sample EndMethybrTD3032_FD_71399 | JGI IMG/M metagenome (GOLD analysis project Ga0075367, IMG submission 71399) | Populus endosphere microbial communities from Tennessee, USA - Endosphere MetaG P. TD hybrid TD303-2 | ecosystem: Host-associated > Plants > Roots > Endosphere | place: USA: Tennessee... | reverse complement strand
CGCTTCTGCAACTCGCCCGACCAGACGACGCTTTACCGCCGCGAGACCAATTCCCGCTTCCTGCGCAAGCGGAAGATGGACATGGTCTACAAGGAACTGAAATATTTCAAGGAAACGCTCAAGCTCGAGTATGCGTATTTCTGGGCCGACGTATTCCTTGCGCTGAACAAGCGCGAACTCGACGAGTTCTGCGAAATGTACGCCGACATCAAACTGCCGTTCTGGATGCAAACGCGCCCCGAAACGATCACTCATGACAATATCAGGCGGCTTGCGGATGTTGGCCTGCACCGCATCTCGTTCGGTATCGAGCATGGCAACGAGACGTTCCGCGAGAAGATGCTCGACCGGCGGTGGAAAAATTCCGACATCATCGAAGCGCTGAGGATCCCGCACCAGTATGGAGTGCAGTTCTCGGTGAACAATATCACCGGGTTCCCCGAAGAGACGCGCGAACTCGCGATGGATACGGTGGAACTCAACCGCGAGATCCGCGCGGACAACGCCAACATCTATTCGTTCACGCCGTTCCACGGCACGCCGCTTCGCCAGAAGTGCGAGAGTATGGGCCTGATCGACCCCGAGACCATCACGAAGTGTCTGACCGACCGTCCGGTTATCTCGCAGCGGCAGTATACGGCCGAAGAGGTTATGGGTCTGCGCAAGTGCTTCGTGCTGTACGTGACTTTCCCGAAGGAGCGCTGGGCCGACATCCGCCGCGCGGAGTCTGATACGCCGGAAGGCAACCGCATCTTCGAGGAACTCAAGCAGGAATACATGGATCGCTATTTCGTGGTGCCCAAGGATAACCCAAACGCGGAGATCGCGCGTGTGGCCGACCTTGAGTACGGCGCGGCCGACGCACTCCAGTAGCGCTCCCGGCGACTTCCAATTGCGTTTCCAGGTAACGAATTCATGACTGAACGTCCCCTTCGCGTCGCGGTGGTCGGTTGCGGCCGCGTCAGCCGTACCGCGCATTACTCCGCGATCCAGCAGAATCCGGATTACGAGTTCGTTGCGGTCTGCGACGTCGACAAGTCGCGCGCCGACGAATGGTCACGAAAATGCAACGTCGGCGCCTACTATTCAGTCGAGGATTTGCTGGCGAATGAACAGCTCGATCTCGTCAGTGTGAACGTTCCCAATGGTTATCATCCCGCGATCGCGCGCAAGTTTGCCGAGTGCGGCGTCAATGTGATGAGCGAGAAGCCGCTTGGCATGCGTGTCGACGAGGTCGACGAACTCATCGATTTTTGCGACCGCAAGGGCGTGAAGCTCTTCACGGTGCTTCAGAACAGGTTCAACGCGACCAACCAGTTGCTCAAGGCCGCCGTTGAACGGGGCCGTTTCGGGCGGTTGCTGAACGTCATGGTGACGATGCGGTGGCACCGCGGCCTCGGGTACTACACCGAGGACAATGGGTGGCGCGGCAAGCGTAATCTTGCGGGCGGCGTGTTCACCAATCAGGCGGTGCACTATGTCGATACGATGCAGTGGCTGATCGGTGCGCCGGCACTCACGTGTTACGCACGCATGGCGACCGCGGTTCATCCCGTCGAAGTCGAGACCCACGGCAGTGCGATCATCTCGTTCGCCAGCGATGTGATCGGAAGCCTGAACCTGAGTTGCATCAACTATCCCGAGGATCGCGAGGGTAGCATCGTGCTGCTTGGTGAACGCGGCACGGTGAAGGTTGGCGGCAAGGCGATGAACAAGATCCTTGAGTGGGACTTCGACTCCTCTGATCCGATGGACGAACTTGCACAGCAGTCGGATTACGAACCGCCCACGGTCTATGGCTTTGGCCACAACGAGATGTATGCCCGCATCGGCGCCGTCCTGCGCCGTGCAGAGGCCGTGGAGGTTCCGGATGGCAGGGAGGGACGCAAGTCTGTGGCCCTGCTTGAGGCGCTCTACGAGTCGGCCGCGACAGGCAAGGTTGTTCAGGTGGCGGCGGCGCGCTGATGCGTGTCATCGTCACAGGAGGAGCCGGTTTCATCGGCTCTGTCATCGCGCGCAGGCTAGTCGCGGCCGGTGGCGAGGTTTTCATCGTTGATAATCTTTCGACCGGCCTCAAAAGCAATGTTGCGCAAGGTGCCGAACTGATTGTCGCCGATGTCGCCGATCCGGCCTCGCTGAAGCAGCTCCCGGGTGGCGCGTTCGACGCCGTCATCCATATGGCGGCCCAGTCGTCGGGCGCGATCGGTCAGAAAAATCCTTATGCGGATATGCAGACCAACGTCGGTGCGACGGTGCTGTTATCGCGCTGGTGTCTCGATCGCGGCGTGTCGCGCTTTCTGTTTCCAAGCTCGATGAATGTCTACGGACACGGCACGGCGGAATTCGTTGACGAAGGCGCGCCGACGCGGCCGATCGGATATTACGGCGCTTCCAAGCTCGCTTCGGAAAATTATCTGCGGCTCGCTGCTGATGAAGGCCTCAAGGTCACGTGTTTCCGTATCTACAACGCCTACGGCGCGGGCCAGAACCTTGGCAACCGTTATCAGGGAATGATCAGCATCTATCTTGCTTATCTGCTAGATCGTGTGCCGGTGCCGGTGACCGGCGACCTCGACCGCTATCGCGATTTCGTGCACGTCGATGATATCGCCGCGGCCTTTGAGTTGGCGCTTCACCGAAACGGCACACCGTCGCACGTCTATAATATCGGCGTCGGCCGCAAGGTGACGGTCCGCGAAGTACTGCGCCTGCTTGTCGAGCAGATGGACTTTCCGGCGGACTATCCGGTCGAAGAGCAGGCAGGCTCTGCTGGTGATGTGTTTGGTTCCGTTGCGAATTGTTCGCGCGCACAAAACGAATTGGGCTGGACGCCGCGCGTCGCTCTGGAGCCGGGTCTCGCCGATATGGTTGCTTGGGCGAAGCAGCAGCCATGGCCGCAGCAATAGCGGCTGCTGGTTGTTTTGCCCCAAGCGTTTGCTGGTTATATGTCCGCAGGAAAAGTCTTCATTGTCGGCCCGGATTGGCGGGTGCCGCTAGAAACGGCGGCGGATGCGGAGACGACGCTTTGGTATTTCGGCAATGACTACGTGCGGTTTCGCACGCTCGCGGAAGCCGCTCAAGCCGCGGGCATGCAGGTTGCACCCGTCGGTGATGCGATCAACTCGGTCGCACGCCGCATTCGAAAAGGGATGGTCGAACTCGATGCGCAACTGCAGACCGGCAAAGCGCCGCTGGCCTGGACGTGCAGCGACTTTGCAGAACGCAATCCGGTGACTTCAGACTTTTATCTCAATGTCTGCAGGGCTATCGCATTGATCGAAGCCGCGCGCGCCGGGGGTGGGCATGTTGCCGTCGTCGAAGACCGTTCGCTCGGCAAAGCGCTTGCGCGGGCTTGCCGCGATGCGTCATTGCCGGCTTCGGCGACGCTGGCTGGCGCCGGTGCCGGCCTGTTGTGCCGCGGCGTGAAGGCGCATCTGTCGTTTCTCTATCATTGGGCTAAGCGGCGTCTTGCGATGCGCCATGCCGGTTCGCCCGCGCAGCTTAAGGGCAGGGATGTCTGGCTGATGAGTTGGCTCGACGGTTCGGAGTCCGAGCGGAGTTCGCGCAAGACTCTTGAGGATCGTTTCCTCGGACCGCTGGCGCGCTGGCTTCACGACGCGGACACCGGCTTTGCCTGGCTGGTGAACGCGGTGTGGTGGGGCGCTCCGGCCCAACGCATTGTCGAAGCCGCCCGTCAGCCGATGGGTGGTCCTTGTGTGATCGCGGACCGGTTTTTTGGTTTTCGTGCGCTCGTTCGCGCATATGCCGAATATCTTCGGTTTCCTTTGTCGGTCCGCCCGTGTTTTTCCATGGCAGGGCTAAACCTGTCCGCGCTGGTCCGCCGTCAGGTCTGGCAGGAAATGAGTTCGGCGCGGCTCGTGTCGGCGGCGCTCTATGCGAGTCTCGGTGCCGCCGTTCGTCGCAGCGACCTGAAGCTTCGCGCGCTGGTCTATACGTTCGAGAACCAGCCTTGGGAAAAGGGTATGTTGGCTGGCATGCGGGCCGAACTGCCGAATGTTCGGCTCATCGGCGTTCATCATGCGCCCATGGCGGAGCACTATCTGAGCGGTCACCCGAGCCGGCGGCAATGGTCGGACGGCACCGCGCCCGATCTGCTGCTTACCATCGGCGAGGAATTCCGCGAGCGGCTGATTGGTCTGGGCGCCGATCCATCGCGGGTCGCGGTCGGAGGCACGTTGCGCTTCCAGTCGAAGGTCGGGGCCGCTTCGGTCGGTGGCGAAAAATCGGGAAAGAGCATGATTCTGATCTCCTGCCCGATGGACCTTTCCGAGTCGTTGGACCTTGTTTCCACTGCTATCGAGGCAGCCGCGCCGCTCTCCGACGTGGAACTGGTCGTGAATTTTCATCCGATGGCCGAAGAAAACTTTCGCCGCATATTGATCGACTACGCGCGGCAGTTTTTATCCGGCGCGCAGGTGCGTTTCGTCGATGGCGATGCGGTGAAATGGTTGTCGAGTGCGTCGGTCGTGCTTTACAATTCGTCGGCTGTTTCGTTTGAGGCGTGCGCGCGGGGCGTTCCCGCAGTCCACGTCGGCTCGAGCACGGGCCTCGATCTCGACAAGATGTCCGGGCGTACGGGCTTCAGCGGACGTGGAGCGGATGCGATCCGCGAGCAAATTTGCAGGGCCATTGCGGCCTTCAAGCAAGGCGCCATGCCGCCGCAGGCGTTGGACTATCTGAAGCATTCCTTTGCCGAGCCGCGACCGGCGTTCTGGATCGAGCAGATTCGAGCAGCTTGAGCCACGTGTTGTAAATGAAACCCCGCATCTCAGTCCTCATGACGGTCTACAATCTCGCACCGTATCTGCAGGCGGCGATCGAGAGCCTGCGCAAGCAGACGCTCCGGGATTTCGAACTGGTCGTCGTGGAGAACGGATCGACCGACGGCGGAAAAGATATCATCCGCCCGCTGACCCAAGGGCTGAACGTCAAGCTCATCGACCTGAAGGACAACATCGGCCGCGTTCCCGCGCTCAACGTCGCGATGAAGGAGGCGGAAGGCGACTACGTGGCGATCCTCGACGCCGATGACATCGCGCATCCGCGCCGTTTTGAAACGCAGGTGGCGCTTCTCGACTCCCGCCCGCACGTCATGATGGTTTCCTCCTATGTGCGGACCATCGATGAGACCGGGCAGGTGACCGGGCACTACACGGTACCACTCGATACAAGGACGCTGCATGACGCAATGGCGTACATGAATCCGTTCTGGCATTCCGCCTGCACGTTCCGGCGCGGGGATGCTATCGCGGTCGGTGGACATGATCGCCGTTATCCGACTGCCAACGATCTGGCGTTGTGGATAGCGCTGTCCCGGCGCGGCGAGCTTGCGGTCATTCCGGAGGAGCTTGCGGACATTAGATCGCACGCCAGCAACATGACCAACGCTTTGCCTTATGCGATCTCGCGGTTCAACGAGGAACTCGATCTTTACAAGCTGGCGCAGACTTTGCCGGGCATTTCGTCCGAAGCGAAGCGGCAGGGCCGCGAAGCAATTGCCCGTCTTCACTTCAATATCGCCAAAAGGTTTTTTAGGTCGGGGCACCCCGTCCAGGCTGCCGCCGAACTTGTGAAATGCGTGTTCAGTGCGCCAACATTTGTGGTGCGCCAAATGGCCCAACGTCAGCCAGATTCGCATTCGGCGGCGGCATGAGCGGTCAAATTACCACGCCACTGAAACGCGCTGGTCTGGGTACGCGCCGGATTGCCGCCCTGGTGCGCAGCCGCTTGTCGGGTTCCCGTTGCGGCCTGTTTGCGGATTGTACGGACACCGATTGTTGCTATGATCCGAACCGGCACGCGGGTGGTCGCCAGCACGCCGATTGGGTGTCTTCATGAAAGTAGTACTAATTACCACACCCATCCGTCCGATTCCGACGGCGTTTCCGCCGATTGGCAGCCTCAGCATCATTAATTACCTGCGCAAGTACGACATCCCGGTCGATTTTTATCACATCGACGCGCTGCGGCCGTCGTATGAGGAGGCGCTCAAGTACATTGTTGATTCTCGGCCCGATGTTCTTGGCATCAGCTCTGTGGTTTCGACGGCTTATATGTACACCAAACGCTTGGCGCTCGATGTCAAAGCGGCATTGCCGAACACGATTATCATCGTCGGAGGAAGTCTATCGGCGAGTGCTGAAGTCCTGTTGAAGCGAGCGGGCGTTGATCTGTGCGCCTTGGGTGAAGGTGAGAAGGTGATGCTCAACGTGGTCAACCGCGCGCGCACCACGCGTAAGCCGGCTGACTTTGCCGATATTCCTGGTTTGGCCCTTTTGGATGCACAAGGCCGTTTCATAAATACGGGATACGAAAAGCAACTGGATCGCACTGAAATCTATGACGTTGATTGGAACGATCTCGAAAGCGTTTGCGATATAACCACCTATATTAATCCCGGCTTTGACAACGGGAAGGCGGATTTTTGGTTCGAGCGTGATCCGCGAACCTCTGAAGCGCACCGGTCGCAAAAGACGGTTGGCAGCCTTCCGGGCGCGAAGGGTTGCGTGGCTAAATGCACGTTCTGTCATCGCTGGGATAAAGGCATTCGCTACATCCCGCCGGAGTTGATTGGTCAGCGTCTGAAGTATTTGATCGACAACTACAACATCGGCTTCTTGCACATAGTCGACGAGAACTTTGGTACAGACGTTCGTTGGCTCTCGCAGTTCTGCGAGATGATCAAGCCATTCGATGTTTTGTGGCGCGTGGCTGGAATGCGGGTCAACTGCATCACGCCAGAACAAATTGAGGTGATGAAGGACGCTGGTTGCGTCGCGATCCTTTACGGCATGGAGACCGGCTCTCGTGACATTCTCAAGGTCATGGAGAAAAAGGTCGAATTGGAAGACAATTACAATGCTATGCGCTGGACCATCGAGGCGGGTCTGCATACCGTTGTTCAGCTTGTCATCGGCATGCCGGGGGAAAGTCAGAAGACAATAAACGAGACGGCAGCGTTTGCGGCCTATGCTTGCTCTTTGGCGCCCGAGCAACGTCCTTGGGACCTCAGTATCAACTATGCTCAGGCATTGCCGGGAACGCCTCTCTACGAGTTCGCTCGTCGCACGGGTTTGGTCGATCCAACCGAGGACGGCGAGGAGAACTACCTCCTGCAGATTTCCGATCGTGATGCTTCGGATGAAAACACTACGTTAAACTTCACTACTAGCCCATTATGGGTGCACCAGTCGTGGCGAAAGCAGATTCAGTTTGCCGCATCGATGGCTTACATCAGGAAGTATGGGAAGCGACGATACGCGGAGATGCTGGCGGTTGACACGCGCTATTTCGCGCGGCCCATCTCGGAAGAGACGGGGTATTTCAACTCTCCAAAGAACGAGGTCGAACGTATCTGTCTGGCGGACTCGCTTCACGGTGTGCAACACGCCGTTCAAAACAGCTCTGACAAGTTACCATCATTGTTGTCATTGTTGAGGACGCGCCAGTTTGGTTTAGCCGCGCTGTGCTACCCCGAAGTGTTCGCTCCATTTTCAAGAATGTTGCCGTTGATGCGCTGGGCTTTCGGTATACCAAGACGCGGGCTTGTCATCTCAATTCGCGAGTTGGTCGCTTACTTGAAGGGACAATCGAGCAACAGGATGCCGAGCCCCGATCGGTCGCTTCGCAAGGTAGTCTTCAACGAAATGGGCATCCTGCAAACCGATACACCTGGAATGGACGCGCTTCGTCGCGGTCGGTAGCAGATCCTCGTTAAAGATTGAATTTCCGGTGACATCGAAATCGATTGCAGTAATCCCAGCGCGGGGCGGCTCAAAGAGCATTCCGCGTAAAAATCTTGCGGATCTTGGCGGGAAGCCGCTGATTGCCCACATGATTGGCCACGCGTTGCAAAGCGATGCGATCACGGATGTCGTAGTTTCAACCGACGACCCGGAAATAGCGGATGTTGCGCGTCAGTACGGAGCGCAGGTCCCGTTTCTGCGGCCGCCGGAATTGGCGACCGATTTGGTTCCATCGTTGCCGGTTGTCCAACATGCCGTCGAGCAAATGGAAACGCTTCACCAGACTCGATATGATTTCGTTGTGCTTCTGCAGGCGACTTCACCGCTATGCCGATCACAAGATGTTGCGGCTTGCATGAACAGGCTTGCTGGCGACAGCGTCTACGCAAGTGTTGTTGCTGTGACGACGGTATCGACCCATCCCTTTCGAATGAAGCGCATCATCGATGGCAACCGATTGATTAATTACATCGATCAGGGTTTCGAGGATATGCGCCCGCGCCAGGTCTTGCCGCCGGTGTTTCGCCGCGCGGGATCTGTCTATGCAAGTCGGCGTCGTGTCGTTATGGAGCAGCAGACTTTGGTCGGCGATCCGTGCGGGGCGGTCATAGTGCCTCCGGAAACGGCTGTAGATATCGACGGCCCATTGGACCTTGCCCTAGCCCGCCTGATCTTGGCCAATCAACCTGGCGCTTGATGTTGTGCATCGAGCTCTGGAACTTTCCTTCAAACAGCATTGAGTAAGTGATGCCCGCGCCAGTACGCCTAATCGCCGAATTGTGCCAGAATCACAATGGTGACTTCGATTTAGTCGAGCGAATGGTCGACGCTGCAGCCGAAGCTGGTGCGACCCACATAAAAATCCAGACTATCTATGCAGACACAGCGGCTTTTCGGCCGCAGTTTGAGGAGGGTCTTGTTCAGGGTGGAAAAGTTCGGAGCATCAAGCGGCCTTGGCGTGCGGAATACGATCGCCTCAAGGGCTTGGAGCTGACGTCTGCGCAATGTGAGCGCTTTGTAAAAACGGTCCACAAGGCTGGCCTCACGCCGGTGACGACGTGTTTCGCACGTTGTCATGCCCGTATGATTGCAGATCAGGGATTCAAGACTATTAAAGTCGCGAGCTATGACTGTGCATCTTTCCCGATGTTGCGTGAACTTGCTGCCCTGTTTGAAAATGTCATTGTCTCAACCGGAGCCACGTTCGACGATGAGATCAAGTGCGCCGCGGGCATTCTGAAGGAAAAGTTGCCGGCAGACGCCTACGCGCTGCTGCATTGCGTAACGATTTATCCGACTCAGCTATCAGATGCCAATCTGGCTCGCTTGCAGTGGCTTCGTGAATTCGCCCCACATGTGGGTTTCTCGGATCATTCGCTGGTGGTGCGGGATGGGGTGCTGGCATCGAAGGCTGCGCTGGCTCTCGGAGCGGAACTCATCGAACGGCATTTTACAATTCTTGACGCCGACCAGTCACGTGATGGGCCGGTGTCGATCACGCCCCGCCATCTGAAGGAATTGGCCGATTTCGCCAAGCTGAAAGTTGTTGAACGGCAAGCGAAGCTCGACGAAGAGGTTCCGAATTGGCGCATCACGATAGGACACGCTCAACGTGCTCTAAGCGAAGCGGAGCTGTTGAATCGTGACTACTACCGCGGCCGCTTCGCCAGCCCTCGCGCAGGATCGGCACCGGGGCTTGGCATGATTTTCAATTGGGAAGAAACGCCGCTTTCATGAATTCCCGGCTCGATACGTTGGTTGTTCTGGTTCGGCCAGAAGATTCGCTCGCCGAAACGGTGCGCCGTATGGCGACCGAGCGAGTCGCCTTCTTCGGTTTGGCCGTGGTATTGGATGACCACGGCAGAGTTTTGGGGATCATAAACAACGGCGATGTGCTCCGCTTGCTGGCTTCCGGCGACGATTTTTCGAAGCCAGTTGCATCGGCAATGGTCACGGATCCGATTGCTGTTCGGCCACGAACGGCTCCCGATGAAATCATTGCCGATGTATATCGACAAATCCGTGCGAAGCGGCGGTTGACGCGGGAAGGTGTCGCCTATGTGCTGGTTGTCGACGAGGATGGGCGGCTCACCGGCGTCGTAAATTTTGCCGAGTTGGTGACTCGGCACGGCAATCGAAATGAGAGCGTCGCTGTTTATGGCTTGGGTTATGTTGGATTGACGCTTGCGGCGACGCTGGCCAACCGGAATCATCGGGTGACCGGTGTCGATATCAATGCAACGCTTGTCGATCATTTGAATGCTGGCCGCCTTCACGTTTATGAGCCAGGATTGGACGATATGGTGGGTGCCTCTTTGGACCGGGGTACTCTGCAATTTGCCTGCACCCCAGTCGGCACACATCATGCTGTGTCAATTATCGCCGTGGGAACACCGGTCGACGTGGCGGGCAAGGCAGATCTGCGTGCTCTTGAGGCCGTCACACGTACGATAGGAGCTGGCCTCAGGCGCGGCGATATTGTGATGTTGCGGTCGACCGTGCCGGTCGGAACGACGCGTGAAGTTGTCGGTCCTTTACTTGAAAGCCTTTCGGGCCTGACCGCTGGCGAGGATTTTCATCTTGCCTTTACGCCGGAGCGCACGATCGAAGGCAAGGCAATGCGTGAGCTTCGCGAATTGCCGCAGATTATTGGAGGTTTGACGGCAACCTGCGGTCAACGCGCCGCTGCGTTCTGGAGCAACGTCTGCACCTCCGTGGTTCACATGGATACGCTCGAAGCAGCCGAGCTCGTGAAGCTTGCCAACAACAGTTTCCGTGATCTGTCGTTTGCTTTTGCTAATGGTTTGGCAATGCTGTCGGATCGCTATAACGTCGACGCATTTCGTCTGATCCTCGCTGCCAATGAAGGTTATCCGCGCAATCCAATTCCATTACCGAGCCCGGGCGTCGGCGGATACTGCCTGACGAAGGATCCATTCCTCTACGCTGGCGTTGCGGCGGACGGAACACATGCCGACCTCGCTCGCGTTGGCCGCGCTGCCAACCGTGTCGCGGCCAACTATCCCGTTGAAGTGCTGCGCCGCTATGTGGCACGACAAAACCGTCAGCTTTCCGATTTGAATGTTCTGGTGGTCGGACTGGCCTTTAAGGGGCTGCCCGAAACCAACGATCTGCGCGGCTCGACCGGCATCGAAGTCGCGCGTGCGCTTCAAGATGCAGGCGCGAAAGTGCGCGGCTGGGACGCGATTGCCTCGCCGGACGCCATTGCAGAGCATGGAGTTTCGCCCGCTGACCTGATTGAAGCGGTGGCTGAAGTCGACGCGGTTGTCATCATGAACAACCATCCGCAAAACATCCCGCAGGGCTTCGTCAGCCGTACCCGCCGACCCGTGATCGTATTCGACGGCTGGTCGCAACTCGATGCGCGTGAGGTCGAGCAGCACCCGGGCATGACCTACGCCACCATGGGCTATATGACGCCGGTGGCCTGACATGGCTTCTTGTGCAGTCATCGCATGTGACAATGGCTACGGCCATGTTCGCCGCTGCATTCTGATTTGTAACGCGCTCGCCGCTTCAGGTGTGTCGGCAACATTGTTCGCTCCCTTGGCCGCCGTTCGCCGTTTCAACAAGTCGGACAATGTGACCGTGATCGACTTTGAAACGAAAACTTCGGTCGATGGGTTGCGGCGTGGGGATGCCGATTGCCGGTTTTGGGAGCGACGTTTGCCGCCGCTCGATACGTTCGATCTTGTTGTCAGCGACAACCTGCCCGAGATCCTTCGTCTGCGTCCCGACGCAGTGCTGTCGGGTAGCTTTCTCTGGCACCTCGCGCTCGATGGGGTTAGTTCTGACATCGCGAATGAGGCCAAGAATCTGCTGGCCGAGCATCGTCCTGTGATGGTTGCCAGCGAGCTCTTCGGTCAGCCCGGATTATCCGAGTGGACTCGTTTGTTTTCGGTTGGTCTTTGCACGCGGGAACCGGCGTCTCCGCCACATGGCGAAAATCTGTTGATCGCATGCGGCGGCACCGCTGCAATAGAGGATGACTTCCGTGCCTTCGTATCGGAGATTGCGAACGGGCCTCCTCCCGCGTTCCCGGTCGTCTGGGTTGAACCCCGTCTGCTGCCGCAACATGCGCCTGATTGGATGCGGAAGGCCGAGTTCGGGCAAGATCTTTACAACGGGCTTGCCGCCGCAATCTGCCGGCCCGGCGTGGGTACCCTGACAGATTGCCTGTGCGCAGGCGCGCGCGTTTTCGCGATTTGGGAGCCGGGTAATGGCGAAATGGCTTTCAATGCGCGGCGTCTGACCGAGGTTGGCGTTGGCGAAGCTGCAACGGATTTGCGCACCGCTTATGCGGCGGCTCAATCTTTTGTTGCCGACCGCGATCGCCGTCGGGCGCAGAACGACGCTATCGGCCGGCTCGATTTCGATGGTGTCACGGCCACTGTTGCAATTCTTGCCAAGGTGAAAAGCGGCAGCTCATGTGCGGCATAGCAGGGTTCCTGGGCGCACGCGCCAGCGAGGCTGCGAAAGCTGCGGCACTAGCGAGCATCGCGCATCGCGGGCCCGATGACGAAGGCGTATATCAGGACGGCTCGGTTTGCCTGTTGCACAGGCGTCTTTCGATCCTCGATGTTACCGATCGCGGGCATCAGCCGATGGTGGATCCCGACACCGGGGTCGCTATCGTGTTTAACGGCGAAATCTATAATTTCCGAGAGCTGAAAGCGAAACACGGCGACGCGGGATATCGCACCGGTTCCGACACGGAAGTTGTCCTTCGCCTCTATATCGAGCGTGGTCTGGATTGCGTCGAGGAACTGCGTGGCATGTTCGCCATCGCGATCTGGGATCCGCGCAATCAGAAATTACACTTGATACGTGATCGTTTCGGCATCAAGCCGGTCTATTGGCACATGGGCTCCAATGGGATTGCATTCGGCTCGGAGATAAAGGCGCTGCTTGCGCTCGGCGTTAAAGCACGTCTCGATTATGAGACCGTATATGACTATCTCGCGCATGGACTGCTCGCGCATTCTCCACGTACATTCTTTCAAGGCGTCGAAGCGCTACCACCCGGCAGCATCCTGACGTGCAGCATTGGCAGCGCGCCGACGCGCCGCATTTACTGGTCTCCGACCGATCACGTCGCCTCGTCTCCGCAGACGAACCAGGGGCAGGACAGCGAAGCCGCGCTCTGGGGCATGTTCCGCGAAGTGCTGGACATGCACATGGTCAGCGATGTGCCGGTTGGCCTGACACTCAGTTCCGGGCTGGACAGCACGTTCTTGCTGCACGTTCTGGCTGCCAACGGTCAGAAGGAGATGGATGCTTTTACCTACGGCTTTGCGGACGCGGCTTACGACGAAATCCGTCGCATCGATCTCCAGTCATTGCCGCTCTCGATTCGCCATCACACTTTGACACTTCAGCCTGAAGATACGATCGGCGCGCTGGAGCGCGCGGTCAGCATTTTTGAAACCCCGATCGGTGGTGTTGGCACGCTCGGCCTTTATCGCGTGCTTGAACTTGCGCCGCAGCGCGGGATCAAGGTTGTGCTGGCCGGCGAGGGGTCCGACGAGGCCTTTGGTGGTTATCGCTACTACGGCTTCAGCCGTCTGCGCGATCTATACGAGCGAGGAGATCCGCGCTTGTCCGCCGAAAGTGCGGCATTCAGCAAGGTTCAGGGACAATCGATAATCCCCGGTACGGCCGAATTCGAAAAGCATGTCCTGCAGTCGGATGCTGCTGTCTGGGCGCCCGACGGCACGTTGCTGGCGGGCGAGGCCTTTCTCGGCCCGGCACTGGCGAACTGCCGCCCCGAGGACAGCTGGCAGCGCGCCCAGGACTGGTTTCCGCCGATCCCTGCCGGGGTTTCGCATTTCCGCAGCGCGTTGCTGCGCGATCTATATGTGCAGAAAATTCCCAAACTGCTGTGGTTCCAGGACCGCGTATCGATGGCATGGGGTGTCGAGTCGCGCGTACCGTTCCTCGATCACAAGCTGTTCGAATTCATCGGATCACTCGATGACGACTGGCTCATTCGTGATGGCGTATCGAAGTTCGCTCTCAAGCGACTCTATGAACGCTATTGCCATCTGGATCATAGCGAGACGCGGAAGCACTTCGTTTCCACGCCGCAGCGGGAATGGATCAGGGGGCCGCTCGCAGAGCAGATCAAGGCGCTGGTGCGCGATGGCGAGCTTGTTCGCGCCGGCCTGATCGATCTGCGGCGTTTCGAGCGGCAGTACGATGAGTATTGCGCTTCCACCGACCTCGGAAATTCGTTTTTTATCTGGAAAGTTCTCAATCTCGAGCTGCTGCTCCGGACCTTTTTTGCGACTGCCGATACGGCGAAATTGCACGTTGAGCACTTGAACTAGGTGTGAAATGAGTTCGATTGACTCCTTGCAGCGCGATACGCTCGAAAACTGCCTGATCTACACGATGCTGCGGGAGGCTGGCATCATCGACGAAAATCAGATCGAGCTCTACGCACCGCGCGTGAGAGATCGCGACGACATCAAGGTCTATCGCTGCAAACATTCCGGCGTCATTTTTCTCGACCGGACCGATCACATCAATCTCGATCATTATATCGAGAAAACCCTTTCCGATTGGTCTTTTACCGTTGGCGAAAAGCGGCTGCCGTTCCTGGAATTGCAGAACGCGGAGCGGCAGGCCGCGCAATTCGGCCATCTGATCGAGGGCAAATCCTGGCTTGATTTCGGATGCGGCGCCGGCGGCCTGTTGCAAATTCTGGGATCGCGCGCTGCAAGCGCGCAGGGCGTCGAGCCAACCCTGTGGTATGCAGACCCCGCCCGCGCCGCCGGGTTAAGGGTCGTGAGCTCTCTTGGCGAGCTCGGCGAGCAACAGTTCGATCTGATCACGCTCTTCCACGTCTTCGAGCACCTGCCCGACCCCATCGAAGTTGCGAAACTCCTTCGCCGGCGGCTCAAGCCGGGTGGAACGTTGCTGATCGAAGTGCCGCATGCACGTGACTTCTTGCTCGGCACGCTCGACTGTGCCGAATTCCGCGCCTTCAGTCTGTGGAGCGAACATCTGCTGCTGCATACGCGCGACAGCCTTAAAAAAATTCTGGAAGCCGCAGGTTTTACGGTCGGTGGGGTGCAGGGAATCCAAAGATTCCCGCTGTCGAACCACCTTTACTGGCTTCGTCATGGCCAGCACGGCGGCCATGCGAAGTGGGGCTTCATCGACAGTCCGGATCTGATCAAGGCGTATGAGGCAAGCCTCAACTACAACGACGCAACGGATACAATCGTTGCGTTTGCGCACGCCTGAAGATCACAACCTGAACGCGGCGTCGCGCGTCCACGCTAGCTCTGTCAGATAAAGGTGCGCGCCCCGCCGGATTTGCTTTGTCGCTGATGGAAGCAAGCCGGACGGCGAAAGTCATAAATCGATGCCCGATTTGCTACGCGTTCTGGTCGCTCTCGAGACGGATGAGCAAGTTTCCGCTTGGCGGAACAGCAAGCGAATATCGACGGATCAGTCCGTTGTTGCACTCTCTCCGGAAACAGATGCATCGCTGGATGAACTTGGAATCGCACACAAGACCATCGAAGATTTCTATTCCGAGGCCGAATTGATGCGGCTTGCCACGCCTAACAACGCCGTTGTTGAATCGCTTTGCGCCGATATGGATAGGCTGATTGGCGTCCGCATCGGAGCCGTTTTGCCGGAATTCAGCGCTTATTATCATGCCGGAAGGTTACGGGTTCTCCGTGACGCGTTTCAGCGGGCAGCCTTTTGTCTCGGCGCCATGCTCGATGTAGTGAACCCGTCCCGCGTTATCGCCGGCAGGGCCAAGGAGGGCGATTATCCCGAGATATCCGTGCGGACTGCCGATTTCCTGTCAGGCGTACTGGCTCATCTTTGTCGGCAACGTGGGATACCTTTTGAGACGCTCGAAGCAACGGGAGATGGCGTTGTTTCGAAGAGGCATCCTCTGAGCATGGCCAAAAGTTACGCCCGGCTCGTGCGCGAAAAGCTGCGGTCTGCCTTGAAGCGGCGAGGGGACATCGCCTATTTTTTCTGGCCCGGAATGTCAGAGACCGCGCTTGCGAGATCTGGTCTCACTGCAGTGAGATTGCCGGTGGCGCCTAAATCAAGTGCGCTAGAGCTTTCCGGTTTCGATCTCGCCAGTCTTCACAGCTACTTCACGTTCGGTCGCGACAATTTGTTTGCACTTGCGCTTCCTCATCTTCAGGCATTCACGAGCGCGTTCCGGACGAGGAGCATTGCGCAATTGCGCCGGACTGAGCGAGCGCTCAAGCGTTCAAAAGCGCGTGCTTGTCTGGCATTCGCCCCGTTGGGAATTGAAGCGGTGAGCGCCATGCTGGCGGCGCGGCGCGCAAACATGCCGGCTATCGTTCTCCAGCACGGCGGCTTTAACGGCTATGCCAACTTTGCGATGCTCGCCTTCACGGATTTCGGCATCAACGACCACTATTTGTGTTACGGCCCGGGTGTTGCGAATAACCTTGCTGCGATGGCCAATCGGCTGACCCCGGTTCGTAACCGGCCGATCAACATCATGCCGAAGGGCTCGCCATCAATCTACGCAATATATAAGAACCGGCCCCCGCTGCCGCGGCGGCAGGATGGTCCGCCTCGCGTCATTTACGTCCCGACCTATCTCGCCGGTGCAGCCCGTTATCTGGCGGGGCACCATCGCGCCGACATCGCTTACTGGAAGCTGCAGAAGAAGGTTTTGACAATTTTACTCGGCCGGCCGGATTGGGAAGTGCATTTTCGGCCCCCGCCGCTTCTCGACTTTGTGCGTAATCCGGTTTTGCCGTGGTTGCAGCGAAACACGGGTCACCAGATTCGCATTCGCGCCGACAAGACATTTTCCGAACTGCTGATGACCGAGCGGTTTGATCTTATCATCACCGAAGCGGTGATGACGGTCCTCCTGGAGTCGATAGCGACCGAGGCGCAGGTCGTGACGCAGTTCGAGCCGGCTGTCATGTCGCTCCATCCCGCTGCCGAGGCGGCCTTGCGCGGGAGAGCTTCGGTGGCGTTTTCCGACGAAGCGTATCTATCCGATATTCGCAGCGCGTTGGATCAGGTGCAAACGTCGCTGCGTGATGACACGTTCCTCTTTCAATACGGCCTCGCTGTAGCCGACGAAGACCCGTCGGTCCTGCAAGCTGAAGCGCTTGCGGACATTGTCAAAGAAAATCACTGTGCTGTTTAATTCGCCGGAATTCATCTTTATTTTCCTGCCGGCTGTGTTGTTGCTTTTTCACGGCTTGCGGGTGGGAGGCAGGCCTGTCGCCGCGCTTTGGGCGCTGTTGGTCGCATCCACGTTTTTTTACGGCTGGTGGAATCCGGTTTATCTGGCGTTGATCGGGCTTTCGATTGTCGGGAACCTTGCGGTCAGCGGGCTCATCGCCGCAGCACCTAAGGGGAGTGTGACCCGCAAGGCGATCGTAACGTCGGGTGTTGCAGCTAATCTCCTGGTCCTCGCCTACTTCAAGTATATCGGTTTCCTGCTTTCGATCGTCACCGGCATCTCGGGGACCGAGTCCCCGGAGCTTCATGTGGCGCTTCCGCTGGCGATCTCGTTCTTCACCTTCACGCAGATTTCATACCTGCTTGACGTGCATGCTGAACGCACGAAGGTGGATAATCCGCTGTCCTATGCACTCTTCGTTGTGTTTTTCCCGCACCTCATCGCTGGACCGATTGTCCACCACCGAGAATTGGCGGAGCAGTTCGTGCCCGCTACCCACAAGCCGATGGACTGGAATGATTTTGCCGTCGGCATGACGCTTTTCGCCGGCGGGTTGTTCAAGAAAGTCGCTATCGCGGATTACGCATCCACGTTTGTTGGTCCGGTCTATTTGAATGCCACGCTTGGCAGGCCGATCGATTTCATTGGCGCGTGGGGTGGAGCGCTGGCGTATAGCTTCCAGCTCTACTTCGACTTTTCAGGCTATTCGGATATGGCATTGGGGCTGGCGCTGCTGTTTGGAATTCGCCTGCCCATAAATTTTCTTTCTCCCTACAAAGCAG
>Ga0075367_10000274_pt1 | contig 17804 bp, 14 predicted proteins | sample EndMethybrTD3032_FD_71399 | JGI IMG/M metagenome (GOLD analysis project Ga0075367, IMG submission 71399) | Populus endosphere microbial communities from Tennessee, USA - Endosphere MetaG P. TD hybrid TD303-2 | ecosystem: Host-associated > Plants > Roots > Endosphere | place: USA: Tennessee... | reverse complement strand
CTCCCGAGAAGAGCGTGACGAGCGCCACCGCGACCCCGCCGAGGTACGGCGTCGGACGGGCATGGCCCTTGTGGCCGCCGGGCCGGTCGGTGATGCCGTGGCGCAGGGCGAAACGCCGCAGTGGCTCCGTCAGCAACCCACCGAGCAGCAGGGCCGTGCCGCCGACGGTCAGGGCCGTGGGCAGAGGATTCAGGACTGACACGGGCCCGCCAGCGCGCTTGGGGCGGTGTACGCGGTGGCCGCGGGAAGCGCCTCTCCCCGCGTGCTCGGCAGGGGTGTCGACGGCGTACGCCTCGTCTCCTCGCGCGCGTCCGCAACGGCGTCGGCGAGCACGTCGGCGAGATCGTGCCGCGGCTGCCACCCCGTCAGCGTGCGCAGCCTCGTGGTGTCGGGGACCCTGCGTTGCATGTCCTCGAAGCCCGCTCCGTATGCCTCGTCGTAGGCCATGTGTTCCACCGAAGAAGCGCTCCCCGCCTGAGCGATGACCCGCTCGGCGAGTTCGAGAATGGTGATCTCCTCGTTGGAACCGACGTTGAACGTCCCGCCCTCCGCTCCCGGATGCTCCAGCAGGAGCAGCAGCGCCTGGACCGCGTCGGCGACGTGGAGAAAGCAGCGCCGTTGCCGACCGGTCGCGTGAACGGTGATGGGCTCCCCGCGCACCGCCTGCCGGGCGAACCGCGGGATGACCATCCCGTACGCCGGGCTCTGCCGAGGGCCGACGGTGTTGAAGAACCGGACGATCGTCGACCTCAGGCCGCGCTCCCGGTGGTAAAGCCCCGTGAGGATCTCGTCGACCGCCTTGGCCGTGCTGTACGACCAGCGGATCACTGACGGGCTGCCCAGGATACGGTCGGAGGTTTCGGTGAGCGGTCCCGAGGAGTTCTTTCCGTAGATCTCCGAGGTGCTGGCCACCAGAATCCTGCGCGAATGGCGTTGGGCGGACTCGAGGACCGTCTCGGTGCCTCTGATGTTGGTGACGAACGACTTCAACGGTTGTTCGACGATGAGTTTGACTCCAACGGCTGCGGCCAAATGGACCAAGGCGTCACACTCGCGCGCCAACTCGTCGACCAGAAATGCGTCGAGCACAGAACCGTGGACGAAACGGAACCTCGGATGCTCCTGCGCCCGGGCCAGGTTGGACATTCGCCCGGTGGCGAGGTTGTCGAGTACAACAACTTCATTTCCTCCGGCCAACAGCGCATCCACGAGGTGTGAGCCGATGAAGCCGGCTCCACCGGTGACCAGATACTTCGAACAATGATCCATGCGGGCCACTCCGGTTCAGCGGGCGGATCTCGGACAGCTCCCCCAGGGCTCCACCTTCTTGCCGAGCCCAACATTCACGTATGGGAGAAATAGCGAAAATTGAAACATCGGCAGGCCCCTTCAGCTACCTCGGCGTGCCGCGCGATGGGCAATTGGAGTGACACCGAAGAGACACGACGCGGCGATAGGAACCCAACCCGTCGTATGTGCCTCAATTGGCCCAGGAGAAGCCTACTGTCCGGAAGGCCGCGGTGATGATGAGGCACAACCTGAACGATGCGTACGAGCCAGAAAAACTGATTGTCGTCGGCCAGGGATACGTGGGGCTTCCGCTCGCCGTACGAGCGGTGGAAGCCGGCTTCCACGTGGTCGGCCTGGACACCGACGAACTGCGAGTGAAGCGCTTGGCGTCGGGTGATTCCTATATCGAGGGCGTCGACCATGCGCGCCTGGCCGCCGCCCTCGACAGCGGCCAGTACGAACCCACCACCGACTACGACCGGATCGCCGGCTTCGACGTATGCGTGATCACGGTGCCCACCCCACTGCGTGACGGCGCGCCCGATCTGAGCTTCGTGGAAAGCGCGGGGCGCCGCATCGCCCCTCACATCACGCCCGGCGCCACCGTCGTCCTGGAGTCCACCACGTATCCGGGGACCACGGACTGCCTGCTGCAGCCGCTGCTGGAGGAGGGCAGTGCGATGAAGGCGGGCGTGGACTTCCACCTCGGGTACAGTCCCGAGCGCATCGACCCCGGCAACCCCGACTGGCACCTCGAGAACACGCCGAAGGTGACCTCCGGAATCGATGCCGCGTCACTGCGCAGCATCGAGCGCTTCTACGCGCGCATCGTGGAACGCACGGTGCCGGTCAGTTCCTGCCGCACCGCCGAGTTGACGAAGCTCCTGGAGAACACCTACCGCCACGTCAACATCGCCATGGTCAACGAGATGGCGATGATCTCCCGGGAGTTGGGGGCCGACATCTGGGAAGCCATCGAGGCAGCCGCCACCAAGCCGTTCGGCTTCATGCCGTTCACGCCCGGCCCCGGAGTGGGCGGGCACTGCCTGCCGGTCGATCCCTCGTATCTGTCCTGGCAGGTCAAGCGGTTGTTGAAGCAGGACGTCCGGTTCATCTCGCTGGCCAATGAGATGAACGACCAGATGCCCTCCTACGTCACCTGGCGGATCACCCGGGGACTGAACGAACGCGCCAAGTCGGTCAAGGGATCCCGGGTCCTGCAACTCGGCCTGGCCTACAAGAAGAACACCGGGGACATCCGTGAGTCGCCGGCCGTCACCCTCGCCCAGTCACTGAGCAAGCTCGGCGCCCACGTCCTCGCGGTGGAGCCGCACACGGACTCCTATCTGCTGCCCACAGACATCCTCCGGGTGGAACTGACCGAAGCGGAGATCCGGGCGGCGGACGTGGTGGTCCTGGCCACCGACCACGACGCCTTCGACTACGCCCTGATCGAAAGGGCGGCGTCATACGTACTCGACACCCGGAATCGCTGCCGGGGACCACAGGTCGAGATCCTGTAAGGCAGCGGTCACGAACGGCGGCTGCACGAAGCCCCCTCAGTCGGCAGCGCACCGCGATGGACATCGCGGTGCGCTGCCGACTCTGTGACGAAGGCGGCATCCCGGGTCAGAACGAGGAGACCCTGAGGAGGCGTTCCTTCACAGCGTCCCCGTCCTGCGACGGCCAGATCCAGTCGAGGCTGCCCGCCGCCTGCAGAGCCGCCTTGACGGCCGCGGGCGACGCGGTGGGGTGGGTGGCCCGGTACAGGGCCGCGCCACCCGCCACATGCGGAGTGGCCATGGAGGTGCCGGACATGGTTGCGTAGCCGCCGCCCAGGTAGGTCGAGCGGATGCAGACGCCCGGAGCGATCAGGTCCACGTCCGGGCCGTAGTTGGAGAAGTCGGCGAACGTGTCGTCCTGGTCGGCGCGGCAGGTCGGCTGACCCAGGCCACCGGGCTTCCCGTCGAAGTCCGCCAGGGCGCTGACGGTGATCACTTCGTCGTATGCGGCAGGCACGGTGTTCGCGGCGTTGGCGTGGGAGTTGCCCGCTGCCACGGCATAGGTGACGCCTCTGGCGACCGACGCGCAGATCGCCTGGTGCATGGCGTCGCCGTTGGTCCTGCCGCAGTTGCGGTCGTCGGTGCCGACACCTCCCAGGCTCATGTTGGCGACGTCGATCTGGTCGGCGTGCTGGGTGACGTAGTCGATGCCGCAGATGACGCTCGACGAGGTTCCGGAGCCGGAGGGGCTGAGCACCTGCACCGGCCACAGCCGTGCGCCCGGCGCCACCCCGACGACCCCGGTGCTGTTGTCCAGGGCGCCGATGGTGCCCGCCACATGGGTGCCGTGGCCGTTCTGGTCCTGCGGCGGCAGGCTGGGCATCCAGCAGTTCTTCCCTCCGGCCTTGTACACGTTGAGGTCCGGATGGCTCAGGTCGATACCGGTGTCGAGGACCGCGACGTCCGCGTTGACCCGGGTGTCCACACCGTTGATGGCGGCGGTGGGGCTGCGGTCGGCGTCGACCCGGTCCACGCCGGTCGGAACCGACTGGGCCGACGCGTGGACCCATTGGTCCTGCTGCACCGACTGCACGTCAGGGTCCTTGGCGACTTGGGCCGCGGTGTGCGCGCTCATCACCGCCGCGTAGCCCTGGAGGGCATAGCGATAGACCTGGTGGACCACGGCACCCATGGCGGAGGCACGCTCGACGGCCGCCTTCGCGTCCGCCTTCCTGCCGGCGGTGCTTTCCTTGAGGGTCACGATGTAGTGGCCGGGAATCCTGCCTGCCTTGGCGGGTGCCGCGGCCGCGGGCGGGGAGGCCGCCGCGGGCGACGCGGCGACGGCGTACGGCGCACCAGCCGCAAGCGTGAGCGTGAGGACGGTCACGCCAATGATTCTGGGCATCCCTAACCTTTCTCGGAAGAGTTGGGGCAGCGAACAGATTCATCTGTTTTGCATCAGATGTCCTTTTCGCTGGCCCATCTAGAGCTAGCAGCTCCACGGCGTCGGGTGGCGCCCCGCATTCGGCGATGCGGAATTCTCCGATCGCCTGTCAGCCATGTGGCCTCACCGGGCCGCTGACGGCGCGTCCTCAGGGTGCGCCGACGGAATTCCTGGAGGACGAGCAGTCACGGTGCCGGGGCATGACCTTGCGCGGCGGCCGGGTCAGCGTGATCTGGCGTACCAGTTGATGGAAACAGGTCAGTGCCGCGATCGCCGGGAGTGCCGCCGTGGCAGCGTGCGGAAAGGTTCTCGGCGCCTCGACGACGCACAGCGCCACGGCCACGGCGGAGAAGAACGTCACGGCGCACCATGAGTGCATGGCGCGTCGCCGATGGAGAGCGGCTCGCAGGATCGACAGGGACGCGACCATCCATGGCCCGTAGATCAGCAGCGGCCACCAGCTGCTCCCACCGGAGCCGGCAGGGGTACCCATCGCCACCTCGGACAACGGGTCGTAGGCGACCATCCCGCCGAAGACACTGACCATGGCCACGATGACGCTGGCCACGGCGGCCACCAGGAAGCTGGTGGTCCGCAACAACGACAGACCCTCTTGGCGTTCATGGACCCGGCGGTGTCGTGAGGGACGCTGGGGCACGACCGCGGCCCTTGCCATGGAGGCCGTCGCGGTATCCGAGAGGAGGCGACCGGCATCCAGGTACGGCGCGGCCCAGCCCTCGTCCGTGCTGCCCGAACGCAGCAGATGAGCCAGTTCCTCGGCCGGGTCCCAGTGCTCTGGAACGTGCAGGTCGCCCGGGTTCAGTGACTCCCGGTCAGCCCCCGCCCGAGGAACGTGACGGGTCGAGTTCATCCACACGTCGTACAGGTTCTCGCCGACTGGGCCGCGGTGAGAGAAACCAGGTGACAGACCATCACGCACGGCTTCCCACCCGCTGCTTGCGCGTCTCGTACCCGTCGTTGTCCGACAGATGGATGACATCGCCCTGGATCCGGCTCAGTGCCAGCAGGAGGTCTTTGAGCGGCACCGAGGAATACCTCAGCTCCACACGCTCACCGCCTCGCTGGAGAACAGCGAACGCCTCCGAGGCCGAGGACTCCGAGGCCGGCGTGAAAGTCCACTCCCCCAACTGCGATGTTAGGGCCCTCACACCGTCTGAATAATCTTCCGCAGGTGCTGTGCGGAGCTGCATGGTCGACATACCCCCCCAACGAACGCAATTGTGCGCCAGATGCGAGGCATCCGAGTGAGGCATGGGTGTTCGAGGTATGGGAAGCGCACGCTGGAATGGTGAATTCTATTTCATCGGAAATAGTTTCTTTGCGGCGTACTTACAACGCTTAACACAATAAGCAGAATTATCGGCCCGTCATTCGCGGCCGATGTGCCGGCATCGGAGGCCCTGCGGCCACGCACCACGCCGGGCACTACCCGATCCGTACCGCCGCGGCGATACGTTCCACTGCGTCGTCGATCCGTGCCAGACACTCCTGCACCTGTCGAGGAGGCGCGCCAAGAGGGTCTTCGACGTCGTCAGCCATGTGCGCCCCCGCGGCTCCCCGCCGAGCGGCCGCGCCCTGGACGAGAGCCGCGAACCGTGCGGCCGGGTCCACCACACCCAGGGCATCCTCTGCTCGCATCAGCCGGACGAATTCGCAGAGCGTGAAAGCCCGGGACAGCGCCCGTACGGGCGACAGCCGTACAACGGCCTCACGGTGCTCGGTCGCGGCCCCCAGTACCAGGTCAGAGCGCTCGACCAGCTTCCTGGTCAGCCGGTGGGATCCCGTCCCGGTGGGATCCGCGCCGCGGGTCAGAAGGAAGTGTTCGGCTGCGGCCGCCATGGGCGTACCGGGGACTGCCCGGGTTCCCGCGCTGCTCAGCCGGATCTCCTGCCCAGTCTCACCGAGCCGGTGCCTGAGCAGGCACTCGGCGAGAGGGGAACGGTAGAGATTGCCGGTGCACACGACGAGTACGCGGAATTCGGACACCGGAGCGCCGGAAGGCGAGGGACGATCGGATGCGATGTTGTATGACACGGCGTCAGTATTCACGTGTAAATCACGCCGGCCGGGATGATCCTGTCGGCCATGGCGTCAGATCGCCGTTTCGAGTGAGAAGAAAGACCTCAACCAGCCGCGTGCGGGCAGGACCGGGGACGAGGGGGCAGGCGATTGTGCGGAGGCGTCCGTCTGAACGGCGGACCAGGGAGCCGGGGCACGCGAACCGGCCGCCCTCCCAGATGGGAGAGCGGCCGGTGGAAGGGATCGCGCCGGAATCAGCCGTTGACCGAGGCGTTGCCGTACGCCGAGTTCAGCAGGCCGACGACGTTGGCGGTGTTGCCGGAGACGTTGACCGGGGTGTGAACCGGGGCCTGGACGCCGTTGCCCGACAGCACGCCCGGGGAGTCCGTGGCGGTGCCGGAAGCACCGCTGTCGGCGGCGGCGACACCGGCGGTGCCTGCCACGGCCGCAGCAGCAACGGAGGCCAGGGCCAGGCCCTTCGCGATACGCAACATGGAGAGATGCTCCTTGGTATTGACACAACATGCGGGCGGGATGCCCAACACTGTGTCAACGCGCGGCGACCAGCCGGGTTGTGCCGCCAATGGGGTGATCCTCATTCACGGCGGGCACCCTTATCGGAACGTACGGCGCTGGACCGGTGCACCACCGAGCCCCGTGGCTCGGCGCCGTCGGTAGAGGACGAGGGTTCCACCGACGATCAGTGCGGCACTGGCGGCCGAGGCCCCGAGCACGTTCCCACCGCCGGTTTCGGCCAGGGCCTGCCGGTCTCCGGAGTCCGTGGACTCGGCGGACCTGCCGAACGAGGTCGTCGAGGGCGAGTCCGCGCAGGTCGCCTGCGGAGACAGACAGGGCGGTTCCGCGACCTTCGCCGGCTGCGTGGCACCCTGGTCGGCCCGTGACACCGACGACGTGTCGCTCCCGGTGCCGGACGAGGTCGCCGAGCTGTCGCCGGACGAGACCGTCGAGTCGTCGGCGGGGGCGGGCTGGCTGGGGATACCGCTCACCGCCTGGGACCCCACACCGTCGTGGGCACACGAGTTGTCGCTCGCGTTGTTGAGGAGACCCACCACGTTCACGGAGTTCCCGCACGCGTTCACCGGAACACTCACCGGCACCTGAACCTCATTGCCCGACACCACACCGGGCGAGTCCGCCGTCTGGCCGACGGACTGGCTCGCGACACCGTCCACCGCCTGGGACCCCGCACCATCGTGCGCACACGAGTTGCCGAACACGGGGTTGAGGAGGCCCACCGCGTTCACGGAGTTCCCGCAGATGTTCACCGGGACGTTCACCGGCGCCTGGACGTTGTTGCCGGACAGGACGCCGGGCGAGCCGCTGGCGGCTCCGTCCGCGTTCGAGTCGGCGAAGGCGGCACTGCCGCACAGGGAGAGGAGGCTCGTCGCGGCGGCGGCCACGACCGTTCCCCTGCTCAGGGTCTGTCGCACGTTCGTTGTCTTCCTGCTTTGGAGAGGTGGGAAAGGCCGGCCTCGGAACAGAGAAGAGGTTTCCGAGGCCGGCCGTGACGCAGCGGGGGCGTCAGTTGCTGCAGCTGATGCCGGACGCTGGGTTCAGCAGACCGACGACGTCGAGCGTGTTGCCGCAGGCGCCGAGGTCAAGGTTCACGGGAACCTGGACCATGTTTCCCGAGAGGACGCCCGGTGAATTCGAGGCCGCGCCTGTGGCGTCCCCGTCGGCGAAAGCCGGGGCGGCCACCCCCATGGCCATGATCGCGCCCGCGACGACGGCAGCGCTCTTCTTCATGAAGCTTCCCTTCTCTCTGCGGTCATGTCCTTTTGTCGGCCAGAACCGAGCGAGCACAGCGTGGACAGCTCGCACCATGACCTACGCGCTGTAAACGAGGCATAGACGGCCGAAGCAACTGCGGAACGCGATCCCTCCGGGAATTCACCCGAACGCCTCCGGGCAACACAGGAGTGAACCGAGGAAAGGCTCGGGCAGCCCACGCGGGGAAGGAACGGGGCGGCCCGAGCGGTCTTCCATGACACGAGGTCCGCTACTATCCGCAACCCCTTGGCGACAGGTTGCCGGACGAATAATTGACCGCGTTTCCGCTGGTGGAAACCTCGATTGCCACGGTTGGTTTCGCGGCTTCACCCAATGGAAGTATTCACCGCCAGTCAGCCCTCGCCATCCCTGGAATTCCTCCGCCCAAGGCGCCGCTCGGTGTAGGCCATCGGAGTGAAAAGAAATAACCGTGCATGGCGCCGCCGCTGACCGGGGCGGTGCGTGGCGGCGCCTCCCGGGTCACTTCCGGTACAGTTCCTCGATCCGCTCCGCGTAAGCCTCCACCACCGCGTGCCGCTTGACCTTCAGGGACGGGGTGAGCAGGCCGTTCTCCTCGCTGAACTCGCCTTCGACCAGCGTGAACGCGCGGATCGACTCGGCGCGCGAGACGGCCTCGTTGGCGTAGTCGACGGCCCTTTGGACGTCGGCGCACATCCGGGGATCCCGTACCACCTCGGACATCGGGGTGTCGGCGGGCAGCCTGCGGACGGACAGCCAGTGGGCGACCGCATCCGGTTCGAGGGTGATCAGGGCGGCGACGAAGGGGCGGTTGTCGCCGACGACCAGGCACTGGCCGATCGGCGGCCGGCTGCGCAGGCGGTCCTCCAGGACGGCCGGGGAGACGTTCTTGCCGCCGGAGGTGACGAGTATGTCCTTCTTGCGGCCCGTGATGGTGAGATAGCCGTCCTCGTCGAGCGCGCCGAGGTCGCCGGTGGCGAACCACTCGTCCTGGAGCACGGCGTCCGTGGCCGCCGGGTTGTTCCAGTAGGACCCGAAGACGATGCCGCCCTTGATGAGCACCTCCCCGTCGTCGGCGATGCGCACCGCGGTGCCGGGCACGGGCTGGCCGACGGTGCCAGGGCGGGGCTTCAGAGGGGGCACGATGGTGGCGGCCGCACTGGTCTCGGTCAGGCCGTAGCCCTCGTAGACGATGATCCCGGCGGCGTAGAAGAAGAGGTTGAGATTGCGGTCGAGCGGGGAGCCGCCGCTGATGGCGTACCGCATCCGGCCGCCGAGTTCCTTGCGGACCCGGCGGTAGACCAGCTGGTCGTAGAGGGCCCAGGCGGCGTAGAGGGCGGGGCCCGGTCCCTTGCCCCGGTCGAGGAACTTGTTCAGGTACGCCTCCCCGAAGCGCACCCCGATGCGGTCCGCGCGCTCGAACGAAGCGCCCCGGCCGATCCTCTCGGCGGTCGCCCGGCCGGTGTCGTGGATCTTCTCGAAGAGGTACGGCACGCCGACCAGGAAGGTCGGGCGGAACTCCTTGAGCGCGGGCCGGAGTTCGTCGGGCTTGATGCTCGGGCAGTGGCCGATCTCGATACGGGCCATCAGGCAGGCGATCTGGAGGGTGCGGCCGAGGATGTGGGCGAGCGGGAGGAAGAGGAGCGTCGAGGCGACCTGGCGGGTGACCTCCTTGAAGATCGGGTGCAGTAGCTCGACCGTGTTGGCGGCCTCGGCGTGCAGGTTGGCGTGGGTGAGGACGCAGCCCTTGGGCCGGCCGGTGGTGCCCGAGGTGTAGCAGATGGTCGCGATGGTGTCGGGGGTCAGGGCCGTACGGCGCTTGGTGACCTCCTCGTCGGGGACGTCCTGACCGAGGGTGGTGAGGCGGGTCAGGGCGCCGGCGTCCAGCTGCCAGACACGGGGCGGGGCCGGGTGGCGCGCGGTGCCCGCCGTCACGGTGTCCGCGTTCTCGGCGGTCTCGGTGACGACGAAGCGGGCGCCCGAGTCGCGGACGATCCACTCGACCTGCTCGGCGGAGGAGGTGGCGTAGATCGGCACGGTCTGGCCGCCGGCGGCCCAGATCGCGAAGTCGAGGACCGTCCACTCGTAGCGGGTGCGGGACATCACGGCGACCCGGCCCCCCGGTTCGAGACCGGCGGCGATCAACCCCTTGGCCGCGGCGGTGACCTCGCGGGCGAAGGCCGCCGCGGTGACGGGCTGCCAGACGCCTTGCTGCTTCCGACGGAGGACCCCGGCGTCGGGGGCCTCGGCCGCGTTGGTGAAGGGCAGGTCGGCGGTGCTGCCGGTGGTGGGCCTCGTGGCCAGCGGTGCGGTGCGGGCCTCGCGCACCACACCGTTCTCGTCCCCGACGACCTCGACCCTGGTGCGGGCCGCCAGGTCGGTGCGCTGTTTGGCCCGCTTCAGATCCTTGCGTACGCCCATCACGGCTCCCAGTCGGCTCTGACTGGGAAGTAACTTACTCACAGGTAAGGAAAGGTCAATGGGATCGGTTCGGCTGATTCGACGGCCGGGTCTCATTTCATGAGGCCGGCCTCGTCGATGGCCTCGGCCAGCCGGTCCACGTCCTTGTCCTCGGTCTCCTTGGCCAACGCGTGGGCGCGTTCGCCGAGTTGGTCGAGGCCGGGGTTTCCGGGGAGGGAGCCCACGGTGTCGGCCTCGGAGTCGCGGGTGCGCAGGGAGTCGGCGAAGTAGGCGGCGACCGCGGTCACTTGGAAGCGGTCCGGGGCGGTCCACAGGTCGTCGTGGAGGGCGCCGGTCTCCAGCTGGCCGGACTCCTCGTGCGGGGCGCGGCTGTCGGGGTCGAGCCAGCGGACGCTCGCCGTGGCGAGGTGGCCGTCGGCGCCGGGCCGGGTGCGCACGGCGTAGAGGGCGGTGACGGTGTGGCCGGGGCCGACCTCGCCGCCGTCCACGTTGTCGTTGCGGAAGTCCTGGTCGGCGACCTTGCGGTCCTCGTAGCCGACGAGGTGGAACTCGGCGACCGTCTCCGGGTCGAAGGCGACCTGGGCCTTGGCGTCGCGGGCGGCGAGTTCGATGTTCTGCGGCAGTTGGTCGACGAAGACCTTGCGGGCGTCGGCGTCGTCGGACACGTACGCGGTGTGGCCGTCGCCCTTGTCGGCGAGGCGTTCCATCAGGGCATCGCCGTAGTCGCTGCCGACGCCGACGCCGAAGAGGGTGATGCCGTGGTCGCGGCGTTCTCGGGCGACGCGTTCGAGGATCGAGTCGGCGTCGGTGTCGCCGGTGTTGGCGAGGCCGTCGGAGATCAGGACGACGCGGTTGGTGGCGCCCTCGCGCAGGCCCTCGGTGGCGGTGGCGTAGCCCTTCTCCACCCCCGCACCGAGGTTGGTCGAGTCCAGGGTGTCGAGCTTGTCGATCGCGCTGTGCACCTTGCCCCGATGGTCGCCGAGGCGGGTCATCGGCAGGACGGTCCTCGCCTCGTCGCTGAAGGTGACCAGGGCGACCGAGTCGTCGTCGCGCAGCTGGTCCGTCATCGTGTCGAGGGACCTCTTGGCGAGGTCGAGACGGCCGACTTCCTGCATGGAGCCGGAGACGTCGACGACGAAGGTGAGGGCGGCGGGCCGGCGGGCCTCTTCCGAGTCGGCGGAGCGAGTGGCCAGGCCCACGCGGACCAGGGACCAGTTCGCCTTCTCGGTGCGGGCGCCGTCGACGGTGACCGTGAAGCCGTTGCCGTCGGGGCGCTCGTAGTCCTGGCGGAAGCTGTTGACGAACTCCTCGGGGCGCACGTTCGACGGGTCGGGCAGCCGGCCGTCGTCCAGGACGCGGCGCGCGTAGCCGTAGGAGGCGGTGTCCACGTCGAGGGCGAAGGTGGAGAGGTAGTCCGTGGTCGGGGACGGGCTCTCGTCCGAGGTGACGCTGCGGTTCTCGCCGTTCGCCGTGCTGCCCGAGGCCGGGCCGCCGTAGTGGTTCGAGCGACCGGAGGCGCTGGTGTTGCTGCCCTCGCTCGCGCTGCAGGCCGTCAGGAGCAGGCCGCCGGTCGCCGCGAGGGCGAGGACGACGGCACGCAGCCTGCGGGTACGGCCGTGTGCTGTGCCCGGCCGTGCTGTTCGGTACCGCTGCTCCATCTTCCGTGCCCCCTCTGCCGATTGACATGGCCGAAAGCCCGAGGTGCGGCGCAGGCTCTCTGCGACTGTGACGGCGAAGGGGGTCGGAACGTGCGTGACGAACCGTTGCGGATGAATCTCGAAGCGGCCACGATCATGGCTCTTCGAGACCGGTGGGTGATCCTCCGTTGACCTAGGAGACGACGTCCTTGCGGGCGAAACCCCGGAAGGCCAGGGCGAACAGCACGAGTGCGTACGTTATGGAAACCGCCGTGCCCTGGATCATGCCGGACCACTCTGCGTGCGGCTGGACGACGTCCGCCCAGGCGAACTGCCAGTGCGCGGGCAGGAAGTCGCGCCAGTGGCCCAGGGCCGTCACGGCGTCCAGGACGTTGCCCACGATGGTCAGGCCGACCGCGCCGCCGACGGCGCCGAGGGGTGCATCGGTCTTCGTGGACAGCCAGAACGCCAGCCCGGCGGTGACCAGTTGGGACACGAAGATGTACGCCACCACCACCAGCAGGCGCTGAGCGGCCGTCCCCGTGTCCAGCGCGCCGCCGGTGGGTATCTGCAGCGGGCCCCAGCCGTAGGCCGCCGTGCCGACGGCCAGCGCGACCACCGGCAGCAGGATCATCGCGGCGAGGCTGAGACCGAGTCCGACGACGAGCTTGGACCACAGGAGGCGGGCGCGCGGCACGGGTGCGGCCAGCAGATAGCGCAGGGAGGACCAGCTGGCCTCCGAGGCCACGGTGTCCCCGCAGAACAGGGCGACCGGGATGACCAGCAGGAAGCCCGCCGACACGAAGAGGTTGACGGCCGCGAAGTTGGCGCCCGACGCGGTGGCCGTGTCCATCAGCGTCACCTGCCCGTTGCGCTCGCTCGGGTCGCCGCCGATCGCGAACGCGATCAGCAGCACGAACGGCAGCGCGACCAGGATCCCGCCCATGATCAGCGTGCGACGCCGCTTCAGCTGCCGCACCAGCTCGACCCGCAGGGGCAGCGTGCGGCCCGCCCTGTACCCGGAGGCGGTCTCGGTGCGCTCGACGAGCGTGCTCATGCGGAACCTCCGATCAGGGTGAGGAAGGCGTCCTCCAGGCGGCGGTGGGGGCCCAGCGAGGAGACCGGGACTTCGAGGCGCACCAGCTCGACGAGGAGCCGGGCAGCTGCGGCGCCGGTGCCGGGGCCTGCGGCGCCGGTGCCGGGGGGCGGGGCCGGTTCCGTGTCGTCGGTCTCGGGCGCGACGGTCGCGAGGGCAACGGGTCCGGCTTCGTCACCGGCGAGCGCCGCGGGAAGTGCCACGGTGTGCCGTTGTCCGTCCGCGGCGCCGTCGTGGCTGGTCGCGCCGACTTCGTCGGCCCTGCTCGGGCGGGACCTCTCGGCGGGTGCCAGCCGTACCAGCAAGCCGCCGTCGGTTCGTGTCGCTGACTCGACGCCCGGCAGGGCCGCCACCTTCTCCACCACGGGGTCCGTGATGTCGGCCGCCAGGCCTACGAGCAGGGTGTCGCCGGAACCGACGATCTCGGCGACCGGACCTGCCTGGACGAGGCGGCCCCGGTCCATGACGACCAGGTGGGTGCAGGACTGCTCGACCTCGGCCAGGAGGTGGCTGGAGACGATGACCGTGCGGCCCGCGGCGGCGTACCGGATCATCACCTCGCGCATCTCACGGATCTGTGGCGGGTCGAGGCCGTTGGTCGGTTCGTCGAGGATGAGCAGGTCCGGGAGGCCGAGCATGGCCTGGGCGATGGCGAGGCGCTGGCGCATACCCTGGGAGTACGTGCGCACCGCGCGGGCCAGCGCGTCGCCGAGGCCGGCGATCTCCAGGGCCTCCTCCAGATGCGCGTCCTCGGGCGGGCGGCCCGTCGCCTGCCAGTACAGCTCCAGGTTCTCGCGGCCGGACAGGTGGGGGAGGAAGCCCGCGCCCTCCACGAAGGAGCCGACCCGGGACAGGACCGGGGCGCCGGGGCGGATCGCGTGGCCGAAGACGCGGATCTCGCCGTCGTCCGGCTTGATCAGGCCCATCAACATGCGCAGGGTCGTCGTCTTGCCCGCGCCGTTCGGCCCCAGCAGGCCGAGGACCTGGCCCTTCTCGACGCGGAAGGACAGCTCCCGGACCGCGTAACGGTCCGCCGACCCGGCGTACCGCTTGCTCAGGTCGGTGATCTGCAGGGGGACTTCGGCGAGCGCCGGGTCCGGGGGCGGGGTGGTGGTGCGGCGGCGGCCGGTCAGCAGGAGGGCCAGTGCGGCGACCGCGCCGGCCAGCGGGAGCCACCACACCCAGGACGGCAGCGGCGCCGCCGCGGTCGTCACGCCGGGAGCCGTCGGCACCTTCAGGTCGCCCTTCAGGGAGACGGTGTACGTCGCCGGGGCGGCCGGGGAGGCGTAGCCGAGGTCGGTGGAGGCGAGGACCAGGCGCAGCCGGTGGCCCTGCTCGACCTCGTGGTCGATCGCCGGGAGGGTGATCGTGACGTCCTTGCCGGCCTTGGCGCCCTCGACCCGGACCGGCGTCACCAGCTGGGACGGCAGTACGGGGGTGCCGCCGCCGGGACCGACGTCGTACACCTTGGCGAACAGCACGGCGTCGTCGTCGGTCGACTTCACATGGACGGTCACCGTCGGCGATCCGGTGATGCGCAGGCCGCTGCGCACCGGTGCCGACTCGAACCGCGCGTACTGGCCGGGGAAGTCCAGCGAGACGCCGAGGCCCAGCGAGGACAGCTGGGCGAGGCCGCCCGCGCCGCCGAGGCCGGGCAGGGCGGAGACGCCGGGCGGGGTGGCGCCGGGCGGGTTGTCGAAGCGCTGCTCCGTGCCACGCAGGGAGAACGATCGCCGACCGCTCTCCAGGCCGGGGTACGTGTCGCCGGTCGCGCCGCGCAGCTGGGCTGTGCCGTCCGTGGAGTCCACGCCTCCGGTGCGGGTGACGCGGAAGGCCGGGCCGGTGTCCGTGCCCTTGTCGTCCTTGAGATAGCGGTCGAACCACGCACGCACGCGTGCCTGGACGCGGCCGGTCTCCATGTCGCCGCCGTCGTGCCCGCCCGCGATCCAGTCGACGTCCACGGGGGCGCCGTTGGCACGGATCGCCTTCGCGGCGGCGTCGGCCTGGCCGAGCGGGAAGAGGGAGTCCGTCTGGCCCTGCATCAGCAGGGTGGGCACCTTGATGTGACTGCCGACCGCGAACGGCGAGCGGGACTCCAGGAGTTGACGTGCCTGTGCGTCCGGCTTGCCCGTCTCGGCGACCCGCTCGTACATCTGGCACAGCTGGGCCTCGAACTTGTCGCAACCGCCGCCGGAGTTGACGAAGATTCCGGCCCACAGCTTCTTGAACACGCCGTTCGGGAACAGGGCGTCCGCGAGGTTCCAGTACGTGATCGCCGGGGCGATGGCGTCCACGCGGGTGTCGTAACCGGCCGCGAGCAGGGAGATCGCGCCGCCGTACGAGGCGCCCGCGACGCCCACGCGCGGGTCGCCGGACTTGTCGAGCTGGACCTGGGGCTGCTCGGCCAGCCAGTCGATCAGCCGGGAGACGTCCTCGACCTCGCCCTTGGGGTCGTTCAGACCGATCTTGCCGGTGGACTTGCCGAAGCCGCGGGCGGACCAGGTCAGGACCGCGTAGCCGTCTCTGGCCAGGTCTTCGGCTTGTTGGCGTGTGTCGTCCTTGGTGCCGCCGAAGCCGTGGGCCAGGAGGACGGCGGGGTGGCGTGCGCCGCTTGGGCCGGACGTGAAGTACGAGGTGTCGATGCGGACGCCGTTCATCGCCATGACCCGGTCGGTCCGGTGCACCGGGGTCTCCTCGTCCGAGGCGACGGCCGTCCATGTCCCGGCTCCGGCGAGTACGACGACGGCGGCCCCGGCGGCGACGAACCGACGGGGCCTCCGAAGTCGCCCTCGCAGACGGGGCAGTCGAAGATCCATGCGTCAACGGTACGGGGTGTCTCCGACAGTCGGAGCAGACTGGGGAGTGAGGGGGCGGCCATCCCCTGGGAGTACGGGGTGATCGCCTTGTACCGCGACTGTTGTACGGCTAGGAACTCGGTCGCGTCGGGCGTTCGTCCTCCGGGAGTGAGACGAGCCACCGTGTCTCCTTGCGGGGGCGGAGGTAGAAGGCCCAGTACAGAGTTGCCGCCGCTGTGATGCCGCCCGTCCACAGGAGGTAGCTGGTCTCCTGCTGGGTCAGGATGTAGGCCAGGACCGCGATCAGGAGGATCGGCATCGCGGGCCAGAGGGGCATTCGCCAGGCCGGGGTGTGCTGGTGGGAGCCTCGGCGGGAGAGGAGGGCGGCTACCGCGACCAGGAGGTACATACCGGTCACGGAGACGCCTGTCACGCCGTACAGGGTGTCCAAATTCACGAAGCAGAGCAGGGCGCCGGGGACGCCTACGGCCAGGGTGGCGACCCAGGGGGAGCCGAAGCGGCCGAGTCTCGAGAAGGCGGTGTTGACCGGGGTGGGCCAGGCCTTGTCGCGGGCCGATGCGAACAGGACGCGGGAGTTCTGGATGACCATGACGATGCCCGCGTTGATGATCGCGAGGGCCACGCAGAGGCTGACGAAGGTGCCGACCGCCGAGTTGGACCAGGCCGTGACCATGCCGCTGATGTCGCCGCCGGTGAGGGTGGAGAGGTCCGAGGCGCCCATCGTGATCGCCGCGACCGGGATCAGGATGACGAACGTGGAGATCGCGAGGGTGGCCAGGACCGTGCGGGCCACGTTGCGGCGCGGGTGCTCCAGTTCCTCGGAGAGGTAGACGGCCGTCGAGAAGCCCTGGGTGACGAAGAGGGCGATCGCCAGGCCGGAGACCACCAGCATGGCGGTGACGGTGTCCGTGTGGCCGTGCGCGCCCGCCACCTGCATCGACGTGAGGCTGCCGAGGCCGCGCTCGCTGTGCGAGAAGCCCAGAACCGCGACCACGCCCGCCGCGACGACCTCAAGGACCAGGAAGATGCCGGTGATCCAGGCGTTGGCGCGCAGGTCCAGCAGGCCGGCGAGGGTGGCCAGGAGCATGACGCCCGCGCCGGTGAGGGACGGGGCGAGGTGGACGACCGGGGCCAGGTAGTCCGCCGTGCCCATCGCGATCACCGGCGGGACGATCATGACGACCAGGAGGGACAGGACGAAGACCAGCCAGCCCGCCAGGCGGCCCGCCAGCGTCGACACCATCGCGTACTCGCCGCCCGCGCTGGGGATGAGGGTGCCCAGCTCCGAGTAGCAGAACGCCACGGCGATACAGAGGAGGGAGCCGATGGCGATCGTCAGGGCGGTGGCCGTGCCGAGGGTGCCGAACAGGTCGGGGACGACCACGAAGAGCGTGGAGGCCGGGGTCACGCACGAGAGGGTCAGCAGTGTTCCGCCCACCACGCCGATGGAGCGCTTGAGCTTCTGAGGGCCGCGGGGCGCGTCGACGACGGTGTCGACGGGGCGGAGCGTGTCGGTCATGCGCGGGTCCGATCGCCGGGGGCAGCAGATTGCGCTGAATGGAATCCCAACGAAAACCGGCGCGTCAATAGCTGTTTACCTACGAAATCCGTAGATCGAAAGGGTCTTCAGTCCCGGATACGGCGCATCGTAGAGGGAATTCTCCGTCGTTCGCCCGTACGGGAACCGTCGTCCCGAGGCACAAAAAAAAGGGGGCCGTCCGCTATACGGACGGCCCCACGCGCGTGTGTCAGTGGTTGCGCGGGAAGCCCAGGTCGACGCCGGAGGGG
>Ga0075367_10000272_pt1 | contig 17879 bp, 17 predicted proteins | sample EndMethybrTD3032_FD_71399 | JGI IMG/M metagenome (GOLD analysis project Ga0075367, IMG submission 71399) | Populus endosphere microbial communities from Tennessee, USA - Endosphere MetaG P. TD hybrid TD303-2 | ecosystem: Host-associated > Plants > Roots > Endosphere | place: USA: Tennessee... | reverse complement strand
GCTATAAATCTATTATACACCCCTATCTTGCCACATTTTCTTTCTTGAAATACGGCTAATACTTTATCCCAAAACATCATCCGCTTGATAGCGCCGTACTCTCTCGTAACTTCATCAAAATTTTGAGAATAAAATCTATTAGTTTGATTTATATTAGTATCCTTTTGATATGCTAAGCTCCATCTATGCCTTACGGGGTAGTTAACCTGATTCGCATTTTCATCAAAAACGAACGCTCTCCCATTTGAATTTACAGCGCTTGGGTATAAATCAGAAAAGTTTGGGTCAATACATCTCTGAACAATAACATGCTCTATTGTATAGGTTATTTCCGTTGCTGAAAAAATAACGTTTCTGCCCCGTAATACATTAGATGCTGCAAATAAAAATACGCGATCATTATCCAGCGTTATTGATGAATCGATTACGAACGAATACGTGCCTGCACTTGATGTATCAAACGTTGGACTAATATTCATTACTTCATTAAACCTGTTTAATGTAAATATTCTCCAACTATCTCCCGAATTTGAATCAGTAAATGTCATCGTAATCGTACCTTTAATCTTAAAGGTATTTTCTGTTAACGATCTTAAATGCCATCTTGGATCAGCAGCAGGAAGAAAAAATACGATTGGAGCAAATGGAACACTTTGAGCCGTTATATCAGGATCAGCATAGGTAGAACTTTGAAAATTCAACCCAATAAGGATTTTAGATGCAGAGCCACCGGTTCCCCCATCTGGTATGTTAAATGTATAAACATTCCCGACCTGTATTGACCTTGATCGAACGTAATAATCTCCTTTATGAAATCTGAATTTTGCCGGCGTTCCAGGGAATACCTGATTTTGGGTCATACCCTGATGAAACCTAGTTGACAACCCAGGATCGCCTATTGTATATCGTTGGCCAAATTCGTAATACAAATCTAAGCCATTTGCTACCGGCTGCGCTGGAGTATATAGCTCTATAAAATAATTATCATACCCAGCCCCAAAATCAAAATTCCCATCCGTAGGCGGCAAAATAATCTTTACAAATTGCCCCGTTCTCAATACCCCATTTATTGATGGATTTGATACTGATGCTACTATTTCATAATCTTTTGCATTGGCATATAATGCCCCAGTAGTCCCATCTACATTAAATCTTTTAAAAAATCTAATTCTATCACCAGGGGTAAATGTATAGCCCAGTGGTGTTCCTGGATTCGCTTTAACAAAAGCATTTAATGATTCAATAGACAGATATGCATACAGTGTTAACCCAGTAACAGCCACCTTATCTTTATATGTCCTATCGCTCACCCATTGCATAATACTTTGCTTTGATAAGTTTTTTGTCCTTACCCATTGAAAGTAATATGCCCAATCAGGCGGCTGATGATTAATAGCGGCATCAAACAAAGTAATATCACCTGTAGGATTAGTCTCGAAATATGGGGCAGTTGGAACCGAAAAATTATTAGCAAATACGACTCCACTAGTTCTCCCCTTTTGATCAAAATATACTAATCCAAAACCTATATTACTATTCCAATCCCATGCATTAAATGAAGTATTAATTGTAGAATTATAACCAAAATCCGGGTTAGTTATTATCGCTCTAGCTAAACTAGTAGCCGCCTTAAATACAATCAAATCATTATCACCTACGCTTATTATTGTAAACCCTTTAGAAATAGCATCTACTCGTAATCCTTCAATAATGGCTGCCGAATCATCCCCCGACTGCACTGTATAGTCTATATCAGAGCCATCCGTTAAATATACTGTATATGTGTCAAATGAAGAAGTAGAAACAATAATGCCCCTAACTACAATATGTATGTTCCCCGATCCGAATCCACTTAATCCATCCTGATTGGCTGTTAAATAACTCCAATAAACTCCATAATAATACGGGACTCGTTCTGTATTCAAACCTCCATCAAGCGCTGACAGGTTAGGGTATCCCTCTGTAACATCACCATAGTCCAATACGTTCCCATTTAATAACACCTGTGCCCCAGCCCGAATCGGTACTCTGTCAAAATCCTGAATACTTTCTTCTACATTTATATTAACATACCCCTTATTGTTATAAAACAAAAAAGTAGCTACATCATTATCTGGTATCCCTTCAACATCTTTATTTAATGATGCGACCAAATAAAAATCACTCATTACTACTCCCAATGAATTAGAAGCTAATATCTCTATTTTTTTTACATTAGGAGGGCCTGTTTGATAAGTAATTGCTATCCTACAATTTTTAGTTGGATCAGAATCATATTCTTGATTAAACGACTGAAATGGCAATGGCATTTCACTTTGACTACTTGTTACTGATTTATCATTATCATCAAATACCCATCTTATTTTAAACCTGAAAAGTCGTTTTCTTAAATTATTTACAGTATTATTTGGATCATTTTCATAAATAACATACGGAGGAATGTCAGCCGGTTGTTTAGCTATATCTAAATATGAAGATATAATTGTTCCGTACCCTCCGGAAATAGCCCTGTCAACATTTATTTTTCTAGGGACTCCATAACCATCTAAATATGTTAACATGTCCCCCTGAGTGCTATCCCCGTATATTACATTAATATGAATTATTGGATTCTGAGTAATTCCCAATGACCCAACGGCAGCATTAACTCCTTCTTCTGCTATTCTATAAAACACGCCTAGTACAGTATCGTACATATAAATTGCCTTCTTATTATCACCCCGATAGTTGAAGAAGTAATTTCTCTTTTTTACAGAATCATAAAACCTACCTATTGTTAGGTTGTTATTGTCATTAGTAAGAAACGGGTTTGTTTTTTCTCGTGTACCTGGGATATTCTCTGCTCGTAGATTTGGAAGAGTTCCGCGAAATACTATATTCAAAGCATCCCGATGATGAATGGCCGGCATTACTTCATCTGGATCATCATAATTTAAAAACCCCGAAAATGGGAATGCTTGAATTGCCATTACGATTTAATTGATTTGCGTTGGTTTTCTATTTGGAAATTATACGCCTCTGTTAATGAAAATGGCCTGTACCTAGCCCATGCTAACCGTCTTTGGTTGTAAAACTCACTACGGCGATCCCGTTTATCTCCAAGCGCTCCACGCCTTGTGGTTGGCAGCGATCTAATATCAATCCATGCCATATACGCAATGAGCGCTTCACGAAACTGCACTGGTATCCTGTATACTTCTCCTACTGTTGGAGAAGCCACGTACTCCAATATTATATAATCAAACTGGTAGTTTTCATTTAACATTAAAACGCCAGTTCTATTGTCAATTTTAAAGCTACCTACAAATGGAGAACCGGAAGGAACCCCAAACATTTGTGTATAGAAGTAGCCATTCCAGAAATTAAACCAGACTGGAGAGTCCCAGCTATACCAGTCCCATATACTATTGTCCTGTGTTTTTGACAACCTATCAGGAGATTGCTGCGCGTATAATGTCAGCTTATTATTATATGTTAACGGGATAACTTCACCACGGCCATTCAGGATGCCGACTTTCGTATAATTAAGAAAGTCAGGAGGAAGCTGTACCGTGTAATTTGGTTCAATAGGCAGCTTAACGGATTTGATTTGATTGAAAAAATCAATACCCAATTCAGAGAGCCCCCTGAATGCAATTTGAAAACATTTGAAATATTTATGATTAGGCTGTTCAGACTCGTCTAAATATTGATTCACGACTTCATCAATCTCTATCCATTGACGCTGTTGAGACATTCGATTAATTATATTTTGTTAATATCCAGTTATCTTTAATCAACAAGTGTAACTCACCATTCACCAACACATCAACACCACACCCTTTTATTTTGCCAACAATATCGCCCTTTTTGAATGCCATTGGCCTATCTTTTATGCCATTGCCAACTGCCACAATCTCTACTTTGTTGCTTATTTCTTTATAGCTATCAGGGACAATTATGCCGCCAACGCTTTTTTCATCAGATTTACATGGCCGAACCAATATGCCATCTCTTATGGGTTGTATCATAATTTTGTATCGTTTCCTTCATTATTTGTATCCTGTCGAATACCCTTCATTATCATCAATTGCTTTTGAATATATTCGACCATTAATGGAAAATAATCTTGTGGCACATTTAATTCGCTATCCAGATCAGCTCTGTCACCGGCTGATATCATCCGTATTACCCCGGTATAATCCCACAATGGCAAAACAGACTTCATTTTCAGTTTCTTTCCTTCAGACCATGCAAGTATTTTATTAGGGATAGGAGGCATACTATCTGCATACGCTACCTGATTCATGGTTAACCATACCACCGGCAACGATACAAATCCGCTATCATCTTTGAACTGTAAAGTTGATATCCCCTCATTTCTACCAACGCCGGGCGGTATCTCTGGAAGCGTTAGCTGATACCCAAGGTTTATATTACTATCGCTAGTAATTGCTAAATCAGAGAATGTTGAATAAAATGAATTATTCATGTACGCAACTCCATCCAACTTCACAGATTCATTGTAGCACATCTTGGCAGCATACGCAGTAGCATCTGATAACCACGAATTAACCAGATTATCCGTAATCTGTGCGTCATCCGTCGGGAAGCCGCCGTATATCTGCCTTACATGGCGCTCAATAAATTCAATTCTTTTCATATGCTATTGCCCTGCCATTTTTATTTCATTTGCATATTGACTTACTACCGCAGACTGTAGATTAACACCAACCAATCTCAAAGCTCTAGTTATCACTTCCATCATATCTACATCAGACCATAGAGGAGGGACGCTAAATATTGGATCATATACGGCCCTTCCATTTGCATCTGTCGTATATGCCCAAACAATATCAGACGGTGTTCTTACATATGATATTATTGCAGTCCCTAAATTCTCTGGATAAAAATGGAAGGCATTGTCTATTATTGTGTAAATAGGCGATGTGGCTACAGGATCAATCACGCTTTTCAAATATGACCAGATCGAATCTTGTTGAACATAACGGATTCTACCCATACTGCTTGTATACATAGCCACAACCTCTTCCATATTACTAGGCCATGCCCCTATACCGCCTATATTTATACCGATTGATGATGGCTCACTTATGAATGGAGCTAGACTTTGCATGACTCGCTGACTATTGCCTAGCTCCACTTTTGCGATTGGTCTACCAGGAACATACCCCTGTACCTCTCCAATTAGAAACTTCATGTAATCCCTCTGACCTTGATTTATAATTAAATTATAATCCACCGGCCTTATGTTTCCATTTTGATTCTTATTGGCAGCGTACCTTATTATCTGATATGGAGTATTAGCGTCCAATTATTTTACTGATTTTAAATCTTCTTTGAATTTTCTTCCATCTGGCGAGTTGGTCATGGCGAGATCGGTAAGATATTTCACCGGCTCGAAGCCGCCAGGTATCCGACCGATTATGCCTTTTGAATTTGTCCACATAGCTGTTCCCGGCTGTGTGCCAATATCAATTACGGCATTGGTTATCGCCATCTTCACAGCAAACTGAATATCCACCTCTTCGCTATCAACTGATTTTTCAAAGAGATCAGGATGATTTTTAGCATAGATAATGTACTCTGCTCGCAATTGTTCATCCAGTTTAGGTATTCCCATTTCATTGAACGGTTGAATCTTCAGAAAACTTGCGTGTCTCTTCATTTTTTCAACCGACATTTCTTTTGCCTTAAATGCCATCTCCAATTGCCTCAGTTCTCTTTCTTGTGCCCGTTGAGCTTCACGTAATGGATTGTACTCGTAAAAATCAAACTTGCCGCCTCCCGTTCTATTTGGGTTGTCCATGTTTGAGTTGCACAATCTTAAAAACTGAAGGAGGGTGGCATCTTTTGGCGACACCCGAATAAACCGCTGGCCCCTAGGGAACTTAATGGTTCTCCTGTTGAGATTAACATAGCTATCTGTCAGGTTCATTTTTGCCTGTTCATTAAACCATATCGTACTTATACCAGAAAGCAACCTTACCCTCTCTACGATTCCTGTTTTTTCATTGTACACATCATCAATGCCATCAATATAAACAGCACCTTTTCGTTTTTGATCTTTTAATTTGAATATAACAAACTGCTCCCCTGCGTTTGCCGTAGTGTTGGTTGGCATCCCATTTTGTTTCTGGAATCCTTTAGGCTCTACTTCGGGGGCACCATCTATAGGTGTCGCTATATTTTGTTGCGACAGCTCCCCTTGTTGATTATAACGAACGTCTTTTAAAGTAGCCATGAATTTTAATTAATAAAATGAAAAATAAGCAGCCCAAGTAAGGGCTGCTCTATAATCTTAACCTTGAACCAACAAGAACTGATTCGCTGCGCACAAACGAGTGCCACGATAACAAATCATTTCTATGTTGTCGTTCATGGTTCCGTTTGTTGGGTTACGAGAACCGCCACCGTGTTGCCATACACGAATACCATTACCAATTGTGCCGCCAGCAGGAGGCTCTTGGAACATAATAGTAAGGTTTTTGTATACGCGAGTAGAATCCCTTGCGTCGCGTGTAGTCCCTTGCGGTATAATGATTCCGAAATTGCGGAAGTAATCAATATCCGGGGTAACGCCGTATACAACCTCTGAGTTGAACTGTTTATACTTAGCCGTTTGGAATAAGTAGCCATCAATATATATGTTCTTGAATCCATATGACACACTGGCTTCCTCAGATTTTTCACCTTGACCCCATACAAAAGCTCCGGCAGGGAAAGCAGCAAATAAGCTGTCACTAAAATCCTGTTTCTGAAACACGTCCATCAGCCATTGATTTTGTTTAGCACAGCCGTTGGTATCCATGATACGGGTTATCTCATGTAGCTTGGGAATATCCAAATTACCAGGAGTATACCCGATGGTTTCCCCGTCTTGCAATATTTTAGGGATAACGCCCTGTGAACCTACCGATGTGGTAGTAGTAAGTCCGGTATTGTTAACCCGGTCGCCACGCATCAGCTTAAACTCTATGTTATTAACATAGCGCATATTTGATTTCACCAGTCCTTTGTAAGTGAAATAAGATGTGCCAGCTTGTGCGCCACCATTTGGCTCTGTACCAGATACCCCGCTATTATAAAATACCTCTTCCATTTCTGCGCGGTCTGTGGCTCTCCATGTTTCACGCATTTCAGTGGTAGAGTTATCATAGCGCTCATCCAGTGGAACTTCTGGATCAATTGATCCAGACGCTTCGCCAGCGTCCATGTCACCTCCCATCAAGAGATAGTCAGTAGTAAGGAAGTTTGCGCTCCCCGCAGTATTTAAAGACTGTGTTGATTGTTTGGGTCGTACTTGAAACTGGAAAGCATTAGGAGTAGTACTGGTAATTGCAATGATCACTCCTTCTACGTTCGTAGACGCCACGCGAACTGTAGCGCCTACACGTAAAGGCGTATCTGTTCCACTATCATAATGGAAGCCAGTAGCAAGTTGGAATGTAACTGTTGCCCCTGCTGTGTTGGCGGCAACATTCGAGGCCACACCAAGCGCTTGCATTAACTTGCCACGATTTTCAAACCAGAAATAATCTCGGCCTTTTACTTCTTCCATGCCGCCATAGGTAGCTAACCACCATGTCCAGTTTTCTTCACCATATTTTTCAGTGAATTTGTTATACCAGTGTGGTTTTAAGATTTGCAGCGTAGACATTAGCGCCCTGTCCGCTCCTGCGGTAGTGCTAATCTGGCCCGGCTGCAATATATTCGCTGTAGGAATACCTGCCATTGTTTTTTTAATTTAATTGTTTTAGTAAACCCGCCTATGCGTCCCACAGTGCTTCTTCCTGCTTTGTTTGAATGTCTTTGGCGGTTGGTGTAAAGCCATCCGGCTTGGAAGAACCACCGTCAACTTTGATTTTGCTTTTTGTTTTCAGATAGTTGTCCAGTGCTGCGGATGCTGCATTATTTGATAACCCCTGAAGTACCTTTCCGGGGTTTTCTAATAGATACAGATCACTCATCATTTGAGAAACATTTGCGTTGCCTCCTGGGAACCATCTGCTTTCAAAATATTCATAAAGCTCAAAGTCTTTCAACTTGTTCGCGTAGACTACTTTTTCTTCATCTGGCACATTGAATGCTACTGGTAATTCTCCTGACTCGGATTTCACCTTAGCCTCAAACCCATTGAAGTTTTTGTAATCACTATCAACTGTTCTCAAATAGAGCTCCCTCCCCGCCGCTTGCGCTTCCAATACCTTTGGGTCAGGCGCTTGTTGCTGTGGTTGAGCTTTATTTGGTATGTCGGGTAAAACAAGTTCACTTTTGTACTTTACAACTTCAGGGCGAGCAACTTTACCTTCAATAATAATCTCTTGCTCTTTTTCCTGAACTACTTGCTTCCATTCTTCCAATGCAGCGCTATACTCTTCATCGCTTTGATCTGCCCCTTGTCTTGGCTGCTTTGGAATGGAATATCGCTTGTTGTATAAAAATTCAATCTCTTTTTGGGTGAGATCAGGGTTCTTAAATTGAAGATTCGCTTTTATTATTTCGGCAGCTTCATTTATTCCTGCTATCTCTAATTTCTCTAACCGCTCTAACTGCTTTTGTTTATGCAGGTAAGCATAAATGTCATCAGTCTTGCCTTCCTTTATTGCATCAAAGAACTTTTGGCTTTGCTCGTTCGCGAATTTTATTTCAGCAGGTGTTTGAGCCTTCTCTTTTAATTCACGCAATTGCTGTAATTCCGTCTTGGCAACATCCCATGAATCATACCCTAACTGTTGCTTAAGGTATTCATTCGCATCAATTATTTGCTCGTCATCCCCTGTCTTTGGCTCTGGTTGAGTGGCAGCAGGAGCAGGCTTTACTTCTTCGTCTTGTTTTTGAGATTCTGCTTGTTGCGATGGCTGTCGAGTCCAGCTACTTTCATCAAATGGATTGGCCTCTATGGGCTTTGCTACTGGTGCCGCAGCTTCAGACTGCTTATTTTCGGCTACTTCAGGCATATTAAATTTGTTTTATAGGCCACAAACGCTCAAACGTTGTAGCAAATTAATAAATAAAAACACACTAATTAATAGTATTTACAAATACTAATAGTTTTGCTACGGTCACACCACTACCGGCCAACTGAATGAACTTACATGGCATTCCAAATTGTGTAGTCTTATAAAGACCGTTGGCTGATATCGTTGTCACTGCTGCCCCAGTTGCAAGATTTGTCAACTGTATGGCCGTATAATTATCAGAGGATAATGCATTGCCATCCGTAACGCCGGTAATCGCTCCCGCATCATTACTCCCTGTGACATTTATAGTCCCAGAAGGGGTTACCACCTGCACTGTAGCATTTAACCACCCTGACAAATCCATTTTAACGCCATTGCTAGCATTAAATTCAGTAGTAAAATCTAATACTTTGCTTAACATAAAGCAGATTGTTTTAGTACGTAACCGTTATTAATTCATTTACCTTCAGTATACCTGCCGTATTAGAATCAACCCTCGCGTTAGGCATCTTAGGGCTTACATCAAAACTATGCCCATACAGATCGATAGAGGTGATTAACCCCTCCTTTGAAGAACTTGATATTACGCAAGAATTGCCTACTGAAAGAACAGGTAATACGCTTAAAGACTCTGCGGCAGATAAATTAACCCTCACGCCCTGACCCCTTAACGCCTGGGAAGCCTTAATCGCAGTACAGTTTATTGTTGCCATAACTATATTATTTTTATTGTAATTGCATTTGTGCTTCTTCTGGCTCCTCCTCCTGTTGTTCTGATTGCTGCTCTGGCTGCACTTGTTGCTCTAATATTGCTTGCGTCATTTGCTGGTTTTGCTGTGTAACCGGGATGGCCACATTGGTTAATACACCAGCCGCGAGTTGCTGCAAAGCAGATGGCAACGGCACCCCATTTTGCATACTTAATTCATACATCTTTAATATTGATGACAACAAAGTATTTTCCTTATCAGCCTGACTCTTCGCGGATAATTCTTGCGTTTTAATGTTAGCTTGCAACTGTGCTAATTCCGCATCAGATTTGGCTTTGGCCTGTGAACTGGCAATCTGAATCTGTGCATTCTGCTCTGACTGTTGCTGTGCCATTTGCTGTTGATGGCGCAGCATCCGCTTTTGCCCATTCATAAACAGTAATTCGGCCAGCTTTACATTCTCTTCGGCAACTCTCATTAATTTGAATGGATCAATAAACAAGATCAGATCAGGCGTTTTATTTAACGCCGCTGTCATAAATGCCTCAAACTTCTGAATCTTGAATTGATCCGGCATCATGAGAAACTTGGTACTAAAGCGCCTTTTGTCTACCTCCTCTTTTGTTAGAGAATTATACACTTTGGCTCCGTACTTTATACTGGCATGTAAAAGACAGGCAATCTTTTTAGCCATATCTTCCATCAAGTATAAGTATGCTCGATAGTAAACATCAGTAGCGGAATTTGCTGCTTGTTGGCTTACCTGAATATTATCAGATGTAACACGGGGCTGCGCGGCTGCGGTCATTAAATTCGGGTCTTCCCCTAATTCATCTTTGAGCACCTGGTAATGGAAGGCGTACATTTCTATTAGCCCCTTCATTTGGCTTAAAAAGCCTGAATTATTTAACTCTTGTATAGGCACCTGAAGGGGGTTCCCATCTGCATCTCTTCCGCGATAGTACAATGTACCAGTCTGCCTCCATATTTTTTCTGCCTCTATTGGAGTAGTTGCCTCAGCTAGACCTAAATCCATTTCTTGCAACGCATCCACATTGACTGCCGCCCCTACAGGAACCATTTTAGTGATCAATTGCTGCATCTTTAACCTCGTTCCTATCATTTCCGTAGCAGGCTCTTTACACCGTTCAGGGATAGCCACATTTCGCATATCGAAATTTTCTGGCATATACAATGAAATAGGAAATTCTACATTGCCGGATTCCTTCGGGTCTTGCGGCCTGATCATATTGTTATCCAATCCCCATTCCAGCATCTTGCCAGTTGACCTAACATATACGCCTTTATAGATATTCCAGTAATCATCGTCTACATACTCTTCATTTTCGGCCAACTTATTAGGTCGGCTACTCACTTTCTCGACAATAATACTTTTATTTACTTTGGTTGTTTTTTTAACATAACCATCCTTATCCAGGGATTTTAACCAGAAGTAAACTATATCTACATTCCATTCATCATAAGGACGCAGGAACGCATAGCTCCAATAGTCTACCCATATCAGTTTGTCGTACTTCTGATAATCCTGCGCAGTCTGTGCGATCTGCCATAATTCTTCTTCCGTTAAAGTGCCGCCGAATTGCGCCCCCCATTTTCTCCTTATTTCAGAAATCTTCATGGATTTTATAAACCCGCGCCATGCCGTATCTCTAAAATCTGGATATTTTGAATAAGAGTAAAATACGTTTTCTGGCTCTATGTATTCAGCATTAATAACGCCATACTCATCCATATACACGTACCCACCCACTAGTCCAGTTTGTGCACTATCATTAAGGCTCCGCTCCTTTAGTATATCAGACCATCCGGAAGCAGCCAGTATGTTATTTGATTCTGTTTCGTATTTAATTTCTACCGGGAGCTTATTGCCTTCAATGTGCCATGTATCGAGATCGTCTTTATCGGTGGGAACAAATTGCTCAGGGCTTACCATTGGCACCCCGCTTTCTGATTCTAATTGTGCGAGTTGTTCTTTATTGAAAAGAATAAATTCTGCTTCTTCGTAGTTTTTTTGTTTATCTGAAATGGAGATAGGATCGACACACGTTACTTGAATCTTTTCCCGGCGCTGCATCCACTGGCTTACTTTGCTGCTTACAATCCGCTGAACTATTTTAATGCTATCCCAGCTTATGTTTACATAGTTTGTTTTAGCATTTAATTCATACCGATCAGCAAACATGCTATACACGTCAACCTTCCCATTTGCCCAGTTTCTATTAACCTGGAAAGTGGTATTTCTGGAGAAGAAATATCCTTGATTAACCCCAATTGTTGAGATTATATATTCAGCGACCTTCTTCCCATAAGAGATATCCTGCTTTGATTTAACATCTTGTGTTAATTGGAAATCTTTTAGGGTTTGAATGCCACCTTCACCATTGTTGTTATAAACTGGTAAAGCCATCTATAAATCAGGTAATTGTAATTCAAATATAGGCTTATTTTATATTTGCTACAACGTTAAAGCTATTTTAACCAGCTTTTTTGCGATAATGCGGGTTTTCGTGAACCCTTATTAACGGCTGTTTTAGGGGTTTTGGCTGCGGAATAGGCTCCATTAGCACCGAAATAAGAATCAAAAGAGAGACTATAATGTCGCACTTGGTACGGTCGTATGGATCAAACTTTGGTGCCCACAACAATACCTCCTCAAAATCAATCAAATGGATATGATGCAAAAAATACGCAATCCCATTATCGAGTTGTGTTGTTAACGAGAAGGGGGTTATGGGCGTACCATAAAATCGCTCTACCTCCTTTTGCTGCTCTTTCGCCTGTTTTATTTTTACCGGATCAATAAGCGACAAGGGATATAAGCCCAAATAACCCAGCTTGCCTCGCCCCTTAAAATAACCATAGTAATCATCTGCCGTATGCTCATAGTAAGCCTTAAACCCGCAAAACTCAGCAGCCAACATAACCTGGCTATGCAGGTCGTCTTTTTCTTTTGGCCGCCCATACAAGTGAGCCACCGGCTTCAGAAGACCCCTGTACCCTATAAATGCGGAAGCGGCGCTACCGTACTTTCTGCCGCCTTGTGAATTCGAATAGCTATCAACTGAAATAGCCCCCTCATTCGTTCTTGCAGGATGCCTTAATTTATCGACAATTTTAAAAACATCTTTTTTTATCGACAAGTCGAATTCGGGCGTAACCTTCCAATAAAAATCACCATCCGCAGGAACCACATCTCTCCACTTAACACTTTGGTCTAAATCCCTATAAAATATTATCTTTCGCTTGTGTACTGGATTATTAATTAGTTCTTCGCTCCTCTTCTCAATATTCTCTCCATCAAAAACGCAAGAGTCTGCATCTATCCCGAATGCGTCCCCTATTGTTATGGGTTCTTTTCGCTTACGTGCTGAAAGCGCCTGTGCATTGTTTTTTACCGCTTCTCTGTTTGCAAGGATTTGCTGACGGCTTTTCTCTTCATCTGGGAATCCATACTTATCAAAATTTCTTGACCTATGCGCCCCCATGAAAAACCGATAGCACCCGCTTATTGTTTGCCCGTTTCCTTGTATGTTTCGTTGATCGCTTTCATCCCAAAGTAATTTAGCACCTTCCTGCACTCCCTCCCTGTCTGTTTTCAGCTTCTCAACAGTTGAACTATACAGTACTTTACCGATTATATTTCCTTCATCATCAAGCAAACAGTAACGAGTAACCTCATGCCGTTCATATATATTACACTCTGTAGTTTTTGCGAACTCATCGTCGAATTTTCTATGAACCTTTTCCCCGTCATATGCCATAGGATCAGCACTGCCAAAGTCTATCTTTGAACCAAGCTCTTCTTGCCCTAAACTTTCTTCTGCTTTTTTCCCGCGTACGTTCGTTTGCTCAAATCTTATTTCTGTTTTAGGAGTAACACCAAGGGACATATCATATTCTGGCCTAAAGAACCTTGGTAGCTTTTTAAATGGCCGCACAACCGCTTTCCCAAATACCTTTTTGGCATCTTTATCCGTTTTCGATTGTATACCGGCGTTTGTCATTTTGGTTCTACTGATATACTCGAACAAGAATACACCAGCCCTAAAAGTCTTGCCATTACGCCTTTTACAAACCTCCAACATGCCAAAGCAATTTGGGTCTTCTATAACATACTGAAGAAAATAAAAATACTCAAGATCAATGATCCTGAATTTAGGGAAGCCTATATCTATTTGCCACCACTGTAAAAACAAGTAATGCATACCTGATATATACGTAGCCCTCCCATTGTTCATAAACCAAAATCCATTGAGTCGGCGATCCCATTCCTGGGCCTTATATACTTCTAGTTCTTCGTTGTAAAACTCAGGATCGTCATCTTTCTTTCTCCTGTCATACAACTCCCACTGTTTCATAACGTCCTTGTACCACACTGGCGGTTCTATTCTAACCCAGTATTGTTCGGCAGGATCATCTGACCGGCTATATATTTCACGTTGTTCTAATTTTTTTGTAACAATGTTCCAAACATACCCCTCTGGTGGGATGCAGCAGTTGAGCCCCTGAATATTTACAATAGAACCGCCTTCAATTTTACTGTACATAGGTTACTTGTTTTGCCCGGCTATGCCGCCTATAGCTTCGGCCATGCTTTCGGGCGTAGTTCTGTTTTGAAACTTCTTCATTTCCGCTTCTTCTTCAGCGTTGGATACCTTAAGCTCTGACTTTAATGCACGACAATCCATGATCATTGTTTTCATTCCTTCCCAAATTCCCTTAACGCGATCATACACTTTATCGTCTTTCGGATTTGCCCCTATTTGATCTTTCAAGTTAAACCCTTCCAGGTATTCTATTTGCTGGTAAAGGACTTTACACAAAGCATAATACCCACGCTTGGATGGGTCTTTTATAATCTTTTCTTTTTCTGCCAATTGCTGCTCAAGCACTCTTGTCTTTTTCTCTAACTCCCTTATTTCATCAGACATATTTCATTTCATTTATTTGTTTAGCATCAGAAGGCGTTAACCCTAACAGCAACTCGCCTTGTTTTACTTTTTCAGTTGCGCTATGATCAATAGCGATTGCCTCTGGCTCCCGTTGCGTCTTTTCGTCCCCGTTGGGCCTGAATCGAATTATCTTTCTCTCTCTGCCAGTTGATGGTTCTCTGAATATAATCTCATAATCGCAGGCCGTCAATGTTCTTACTACTAAGCCTGCGTACTCCCCTGTTTTAACATACAAGGTATCCTTTAATTTCTTCGGCTGAATATTCTGAATAATCCCCTTGTATGGCTCAAATACTCTTTCAGCGATTGCAAACCCTTCACATGGCATCCATTCGCCGCCTTCTGTTTTCCAAAGATACACATCAGCAACGGGCACCGAATATACCTTTAACCCGCTTGCTATATCTTCACCGCTTAATGAGCCATGATTGTTTACTAAGTTTACATCATGGGTGCTATTGTGATGCAGCAATACCAATGCGCCTTCTGGAATATCATCAGCGCTTATAACCGTCCCTAATACCTGTTCTGTGTGTTTCTTATCAAAGTTGTTCCAGTTTCGCTCATGCCTTATAATGGCCCCATTGGCGAATGTGTGAAAGTTTTTCTGTTCAGTGTCAATAAGACAAATAACCCTATTATTTACTGATTCAAGCTTCATTGATTGTATAATTTGTTTACGTAATACTCTAAACTTTTCTGTGTAAGAAAATCATAGAACCCGGGCCCACTTCCAATAACATTGGGTATATCTCTACACACTTCTAATACACGTGGTATCTTCAGCCCCTCCGCTATTTGGAAGCAGGAACTTTGTACCCCAATATAAAATTTGCAACTTATCATTGCTTTTGATATTTCAATATAATCCTTTGCCTGAAGTCTTGGGATATCCAGCTTATTATGCCTACAGAACACTTCATATTCGTTTTGTAGCCCAACAAAGACAACATTATCTTTGTACTTTTTAAGGAAATTATACGATATTAAGGTGTTATTGTAGCGTTCCGTTCTGTTTATGAGTATTTTGTTTTCTGCACCAGTGATATATGAAGGAAACCCTACTTTCAGCCAAGGTTTAGAAAGATCAGTTACCATATCAGGCCAGATGTAAAACGGCCAACGATTAATACACCCACCAGGGAATGTTGTAGGATTCTCTCTGATTAAATCAAGATTGAAATCAACCTGTTCACCATCCCACTCTCTGAAGTCTTCAATGTAATTTTGATACAGCAACAATGGCTTAACGGCATCAAAAACCGCCTTGTTCATAGTAACAGGCTCTCCCTCGTCATTCCGAATAGAGTATTTAGCTCCCATATACGCCCCGGTGACCCCATAGGAATGATCTATTTTCTGATAGACAACCCACTTGCAGCCATTGTCTTCGGACACCTGTTTTAAACCCGGCAGAACCGAAAGTAAATCCCCAGCCGGGAAACTATGCAATATGCTAACTAATTTCATTTGCTCAAACGTTGTAGCTTTTTGTTACTTTTATGTCGCCCCCGGATTTGCCCCCGGTTAGGCTCATTTATTAACAATTAAAAATTTAAAGTTATGGCATTAACTGGAAGAGTAATTTTTCACGGCTACCGTAAAAATCAGTATGACCTGAAAAATCTTGCTGGCGGCCCTGCTACTCAAGGTATTTCATTCAACCTACCTAGTGCTTTATGTGCTATCAGGCCAGTTGAAGAAGCTACTACCGCAAACAACGTTACAATGAACTCTATCATTGAGCTTTTGCCTTCAGGACTGTACAGAAATGGTCAATCCATCATCTACTACAGTGCTGATACGGTAGCTACCCTGAACTCTAATGGAAGCTAAAAGAACTTCTCCTTGGTTAAAGCCTCTGAACTTTCAGGGGCTTTTTACTCCCTTTCTTTTGCCCATTGACGAATTAACGGCGGCAGTTCCCCTTCAATTGGGCGCAAGTCCTCCGGGCCAAACCACTTAGTTGAGTCAAAAACTTCCATTCCTTCTAACTTGCTATCGATTCCGCACTTAAATATGTTCCCCTGCATTTCTCTGATCTTGGCCGGATGCACCTCTCTTTTCCTTACAAAACCGAGATGCCATATTTTGATTTTATCAAGGTAACTATCAACACAAGGGGCGGCAATTGATTCCGCATCGTCATAGGCCCGATAACATGTTTTAGTTAAACGAACTATCTCCGTACTACAGGGCTTCCTGTGATGCTCAACATTCAGTTGCGTGTAGGGCGACCCCCATAAATTAACCCGGGTGCATAGATACCCCTCCTGGCCCTCCTCCATCGCCTGGCGAATGTATTGGTAGCTGGATGGATCAACAATTTCATCCCCTTGAAGACTGAATACATAATCCGTATCCAGCATTTCAATGGCGTAGTTTGTGAATATTGAAAGCCGGTGCTTTGCTTGGAAGTCCATTTGCTGCCAATCGCCATCATACATCTGCCGGATGATCACCTTTGAATTTGCTTTGAATAAATCATACACCATTTCATCCGTTTCGTCATCAGTTGACACAAGGCATATGCATACTTTATCGCAAAATTCCAATAGGCATTGTATCGCCTGAATAAATGGGTAATCGAATTTGCAGCCGTTTCGGATGAACAGGCACCCTCCTAATTTTTTACTCATTTTTCAAAAAGATTTCTTAGACAATAAGACGGTATTTCTGTGCCCAATATCTGCCTATGTGCAATAGCAGCAAATTCTTTTAAGGCAAACAAAAGCATAATAGATTTCCCCCACTCTAATATATGCCCATTTATTTGTAAATGGGTTTGTTCTTTATTGCTCAACTCCCATCGGCTCCATGATTTCTCTACAACAAACTCATGCCTATTTATCTTAAACTTACATATAACCTTAAAATCATCAATAGCCGCAGTCCGCATCATATCTATGACGTATATGTGACCCTCAACTATATTATCCTTCACTTCAATCTTGGACACTATATTATCAACCACCTTTTCCTGCATCTCATTTAAGAGCCTAATGCTTTCATCAGTTGGAGCTTTAATTTCTTTAATAGTATCCGGGAAGCGAATGTGTGTGCTATTATCGTGTCTATGATAATGATTATCTGAAAACAGTCCCATATATTATTTCTTTTTAAGTAAAGCTATTCTGGTATTTTATTTAGTTTACGTAAATCACATCCATATTTAATCAGAGCCTCATTGTATGCTCTTGCTGCTTCGACATCAGTTTTATAATACCCTAAAC
>Ga0075367_10000271_pt1 | contig 17918 bp, 18 predicted proteins | sample EndMethybrTD3032_FD_71399 | JGI IMG/M metagenome (GOLD analysis project Ga0075367, IMG submission 71399) | Populus endosphere microbial communities from Tennessee, USA - Endosphere MetaG P. TD hybrid TD303-2 | ecosystem: Host-associated > Plants > Roots > Endosphere | place: USA: Tennessee... | reverse complement strand
GGCCAGGATCTCGGCGATGGTGTGCGGGGAGAGCAGCAGCAACTCCCGCGCGTCGTCCGGGGTGAGCGCATGCCCGCCGGCCCGCCGCAGGACCCGCTCCGCGCTCTGCGTCCCACCGTTGCAGCTGCCGATCGCCACGCCCCACTGCTCGGCGGGCAGGTCCGGCAGACCGTGCGCGGACATCGCCTCGCGGGCGGCGGCCAACGCCAGGTCGACCGCGCGCTCGTGCTCGCGGGCGCCGAGGTCGGCGAGATAGTCGTAGCCGGACGGCGGCAGCGGCGCGGTGACCTCGCCGCCGATGTCGGTGGCGCACCCCTCCGTCGACAGGCCGCGGACCCGGTCGATCGCCACCTTGCCGGCCCGGACCCCGTGCCACAGGGCCTCGACGCCGGCGCCCTGGGAGGTCACCGCGCCCATGGCGGTGACCACCACGCGCTTCGTCTTCTTCATTCGGTCCGTCCTTCCGGGAACCTGCGCAGGGACAGGGCCACGGCCTGGCCTTCCAGCCCGCGGGCGAGAGCGAGTGCCGTGCGGGGTGCGGCGTCGCGCGGGGTGCCGCGGACGCAGTCGAGGTCGCAACCGGCGGCCGGTTCTTCGAGGTTGAGGGTCGCGGGGATGGCGCCGTGATGGAGCGCCAGCGCCGCCACCGCGGTGTTCAGCGCCCCGGCGGCACCCACCAGGTGGCCGGTCTGCGGTTTGACACTGGTGATCGCGGCCGCCTTGGCGGTGTCGCCCAGGGCGTCCTTCAGGGCGGCGATCTCACTGGTGTCGCCCTGGACGGTGGCGCAGCCGTGCGCGGCGACGAAGTCCGTGACCGGCTCCCGGTCCGCGTCCTTGAGGGCGTGGCCGACGGCCCGGGCGAGACCACGGCCGCGCGGGTGCGAACCGGGCGGCCGTACGCAGTCGGTGCCGGCGCCGAATCCGTCGATCTCCGCGTAGACGCGGGCACCACGGGCGAGTGCGTGGTCGCGTTCCTCCAGGACGAGCAGTGCCGCGCCCTCGCCGAAGACCGAGCCGTCGTGCTCCCGGTCGAAGGGGCGGAACGCGCGCTCGCCCAGTTCGTTGCGACCGGTGAGCACACCGAGTCCGTCCATCTTCGACATCGTCCACCAGGAGGTGGGCTCGTCGTAGCCGCCCGCCACCGCCACGTCCGCCTCGCCCCTGCGGATCGCCCGCATGGCGCGCCCGATGGCGAAGGAGCCCGCGTCCGCGGTGCCGGCGAAGAAGTCGTTGGCCCCGCGGATGCCGTGCCTGCTGGAGACGTGGAACAGCGCGGCCGGCTGCAGCCCTTCGACGTAGAACAGCGGCGCCAGCACCGAGGACGCCGTCCGGCCCAGCCGGTCCAGATCGACGGCGCCGTCGGGGCCGGCGACGGAGACGAGGCCGTCGGCCAGGGCGTCCATGCGGGGCATGTCCTTGCCGCTGCCGAGGAACAGGCCGGTCCGGTAGCCGAGTTCCTCCTCGCCGCCGAGTCCGGCGTCGTCGAGGGCCAGGGACGCGCCGGCCACGCCGAGCTGGTCGCCCCGGCAGAGCATGCGCAGCGACCGGCGGTGGATGAAGCGCTCGGGCCTGAAGTCCGCGATCTGCGCGCCGATCCGGGTGCGCAGCGGAGCGGGGTCGTAGCCCCGCAACGGGCCGATCCCGCTGCGCCCCGCGAGCAGCCCGTCCCAGGTCGCTGCGGCGCCCTCGCCCAGCGCGGTCAGCAGGCCGATGCCGGTGATGACGACCCGGCGGTTCACGGCGCCTCCCGACGGGTCAGGGTCAGTCGGCGCGCGGTGGCGACGGTGCGCCCGTCGACGCGGGCCTCGGCCCGTACCTCGCGGGAGTCGGCACTGCCGCCGGTCACCCGGACCGTGAGCTCCACCTGGTCGCCGGGGCCGACGAAGTGCCGGAACCGCATGGTGCGTACGCCGCTCAGGCGCCAGTTCCGCGGACCCTCGTCACAGACCAGGGCGGCGAGCTGCGCGAGGTCCTCCAGCAGCAGTACGCCGGGGAGCACCGGCCGGCGCGGGAAGTGCGTGGCGAACCACGCGTGGGTGCCGGGGACGTTGCGTACGGCCACGGCGTGACTGCCGGGCTCGAACTCCAGCACCCGGTCGAAGCCGCGGTCGGACACCGCGGCCCGCGGGGCGGTCGTGAGGTCGGTCATGTGTCCTCCGGATGCTCTGCGACGATCAGGCCGGTGTTGGTGCCGCCGAAGGCGAAGGCGTTGACGAGCGCGGCCGACACCCGCCTGTTCCGGGCCCGTTGCGGGACGTAGTCCAGGTCGAGCCGCCGGTCGGGCGTGTCGAGGTTGACGGTGGGCGGGACCACGGACTCCCGGATGGCGCCGATCGCGGCCAGCAGGTTGAGCCCCGCGCCGGCCGCGGTCAGATGGCCCGCCATGGACTTCGGCGAACTGATCACCAGACGGTGCGCGTGATCGCCGAACACCTTCTTGATCGCGACGGTTTCCGAGAGGTCGTTGCCCGGGGTGCCGGTGCCGTGCGCCACGACGTAGTCGATGGCGGTGGGATCCAGCCGGGACTCGGCGATCGCCGCTTCCATGGCCTGTACGGCACCCGATCCGTCGGGCGGCGAGTCGGTGATGCGCCAGGCGTTGAGCGTGGAGCCGTAGCCCACGAGCTCCGCCAGCACCGGGGCGCCGCGGGCCAGGGCGCGGTCCCGTTCCTCGAGGACGAAGGCCACTGCGCCCTCTCCCACGACGAATCCGGAGCGGTCGGCGTCGAAGGGACGGGAGGCACGCTGCGGATCGTCGTTCCACTCACTGGTCATGGCGCCCAGCAGGCTGAAGCCGAGCAGGTCGCACCAGGAGGTCAGCGAGTCGTGACCGCCGGCCACCATGAGCTCGGCGTCCCCTTCCTGGATGCAGCGGTACGCCTCCCCGACGGCGTGCCCCGAGCCGGAGCAGGCGGTGCTGGTGCCGATGGCGGGGCCCCGCGCGTCGAGCGCCTGGGCGACGGCGCTCAGCGGCAGGTTCTGGTTGTCCGTCAGCACCTGGCGCGGTGGCTGCCGGACGAAGGCGTCCGGACGGCCCGTCCGATGCCGCAGCACTCCGATGTCGACCAGGAACTGCAGATCCGGCCGGCCCACACTGGCGCCCATCGCCACCCCGCACGCGTCGGCGGGGTAGGTGCCGGGTCCGGCGCCGGCGTCCCGCAGCGCCTCCAGTGCCGCGGCCACCCCGAACCCGCCGGCGCGGCCGAGGCGGCCGGGCCCGAGGGCGGCCGGGATGGCCTTGCGGGCGTCGAAGTCGCGGACCTGCGCGGCGATGCGCACCGGGAAGGAGGAGGCGTCGAACAGGGTGAACGGGCCGACCCCCGAACGGCCCGCGCACAGGGCCCGCCAGGTCGACGGGGCGTCGTTGCCGAGCGGGGTGACGGCTCCCGCGCCGGTGATGACCACGCGTTTCATCTACACCGGCCCCCCGCCCAGCAGGGCCTCGGCCATCCGCGCGGTGTCCGCGGGGTCGTCGAGCCGTTCGGCGTCGATCAGGGCGCACATGATGCCCTCGGCCCGCAGGACGGGCTCGCCGTCGACCGACACGGTGCCGTCGAGGACGGCCGCCCCGTCGTGCCGGCCCACCACGTCGGCGGACATCCGCAGGGTGTCGCCGGGACGCACCCTGCCGTACTCGGTGACCTGGTCGACGCCCAGCAGTGCGGCGCGCCGCCGATGGCCGGTGCTGAGCAGGAACAGCCAGCTCCCGGCCTGACACAGCGCCTCCAGGGCGAGACCGAAGGGCAGCTCGGGGCCGTCCGGGCCCGGCCGCCAGGTCGTCTCCGACACCGAGGTCACCTTGCGGGCCGTGATGTGCCGGTCCGGTTCCCAGGACTCGATGCGGTCGATGAGATGGAATCGCATGGTCTTCTCCTCTTCCTCCTCCCGGCTACGGCCGGCCCATGCCCAGCTGCGCGGCGAGGCCGCCGTCGACGCGGACCACCTCACCGGTGACGTACGACGACTCGGGACCGGCCAGGAAGGCGACGACCGAGGCGACGTCCTCCGTCGTGGCGAAGGCGCGCATCGGCACCTGCTGACGGATGCCCCTGCCGCCGTCCTTGGCGAGGACGTCGCCGACGAGTTCGGTGGGCACGATGCCGGCGGCCACGGCGTTCACCCGCACACCGAAGCGGGCGAGCTCGACCGCCGTGCTCCGGGTGAACGCGTTCAACGCCCCCTTGGACGCGGCGTAGTTGGACTGGCCCACCCAGCCACTGAGGCCCATGACGGAGGAGATGTTGACGATCGCCCCGTCCCGCTGGGCCATGAAGTGCCCGGCCACGGCCGCCGTGCAGTGGTAGGCGCCGCCGAAGTTGACGCGCATGACGTCCAGCCAGGCGTCGCCCGGCACGTCCCAGATCAGGCCGTTGTGGGTGATGCCGGCGTTGTTGACCAGGACGTGCAGACCACCGAGGGCGTCGGTGGCGTCCTCGACGAGCCCGCGGGCGGCCTCCGGGTCGCCGACGTCGGCGTGCAGCGCGATCGCCCGCCCCCCGGCCCGCTCGATGTCGCGTACGACGGATTCGGCCTCCTCCTTGCGCGAGCGGTAGTTGACGGCCACCGCGGCACCCCGCGCCGCCAGGGCCAGCGCGACCGCGCGGCCGATACCTCGGGAGGCGCCGGTGACCAGCGCCGCGCGATCATCCAAGGACATGTGTTCCACCGTTCTCGCTCTTCTCCGTGCCGGGGCTGGGGTCGCAGACGAGCAGCACATGCGCGATGGCCAGGCCGGCGGCGTGCGACAGGGTGACCTCGGCGTGCCGCAGGTGCCTGCGCCGGGCGACCGAGGCCGCCCGGCCGTGCAGCCGCAGCGCGGGCCTGCCGCTGGCCTGGTTGACCACCTCGACGTCCGTCCAGTCGGCCATCGCGGGCGCCCCGCCCAGGGCCTTGAACACCGCCTCCTTGGCGGCGAACCGGCCCGCGAGGTGCTCGGAGCTGCGGCTGCGGCGCGAGGCGCAGTAGGACAGCTCGCGGTCGGTGAACACCCGGCCGGCCACCTCTGGTTGCTCGGTGACCAGCCGGTGCACACGTTCGACGGCGACGAGGTCGGTGCCGACGAGGATCTCAGGCGGCATCTGCGGCGGCCGCCCGGTCGGTGAGCAGGTCGAGGAGGTTCTGGACGGTGAACAGTCCGAGCACGCCGTCGGCGGTGAGCGGTTCGGTCAGCAGGCTGCGGTCGAACTGCGGCAGGACCTTCTCCAGGTGCGTCAGGCCGGTGTCGTTGACGACCTCGTTCTCGTCCCCGAACTCCTCGTCCGGGATGCCGCCCTGGAGCAGGTCCCCGATGTCGTTGACCGTGATCTTGATCTTGGAGACCCGCTCGATGCGGAACAGGATGTCGAGCAGGTCGATCGACTCGGCCCCCAGGTCGCCCAGCAGGGTGGCGTCCGGCTGGACCTCGGCGGCGTCGATGCCCAGGGCGTCGGCGACCGCGTCCTGGACGACGGGAAGCAGCTCGGTGGTGGCAAGGGTCATGAGATGTCCTTCTCTCGATGGGATGACTCGTCGATCAGGGCTGCGATGCGCCGTACGTCGTTGGTGCTGCGGACCGTGGCCTCGGGGACCGTGTGCCGGGCGAACGCGCTCAGCACGCGGCCCGGCCCGACCTCCACGAAGTCGGCGAATCCGGCGTCCCGCGCGGTGGCCAGGACGTCCACCCAGCGCACCGGGGAGGCCAGTTGGCGCCGCAGCAGCTCGCGGGCGTGCCCGCCAGAGCGGATCCACTCCCCGGTCACGGAGCTCAGCACCGGGGTGTGCGGATCGGTGAAGCGGTACCGGCTCAGCTCGGCGCCGAACTCGGTCTCCAGGCCGGCCATGAGCGAGCAGTGGAACGGCGCGCCGACCGGCAGCGGGACGGTGCGCTCCGCGCCACGGGCACGGGCCAGCTCACAGACCGCGGCGACGGCCGGGGCCTCGCCGGAGACGACGGTCTGGCCCCGCTCGTTGTAGTTGGCGACCTCGACCAGGCCGTGCCGGGAGGCGTCCCGGCACGCGGCCTCGACCTGAGCCGCCGCCAGGCCGATGACCGCCGCCATACCGCCGGCGGTCCGCTCCGAGACGCCGGCCATGAGCCGGCCCCGGACCCGCACGAGCCGCAACGCGTCGAGCGGGTCGAGCACCCCGGCGGCGACCAGCGCGGTGTACTCGCCGAGGCTGTGCCCCGTCACCGCGCCGGGTGCGAAGCGGCCTTCCCGGCGGAGCACCTCGTACACCACGAGGGAGGTGGCGACCAGGGCGGGCTGGGTGATGTCCGTGGCCGCGAGTTCCTCGGCGGTGCCGGTGGTGCAGATCTCGGCCAGCGGGAGACCGAGGGTGCGCCCGGCCCGCTCCAGCAGCGGCACGGCGATGGCGCCATGGCGCCGCACCAGGTCCCGGGCCATACCGGGGCGCTGTGAGCCCTGGCCAGGGAACATGGCGAGCAAACTCATGTGTCCGTCCTTCTCGAATTCCCGGTCCGCAGTGGTTTTCTGCGTGTTCACACGCTGCGCCCGGGTTCTGGGCGGACTGCTTGAATAGGTCTTGACGGGCCTGGCCCCGGGTGCCGTCAAGAAGCTTTCAAGGGGATGGCCAACCTCCCTCGGCCACAGTGCGAACTCGTATGGGTCGCACGCGAGCACGTTCGCAGGGGAGGCACAGGGTGAAGGCCGTCCATTACCGCCGTTTCGGCGGTCCCGAGGTCCTGGAGTTCGACGAATTGCCGGACCCGACACTGGGGCCGCACGGTGTGCTGGTCCGCACCCGTGCGGCAGGGGTGAACCCGCTGGACTGGAAGGCCAGGGAAGGACTGCTCGCTTCGCTGGCGGACGCGGTCTTCCCCGTCGTCGGCGGCTTCGACGTCGCCGGGACGGTGGAGCGGGTCGGTGTCTCGGTGACGGAGTTCGCGCCCGGGGACGAGGTGATGGGCTACGTGTGGCAGGACGTCCTACGGTCCGGCACCTTCGCGGAGCTGGTCGTCGCGCCCGTCCGCACGCTGGCCCGCAAGCCGGCCGACCTGAGCTGGGAGGCGGCTGCCGCCCTGCCGCTGGCCGGGCTGGCCGCTTACCAGAGCGTGGTGCACCGGCTGCGGGTGCGGGCGGGGGAGACCGTCCTCGTGCATGCCGCCGCCGGCGGGGTCGGACTCTTCGCGGTGCAGCTCGCCCGGTGGCGTGGCGCCCGGGTGATCGGCACGGCGAGCGAGCACAACCACGACTTCCTGCGCGGGCTCGGGGTGCAGCCCGTGGCCTACGGGAGCGCCCTGGCCGAGCGGGTACGGCAGCTCGCTCCCGACGGGGTGGACGCCGTACTGGACGCGGTGGGCCGCCGGGCGCTGCGCGCCTCCCGGGAACTGCTGCGTCCCGCGGGCCGGTTGGCCTCGCTGGTGGAGCCGAAGGTGACCGAGCTGGGCGGTTCCTACGTCTTCGCCCGTCCCGACGCCGCGGATCTCGCCGCGCTCGGTCGCCTCGCCGAGGAGAAGCGGCTGGCGGTGGAGGTCGCGCGGACGTACCCACTGGAGCAGGCCGCCGAGGCACAGCAACTGCTCCGGGAGGGGCACACCAGGGGCAAGCTCGTGCTGTCGGTCGGTGCGTGACCGAACCGGCTCCCGGCTCCGGTGCCGTCAAGGATCGTTCAAGAAGACGGCCCACACGCCCCGCCAAGACTTGTCGCCGTTCATCTGACGAAGGGACCAGCATGCCGACCGACGATTCTGCGGCAGAGCGGAACAAGAAGATCATCCGGAGGGTGTTCGACGAGTTCGTCAACAAGGGCGTCTTCTCGGTCGTCGACGAGATCTACCGCGAGGACATGATCGACCACCAGCCGCTGCCCGGCGCCCCCGAGGGCCGGCCGGGCGTCAAATACACCATCGCGGGGCTGCGTACGGGTTTTCCCGATCTGCACGTCACCATCGAGGACATGAGCGCGCATGCCGACTATGTCGTGATCCACAACACCTGGCGCGGCACCCATCTCGGCGACTTCCTCGGCATGGCGCCGACCGGACGGCCGATGGAGTCGCGCGGTGTCGTCGTGTGGCGACTGGCGGACGGGCTGATCGCCGAGCGCTGGGGCATCGGGGTCGAGTCCAACATGCTCGCCCAGCTCGGTATGCGGCGGCTGCACCGCGGTGGCCGCACCGGGCGCCTGGAGGCGGCGGCGGGGTCCGTCGCGGCGCCCGTGGTGAACATCCTGACCATCGCGCCCGGCAAGGCCGACCGCTGGCGCGAGCTGCAGGCCGAACTCGCCGGTCCCCGGCTGGCCGAATACGAGGCCTCCCGGCGGCGCGCGGGGATCGTACGCGAGTCCTTCTGGCTCCAGCACGACAGTGCCGAGTGCGTGGTCCACTACCTGGAGGCACGGAATCCGGCCACCGCCGGCCGGCGGCTGCTGGGTTCGCAGACGCCCTTCGACTCATGGTTGCGCGCGGCCGCCCACGAGATCTACGGCACCGATCCATGGGCGCTGCTGGCCGACGGCGGCACGGCGGCGGCCGGCCACGCCTGGACGCTGCCGGTCGAGCTGGTACCGGTAGACGCCAGGGGGTGAGGCCGGTCGTCCGAAACCGCGGGGTGCGCACGGCCGAGGCCGGGCGCACCCCGTTTTCCCGATCCCGTTCTTTACCTTTGCTTGGGCTTTTCTTTATATGTTTCGAGAAATCGCCGAATTCATGTCAATAATAAAGTTCCCATAACAGGAAAGAAACCTTTTCTGTGACGTCTGTCACTTCCGTAGGTGACTTAATCCTTCCGGTTCTGTTTCGGCCAATAATGGACTCGATTCTGCAATCGATCGAATGATCCGCGGGGGGATCAAGTGGAATTTCGGATTCTTGGGCCGGTCGAACTGGAAGTCTCGGGAGAAGTGATCGGAATCGGCCCGCTGAAACAAAGGAGTGTTCTCGTTCCGCTCATTATCGATGTGCGCCGCCCGGTCATGCTCGACGCTCTGGTCGCCCGGGTCTGGGACGACTCCCCGCCCAGCGAGGTGCGGAACGTCCTGTACACCTACGTGACCCGGCTGCGCCGGATCCTCGAAGGGGTGGAGCGGCGCTCCGGGGAGAAGATCGAGCTGCGCCGGCAGAGCGGCGGCTATCTGCTCGACGTCGAACCCGACCTGGTGGACCTGCACCGCTTCGAGATCCTGATGGCGCGCTCGCGGCGCGTCGGCGACGACGAGGAGCGGGCCCGGCTGCAGCGGCAGGCGCTCTCACTGTGGCGGGGCACTCCGCTGGCCGACCTGCGCGGCGGCTGGTTCGGCCGGGTCCGTGAATGGATCGAGCGCCGTCGGCTCGAGGCGCTGTCGGAATGGGCCGGGACGGAGCTCCGGCTGGGCCGGCCGCTGACCGTGATCGAGGAGTTCGGCAGGGTCGTGACCGAGCAGCCGTTCGCTGAGCCCATCATCGAGCAGCTGCTGCTGGCCCTGTCCTCGGCGGGACGCCCGATGGAGGCACTCGAACTGTACGCGGCGGCCCGTCGGCGGATCGTCGACGCCATCGGCGCCGAGCCCGGGCCCTCGCTCCGCCGTACCCATGAGGCGATCCTCCGTGAGGAGGTCGACCTCGTGCGGCCGGCCGGAACGCATCAGCGCGTTCCGGCCGGCCGGGGCGAGGACTTCAGCGTGTCACCGTGACCGACGAGGGGGCGGAGGGGATCTCCTCCTCCGCCTCGGTCAGTCCGAACCGGTCGTGCGCACGGCGCAGGAACCGGGGCGCGTACCACGAGGCGTCGCCGAGCAGCCGGAACGACGCGGGCAGCAGGACGCCCCGCATGACGGTGGCGTCGAGGACGATGGCCAGTCCCGTCCCGATGCCGAAGAACTTGCCGAAGGTCAGCGGGCTGACCACCCAGGCGAAGAAGCTGATGGCGATCAGACCGGCCGCGGTGCTGACGATCCGTCCGGTCCTGCCGAGCCCCTCGACGACCGCTTCCCGGGTGCTCGCGCCTCCCTTGCGCAGTTCGGCGATCCGGCTCATGACGAACACCTCGTAGTCCATCGACAGACCGAAGGCGATGCAGAGCAGCAGCACCGGCATCGAGGTGTCGAGCGGCCGCGCGGTGATGTCCAGGAGTCCGCTCAGGTGCCCGTCCTGGAACACCAGCACCATCAGTCCGAGGACCGTGGAGAGCCCCAGCGCGTTGAGCAGCAGGGCCCGCAGCGGTTGCACGACGCTGCCGGTGAAGAGGAAGAGCAGCACGAACGTGGTGAGCGCGATGAGTCCGACCGCCAGGGGCAGCCGGGAGCGCATCGCGTCCTTGGTGTCGATCAGCTCCGCGGTGGTGCCGCCGACGAGGAAGTGGCCGGGGGACCGCACACCGCGGATGTCCTCGACCAGATCCTGGGCCGCCCGGGACTCCGGGCCGACCCCGGTGGCCGGCGTGATCAGCACCTGCTCGGTGCCGGCCGCGCCGAGCCGGTCCGTCTCACCGGTCTGTGACAGCGTGCCCGCGACGAAGCGCCCCGCGCTGCTGTCGACGCGTCCGACGTGCGGCAGTCGGGAGAGCCGCCGTGCGTAGGACGTGACCTGGTCGCGCGTGACCGGTCGCTCGCTGACCGCGCTGACCGTCGCGGTGGTGTCGCCGCCGAAGGAGGTGCGCAGCACCTCGCTCGCCTGCCGGCTGTCGGCCGAGGTCGGCAGCATCCTGTCGTCGGGCGTGGCGAAGGAGATGTGCAGGGCGGGCAGGGCCAGGAACACCAGCGCCGCGATGATCGGCACGGCGAACACGACGGGCCGCCGTATGACGGCTCCCGCGAGTCGGCCCCACGGCCGGGAGGCCGCGATACGGGACGAACGGACCAGGGGAATCCGGCCGGCGTTGACCCGGTGGCCGAGCACCGCCAGCAGCGCCGGCAGCACGATCACCGCCGCCACCGCCGAGATGACCGTCAGTCCGATGCCCGCGTAGGCGAGCGAGCGCAGGAACACCGACTGGAAGACCAGCAGCGCACACATCGCCGCCGCCACGGCCGCGGCGCTGAACACGATGGTCCGCCCGGCGGTCTCCACCGTGCGGATCACCGCGGACTCCACGTCACGCCCCCGGGCCAGCTCCTCCCGGAACCGGCTGACGCTCAGCAGCGCGTAGTCGATCGCCAGGCCGAGCGCCATCGCGGTGGTGAGGTTGGTGGCGAAGACACTGACGTCGGTGATCGAACCCAGCACGGACAGTTCCGCGAACGTCCCCAGGACCGCCAGCAGCGCGATCAGCAGCGGCAGCAGCGCCGAGACCAGGCTTCCGAACACCACGAGGAGCAGCAGGAGCGTCAGCGGCACGGCGATGCCCTCGGCGAGGGCGATCCCCTTCTTGACCTTCACCCCGATCTCGTGGCTCACGCCGAGCGGGCCCGCGGGCCGTACCACCACGGCGTCCCCGGCCTTCTGGAGATCGTGGTCGACGATGGCGCCGACGGTCTTGTCCTGCTCGGTCTCCGTGCCCGTGACATGCGCGAGGACCAGCGCGTACTTGCGGTCGGACGACCTGAGCGAGGGTGTCCCGGCGGCCCAGTACGTGGTCACGTTGCGCAGTTCGTGACGGGCCTTCAGCGCGGTGGTGAGGTCAGCGCCCGCCGCGCGTACGTCCGGCGCGTCGACCGTGCCGGACCTGGCCTCGACGACCAGGACCAGATTGGGGTCGCCGCCGAACTTCTGGTCGACGAGCTTGCGGGCGGCGACCGACTCGGCCCCCGCCGGGGTGAAGCCGCCGCCCTGCAGCTTGGTGAACGCGCCCCCCGCGAGCAGCACCGATGCGACGAGAGCGAGGCCGGAGACGGCGAGCACGAGCCTGGCCCGGCGGACGAGGAACGCGCCGATGGCGGCGTACATCAGACGCCCTCCGTGACACCGGGCCGGTGACGCTGCAGCCAGGCCGACAGTGACACCGGCTGCCCGTACCGGGCCCAGACCGCGCCGGAGTCGACGACCTGCGGATGGGTGTCCAGGACCACGCCCATCTGCATCTGGCGCGCGAGGACCGGGTTGAACGGCTTCATCAGCGCGCTCATCGGCCGGAGCATGCCGACCGGCATCTTGTTCTCGCCCTTGACCTGCGTGCCCATCGAGGCCGCGACGAGTTCGTTGACCTGGGCGAGGGTCAGCGCCTCGGGGCCCCCGAGGTCGGCGGAGAAGCCCTCACCCGCGCCCAAGGCCAGCGCCGCGGCCACCCGGGCGACGTCCGAGCCGGCCACCCAGGAGACCGGGTTGGCGCCCGAGCCGAGCACCATGGCCTTCCCCTTCTTGGCGATCTCCGCGGCGAGCATCTCCACCCAGGTGTCCATCAGATGGGTGGGCCGCAGGATCGAGAACGGCACCCCGCTGCCGCGCAGCGTGCGCTCGGCCTCGAACTTGAGGCGGAAGAACTCGACCGGGCTGTCGGCCCGCGCGCTCGCCGTCGAGAGGTACACGAAGTGCTGGACCGCGGCGTCCCGGGCGACGTCCACGAGGGCGGGTACACCCTTGCCCTCGATGCCCTTGGGGCCGCTCGCTCCCTTGCCGTTACCGCCCTGGACGGTGCAGACGATCGCCCTGGCGCCGGTGACGGCCCGGACGAGCGAGTGCCGGTCGTGCAGGTCGCCGGCGACGACCTCGACGTCCCGGGCGAACTTCGCCGAGGAGGGGGTCCGGGTGACGACGCGCACCGCGTGCCTGTCGCTGCGCAGCTGGTCCACGATCTGGCGGCCGACCTTGCCGGTGCCGCCGAAGACGACGATCACGCCTGGCTCCTTAATGCTGTCAGCAAATCTATCATTGTTAGACATTAGATCGGCGATAGTATTCCCGTGTCAACGGAAGGACGAACGTGACGTCGAAACCCGAGCTCGCGCAGCCGAAGCCGCAGCCGAGCGCCAGCAGGCAGCGGCGCGAGCGGGAGCGTCAGCAGATGCGCGCGCGCCTGCTGGAAGCGGCGAGGGACATCGCGGCCGAAGAGGGCTGGAACGCGGTCACGATCCGCCGCATCGCCAACAAGCTCGAGTACACCCCGCCGATCCTGTACCAGTACTTCTCCAGCAAGGAGTCACTGTTCGTCGAGCTGATGCTGGTCGGCTTCAGCGAACTCACCGACCGGCTCGCCGCCGCCGCCGAGGCCCCGGCGCAGCAGCGGCTGACCGCGATGGCCGAGGCGTACTGGTCGTTCGCGTTCGCCTCGCCCGAGCTCTACCAGGCGATGAACGGCATGGACGGCGTCCCGTTCGGCACCGCCGAGACCCCCACGGAGGCGAAGACCGCCTTCCGGACGTTCCGCATCGCCCTGCAGAGCACCGCCGAGGCGCGGGGTGCCGAACTGAGCGACCCCGGCGGGGCGGTCGACACCGTCTGGGCCTTTCTGCACGGCTGTGTGTCGCTGGCAATGGCCGGCCGGGTCAAGGGCGGGACCGAGCGGGCCAGGGCGCTCATGCTGAACGCCGTGGAACCGCTCTTCGCCGCCCAGTTGCGCACCTAGGGCCTGTTGCGAAAGTCCCTAGAGGCCTACACCGGAATCTGCGGAGCGTCCCAGCGGGCCCCGCCTGCCATGTCCCTGTCCACCTGCTTCCAGATCGGCCCCGCCCACACGGCCCGGTAGAGCAGTGTGCGGGCGCGGACGGCGACCGGGTTGCCCCAGCTGCCGACCCGGCCCACCACCCGGGCCGCCTTCTGGAACGAGTGGACACGCGGCCGGCGCTCCTCCTCGTAGGCGCGCAACGCGGCCGTGGGATCGGCCGTCGTCGCGAGCGCACGGGCGAGCACGAGGGCGTCCTCCAAGGCCTGACAGGCGCCCTGGCCGACGTTGAAGTTCATCGGGTGGGCGGCGTCACCGAGCAGCGTGACCCTGCCCTCGCCCCAGACCTTGTCCGGTCGGCGGTCCACCACGTCGTTGCGGAGGATCACCTCCGGGGGCGTCCGCTCGATGATCTCCTCGACCGGGTCCATCCAGCCCCGGTGACGGGCCAGCAGCATGTCCTTGACGTCGCCGCCGTCCCGGCCGCCCGGCCGGGTGTTCGCCACGCTCATCCAGTGCAGCCGGCCCGGAGCGATGGCGTAGAAGACGAACCTGGTGCCGTTGCCGAACATGCAGCGGAAGAAGTCGTCCGGGACGAAGTCCGGCTCCACCTGTACGGCCGCCCGCCACGCCGTGTAGCCGGCGAAGTCGGGCGGGGTGTCGCCGAGGAGCTGCGCACGGACGCGGGAGTTGACGCCGTCCGCGCCGATCAGCACATCGCCGCGGACCTCCGATCCGTCGGCCAGGAGTACGGCGACCCCGGCCGCGTCATCGCCCTGCCTGTATCCGACGACGTCGGCATCGGTACGCACCGCGTCCGGAGCCGCCGCCTCCAGGGCGTCGGCGAGGATGTCCACCAGGTCGTCGCGGCCGATGGCCACCACCGGTTGTCCGTACCGGTCCACGAACTGCTCCACCGGCCAGACGGCCAGCTCGCCGCCGTTCCAGTTGCGGAACTCGCAGCGGACCTGCGATCGGCCGACCGCGTGCAGCGGACCGGCCAGGCCCAGGTCCTGCAGCGCGAGCACGGCGTTGGTCCACAGATGGACTCCGCACCCCGCGGCCCGCAGCCGCAGCGCCCGTTCCAGGACGACCACCTCGATGCCGGCCTTGCGGAGCGCCAGCGCGGTGGCAAGCCCGCCGATCCCGCCGCCCGCGACGATCACCCTGAGCTGTCGTGCCATGTCTGCCTCCCTTCGGGGGCTCCACTCTCGGACGGTGCACTGGGCGCGAACCTTGACCCGATCTTGCAAGGGGGATTCAAGGTTTCCGCCCATGCGGCGGTTCCACGATCGGCCCGGCCAGCGCAACCGTCTTGAGGAAACTGGGGGAAACCGTGCTCAGCCGCCGCAACCTTCTCCGCGCCGGGGCCGCGTCCCTCGGCCTGGCAGCCGTCCCGATGCTCACCGCCGCGCCGGCCCGGGCGGCGGTCCGCTGGGACAGCCTCCGCTCCCATCTGCAAGGCGATCTGATCCTGCCCGGCGACGCCACGTACGACCAGGCCAGGCAACTCGACCAGATCCAGTTCGACACCGTGAACCCGAGCGCGGTCGCCTACTGCGAAAGCCCCGCCGACGTCGCGCTCTGCCTGCGCTTCGCCGCCGACCACGACCTGGCGATGGCGGTGCGCAGCGGCGGCCACAGCGCGGCCGGCTACTCCACCTCCCAGGGGCTCGTCGTCGACGTGTCCCGGCTCGACTCGATCTCCGTCGGCTCCGGCACGGCCACCCTGGGCCCGGGTGCCCAGATGGTCGACATCACCCACACCCTCGGCTCGGCGGGCCTGGCCATGGCCGGCGGCTACTGCCCGACCGTCCGCGCCGGCGGCTTCCTGCAGGGCGGCGGCCTGGGACCGCAGACGCGCACCATGGGCATGGCCTGCGACACGGTCACCTCGGCCCGGGTCGTGCTCGCCGACGGCCGCTGCGTCACCGCCTCCGCCACCGAGCACCCCGATCTGTACTGGGCGCTGCGCGGCGGTGGCGGCGGCAACTTCGGCGTCGTGACGTCGTACACCGTCACCACCGACCCGGTCGCCGAGATCGCGGTGGCCTTCGTCAACTGGTCCTACGACCAGGCCGTCGACGTCCTGAACGGCTGGGCGCAGTGGCTGGCCGGCGCGCCCTCGACGGTCGGCGGTCTCGCCGAGGTCAACCTGACCGACCCGTCCGCCACTCCCCAGGTCCAGGTGATCCTGCTGGGACTGGCCGGGATCGACCAGCTGAACCAGGAGGCGGCCCGGCTCGCGGACGCCGTCGGCAGCGCACCCGCCGCCCAGTTCGCCTCCCTCATGTCCTACGAATCCGCCCTGATGATCGCCTACGGCTGCTCGTCCTACACCGTCGCCCAGTGCCACCGCACCGGCACCGGAACCGACGCGCAACTCGCCCGGACCGCCTGGGCCGACGCCCGCAGCAGGCTGTTCACGGGACCCCTTTCGCGCGGCAACTGGTCGGAGCTGCTCACCGCCTACGACACCGACCGCAGGAGCGGCCAGCTGCGCCAGCTCCGCGCGACCGCGCTCGGCGGCGCTGTCAACGCCCTCAGACGGACGGACACCGCCTATGTGCACCGCGACAGCCTCTACCTGCTCACCTACAACGCGTCGATCGCCGTCGGCCCCACCGACGACGACAGCCTGGCGTCCGCCCGGAGCTGGGCCGACCGCGGCTTCCGGGCGATGGACCCCTACTCGAACGGCGAGTCCTACCAGAACTACATCGACCCGGCCCTCTCCGGCTACATGGCCGCCTACTATGCGGAGAACGCGCCCCGGCTGGTCCGGGTCAAGAAGAAGTACGACCCCGACGGCCTCTTCAGTTTCCCCCAGGCCGTCTCGGCCTGACGGCGCCCGCACCGCGCCGGGTGAGGGCCGGGTAACCTGCGAGGATGCTGCCTGAGGTCACCGCGACCCGTTATCTCGCGCCCCTGCGGTCCGGCGGCTCCGTGCCCGGAGTCGTCGAGGCCGACGACCTGGGCACCTACGTCGTCAAGTTCACCGGCTCCGCGCAGGGCAGCAAGGCGCTGGTCGCCGAGGTGATCGTCGGCGAACTGGCCCGCGCGCTGGGCCTGCGCTTCCCCGAGCTGGTCCTGGTCCACTTCGACCCGGCGATCGCGGACGGCGAGCCCCACCAGGAGGTGCGGGAACTCCACGGCGCCAGTGCGGGGATCAACCTCGGCATGGACTATCTGCCGGGCGCCGTCGACTTCACTCCGGAGGTCGCGAAGACCTTCCGGGTCGATCCGGTCGAGGCGGGCCGGATCGTCTGGCTCGACGCGCTCACCGTCAACGTGGACCGCACGGTGCACAGTTCCAACCTGATGGTCTGGCCGACGCTCGGCGTCGCACCGCCGCGCCTGTGGCTGATCGACCACGGCGCGGCCCTGGTCTTCCACCACCGCTGGGACACCACGGACCCGGCGAAGCGGTACGACTTCCGCCACCATGCCCTCGGCCACTACGCCCCCGACCTACGGGTGGCCGACGCCGAGCTGGCTCCCAAGGTCACGGAGGAACTGCTGCGGGGGATCGTCGCCGAGGTCCCCGACGCCTGGCTGACCGACTTCACGACACCGGGGGAGGCACGCGAGGCTTATGTGACCTACCTCCACGCGCGCGTGCGGGCCTCCGAGGCCTGGCTGCCCATGGACTTCCCCTCCCGGGAGGAGCTCGCCGCGGAGGAGGCACTCCGGGCGGCGAGGAACCAGCAAGGACGCCCCGCGTGGCTCAAGCAGGTCCCCGATCTGCACGGCAAGCCCGCGGCCGAACAGGATTGGTCGGTGCACCTCGGATGACGGAGGCTTCTTCGGGCGAGCGGCGGGTGGAGATCGAGTACTGCACCCAGTGCCGCTGGCTGCCCCGCGCGGCCTGGCTGGCCCAGGAACTGCTCACCACCTTCGAGACCGAGCTGTCCGAACTGGCGCTGAAGCCGGGCAGGGGCGGGGTGTTCGTGGTACGCGTGGACGACGAGGTGGTCTGGGACCGCCGGGAGCAGGGCTTCCCGGAGCCCACGGCGGTGAAGCAGGCCGTACGCGACCGAGTGGCCCCGGGAAAGTCCCTGGGCCACTCGGACAAGGCTGCGCAGGACGACGTCAGCCCTTGAGCTGCTCGTACGCCGGCAGCGTCAGGAAGTCCGCGTAGTCGGCGTCGAGGGAGACCTGGAGCAGCAGGTCGTGGGCCTGCTGCCAGTGGCCGGCCGCGAAGGCCTCCTCGCCGATCTCCGCGCGGATGGCGGCGAGTTCCTCGGCGGCGACCTTGCGGGCCAGCTCGGGCGTGGCCTTCTCGCCGTTCTCGAACTGCACACCCGCGTTGATCCACTGCCAGATCTGCGAGCGGGAGATCTCGGCGGTGGCCGCGTCCTCCATGAGGTTGTTGATGCCGGCGGCGCCGCGGCCGCCGAGCCAGAAGGAGATGTACTGGAAGCCGACGTTGACGTCGGCGCGCAGGCCCTCCTCGGTGATCTCGCC
>Ga0075367_10000266_pt1 | contig 17951 bp, 13 predicted proteins | sample EndMethybrTD3032_FD_71399 | JGI IMG/M metagenome (GOLD analysis project Ga0075367, IMG submission 71399) | Populus endosphere microbial communities from Tennessee, USA - Endosphere MetaG P. TD hybrid TD303-2 | ecosystem: Host-associated > Plants > Roots > Endosphere | place: USA: Tennessee... | reverse complement strand
GCCGCGCTCGCCTACCTGGTGGTCTGGCGCATTCAGCGCAGCCGCTTTGGTTTCCGCCTGCAGGCGGAAACCAAAGCGGCTGCGCTGAATGCGCCAGACCACCAGGTAGGCGAGCGCGGCAGCGCCCAGCGCCAGGTAGTAGTAGGGCACCTTGCTGGTGTGGAACTGCAGATAGTACCAGGGTGAGGTGCGGTTGATCGGTATGTAGAGGCCCGAGGCGGCGCCCACCCAGTCCCAGCGCTGCACGATGATCTGCACGCTGGAGCCGATCAGCAGCGTGGCGATGGCAAAGTAGTGGCCGCGCAGCCGCAGGGTCGGCACGCCGATGGCGATCGCAGCGAGCGCGGAGATGGCCATGCCGACCAGCAGGCCGATCCAGGGCGTGATGCCGAACTTGATGAACAGCACGGTCGACGAATAGGCGCCGATGCCGAAGAAGATCGCGTGCCCCAGGCTGATCTGGCCGGACAGGCCTGCCACCACGTTCCAGGACTGCGCCATCAACGCGTAGAGCAGGATCAGGATCATCAAGTGATGCGAGAAGGGAGTCTTGAACAGGAACGGGTAGGCGAGCAGGAAGGCAGCGCCTGCGATGCCGAGGCCGATGGCCCATAGGGGAGGCCGCGGCCACAACCGCTCGCTTCTCGCAGCCTCCAGCATGCGCGCCCGATCGCTCGCCATATCTCTAGAACCTGCCGAACAGGCCGTTCGGCCGCACAATCACCACCGCGAGATAAAGCCCGAACACGATCACCGTCTTGTAGGAAGGGTCGAGCAGGAGTCCTCCAAGAGATTCGACGAGCCCGATCAGCAGGCCGGCGACGAGGCTGCCGAGGATGCTGCCGAAGCCGCCCAGCGCCACGGTGACGAACGCCAGCAAAGCAAAATTCACGCCGACGTCGGGGAAGATATAGAAGAAGGTGGAGAGCAGCGTTCCCGCCACGCCGACGCAGCCGAGCCCGATCGCCCAGCCAAGCGCAAACATACGCTCGGTAGGAATTCCCATCACGGCGGCAGCCTGTCGGTCCTGGGCGGTTGCCTGCAGGCCGAGACCGGTCTCGGTACGCGTGACGAACAGCCACAGGGCCACGAACGACAGCAGGCAGATGGCCCCGGCCATCAGCTGCGGCTGGCCGATAAAAATGCCTCCGATCTGAACGCGGCCGGCGATCCACGGATTAGTTATTGTGCGGAAGTCGGGGGTCCAAAGGAATTGCGCCATCGCGCGCAAGGCCACGGCCAGTCCGAAGGTGCCGCACACCTGCGCCAGCATCGGCGCTTTCAGCAGCGGTCGGATAATGCCGAAGTGCACCACCACGCCGGCCAATGCCAGTATGGCCGCCACGAACGGCAAGGACAGCAGCGGGTCCAGCCCGGCCAGCGCCCAGAACCAGAAGGCGGCGAACATGGCCAACATCAGGAACTCGCCGTGGGCGAAGTTTACGATCTCCATGAGCCCAAAAATTAGGCTCAGGCCGACGGCAACGAGGGCATAGATGAGGCCCATCAGGATGCCGCTGACGATGGCCTGTATAATGAGATCTCTCGACATCGGGCAGGAAGTGCTCTCTTGATCAGTTCGTCGATTGACGAGCGCTTGCAAAAGACGCTCCAATCTCCCCGGGACGTTAGGCGTTCGAACGGAGTGAAGCTAATGAAATTCAGAATTGCGATGCTTGCGGGCGCCGCCCTGATGGTCGGCGCTACGGCCGCCCAGGCGCAGCAAGAGGTCAAGGTCGGGGTGCTCTACCCGCTGTCGGGCCCGACCGCGCAGATCGGCGTCGATGCCGTGGCGGCGGTGAAGACGGTGCTGGAGATCGTCAACGACGGCGCGGACCTGCCGCTGCCGCTCGCCAAGAACAAGGGCCTGCCGGGCCTCGGCGGTGCCAAGGTCACCGTGGTGGTGGTCGATCACCAGGGCAAGCCGGAAGTGGGACTGAGCGAGACCGAGCGCCTCATCTCACAAGAGAAAGTGCACGCTGTGTTCGGCGCCTATTTCTCGTCGGTGACGGCCGCGGCCAGCCAGGCTGCCGAACGTGCCGGCATCCCCTTCCTAAACGCCGAGTCCTCGCAACCGGCGTTGACCCAGCGCGGCCTCAAGTACTTCTTCCGCACCTCGCCGACGGATGAGACCTTCTCGCAGCTGATGTTCGACTTCCTGAAGGACTTCGGCGCCAAGAAGGGCGTGAAGTTCGAGACGGCGGCGATCTTCCACGAGGACACCGCCTTCGGCACCGACAGCGCCAAAGTGCAGGAGAAGCTGGCGGCTGCGGCCGGCATGAAGGTGCTCGAGAAGATCACCTACAAGGCGCAGACCACGTCGCTGACCTCCGAGGTGCAGCGCCTGAAGGCTGCCAACGCCGACGTGCTGCTGCCGTCGTCCTACACGTCTGATACCTTCCTGCTGTACCGGACGGCGAAAGAGCTGGACTACAATCCAAAGCTGATCGTTGCCCAGAATGCCGGCTTCACCGATCCGACGTTCATCAGCACGATGGGCAAGGATGCGGAAGGCGCTATCACGCGCTCGCCCTACAACTCGGACCTCGAGGGCCGCATCCCGCTGCTGTCGAAGGTCAACGCCATCTTCAAGAAGCACTCGAACGGCCGCGACCTGTCTGACGTACCGGCGCGCGCCTTCACGGGCTTCATGACGTTGATGGATGCATTCAACCGCGCGGGCTCGACCGACCCGGAGAAGCTGCGCGCGGCGATCGCGGCGACCAACATCCCGCCCGACCAGCTGATCGTGCCCTACCGCGGCGTGAAGTTCGACGCCAACGGCCAGAACGAGCTGGTGCGTCCGATTCTGATGCAGGTGCAGAAGGGCAAGTACTGCACCATCTATCCCTTCGAGCTGGCCGCCTGCGAGGTCGTCTATCCGACGCCCACCTGGGCCGACAAGGCGAAGTAGCATCTACCTCTCCCCGTTCTACGGGGAGAGGGTCGGGTGAGGGGCAGGACTAAGCACTGGAGCAAGCGACTGCCCGTCACCCTAGCCCTCTCCCCACGATGAGGTGGGGAGAGGAAATAATCGGGCATCGAGGAAATCCATATTGTGACGACAAAAGGCCAGCCGCCGGTCCGCATCGCCGTCGACATCGGCGGGACTTTTACCGATCTGCAGATTTTCGATGCGCGCTCGGGCGCCATCACCAGCCTGAAGACTCCGACCACGCCCGAGGATCCGTCGTTGGGGCTGATGGCCGGCATCAAGGAGGCGGCGGCGCGCGACGGCTTCGCTCTTGCCGACATCGGCTACCTCCTGCACGGCACTACCATCGCCACCAACGCCGTGCTGGAGCGCAAGCTCGCCAAAGGCGCGCTGGTGACCACGGTGCGCTTCGAGGACGTGCTGGAGATCGGCCGCCACTACCGCCGCGAGATCTATGCGCTCAACCCGCAGGTGCCGCCGGCGCTGATCCCGCGCGATCGCCGCATCGGCATCGAGGAGCGCATCCGCGCGGACGGCAGCGTGGAGGTAGCGCTGAGCGAAGCGGCGCTGGAGGGCGTTGCCGCCAAGCTCGACGCGCTGGACGTGACGACGGTGGCAGTCTGCCTGCTCAATTCGTATGTCAACGCGACGCATGAAGGCGCCCTTGCCGAATATCTCGCCCGCACACGGCCTGCGCTGAAGGTGTCCTGTTCGAGCGCGCTGAACGCCGAGATCCGTGAGTACGAGCGCACCTCCACCACGGTGCTTAACGCCCTGCTGATGCCGGTGATCGCCAGCTACCTCGACAAGCTTGCGCATCGCATGCGCGCCGAGAATTGCACGCCCCGGCTGCTGCTGGTGCAGTCGAACGGCGGTGTTTGCAGCACCGAGACCGCGGCCCAGGAGCCGGTGCGCCTGCTGCTATCTGGCCCGTCCGGCGGCAGCGCCGCCTGTGCGCTGCTGAGCCAGGTGCTGGGCGAGGCCAATATCGTCGGCGTCGACATGGGTGGCACCAGCTTCGACGTATCGGTGGTGCGCGACGGCCGGGTCAACCTCGTCACGCAGGGCGAGATCGACAAGATGCCGGTGCGGTTGCCGATGGTGGAGATCCGCACCATAGGTGCCGGCGGCGGCTCGATCGCCACGGTGCGCGCGGGCGGCCGGCTGACCGTCGGCCCGGAAAGCGCCGGTTCTCGGCCGGGACCGGCATGCTATGGCCGCGGCGGCAGCGAGCCGACCGTCACGGATGCAAACCTCGTGCTTGGCCGCCTGGACGGCGAAGGCTTCCTCGGCGGCGGCATGCGGCTCGATGCAGCCGCGGCGCGGCAGGCGATCGAAACACACGTGGCGCAGCCGCTGGCGCTTGGGGTAGAGGCGGCGGCCGAAGGGCTGCTGGCCGTCACTAACGCCAACCTCGGCGCCGCCATCCGGCTGTCGTTGTTCGAGAAGGGGCTCGATCCGCGCGACTTCGTGATGATCGCGTTCGGCGGCGCGGCCGGCCTGCATGCCATCGCCGTGGCCGACGAACTGGGCATCCGCCGCGTGGTGTTTCCCGAGAGCGCCAGTACGCTGTCGGCCTACGGCATTCTGCACTCCAACCTGGCGCATGATCTGGTGCGCTCCAAGGTGCTCGCGGCCTGGCCCGCAAATCTTGCAACGCTCGCGGCCATGGCCGACAGCATGCTGCAGGAAGCCAAGGCCCGGCTCGATGGCGATGCCGTGCCGGCCCCCGACCGCCAGATCGAACTGGCCGCCGACATGCGCTACAAGGGCCAGGCCTTCGAGCTGACCGTGCCTGCGCCGGCCAGCACGCTGGATGCCGCCACGCTGGACGCGCTGATCGCCGGCTTCCACGACATCCACCGCCAGCGCTTCTCCTATGCGAACCCCGGCTCGCCCGTCGAGATCGTGTCGCTGCGCGTCTCGGCCATCGGCCGCCTGCCGAAGGCCGAGGGCAAAGCCGCGCCCGTGCACAGCGAGCGCAAGCCGGCCCGGCATCGCAAGGTGTGGACGGGGGGCGCCTGGCGCGAGATCGCCGCCTGGAGCCGCGGGCAGATCACGCCCGACCTGCCGCTGAAAGGACCTGCGGTGATCGAGGAGGCCTACACCACCGTGCTGCTGGCCGACGGCTGGCATTGCCGGCGCGACCGCAGCGGCCATCTGATCGCCGAGAAGGTGCAGCCATGAGCAAGGCCAAGACGAGCCCTAGCAAGAGTGGAGAGGGCATCTCGCCGATCGAGCTCGAGATCATCCACAACGCGCTGACGGCAGCCGCCGCAGAGATGGACGTCACCGTGTGGCGCACCAGCCGGTCGACCATCGTGCGCGAGCTGCTCGATTACTCCACGGCCATCTTCGACCGGGATGGCTGGAACGTCGCGCAGGCCGCCCGCATCCCGAGCCACTTGAACTCGATGAGCTACTTCCTCACCGAGATCCTGGCGCGGCACATCCCGGCCGACCAGTGGCAACCGGACGATGTCGTCATCTCCAACGATCCCTACTGCGGCGGCCAGCACCTGCCCGACATCGTCGCCTACAAGGCGGTGTTCCAGGACGGCCGGCGCATCGGCTTCGTCGGCACGCTTTGCCACCACTTGGATGTCGGCGGGTCATCGCCCGGCAGCTACGGCTCGAGCGCCACCGAGATCTTCCAGGAAGGCCTGCGCATCCCGCCGGTCAAGCTGTTCGAGGCGGGCAAGCTGATCGAGCCGATCCGCGCCATCATCCTGCAGAATGTGCGACAGCCGGAATTGTTGTGGGGCGATCTACAGTCGCAGATCGCCTCACTCAACGTCGGCGCCGTCAACATCGAGCGGCTGGCGCGCAAGCTGGGCGAGGCGCGCTTCGAGCGTGCATTGAAGCAGCTGCTGGACGCGTCGGAGGCCGGCATGCGGGCGGTGATCAGCCGCATCCCTGACGGCACCTACGAGTTCGAGGATAAGGTCGACGACGACGGCATCACCGACGAGCCGATCCACATCCATGCCAAGGTGATCGTGGCCGGCGAGGAGATGACCGTCGACCTGTCGGGCTGCAGCGCGCAGTCGCTGGGGCCAAGCAACGCCACGCTCGCCTCCACCTGCTCCGCCGTGTTCTACGCGCTGATGGCGACGGCGGACGTGCCGGTGCCCTCCAATGCCGGCTGCTACCGGCCGGTGAAGGTCATCGCCCCGCCGGCCACTTGCGTGAATGCGCAAGCGCCGGCGCCGGTGGTGCATCGCATCGCGATCAGCCACCGCCTGGTGACCGTGCTGTTCGGAGCCCTGCACAAGGCGGTACCGCAGCGTATGCCTGCCGCCTACTACGCAGTCTCCTACGTCGTGACGTTCCAGACCATCGATCCGAAGCTCGGGCGCAAGGTGCTGGTCGAGATCGAGATCGGCGGCTGTGGCGGGCTGTCCTATTCGGACGGCGCCTCGGCACATTCGTTCGGCATGCACAACAATGCCAATATCCCGATGGAGATGATCGAGAGCGACATGCCGCTCACGTTCCTCGGCTACGGTCTGTTGACGGATTCCGGCGGCGCCGGTCGGCATCGCGGCGGCCTCGGGCTGTGGCGCGAGTGGCGCATCGATTGCCCCGTGGCGCAGCTGTCGACCAATCTCGACCGCTTCAAGTTCCGCCCCTTCGGCCTCGACGGCGGCGAGCCGGCGGCGCTGAGCGCGCTTTACCTGACCCGCGATGGCGTGCGGCAGGCACTGCCTTCGAAAGTCACCAACATGATGGTGCGTACGGGCGACATCGTGCGGCTGGAAACCTCCGGCGGCGGCGGCTTCGGTGACCCGAAGGCGCGCGAGGCGGCGCTCATCGAGCGCGACCTCCGGCACGGCTATGTCAGCAGCCAAGCGGCGGCTGCGCTGTATGGCCACACGGCGAAGGCCGCAATCTAGCGCAACACGAATTCGTCAACTGAGACGGGCCGTGTGCTTAACGGCCGTTGTCCCCTTATCTGACGGTGCCCGCGGGCTAAGCCTCGTGCGTACGCGCCGCCTCAGCGCACGCTCCGCCAATCCATGGCGCCCCGCGCGCTTCGCTAAAGGATCAGGCCGAGCATGAGCCGGATTGCACAGCGGTGTTTTGCCGCGCTTGGTACATGGCACTGGGTGCTGGTGGCGATCGCTAGCCTCGCCGTGATCTACGCCGGCTGGCACCAGCTGGCCGCGGCCGAAACTGCCACGCGCGCCCCGGCGCCGGCGGAGGTGCCGGTGCACGTGGGGACCGCGGAGACGAAGCCGTTTCCGCTCGTCCTGAACGGGCTCGGCACGGTGCAGGCAACCAACATCGTCACGGTGCGGTCGCGCGTGGACGGCCAGATCGAGCAGGTCGCTTTCGAGGAAGGCCAGATCGTCAAGGAGGGCGACCTGCTCGTCCAGATCGACCAGGCGCCGTTCAAGGCGAGCCTCGATCAGGCGACCGCCAAGCTGGCGCAGGACCAGGCCAGCCTCACCAATGCCAAGCAGGACCTGGCGCGAACGACCACCCTGTCGAAGCAGGGCGATGCCACCCTGCAGCTGCTCGACCAGCGAACCGCCAATGTCGCCAGTCTCAGCGCCCAACTGCAGGCCGACAAGGCGGCGATCGAGAGCGCCAAGGTGCAGTTGGCCTATACCACCATCCGCTCACCGTTGGCCGGACGCGCCGGCTTTCGCCTGGTCGATGCCGGCAACATCGTGCACGCCACGGATCAGAACGGCATGCTGACCATCACGCAGCTGCAGCCGATCTCGGTGGTGTTCACCGCGCCCGAGGGGGATCTGCCGGCCATCAGCCAGGCTTTGAAATCCGCAGCGCTGAAGGTCACGGCCTACAGCTCGGACGGCAAGAAGGCGCTGGGGGTCGGCACGCTCAAGCTGATCGACAACCAGGTCGACATGGCGAGCGGCACCATTCGCCTGAAGGCCAGCTTCGACAATGCGGACAATGCCCTGTGGCCCGGCTTGTCGGTGAGCACGCGGCTGCTGGTCGCGACGGTGCCGGACGCCACCGTGGTTGCCGACAACGCGGTACAGCGCGGTCCGAACGGTCTCTACGTCTATGTCGTGACGGCGGATTCGAAGGCTGAGCTGCGCACCGTCGCCGTCGGGCCGATCGACGGCGGCCTGGCTCTGATCGAGAAGGGACTGTCGCCGGGCGAGCGCGTCGTCACGTCCGGGCAATACAAGGTGCTGCCGGGTAAGCCCGTGCAGGTGCTCCCGGAGCAGCGCACGGCCGAGACAGCCCCCGACACGCTTACGGGCGGCAAGGCCGACACGCTGGCTGCAGACAAGGTCGAGTGACCATGAACGGCAGCATCTCCACGCCCTTCATCAAATATCCGATCGCCACCTCGCTCATCATGGTCGGTATCCTGTTCGTCGGATTGATCGCGTATCGCAGCCTGCCGGTCGCGCCGCTGCCCACGGTCGACTTCCCGACCATCCAGGTGACGGCAACGCTGCCCGGCGCCAGTCCCGCCATCATGGCCTCGTCGGTCGCCCAGCCGCTGGAGCGGCAATTCGCGCAGATCCCCGGCGTCTCGCAGACGACGTCGTCGAGCGGGCTCGGCATAACGACTGTGGTGGTGCAGTTCGATCTCGACCGCAACATCGATGCGGCGGCCAACGACATCCAGGCGGCCATCAATGCCGCGAGCGGGCAGCTGCCGCAGGACCTGCCGTCGCCGCCGACCTATCGCAAGGTGAACCCTGCCGACTCGCCGATCCTGTTGCTGGCGGCGACCTCCGACACGCTGCCGCTGACGGAGGTCGACGACAATGCCGACATCAAGCTCGCCCAGCAGATCAGCCAGATCAGCGGCGTGGGCCAGGTGAGCATCGGTGGCGAGCAGAAGCCTGCCATCCGCATCCAGCTCGATCCCGCCAAGCTGGTTGCCAAGAACCTGTCGCTGGAGGACGTACGGACCCAGCTTGCCATCACCACGGTCAATACGCCCAAGGGCAGCATCGACGGCGAGGTGCGCAGCTACACCATCTATGCCAACGATCAGCTGACCGCGGCCGACAAGTGGAACGATGTGATCATCGCTTATCGCAACGGTGCGCCGCTGCGCATTCGCGACATCGGCCGGGCCGTCTCAGGTCCCGAGGACGCTAAGAAAGCCGCCTGGGCGTCCGGCAAACGCGGCGTGTTCCTGATCGTCTTCAAGCAGCCGGGCGCCAACGTCATCGAGACGGTCGACCGCATCAAGGCCGAACTGCCGCGGCTGCGGGCGGCGATGCCGCCGACGCTCAAGGTGGATATCCTGAGCGACCGGACTCAGACCATCCGTGCGTCGGTGGAGGATGTGCAACTCACACTTCTCATCACCATCGCGCTGGTGGTGGGGGTAATCTTTGTCTTCCTGCGTACGTTCTGGGCGACCGTGATCCCGAGCGTGACGGTGCCGCTGTCGCTGCTGGGCGCCTGCGGGCTCATGTATTTGATGAGCTACAGCCTCGACAACATCTCGCTGATGGCGCTCACCATCTCGGTCGGCTTCGTGGTCGACGACGCGATCGTCATGCTCGAGAACATCGTGCGTCATGTCGAGGGCGGCATGCGGCCGTACGAGGCGGCCCTGAAAGGCTCAGGTGAGATCGCCTTCACGATTGTATCGATCAGCATTTCGCTGGTGGCGGTGTTCATCCCGCTGCTGCTGCTTGGCGGCATTATCGGCCGCCTGTTCCGCGAGTTTGCCGTCACCACCACCATGTGCATCGGCGTGTCGGCGTTCGTCGCGCTGACCCTGACGCCGATGATGGCCGCGCGCTTCCTGCGCAACGAGCGGCAAGCCAAGCATGGGCGATTCTACGCCTTCACCGAGCGCGGCTTCGAGCGCATGCTCGGCGCCTACGAGCGCGGCCTCGATGTCGTCCTCCGCCACCAGTTCGCGACGCTGTGCGTGTTCCTGGCCACCGTGGTGCTGACCGGCTACCTGTTCGTGAGCATCCCGAAGGGCTTCTTTCCGCAGCAGGATACCGGCCTGATCACCGGCACGTCCGAGGCGGCGCAGGACGTGTCGTTCGCCGAGATGAAGCGGCGGCAGGAGGCGCTCGGCGAGATCATCGGCAAGGACCCCGCTGTTGCCACCTATGCCATGGCGCTGGGCGCCGGCGGCTCCAGCCCGACCATCAATAACGGCCGCTTCTTCATTACGCTGAAACCCAAGAGCGAGCGTGATGTGTCGGCCTTCGATGTGATCACCAGGTTGCGACCGCAGCTCGAGAAGGTGGAAGGCGCGCGGCTGTTCATGCAGGCCGCCCAGGACGTCAACGTCGGCGGCCGAGCCTCGCGCACGCAGTTCCAGTACACCCTGCAGGATGGCAACCTGGACGAGCTCTCGGAGTGGGCGCCCAAGGTGCTAGAGAAGCTGAAATCCCTGCCGATGCTGCGCGACGTTGCATCCGACCAGCAGACCTCGGGCGGAGCCCTGACGCTGACCATCGACCGCGACCAGGCGTCCCGCTACGGCCTCACCCCGCAGCTGATCGACAATACGCTGTATGATGCCTTCGGCCAGCGCCAGGTCGCGCAATATTTCACCCAGCAGAACAGCTACCATGTCGTGATGGAGGTGCTGCCCGAGTTACAGGGGCAGGTGGACAGTCTTGACCACATCTACATCCGCTCACCGACCACGGGTGAACAGGTGCCGCTGGCCGCCTTCGCCAAATGGACCACCCGCAAGGTCGAGCCACTGTCGATCAGCCATCAGGGGCAATTCCCGGCCGTCACCATCAGCTTCAACCTGGCGCAGGGTGCCTCGCTCGGCACGGCGACGCAGGCGATCCAGGATGCCGAGCGGCAGATGCAGGTCCCGCCCTCACTGATCGGCACGTTCCAGGGCAACGCACAGGCTTTCCAGGCCTCGCTGCGCACCGTTCCCATGCTGATCGGCGCCGCCCTGTTCGTGGTCTATCTGATCCTCGGCATACTTTACGAGAGCTACATCCACCCGCTGACGATCCTGTCCACGCTGCCCTCAGCCGGTGCCGGCGCCATCGCTACACTGATGCTGTTTGGCTACGATTTCAGCCTGGTCGCCATGATCGGGGTCATCCTGCTGATCGGCATCGTCAAGAAGAACGGCATCATGCTGGTGGACTTTGCCATCCATGCCGAGCGCAACGAGCATCTGTCGCCCACCGAGGCCGTGCGCAAGGCGGCACTGCTGCGCTTCCGCCCGATAATGATGACGACGGCTGCCGCGCTGCTGGGCGGCGTGCCGCTCATGCTGGGCGCCGGCACGGGTGCCGAGATCCGCCAGCCGCTTGGCTACGCCATGGTGGGCGGGCTGCTGTTGAGCCAGGCGCTCACGCTGTTCACGACGCCGGTCGTCTATATCTATCTCGACCGGCTGTCGTCCTATCTGGGAACATTCTCCTCGCGCGAGGCTCCGCAAGCCGAGCCCGAGCAACGTCCGGCGGCTGCCGAGTAGGCGGCCGTCCGGCGCACGACTTGGACTGTTGTCATGCGTACGGATCGCCGAGTAGTGGCAGACGGTACCGGTTCGACCGGCGGCGCCAAGATCATTGCGTTTCGGCGCAGGGGAGCGGTCGGGAGGTCGAGCCTGCCGCAGATCAGCGATCCGCTGCGCCGCATCGAGGATGAGGCCGACCGCCGGCGCATGCGCGAGAACCTGGCGGCCGCGCTGATCATCGCGCTCCTGCTCGGCACCGGCTATTGGCTGATCGACGAGCTGCGCGCCAGCGCGCACGCCACCGCCTGTCTGGAAGCCGGTCATCGCAACTGTGTCCCGCTCGACCTGCAATCAGGGCCGGGGCGCTGAGCGGGCGCACCTCGACACAGAGGCGTTAGCCATAGGTCGGGAATGTCGTGCAAAGCTTATCCCCGCGCATTCGAGCGTCCGCATACTGAGGTCATCCCGCTCCACTCCAGGGGTCGTCGCACTCGAGAGGCGTCTCACGGCGAGGGCGGGCTGCAGGCCGGCGGCAAAAGTACACGCACCTCGCCGGAACGGGGCTCCGCATCACAGCCTGGCTGCAATGCCCGGTCGCGCGTGATTAGTGTGATGCAAGCCAAAAACGCTGCGCGGGGCGGTGAGGAGCCGCTCTCTTGCTAGGACTTTCTTGCGGTGCCGCATCGCCCCGCAGCCCTCGGAATTGACTCTATTCAGCTGACATTCGCGGAGCGCGAGCGTCAAGAAGACACTGCGCGTGCATTTGTGGATGGCCGGCGCAGAGAATTGGGTGGCATGCCTTCGGCATGACACGCCAGGTGCGCTTGCGCGCCGAGCTCGCTTCACTCGTAGGGTGCAATAGGTGAAGGCGTATTGCACCGCGGCGGCGGCAGATCGGCGCAATACGAGCTTCGCTTATCGCGCCATACGGGCCGGGAGGGCCGCGACAGTGGCACAGCTTGAGAAAAACGGTGCGAGGCTTTAGGCATGCCGAGCCGGCAGGAGACAAGCTGATCGGCGCATCCAGTCGGAGAGGGCAACTCGCCCATCATGACGCGCCTGCCGCCTGACCCACAAACCCCCGGTGCCATCAGCAACCTAGCGGTCCCCTCGCAATGGGTGATCCTGGTAGCGGGCTCGGTTGTGCTGGCCACGCTGCTCGAGCTTATCGCGCTGCCGGCCGCACTGCTGCTCGGGCCGATGCTGGCCGGCATTCTGCTCGCCACCAATGGTGGCCAAATCCGTGTTCCGCGCCTGCCCGTCACCGTCGCGCAGACCATGGTCGGCCTTTTGGTGGCGCGCTCGATCACCGGCGATATCGTCGTAACCTTCTTCAAAAGCTGGCCGCTGTTCCTGGCAGTCGTGGCGGCCATCATCGCCACCAGCGCCGCGCTGGGCTGGATGATCGCCAGACTGAAGGTGCTGCCCGGCACCACCGCTGTGTGGGGCGTGGCGCCGGGCGGCGCCTCGGTGATGATGCTGATGTCGGGCGAGTTCGGCGCCGATGCACGGCTGGTGGCGTTCATGCAGTACCTACGCGTAGTGATGGTCGCTCTGGCGGCGTCGCTGGTCGGGCGGTTGTGGGTCGGCGTGTCCGCGGTCGCGCCCGGCATCGTCTGGTTCCCGCCGATCGATTGGGCGAGCTTCGCGGCGACGCTGGCGGTCGCCGGCGTGAGCGGCCTGATCGGGGTGGCCTTGCGAATTCCCGGCGGCACCTTGCTGATGCCGATGGTGGTCGGCGCGGTGCTGGCAGGGATGGGCCTCCTGACCATCACGCTGCCGCCGTGGCTGTTGGCTGGCGGCTACACGCTGCTCGGCTGGAGCGTCGGTCTGGGCTTCACGCGCGATATCCTCGCGCACGCCTATCGCGCGCTGCCGCAGGTCGCCCTGTCGATCTTTGTCCTGATGGCGGCGTGCGCTCTGCTGGCGCTGGTTCTGGTGCGTGCGGCCGGCATCGATCCGTTGACAGCTTTCCTGGCGACAAGTCCGGGCGGCATGGACACGGTTGCCATCATCGCCGCCTCGAGCAACGTCGACGTATCGTTCGTGATGGCGCTGCAGGCGGTGCGGCTGGTGATCGTGCTGATCGCCGGACCGCCGCTCGCCCGGTTCGTGGCCCAGCGCATGCTGCGCGAGTGACCGCATTCGCCGCGCTACTCCCTACTGCGCAATCTGCTGTCGGCTAGTGGACCGTGCGCCATGCGGCTCAGTATTCTCGCGCACTCGTGCCGGCGGTATACTGACGACGATTCTCGTTGGCCGACTGTAGGTCGTGATTTGTGGCCACGCCGCACCTGACAGGGATTGGCCGATACATGCGCTTGCTGTCCTTTCACGTTCCCGCCACCGGACATTCCTCCTCGCAACCCGGCCGGACGGTCGTCTGCATTGGTGCTGGTAGAAGAGCCGCCGCCCTCGCAGTGGTAGCCACCGTCGCACTGGTTGTTTCGTCGGGGCGGGCTCGTGCGGAGCGGCCGGCGCTCTTCAACGGGCCCTACGTCGGGATTAACGCCGGTGCGGCATGGGGGCAATCGAGCTTCTCGACAAATCCGAACTGCCCGGCGGCGAGCGTCGACGCCCCGTTCTGCAACGCCGCACCCGATCCCTCTGCGGTGAACGGCAGCGCCGTGGCCACGAGTGGCAGCGGGACGCTGTCGTCCGGTGGGTTCACCGGAGGTGTGCAAGCTGGCTACAACTGGCAACGAGGCCACATCGTCTATGGCGCGGAGGCCGATTTCGGTGCGTTCGATCTCGACGAGCGAACCACGGCGAGCGGCGCCTTTCCGTTTGCGTTCCTCGGCACTCAGTATGCAGTCACGGAGAAGATGAGTGCGGACTGGCTCGCCACCATTCGCGCACGCCTTGGCTTCACGGTCAGGTCGCACGTCTTGATGTACGCGACGGGCGGCCTTGCCTTTTCGGAGTTCAAGTTCTCCAGCAGCTATAGCGACAATGCCATCGACGCGACCTTCCCGGGCGGCACGGGTTACGGCAGCAAGTCGGCGATCAGGACGGGTTGGACGGCAGGCGGTGGCGTGGAGTGGGCGCTGCACGGAAACTGGTTGCTGCGAGCGGAATACCTCTACGTCGACCTCGGCTCGATGCGTACTGCGGTCCCGATCAGCAACACGCCGGGATTCACTCAGACCATGTCGGTCAGTTCCGACCTGACGGCGCAGATCGGCCGCTTCGGCCTCAGCTATCGGTTCTGACGTCCGGCATCGTTCGGCGGTCGGGCAAGGCAACCTTTCCCTCATCGAGATCGATTGACGCAGCGCGAGATTCAACGCGCGCCGCGTTCGGCGCGCTTGACAAACTAGAACACTGTTATACCATATTTGTGAAAGACACTGCTGCCGCACGGGATCTGCCGCTATGCCCGTGCGCAACGATGGGCGCAGGCTCGCGCAAGGCAGCGCTGGGAAACGGCCCGCATAAAGGATGGGATGATGCCAAAGGTCTTCGTCAGCACGGTCATCAACGCGCCGATCGAGCGCGTATGGCGCGTGGCCAGCGACTTCAATGGTCTGCCTGCCTGGATGCCCGGCATGAAAGACAGCGTGATCGAGCCCGGCAAGAAGGCGAGCGAGATCGGCGCGGTGCGCAAGCTCGGCATGGCCGGCACCAAAGATGTGCTGCGCGAGCGGCTGGAGGCGCTGTCGCCCGAGGAGTTCCTGATCACCTACTCGGTGCTGGAGGGACCGCTGCCGGTGAAGAACATTCGCACCAGCATGCGGTTGCGTCCGATCACCGACAGCTACGGCACGCTCGGCGAATGGTCGACTCAGTTCGAGACAGCCAAGGGTGAGGAAGAGGCCGGCGAGCAGTTCATGGCGCGCGTGTTCGGAGCCGGCTTCCGCGCGCTCAAGAAGCACCTCGGCGTCTAGTCGGTTCCCCGCGTACACGAGCAGCCTGTGAACGTCCTGCATCCAGAGAGCATCCTCGTGCCGACCGACGCCAGACAGGCGCCGTGCCTGATCGGCAGCCGGTGCGATAAATGCGCGACCGTGGTGTTCCCGCAGATGCCGGTGTGCCCGGCCTGCCTCGCCAACGGTGCGATGCGAAGGATCGAGATCGGGCGTACCGCCAAGCTGTTCAGCCATACCATTGCGCGCTTCGCCCCGAAGGGATTCAAGGCGCCATTCTTCCAGATCTTCGTCGATCTGCCCGAGGGCCCGCGCATCTTCTCACTTGTCGGAGCCGAGTGCCCGATCGAGCCGGGCGTGCTCGAGGACGGCATGGACATGCGGCTGGTGCTGGAGCCGCTCGCCGACACGCCCGAGAACAAGGACGTGCTGACCTACAAGTACGTGCCGGCCGGCAAGAGCGGGAGAGCCGGCCATGCGTGAGGTTGCCATCATCGGCGTGGGCGCGCACGCGACCGGCCAGTTCACCGACAAGCCGCTCAAAGACCTGGGCTACACGGCCATCTGGGACGCGCTCGAAGACGCCGGGGTCAAGCCGGGCGACATAGATGCGGCCTATGTCGGCAATTCGATCGGCGGGCTGCTGACGGGCCAGGAGGGCGTGCGCGGCCAGGTGGTCCTGCAACACTCCGGCATCACCGGTATTCCGATCGTCAACGTCGAGAACGCCTGCGCCAGCGCGGCGACGGCATTGCGAGGTGCTTGGCTGGAGGTCGCGTCCGGCGCCGCTGATGTCGCGCTCGCCGTCGGCGTCGAGAAGATGTTCGTCGGCGACAGCGCGCGCACGATCGGCGCTCTCTCCTCCGTCTCCGAGCTCGACTTGTCGCAGATGGGCATGCAGTTCACCACCAGCTACGCCATCCATCCCAAGATCAATCTCAAGGCGCGGATGCAGGAGTACGGCTGGACGATTGCGGATTTCGCCAAGCCGGCGGCGAAAAATTCCTTCAACGGCTCGCTCAATCCGCTGGCCCAGCATCGCCGGCCGCTCAGCATCGAACAGGTCGTGCAGTCGCGCATCGTCGTCGATCCGCTTACTCTCTATATGTGCGCGTCGATCTCGGACGGTGCTGCGGCCGCGGTGGTCTGCTCGGCCGACCTGGCCAAGAAGTTCACCAGCAAGACGCCGATCCGGATCGCCAGCTGCGTGCTGCGCTCGGGCGTCTACCGCCTGCCCAACGATGACCGGCTCGACACCGCGGCAACCACGGCGCAGGCCGCCTACGAGGCGGCCGGCGTCGGCCCGGAAGACCTGCAAGCGGTCGAGTTGCACGACGCCATGGCTCCGGCCGAGCTGATGCTCTACGAGCGCCTCGGCCTGTGCGGTCCGGGCGAAGGCCCGAAGCTGATCGACGACGGCGTCACGACGCTGCAAGGCCGCGTGCCAGTCAATCCCAGCGGCGGGCTGTGCTCGCGCGGTCATCCGGTCGGCGCCACCGGCCTGCTGCAGGTCGCAGAGCTCGTCTGGCAGATGCGCGGTGAAGCCGGCGAGCGCCAGATCGAGAAGCGGCCGAAGGTCACCATGGCGCAGAACCAGGGCGGTCTCCTGCTCGGTCAGGACTCCGCCGTCTACAGCTGCACGATTCTCAAAACCTGAACTGAAGGCTCGGACACGAGGACATGAGATGAGTAAGAAGCGCAAAGAAGTTGTCGCATCGGTCAAGGATGCCGCGGCCCAGATCAAGGATGGCCAGACCGTAGCGATTGGCGGCTTCGGCGCCGACAACCATCCGATGGCGCTGGTGCGTGAGATCATCCGCAAGGGCACCAAGAACCTGACGATCATCGCCTCGGCCACGGCGGGCCTCGAGATCGACCTGCTGATTGGCGCCGGCTGCGTCAAGAAGCTGATCGCTCCCTATGTCGGGCAGGAGATGTACTGCCCGATCGGCCACAACTACCGCAAGTATGCTGAGTCCAAGCAGATCGAAGTCTGGGAGTGCAGCGAGTACATCCTGTACGCTGGCCTGTTCGCTGCGGCCTCGGGCCAGGAGTTCTTTGCCTGGCGCGGCGGTGTCGGCACCAGCATCCCCGATCTCAACCCCGATCTCGTCCAGTTCACCGACCCGATCGGTAAGACCAAGAAGATCATCGCCGTGCCGCCGCTGCGCGCCGACTGGGCGATCATCCACGTCGGCTGGTCGGACGTGTATGGCAACGGCCAGCATCTGGGTGCCCGCTTCGGCGATCGCTGGCTGGCGCGCGCCGCCGACCGCATCCTGACGCAGGCCGAGCGCATCGTGCCGAACTCGGTGATCCGCCGCAATCCGTTCATGACCACCATCGCCTACGCCGACTGCGTGGTCGAGGCGCCATATGGCGGCCACCCCTATGCCGCGCACGGCTTCTACAAGGAGGACGTGGAGTTCATCCAGGACTATGTGCGCTGCAGCGAGGCCAATCGCAAAGGCGATACGGCCACCTGGGACGAGTACCTCAAGCGCCACATCCAGCCGGACCACTACGCCTATCTCGACACGGTGGGCATCAAGAAGCTGCTCGGGCTCTACACGCACCCGATCGTCAGCTGGTGAGCGGACGCAAGCGCAGCATCATCCATCGACACGAACACAAGGCATCGCAAAATGAGTGAATATTCCTGGAAAGAGCTGATGGCGGTGGTCTTCTCGCGAGAGATCAAGGACACCGACAAGATCACCTCCGGCGCCCACACCGAGATCTTCTT
>Ga0075367_10000258_pt1 | contig 18091 bp, 16 predicted proteins | sample EndMethybrTD3032_FD_71399 | JGI IMG/M metagenome (GOLD analysis project Ga0075367, IMG submission 71399) | Populus endosphere microbial communities from Tennessee, USA - Endosphere MetaG P. TD hybrid TD303-2 | ecosystem: Host-associated > Plants > Roots > Endosphere | place: USA: Tennessee... | reverse complement strand
CAGCTCCGGCGCGGCAGGGGCGTAGTCGAAGCGGGCTCCCTCGGTGGGCCGGTCGGTGGCCAGCAGGCCGGAGTTGAAGACCGAGGCGGCCAGGACCGAGACCCCGCGCTCGGCGCAGGCGGGCAGCAACTCGTCCAGGGCGCTGTGGTCCAGCAGCGTGTAGCGCCCCGAGAGCATCACCACGTCCGGGTCCGTCTCCCGCACCAGTCGGGCCAGCTTGCCGGGGTGGTACATGCCCGCGCCGATGGCGCCGACCACTCCCTGCGAGCGCAGCTCGGCCAGGGCCGGAAAACCCCCACGCAGGGCGGCCTCGAAGTGCTTCTCGGCGTCGTGCAGGTACAGCACGTCGATCCGGTCGAGGCCCATCCGGGCCAGCGAGTCCTCGACGCTGCGCAGAACGCCCTCGCGGGAGAAGTCCCACACCCGGCGGTGGGTGGCCGGTACGGCGAACGCCTCGTCCATGCGGTCGGCCGGGTCCTGCGGCACGAGCAGCCTGCCGACCTTCGTCGAGAGGACGGACTCCGTCCGCGGTTTGCCCCGCAGCAGCTCGCCGATGCGGCGCTCGGAGTGCCCGATGCCGTAGTGCGGCGAGGTGTCGAAGTAGCGGATCCCGCTGTCCCAGGCCGCCGCCAGGGCCTGTGCGGCGGTGTCGTCGTCGAGCGGGGCGAACAGGCCGCCCAACGGGCCGCCGCCGAAGCCCAGTTCGGTGACCTCGACGGCGGTGCGGCCAAGTCGACGGGTGCGCATGCCGGCCTCCTCCTTCATGACGAGCGCTCACGCTTGTCGACGTCGTCCCGGGTGCGTGACCGGTCCGGCTCGTAGGGGTTCCACCGGTACTGCCGGTCCTCGTTCTTCAGCAGCACGCCCGTCTCGGCCATCCGGTCCAGGACGTCGACGAGCATGTCACCGAGCGGGTAACCGTCCCCCCAGAACATCCTCTTGACCGAGCCGAAGGACGTGCCCTCCGAGAACACCCCCAGGATCTTCCCGAGATCGAAACCCGCCGAGTCGTAATCGCTCCAGTCGGCCAGAACGTCCCGCAGCGTGTCCGTCGCCATGGCACCCCTTTCTTCTTGGACCGTCATCGTGTCGTGGACCGACCGGTCATGGCAGCCGTCATGGCTCCGACTCCGGGACGAGGAGGCACACGAAGGAGGAGACCGACAAGACCTTGCTCGGCAGCCCGACCATGCTGTTGTACGGCACCCACGCCGCCTTGGAACACCTGCTCCGCCAGGGATCGGGCCGGATCATCGACATCGGGGCCGTCGGCGGACGTATCCGGCAACGCGGTCGGGTGGTCTTCAACTCGTGCAGGGCCGACGTGGTCGGCTTGACCCGGCCAGGGACCTCGCCGGGCACTCGGTCGCCGTGAACACCTGCAGATCCCGTTCGACCAGATGCCCGCGGCCCTGGTCGGCGGCCGGGTCGACGCCGTCTGGATGGCCGAGCCCGCGCAGACCATCGCCGAAGCACAGGGCGCACGTGTCGTGGCCTCGCCGTTCGAGGAGGCGGACCCGAAGCCGGCCGTGGCGACGTACTTCACCTCGACAAGGCTCGCCCGGCAGAACCCCCGGCCTGGTCGAGCGGTTCACCGCGGCGGTGGACGAGTCCCTGGGCTACACCTCCGCCCACCCCGACGAGGCACGCCAGGCCCTCACCACGTACACCAAGATCAGTGGTGACGTCCTGAAGAACCTCGCCCTGCCCAGCCGGCCGCCGCGGGTGGACATGGCCCCCCCTGCGGAAGCTGGCCTCACTGAGCGAGCAGGACGGCCTCTACAGCGGCAGGAAGCCCGATCCGGACGCCCTGTTCCGTAGCACCGCGGGTGCGCGTCAGCCGACCTTGATGGTCGTCTTCATGCCGAGCTGTGCATGCGAGTCCACCGGGCAGTAGAGCTTGTACGTGCCCTTCTTCAGGGTCACCGTCACGGACGTGTCCTGGCCTCCCTGGATGTTCTTGGTCCGCACATCCGACACACCGGGACCGTCCAGCTCCAGGGCGTGTGTGGTCGTGCCCTTGTTGTCGGCCGTGAAGGTGTACGTGCCCGGAGTGAAGGAGGACCGGGAGAGCTTCAGCGCGTACTCGGTCTCCGTCACCGTGACCTTCGTACCCGATCCCGCTTTGGCCGCGCCGGTGCTCTCCGAGGCCTTCCCGCCACCGCCGCCCGAGGAGCAGGCAGCAACGAGAAGGGCGGCGGAGAACGCCAGCGCCGTCGATCGGAGTGCGGTTTGCTTCGCGATCACCATATGGCTCATCCCCTTCAGGGCCGCCCGCGAGGCGTCGGGCTTGTCCCTGTCTGTAACGAGAGGCCCTCTATAGGGGATACGGACGCATGGGTCGCGTTGTTCAGGCGGTGACCGTCCTGCGTGACTCCATCAGCGGCTGGATACGGGCGCCGAAGTTCTCGATGCCCTCCAGGAAGTCGTCGAAGACCAGCATGATCCCCTTGGTGCCGGGCACCGCGGCGATCTCGTCGAGCATCCCGGCGACGGTCTCGTACGAGCCGACGAGCGTGCCCATGTTGAAGTTCACGGCTCCCTCGGGCAGCACGATGGTGCGGGCGGTGGAGGAGTCGTCGGCGCTCGTGTCGGTGGCCGACTCCCCCGCCATGTAGGCGAGAGCCGCATGGTCGGCGCCCGCGTGGTAGTCCTGCCACTTCGCCCGGGCGGCCTCGTCGGTCTCGTCCGCGATGACCATGAAGAGCGACAGCGCCCCGACGTCACGGCCGCTCTCCTCGGCCGCCTCGACGAGGCTCGCGGTGGTGTCCGCGAAGGCGAGCGGGGTGTTCACCCCGCTGCCCAGGATGAAGTTGTAGTCGGCGTACTCGGCGGCGAACCGAATTCCGGTGCTGCTCTGACCTGCGGCGACGATGTCGATGTGGCCGTTCGCCGGGCGCGGGGACAGCACGCAGTCGTCCATCTCGTAGAACGCGCCTTTGAAGTCACTGACGCCCTCGCGCCACAACTCACGCATCACGGTGACGTACTCGACGGCACGCGCGTACCGGTTGCCGAAGTGCTCGTCGCCGGGCCACAGGCCCATCTGGGCGTACTCGCCGGGCGCCCAGCCGGTGACGATGTTGACGCCGAAGCGGCCGGGGGCGATGGAGTCCACGGTGACCGCCATGCGCGCGACGATCGCCGGCGGCAGGGCGAGGATCGGGGTGGAGGCGTACAGCTTGATCCGCTCGGTCACCGCGGCCAGGCCGGCCATCAGCGTGAACGATTCCAGACAGTGGTCCCAGAACTCCGTCTCGCCGCCGAACCCCTTGAGCTTGATCATCGACAGGGCGAAGTCGAGCCCGTGCTCCTCGGCCTTCCGCACCACGGCCTTGTTCAGCTCGAAGCTCGGCAGGTACTGGGGGGAACTCTTCGATATGAGCCAGCCGTTGTTGCCTATGGGGATGAAGACACCGATGTCCATGATCGGAGAGTTGCCCGCGCCGCCGAGGCGTACACCGGAAGTCCGGTCAACTCTCCCTGTGTGACCGGCCGTTGACACAGGAGCAGCACACGAGCGGAACAGGAGACGGATGGCCGGAATCCGTGAAACAGGTTTCGAACGAAAACAGGAACGATAAGTTCCCAGCATGAACGCACGGCTCGCTCTCCTCGGCACAGTGGCCCCCGGAGTCACAGAGAGCGAGGTCTTCCGGCTGGCACTGGGACACGCGGTCGGTGAACTCGGCGCGCTGGGCGGGACCATCCATCTGCGCGGCCCGATGTCCGCCCTGCGGCTGGTGTCGTCGGTCGGTCTGCCGCCCGCCCTGACCCGCTCCTGGGAGATCGTCGACCAGGAGGGACCGCTGCCCCCGGCACGCGCCCTCCACGAGGGCAGCGGCCTGTGGAACCCGCTGGACGCCGTCGCGCCCGAGTCGTCGGCGAGTTGGCCCGGCACCGGCCTCGCCGCCCTGCCGGTGTTCGCCCGGAAGCGCAGCATCGGCGCGCTGACCGTCCTGACCGGCGAGCCGGGCGAACCCACCCAGGAGCAGTGGGAGTTCCTCCGCGCCGTCGTCGCCTGGACCGAGGACCGTATCGCCCAGGCCCCGCCGCCGTCCGGACCCGACCGGTCGGAGTTCAACGGCGAGCGGCTGCGCCAGGCCCTCAAGGAGGTCCAGGTCGGCTCCTGGGACTGGGACATCCGCACCGGCGAGCTGATCTGGGACGAGGCGGCGCTGGAGCTGTACGGCACCCGCCCGGCCGACTACACCCGCCGGATCGAGGACTGGATGCGGATCGTCCACCCCGACGACCTGGCGCCGACCCTGGCGGCGGCCCAGCAGGCGATCCTCGACGGCACCGTCTACGAGGCCGAGTACCGGGTACGACGCCTGGACGGCACCTTCGGCTGGACACAGGCCCGCGGCCGGGCGACCTACGACGAGCGGGGCGAGCCGCTGCGGATGATCGGCGTGGGCTGGGAGAGCAACGAGTCGCGCCGGGCGCGGGACGCGCTCAGCCGGGCCCTGAGGCACATGAGCGACGGCTTCCTCGCGGTGGACGACGAGTGGCGGATCACCTTCGCCAACCTGGAGGCGGAACGGCTCCTGGGCTTCTCCGAGGAGCAGTTGTTCGGCCGCCTGCTGTGGGCACTGCCCTCCGCTCGTCGAATACCGGGGCTGAAGGCCCGCTGTCTGCGGGCCGCGGCCGAAGAGAAGCCCGCCGGCTTCGACGTGCATCTGCCGGACTCCGGGCAGCGGTTCCATCTGCGGCTGGTGCCGGGCCCCGACGGGCGCACCCTCTACTTCCAGGACGTCACGGAGAAGCGCCGGCTGGCCGAGGAGCGCCAGGCGTCGGAGCGGGCCGCGGCCGAACGGGCCATCCGGATCGCCGAGTTGACCACGGAGCTCGCCAAGGCGTCGACCTCTCAGGACGTGGTGGACGCGGTCGCCCGAAGGGTGCTGCCGCCGTTCGCCGCCACGGGGCTCATGGTCCAGGTCATCGAGGGCGACAGGATGCACCACGTGGGTGCCGCGGGCTATTCCGACGACTTCCTCGACTTCGTCGACGGCCTCCCCAGGTCGCTCAGGGGCCCGGTCTGGGACCCGGCCGAGACCAGCACACCGATGTTCCTGTCCTCGCCCCAGGAGTTCGTCGCGCGCTACCCCGCGCTATGCGATCTGCCCGAGCGCTCCGGCAAGCAGTCCTGGGCGTTCCTGCCGCTGGCGGCGTCCGGGCACACCTTCGGCGTGTGCATCGTCTCCTTCGACCGGCCGCGCCGGCTCACCGACGAGGAGCGCGCCCTGCTGACCACGATCAGCGCGCTCGTCGCCCAGTCCCTGGAGCGGGCCCGGCTCTACGACGCCGAGCACACGCGGTCCCGCGAACTCCAGCGCAGTCTGCTCCCCCAGGCGCTGCCGGACCTGCCCGAGTGCACGGCCGCCGCCCGCTATCTTCCGGCCGGGCAGGGCGCGGACGTGGGCGGCGACTGGTACGACATCATCCCGCTCTCCGGCGGCCAGGTCGCGCTCGTCGTCGGTGACGTCATGGGGCACGGCCTGCCGGAGGCGGCCACCATGGGCCGGCTGCGCACCGCCGTGCACACCCTGGCCGACCTGGAACTGCCGCCCGGCGAGATCCTGGGCCACCTCAACGACATCGTCGCCGGGATGAGCGAGGCGTCGTACGCCACCTGTCTGTACGCGCTCTACGACTCGACGACCGGGCGCTGCTCCCTCGCCCGCGCCGGGCACCCGCCCCCCGCCGTGGTGCGCCCCGACGGCACCGTGCACTTCCCGGAGCCGGACGCCGATCCACCGCTCGGCGCGGCCGAGCCGCCCTTCGAGACGGTCGAGCTGGAGGTGCCGGAGGGCAGCCTGCTCGTGCTCTACACCGACGGGCTGGTCGAGTCGGCGAAGCGGGAGATCGACGAGGGCATGGCGGAGCTGGCGCGGCTGCTGGGCGCCGCCCACCGGGACGGGACCGCCGCGGACCTGGAGCGGCTGTGCGACACGCTGACGGCCGGTCTGCTGCCCACCGAGCAGCAGGCCGCCGACGACGCCGCCTTCCTCGTCGCCCGGCTGCACGCCCTGCCCGCGGACCGGATGGCCTCCTGGCCACTGCCCGACGACCCGAAGGCGGCCGGCCTGGCCCGCCGCCACATCCGCGACCAGCTCACCGCCTGGGACCTGGACGACCTGGCCCCCACCACGGAGCTGCTGGCCAGCGAACTCGTCGGCAACGTCGTCCGCCATGCCCGGGGCCCAGTGCGACTTCGCCTGCTGTACGGCGCCGAGCTGGTCTGTGAGGTCTACGACGGCAGCCAGACCATGCCCCGCATCCGCCGCGCCACCGAGACCGACGAGGGCGGCCGCGGTCTGCAACTGATCGCGGCCCTGTCCGGGCGGTGGGGTGCGCGCTACACCCCGACCGGGAAGTGCATCTGGGCCCAGCAGCCGCTGCTCGCCGCGGACGGGGCGGGCGAACAGGCTCCGGACGCGCTGGAGTTGATGTTCCTGAACGCGGCGGGGCCGGACGGGGACTGGGACCTGTAGCCGCGGGCCGATCGGCCAGGGCGAGTGGGCCGTGTGGCCGCTCACGCCCCGTCCGGTATCCACCCCTGCCGTCGCAGCACCGCCGACACGTCCGGCGCCTCGTAGTGCTTCCCCTTGAGGACCTTGCCGTCGGCGCGGCGGACGATGCTGCCGTCGGGGCCCAGCTTGGTCATGTTGGAGCGGTGGATCTCGGCGATGACCGCGTCCAGGTCGATGCCGTGCACGAGGGCCGTGCCATACGCCACGTAGACGACGTCCGCCAGCTCGTGCGCCAGTCTGTCCAGCGGCCCGCTCACCGAGACCTCGGCGACCTCCGCGGCCTCCTCGGCGAGCAGCTCACCGCGGTGGGCGGCCAGCCGGGGCGAGACCTCGGTCGGCGTGGCACGGGCGTCGAGGCCGAAGGTGAGGTGGAACTGACGGACGAGGTCGGCGGGCGATGAACTCATACGGCGACTCTAGCGATCGCCACTGACAGTCACCCTCGTCCCGCTCGGGTCTGCGGCCCTGGCCAGCATCGCGTTCCGGCTGGCAGGATCGCCCGCATGCCGAGAGTGTTCCGCCGGGTCAGCAGGCGCCGGGCCCTGCAGGGCGCGGCCGCCGGGTTCGTCGTGTTCGGGCTGCTGCTGTGGTGGCTGCTGCCCCTGGGCGAGGCCCCGCCGAGCGGAACGATCACCTTCAGCACCGGGACCAAGGCCGGCGTGTACCAGGACTACGGCCAGCGTCTGCGCAAGGCGTTCCGCCAGGACATGCCGAACCTGACGGTGAAGCTGATGACCAGCGACGGTTCCCAGGAGAACGTCAAGCGGGTGGCGACCGGCGGGGCCGACTTCACCATCGCCGCGGCCGACGCGGTGGACACGTACGCACTCGGCCACCAGCCGGGCGCCGACCGGCTGCGCGGGGTCGCCCGGCTCTACGACGACTATGTGCAGCTGGTCGTCCCGCGCGACTCGGACATCCGGTCCGTCGCGGACCTGCGGGGCAAGCGGGTGGCCATAGGGCCGACCCGCTCGGGTGTCCGGCTGATCGCCGACCGGGTCCTCACGGCGGCCGGCATCGACCCGGAGAAGGACGTCACCCCCAGCTCCTACGGCATCGCCGACGGGCCCGAGCGGCTGAAGAAGGGCAAGCTCGACGCGTTCTTCTGGTCCGGCGGGCTGCCCACGGAAGGCCTGCGGAACCTCGCCGAGACCTTCACCTTCCGGTTCGTGCCGATCAGCGCGGCGCTCGTCGCCAAGCTGCACGCGCAGGGCGGCGCCACCCGCTACTACCGGTCCACCAACATGCCGGAATCGGCGTACCCCAGCATCCAGAACGGCCTCGCCGTACCGACGATCGCGGTCGCCAACCTGCTGATGACCCGCAAGGACATGAACCCCCGGCTCACCGAGTGGGTGACCCGCGCCGTGATCAAGAGCCGTGACGAGATCGGCGCGCATGTGCACTCCGCGCAGCTCGTCGACCTGCGCACGGCGATCTACACCGACCCGCTGCCCCTGCACGAGGGTGCCCGGCGCTACTACCTGTCGGTCAAGCCGTAGGGCTGCTGTCGGGGCGCGGGGCGGCGGAGCGCGAGGACGGTCGGCAGGCCGGGGACCCGTCGGCTAAGCCGTCGGCGACCTCGGCACCGACACCGTCACCGTCAGCCCGTGCGGCTCGTGATGGCCGTAGGAGATGGTGCCGCCGCCCGCCGCGAGCAGGGTGCGCGAGATGGACAGGCCGAGGCCGGAGCCCTTGATGTTCTGGTGGCGGCCGCTGCGCCAGAAGCGGTCGCCGACGCGGGCGAGCTCCTCGTCGGTCAGGCCAGGGCCGTTGTCGCTGACGACGACCGTCGAGGTGTCGCCGTCGACCGCGACCGTCACCTCCACGCGCTGTTCCTTCGGCGTGAACTTGACCGCGTTGTCGATCACCGCGTCCAGGGCGCTGGAGAGGGTGACCGGATCGGCCCAGGCGGTGGTCGGCGGGCAGTCGCCCACCAGCCGTACCCCCTTGGCCTCGGCGGTGGGGGTCCACGCGGCGACGCGCTCCGCGGCCAGCGCGCCGATGTCGGTGACCCGCAGGTCGGCCTCGGTGTGCTCGGCCAGGGCCAGGTCGAGCAGGTCGTCGAGGACCTCGGCGAGGCGCTTGCCCTCGGTGCGGACCGATGCGATCTCCTCGTTGTCCTCCGGCAGTTCGAGCGCGAGCAGTTCGATGCGCAGCAGCAGCGCCGAGAGCGGGTTGCGCAGCTGGTGCGAGGCGTCGGCGACGAAGGCGCGCTGCTGCTCCAGCACGTCCTCGACGTTGTCCGCCATCTCGTTGAACGCCTGGGACAGGCGCCGAAGTTCCGGCGGCCCGCCGGCGGCCGCGACCCGGGACTTCAGACGTCCGCTCGCGATCGCGTGGGCGGTGGTGTCGAGGACGCGTACGGGTCTGAGCACCCACCCCGTCAGCCGGAGCGCGGCGCCGACCGCGAGCAGCATCGCGGCGATCTCACCGAGGCCGACGACCAGCCAGCCGTGCAGGATCCGCGAACGCATGGGCCCGGTCGGCGAGTCGGTGACGACGACCGCGACGACGTCGCCGTCCCGGATCACCGGCGAGGCGACGACGAGACGGTGGCGCTGCCAGGGCCACACCTGCTTGGGATCGTGGCTGCGGCGGCTGAGCTTGGCCTCGTCGAACGCGTCGCGCACCTCGCCCGAGCTGGGCAGGAAGAAGGTCGACGGCGCCATGGCCATGGGGATGTCGGTGCGGCAGAACACCCCGGCACGGATGCCGTAGACGCCGTAGTAGCTGGTGAGTTCGCTGCCGAGGGTGTCGAGCCGCTCGTCCGTGGAGGTGGCCGTGGAGCTGCAGGCGTCGGTGACGAACTGGGCGAGGGCCGCGAAGCGCGCGGTGTCGTCGATCCGGTCGACGACCACCTTCTGCTGCTGGGCCGCGGCCACGCTGATGGCGAGCGGGATGCCGAGGGCGAGCAGCACGGCCGCCATCAGGACGATCAGCAGCGGGAGGAGTCGGGTACGCACCCGTGCACGTTACGAGGCCGGGGCGACGAGCCGGTAGCCGACGCCGCGTACGGTCTCGATCAGGGCCGGCATGCGCAGCTTGGCGCGCAGGGACGCGACATGCACCTCCAGGGTGCGTCCGGTCCCCTCCCAACTGGTGCGCCACACCTCGCTGATGATCTGCTCCCGGCGGAAGACGACCCCGGGGCGCTGCGCGAGCAGGGCGAGCAGATCGAACTCCTTGCGGGTCAGTTGGACGACCGAACCGTCCACGCTGACCTGGCGGGTGGGCAGTTCGATGAGCACGGGGCCGAGGCGCAGCGCGCTCTCACCACCGGCGTCGGCGTCCTCGTGGGCGGTGCGCCGGCTGACGGCGTGGATCCGGGCGAGCAACTCCCCGGTGTCGTACGGCTTGACCACGTAGTCGTCGGCGCCGAGGTTGAGGCCGTGGATGCGGGAGCGGACGTCGGAGCGGGCGGTGACCATGATGACCGGGGTGCTGGTGCGCTTGCGGATCTTGCCGCAGACCTCGTAGCCGTCCTGGTCGGGCAGGCCCAGGTCGAGCAGGACGACACCGAAGCCGGCACCTTCCGGAACGAGTGCCTGGAGGGCTTCCTCGCCGCTACGCGCGTGCGTGACGTCGAAACCGTGCCGTGCCAGAACCGCTGAGAGAGCGGCGGCGACATGGTTGTCGTCCTCGACGAGGAGCAGTCTCATCCGGGCCTCCTTCGGTTCATCGGACGTACGAACAGGATGGGTAAGCAGGATGGGTAAGAACGCCTCCACGCGCGCGTGTGCATCAACGCAGTCACGCTGATGGACGAGGACGCCGTCAAGTGGGTTCCGGTTGCGCGCCGGTTCCGTTACCCGGCCGATACGGGTCCCTCTCGCAAGTGCTACGACACGTGTCCGATTGCTATCGGATCGTGATGCTCAGATCTCCCTCAGATGTAATGACGCTGGTCGCGGCCGGTCACTACTGTCCTCCGAAACCGAGGAGGACGGAGCCCGATAGCGATGACCGAAGTATCGGTGGCCAAGGAAGACGTGGTCCCAACCGGCGAACTGGTCGTCCTGAAGAGCGTCAACAAGCACTTCGGCGCGTTGCACGTACTCCAGGACATCGATCTGACGATCGCCCGCGGCGAGGTCGTCGTGGTCATCGGGCCCTCCGGGTCCGGTAAGTCCACCCTGTGCCGCACCATCAACCGTCTGGAGACCGTCGATTCGGGCACGATCGCGATCGACGGCAAGCCGCTGCCCCAGGAGGGCAAGGAGCTGGCCCGGCTGCGGGCCGACGTCGGGATGGTCTTCCAGTCCTTCAACCTCTTCGCGCACAAGACCGTGCTCGAGAACGTGATGCTGGGCCAGATCAAGGTCCGCAAGGCCGACAAGAAGCAGGCCGAGGAGAAGGCACGCGCCCTCCTCGACCGGGTCGGCGTGGCCACCCAGGCCGACAAGTACCCGGCGCAACTCTCCGGCGGCCAGCAGCAGCGCGTCGCCATCGCGCGGGCGCTGGCCATGGGCCCCAAGGTCATGCTCTTCGACGAGCCGACCTCGGCCCTCGACCCGGAGATGATCAACGAGGTCCTCGAGGTCATGCAGCAGCTGGCCCGCGACGGCATGACCATGATCGTCGTCACCCATGAGATGGGCTTCGCACGATCGGCCGCAAACCGCGTGGTGTTCATGGCCGACGGCCGGATCGTCGAAGAGGCTGCGCCCGACCAGTTCTTCAGCAACCCGCGCAGCGACCGTGCCAAGGACTTCCTGTCGAAGATCCTCCACCACTGACGGCCGGCCGGCCCGCTCCGCCCACGACGGCCCCCTCTCTTCACCAGCCAAAGGATGTTCATCATGAAGCTCCGCAAGGTCACCGCCGCCTCGGCCGCCGTACTCGCCCTCGCCGTGGCCGCCACGGCTTGTGGGTCGAGCAACAACGACAGCGGTTCCTCCGGTGGCGGCAAGAAGATCAAGGTCGGTATCAAGTACGACCAGCCCGGCATCGGCCTGAAGGAGCCGAACGGTACCTTCGCCGGCTTCGACGTGGACGTGGCGACGTACGTGGCGGGCAAGCTCGGCTACAAGCCCAGCCAGATCGAGTTCGTCGAGACCAAGAGCGCCGACCGTGAGAACGCGCTGGCCCGTGGCGACGTGAAGTTCATCGTGGCCTCGTACTCGATCAACGACGAGCGCAAGCAGAAGGTCGACTTCGCCGGTCCGTACTTCCTGGCCCACCAGGACCTGCTGGTCAAGACGGGCTCGAACATCACCAAGGGCACGGACCTCAACGGCAAGCGGCTGTGTTCCGTGACCGGCTCCACCTCCGCGCAGAACGTCCAGAAGACGATCGCCCCGAAGGCCCAGCTGAAGGAGTACAGCGGCTACTCGGAGTGCATCGCCGGCCTGCAGAGCGGCGCCGTGGACGCGGTGACCACCGATGACTCGATCCTCGCGGGCTACGCCGCGCAGGACAAGTACAAGGGCCAGTTCAAGCTCGCCGGGCTCAAGCTCAGCAACGAGAACTACGGCATCGGCGTGAAGAAGGGCGACACCGCGACCCTGGACAAGATCAACAAGGCGCTGGAGACGATGGTCAGCGACGGCACCTGGAAGACGGACGTCGAGAAGAACTTCGGCCCGTCCAACTACAAGTACGAGCCGGCGCCGAAGATCGGCCAGATCGTCCAGTAAGGCAGACCCAGCCACGCAGGGTTCCTCGGGCACGCCGCCGCCCGCCGCGATCACGGCGGCGGCGCGCCGGAGAAGGGGCCTGGCCCTCCTCGTACGCCACACACCCGGAAGCGCGGGAGATCGTGTTCGACTTTCTTCAAGGTTATGACGTCCTGGGGGCGTTCTGGATGACGGTGAAACTCACCGTCCTCTCCGCCCTCGGCTCCCTGGTCTGGGGCACTCTGCTGGCCGCGATGCGGGTCAGCCCGGTCCCGCTGATGCGTGGGTTCGGCACCGTCTACGTCAACATCGTCCGCAACATCCCCCTGACGGTCATCATCGTCTTCACCTCGCTCGGCCTCGCCGACATCTTCGGCATGACGCTGGGCGCGGCGAACGACTTCAAGGCCCAGGGCTTCCGGCTCGCGATCCTCGGTCTCGTCGGCTACCACGCGGCCTTCGTCTGCGAGTCGCTGCGGTCCGGCATCAACACCGTGCCGCTGGGACAGGCCGAGGCGGCCCGGGCGATCGGGCTGAGCTTCGGCCAGACCCTGCGGCTCATCGTGCTGCCGCAGGCGTTCCGTTCGGTCATCGGCCCGCTGGCCAACGTACTGATCGCGTTGACCAAGAACACCACGGTGGCGGCCGCGATCGGCGTCGCCGAGGCCGCGTACCTGATGAAGTCGATGATCGAGAACGAGGCACAGACACTGCTCATCGGCGCGGTCTTCGCCTTCGGGTTCGTGGTACTGACCCTGCCCACCGGCCTCATCCTGGGCTGGCTGGGCAAGCGACTGGCGGTGAAGCGATGAGTTCCGTCCTCTACGACACTCCCGGCCCGAACGCGAAGCGGCGCAACGTCGTCCTCTCGGTGGTCTTCGTCGCCCTGCTCGCCCTTGTGCTGTGGTGGGTGTGGCAGAAGATGGACGACAAGGGCCAGCTGAAGTGGTCCCTGTGGCAGCCGTTCACCACGTCCGAGGCGTGGACGACGTATCTGCTGCCGGGCCTCGGCGACACCCTGAAGGCCGCCGCGCTCGCCATGGTCATCGCGCTGCCGTTGGGCGCCTTCTTCGGCATCTCGCGCATGTCGGACCACCGTTGGGTGCGCGTGCCGGCGGGCGTCGTGGTCGAGTTCTTCCGCTCGATCCCGGTCCTGCTGCTGATGCTCTTCGCGAACGAGTTCTACGCCCGCTCGACCAACGTCACCACCGAGGACCGGCCCCTGTACGCGGTCATCACCGCCCTGGTGCTCTACAACGCCTCGGTCCTCGCCGAGGTCGTCCGCGCGGGCATCCTCGCACTCCCCAGGGGGCAGACGGAGGCCGCGTATGCGATCGGTCTGCGCAAGGGCCAGACGATGACCAGCATCCTGCTGCCGCAGGCGGTCACGGCGATGCTGCCGGCCATCGTCAGCCAGCTGGTGGTCATCGTGAAGGACACCGCCCTGGGCGGCGTGATGATCGGATATACCGAGCTGCTCAATTCGCGCAGCACGCTGGCCGCCAACTACGCCAACGTCATCCCCAGCTTCATCGTGGTGGCGATCATCTTCATCATCGTCAACTTCACCCTCACCAGCTTCGCGAGCTGGCTAGAGGGCAGGCTGCGGCGCAGCAAGCGGGGCACGGGCGCGGTGCTCACCGAGGACACGGTGGAGGTCAACCCCGCCGCGGTGGGCGGCGCCTTCGGCACCGGCGCGGGTGGCACTTCGGTGTGACCTGATGATCAGTCACCTCGCATGACCGGCACGGAGGCAGTGGCATGATCGCCACTGCCTCCGTCACTTGACGCAAGCACCGGCAATGGGTTGCATACGTTCTGTGATCGTGCACCCTGCTCCACCTTCCTGTTCACATACGTCCCTCAGGACACCGCCGCGGGCAGGGGGCGCCACGCCGTGGACCCGGTGATCATCGTCGGAGCGGGGCCCGTCGGGCTCATGCTCGCCCTGGCGCTGGCGCGTCAGGAAGTGCCCTCCGTCGTGCTCGACGAGGGCCCCGGCAAGGACGAACCGCGCCCCGCTCGCACCGTCGTCCTGCGCGAGGACACCGCCGCCCTGATGGAGCGGCTGACGGGTCTGCCGGTGGAGCAGGCAGGGACGCGTTGGGCCGGATGGAGGTCGCTGCGGCGCAAGCAGGTGATGCGCGAGGTCGTCTTCGACGAGGCCGACCCCTCCCCCGTGCACATCGCCCAGCACGTCCTGACCGGCGCCCTGCGCGAGACCCTGGCGGGCGAACGGCTCGTCAGGATCGCCACGAACAGCCGCCTCGACACCATCGAGCAGGAACCCTCCGGCGTCACCGCCCACACCCGCGGCCCCAAGGGCACGTGGTGGCGCGGCAGTTACCTGGTGGGCTGCGACGGCACGCGCTCGACGGTCCGCAAACTCCAGGACATCCGCTTTCCGGGCCGTACCGCGGTGGAACGACACGCCGTGGCCGCACTTCGCGTGGAACTTCCGTGGGAGGGCCAGGCGTTGCTCCATCGGATGCCGCCGTGGCGGACGTCCGGTCCTTCGGCGGGGGAGGTCACCGGACGCCCGCTCCCGGACGGGGTGTACCGCCTGGACTGGCTGCTGCCGCCGGGCAAGGACCTGGTCACACCCGAGCTGATCCTTGCCCGCATCCGGGAGACCCTGGCCGGCTGGACCGGCGGTTCCACACCGCCGTACGAACTCCTCGACACCGGAGTCCACACCGTCCACCACCGTCTCGCCCGCCGGTGGCGGGTCGGCCGGGTCTTCCTCGCCGGGGACGCGGCACACCTGCTCGGCGCGCTCGGCACCCAGGGGCTCGACGAGGGACTCAGGGACGCCGACAACCTGGCCTGGAAGCTCGCCCTGGCCTGGCACCACGGTCCGCACGAGGCGCTGCTCGACAGCTACCAGGCCGAGCGGCGCGGCGCGGTCGCCGCCCGGCTGCGCGCCGCCGACCAGGTGCTGCCGCTGCTGCGCGGCGGCGGAGGGCTGCGCGCGTACGTCCCCGGCTCGGCCCGGGGCCATGACGCGCTGCTCGCCGACGGCCACCTGGGGCGTGGGGCGCTCGGCACGCCGGGGGCGTACGCCACCTCGCCGCTCGCGCCCCGGCATCTGGAGGGCGAGGTCCCGGTCGACACGGCGCCGGGTGCCCCCATCGCCGATGTGCGGGTGACCGCGGAGGATGGCTCCTTCGTACGACTTCGGGAGCGGCTGGGACGCGGTGCGCTGCTCGTCGTCCTGGTCGCGCCGGGCACGGGCGTGTGGGACCGCAAACACTGGGTGACCGCGGGCGTGATGCCCCGGCTGGCAGCGGCAGTGGCCGCGCTCCCGCACCCGGCCGAACTGCTGGTCGCCGAGAGCTACCCGGGCGCAGCCGCACACACCGTGCTGCTCGCCCGGCCCGACGGCCATCTGGTCACGGCCCTGAGCGGAGTGCGCCCGGCCGACCTGTACGCGGCGGCGGAGGCGACGCTGGGCGGACCGGCCAAGGCGGAGGCCGAGGCCGGCGCGGGGGCCGGCGCACGCTGAGGTCGTGCGGCGCACCGAAGTCGTCGTACATATGAATGTCGCACTCACTGTCACTGTGCGGTCCACATAGTGACAGTGAGTTGACCGGTCTGCACCGTCATGGTGTACTCCGGATCGTGACCGACACCTGTGTGCGCCTGTGGCGGAGGGTCCATATGGACCTCGTCCGCTATGCGGGCTGCGTGTGTCGTCCGTCCTGCTGAATTCGCATCCCTCTCACCCGCGCGCGCCGCTTCCGTGCTGCCGCGCGCTCTCGCGAACGCCCTTCAGGACGGTGCCCCCTTGTCTGTCTCCGCCTCTGTCTCCGCGCCTACGACGGTTTCCGCGCCGACGCAGGCCGACCTCCTCGACTTCGCGCGACGCACGGCCGCCGACGCCGAGCTGATCGCCTCGCTCCCGCTGGATCCCGAGGGCCGCACCTGGGTGCGCCTGGAGGGGCCCGGCGGCAGCGAGGCGTGGCTGATCGGCTGGCCGCCCGGTACCGGGACCGGCTGGCACGACCATGCCGAGTCCGTCGGCGCCTTTGTGACGGCGGCCGGCGAGCTCAAGGAGAACTCGCTCGCCGCGCGGCTGCCCGCCGACGGCTGGAGGACCCTCGAACTCAGCGACGGAGTGGACCGGGAACGGCAGTTGCCGTCCGGCAGAGGCCGTGCCTTCGGCCGCCACCATGTCCACGAGGTGCTCAACGAGTCCACCGACGAGCACGCGATCTCCGTCCACGCCTACTATCCGCCCCTGCCGCAGATCCGCCGCTACAGCCGCGTGGGCCAGGTGCTGCGGCTCGAGCACGTCGAGCGGCCGGAGGACTGGCAGTGAGCGGGGGCGGTGAGCGGGTGACCGGGATCGCAGGTCCGTCGGGCAACGGGCAGGCGGGGGCAGGGCCCGAACAGCCTGTCGCCATCGACGAGTTGCTTGAGCGGGTGCGCGAGGGCTACGGGCGGATCGGGCCGGACGAGGCGTACGACGCCGCCCGGGTCGGCGACGCCCTGCTCGTCGACATCCGGTACGCGGCCCTGCGTGAGCGGGACGGTCTGATCCCCGGCGCCCTGGTCGTGGAGCGCAACGAGCTGGAGTGGCGGCTCGATCCGCAGGGCAGCCACCGCGTCCCCGAGGCCACGGGCCATGACCTGAGGGTCGTGGTGATCTGCAACGAGGGCTACGCGTCGAGCCTCGCGGCAGCGTCCCTGCACCAGCTGGGGCTGCACCGGGCCACCGATCTGGTCGGAGGCTTCCAGGCGTGGCGGGCGGCGGGACTGCCGGTGGCGTCGTAGACGGCTCCTTGCAGGCCGACTGGGCTGTCGTGGCCTCCTGACGACCGCCTGGAGGACTGCGGGGCCGCCGTGGCATCGCACGTTGGACGGGTGGCCTTCCGACACGTCGGGCCGCTGAACGCGATGGGCGCCCCCGCGCGTCCACCGTGCCCAAGGCCGATGCGTCACCCGAGCCGCCAAGTCCGGTTCGGAAGGGCACCCTTGGACGGAGCCGCCTCGCCGCGGACCCCCTCGGCTCAGAACCGGTCGGTTGTGAACGCCTCGGCTCAACACCTGTCGGCTGTGAACCCCTCCGCTCAGAAACCCTCGTCCCCGAGCGACTCCGTGTCCTCCCCCTCCTCCTCCAGCGCCTGCCGGACCACCCGCAGGGCCATGCCCTCGGAGTAGCCCTTGCGGGCGAGCATGCCCGCGAGACGGCGCAGCCGCTTGTCGCGCTCGAGGCCGCGCGTGGCGCGCAGCTTGCGGGCGACGAGCTCGCGCGCGGTCTCCTCCTCCTGCTCGGAGTCGAGCTGTGCGACAGCCGCGTCGATCAGCGTGGATTCGACGCCCTTGGTCCGCAGCTCCTGAGCCAGTGCCCGCCGAGCAAGTCCCCGGCCGTGGTGCCGGGACTCCACCCAGGCGTCCGCGAACGCGCTGTCGTTGATCAGCCCGACCTCCTCGAACCGCGACAGCACCTCCTCGGCCGCCTCGTCCGGGATCTCCCGCTTGCGCAGGGCGTCCGCGAGCTGTTTGCGCGTGCGCGGGGTCCCGGTGAGCAGGCGCAGACAGATCGCCCGCGCCTGCTCCACCGGGTCCGCCGGAGTGTCCCCCTGCTCGGCCCTCGACGAGGAGGAGGAACCCCCGTCCTCACCGAGCGGCTCTCCGCCGCGCCGCTGCCGACGCCCACGGGAGCCGCCCGCACCACGGGCCCCGCCACGACGGCGCGGGCCTCCGCCGGACGAGACCGATTCGTGCGCCGAGTGAGCCGAGCCCTCGCCCGACCACTCTGCGCCGCCCGACTCGTCGCCGTACGCCCGGTCGGCGCCGTACGCCCGGTCGGCGCCGTAGGTCCCGCCGCCGATGCGAGACGCCCCGGCGTCGTACGAGCCGCTGTCGCCGTACGACGACCCCGTGCCGTACGAGCCGCCGGTGCCATACCGGTCCCCCGTACCGTACGAGCCC
>Ga0075367_10000257_pt1 | contig 18119 bp, 16 predicted proteins | sample EndMethybrTD3032_FD_71399 | JGI IMG/M metagenome (GOLD analysis project Ga0075367, IMG submission 71399) | Populus endosphere microbial communities from Tennessee, USA - Endosphere MetaG P. TD hybrid TD303-2 | ecosystem: Host-associated > Plants > Roots > Endosphere | place: USA: Tennessee... | reverse complement strand
AGGCACTCCGGTGCATGAAGTCGCCGAGGTACTCGGCGACTTCATGCACCGGAGTGCCTAGGCGCAGCCAAGTTGAGGCGGTGAAGTGGCGTAGTGCGTGGCGGTCGAACCCCAGCGTGAACTTGCGTACGACCCTGACCGAGAGCTGGCCGCCGAGCGTGTTGGTGAAGAGGTAGTCGTTACGATCCTTGCCTGCGGCGTACTGCATGAAGATCGACAGAGCGCGCGGTGACAGCGGGACGGCGCGCGTTCCGCGCCGCGCGTGCACTGCCTCGATCGCTGCCGCCAGACGCGGTGGCGATGGCACATCCTTGGGGCTGATGGCGCGCTGCGCCATCGTGCTCAGCTGAGGGATCTTCTTCATCGTCTGGACGGGATGTGGCTGATGCAGAAGGCCTTGCTCGTCGGCAAAGGTGAACAAGGCGCGGAGAGTCGTCTTCTCCCGTGCTACCGTCGACGGCTTCTTTCCCCGGTGCAGCTGCGCGAGGAGATGGGAGCGGATGTCCTCTGTGTGAATCGAATTCAACGGTCGCATCAAAAGGGCCTTCGGAAGGGCTTCGACATTGTTGCGGTCGGTGTCCACCGTGTGTGGGTGTCCGTTCGCGCGCGCGACGAGGAACATAGTGACCAGCGCGCCGAGGGTGAACGAGCCGTGAGGTAGGAGAGGCCGTCCGGTCTCTAGGCGGTGCTTCTGATCACGCTCCCATGCTTTGGCCTCGCGCTGGGTGTCGAAAGCGTTCGTTGCAACGAGTTCCCGGCCGGACTTGACGCGTACGAAGTAGTAGGCCTTGCCCGCCTTTGTCGTGCGAGTCTCGATGCTCATGTCTCCACGCCGGCCAGGCGGTGGATGTCGACCCGACGATACACACGACGATGGTCTGTCAGCTTGATGGCCTCGACAGGCGCTCGGCCCTCCAACGCAAGGGCACGCAACGTTATGCGATGCAGCCCGACGTCCTGACACGGTTGCCCCCCAGCATGGCGGCCCGGACCGGTCAATTTGCTGGCGAGTACCTGAGTCACCCCGGTGGTCCAGAGGCAGGGCTCCTTGGAGGACTCACACGGGGCCGTTCGACCCGTCCCGCCGCGGCGTGCTGAGGCAGCTGGTCGCCTACCTGCGTTCGCTCGGGTTGGAGCCGATCACCGGGAAGCCCTATAAGCCGCCCACCCAGGAGAAGAACGAGAAGATCCCATCGACCCTGCTCCGCTACCTGCAGAAGCGGCCCCTCTCCGGCGCGCTTGAGCAGCTGCGATCGCAGGCGGACGACTTCGATCTCATCTACAACACCCAGCGGCCCCATCACGGCCCCACGGTAGGTCGAGATCAAACCGAAACTCGCCTTCCGGACATGCCGGGGTTACCCAGGCCGCCCAAGTGCCGTTCCAAATCGCCATCGACAGAGGACACCGAACAGGCGGGGAGCAACCACCGTTCAGTGATCCGGAAACAGGTGCATGGGTGATCCGGATTCTCCGTCTAGTCAGCCTTTACCGGGCCGTGTGACCCTTTCAGTCAACACCACGAGCGGCACCGACGCCGAGTTGGAACCCGCTCATCGCCCGGCCGTGGCCCATGCCCGCGGTCAGTCACCTTGGAGCAACCTCATGCGGGAAGTTGACGTGCCGGTCCTGATCGTCGGCGCAGGGCCCTCCGGCCTGACGACGGCGCTGGCGCTTGCGCAGTACGGAGTCGACTGCATCGTCGTAGAGAAGTACGCGGGCACGGCCCACACCCCGCGCGCACACATCGTCAACCAGCGCACCGTCGAGATCATGCGGCACCTGGGTCTTGAGGATGAGTTGCTTGATGTCGCCACGCCGCATGAGCTGATGCGCAACAATCTCTGGATCACCACGCTCGCGGCTCCAGAGATCGCTCGTCTCGAGGCGTGGGGGACGGGTCACGAGCGCGCCGGGGAGTACGCGGCGTCGAGCCCGAGCCCGATGGTCAATTGTCCGCAGACCGTTTTTGAGCCTCTCCTCATGAATGCGGTGCTCGAGGCGGGCTGCGACGTGCGCATGCGGCATGAGTTCGTGTCTCATGTGCAGGACGGCGATCGAGTCGTGAGCATGGTGAGCGACTTGGTGACCGGTGAGAGTGTCCGCATTCGATCGCAGTACCTTGTCGGGGCTGATGGTGCGCGCGCCACAGTGCTGAGGCAGGCGGGGCTGACCGTCGAAGGTGAAACCGCGATCGCTCATGCACTGAACATCTGGTTCCGCGCCGACCTCACCGCATACCTCGCTCATCGTCCGGGGGTGTTGGCGTGGAATCTTGCGCCGGGACCGCTTCCGACAGGCCGGCTGGGCACCCTCATCTGTCACCGGCCCTATGAAGAGTTCGTGTTGGTGATCAACTACGACCCCGAAGCAGAGGACCCCGCTGCCCTCGACGAGGAAGAACTGGTCGCACGGGTCAAGGCCCTGATCGGCGACGAGGAGATTGATGTTGACATCCTTGGGGTCGCACCGTGGGTCGTGAGCGCGCAGGTGGCGCCGTCATACTCGGCGGGCCGCGTCTTCTGCATGGGGGACGCGGTGCATCGACACCCGCCCGCGAACGGACTCGGGTTGAACATGTCCGTTGCGGATGCGTTCAACCTGGCATGGAAGATCGCGCTCGTCGTAGAGGGAAAAGCGGCCCCGGAACTCCTCGAGACCTACTCGGCCGAGCGCCAGCCTGTCGGCGCTGCCGGAGTCGCGCGCGCCCTGCAGAGCCGCAGAGAGTTCGCGGCGGTGTCCGACGCGCTCGGGTACGAACCAGGTCAGAGCACCGAGGAGGGCCAACGCCGCCTCGATGAGCTCACGGCACCCGGACCCATCGGTGATCGGCGCCGCGAGGGACTGCGCCGCGCCATTGCTCAGACGAACCACCAGTTCAATGCGCATGGGATCGAGCTGGGCTACCGCTACAAGGCGGGCGCCTTCGTCGATGGGGAGATGGCCGGGACCGATCTCGCGGCCGACTCCGACCTGTACTACCGACCGACGAGCCGACCCGGGGCCCGCGTGCCCCATGCACGGTTGGGTCACGGTCGTTCAGAGATCTCAACGTTGGATCTGGTCAGCGGCTTGAATTTCTGCCTGCTGACCGGTTTCGGCGGTGAGGGCTGGCGCCGGGCGGCAGCAGCAGCCAGCGCCGCGACCGGAATCAGTATCGACGTGCATGTCATCGGCGAACTGGATGGATTCCGCGACCTGTACGGCGAGTGGGCCGCGCGGCGCGAGGTGCGCGAGAGCGGCTGCGTCCTGGTAAGGCCGGATCGCCATGTCGCATGGCGCTCCGAGGTCTATAGTCCGGACGCGTCCGATGCGCTCTTGAGCGCGCTCACCGAGGTCCTTGCTGCATCCGCCCCCGTACTCGCCGGCCAGCCCCAGTGACGCCCTTAGCAACCTCTGAATACGCAAGTGAATTACTCATATCAAAGGAGATGACGTGAAAATCGGCCTGTTCTTCGCCCCCGCCCACCCGCCTGAGCGCACCAAGGAGGTCGGCGGCTACAAGCGGATGTTCGACTGGGATATCTCAGTCATCAAGCACGCTGACGCACTCGGGTTCGACGAGGTCTGGTACGGCGAGCACTACACACACATCTGGGAGCCCGTGCCGTCGCCCGACCTCGTGCTTCAGACGGCTGCGCGTGAAACGACCAACATCAAGCTCGGGGCGGGAACCTTCCTGCCACCGTTCCATCACCCCTCCGAGCTAGCGGCGCGGATCTCGTATCAGGATCAGTTGCTCGAGGGGCGCTACATGGTCGGGTTCGGCGCGGGCTCCGTGCCATCCGACCTGCAGATGTTCGGCATCGACGGTATGACGGGTCAGCACCGGGATATGAACCGCGAGGCTGTCGAAATCATCGTCAAGTACTGGACCGAGCCCGGTCCTTGGCGGTACGAAGGCAAGTTCTGGACGTGCGAGAAAGTGGCACCCGACGCGTTCCCTCCGGTGCCCGGCACCCTCGGTGACCATCTGCACCCCTACCAGACACCGCATCCGCCCATCGCGGTCTCGGGCCTCAGCCCGAACTCGCCCTCGCTGGAGTGGGCGGGCGAGATGGGGTATCTCCCGATCTCGCTGAACATGAACAACCGCTTCATGGCGGGCCACTGGGAGACCGTCGAACGCGGTGCCGCCAAGACCGGTCGCGTTGCGAACCGTGGGGACTGGCGCATTGCGCGCGAGGTCTTCGTCGCCGATACCGATGAAGAGGCCCTCGAGAACGTGCGCAACGGATTCTACGGCCGCTTTTACCGAGAGCAGCTCTTGCCCGTGTTCAAGAACCTCGGCGGGTACGCCGACAACTGGAAGCACGATGATTCGGTGACCGACGACGAGCTGACCCTCGACTACCTCATCGAGCACCTCTTCGTGGTCGGCTCGGTTGAAACCGTCACGCAGAAGCTCCTCGACATGAATCGGGAGTCAGGCGGATTCGGCACGCTGCTGGTCGAGGCCATGGACTACGAAGACCGGAAGGACGCGTGGTTCCGCTCCCTCGAACTCCTCGCCAAAGAGGTCCTTCCCCGAGTGAACGCGGGTGCGGAGCTGGCGGCGGTCCGGTAGGCCACGGACTCCAAACCCCAGAGACAGGATGACAGTCACCATGCAGATCGACGAAACGTATCCGGAACCCATCTTCGATGTGGCGCAGCTCGCAAGTGTGGAGATGTACTCCCCGAAGGTCGATGAAACCGTCTGGTTCTTCACCGAGCTTCTGGGGATGACGGAGTCCGACCGAGTCGGCGATTCCGTGTACCTCCGCGCCTACGAGGATTGGTATCACCACTCTCTCAAGGTCACCTTCCGCGAAGAGCCTGGCATCGGGAGGACCACCTGGCGCACCAGCTCGCCGCAGGCCCTCCGCCGCCGCACCGAGGCACTGTCCACACATGGAGTCCGGGTGCAGTGGCGTGAGGGGGACATCGGGCAGGGGCACACCGCCGACTTCCGCTCACCGTCCGGGCACGCGCATTCGCTCCTGTGGGACGTCGACTATTTCGAAGCCTCCGATGAGCAAGCCTCGCGCCTGCTCAGTCGTCCCCAGAAGCGACCTCTCAAGGGTGTCCCGGTGCGGAGACTGGACCACGTGAATCATCTGGTCGACGACGTGACCGCGAACCGGGAGTTTCTGCAGGACACAATGGGGTTCCGCCTCCGCGAGAACATCGTCGCCCACGGCCGGGAAGCGGCCGCCTGGATGAGCGTGAGCCCGCTGGTCCACGAGATCGCGAACCTGGCTGACCGAACCGGTCGTTCCGCGGGCGGTAATGGCAGTCTGCACCACTTGGCGTTCTGGTACGGATTCCCGCAGCACCTGCTCGATGCCGCTGACATCTTCACCGACTATGGACTGACGATAGACATCGGCCCCGGCAAGCACGGTGCCACGCAGGCGCAGTTCCTGTACGTGTTCGAACCAGGCGGCAATCGGATCGAGTTGTTCGGCGATACCGGCTACCTGATCTTCGATCCTGCGTGGAAGCCCCTCACCTGGACCGAGCAGAACATGGACAAATCGCTCATCTGGTACGGGTCACCACTGGCACGAGAGTTCACCATCTTCCGCGACCCCGTCCCCGCCTGATGCTACCCAGGCGCGGAGAACCACGCCCGCGTGATCCGCGAGCTGCCACGTGATCTCGAAAATTCGCGCCGATGCCGCGGAGGCGGTAGCGAGCATCGTCGACGGCGCCACCGTGATGATCGGCGGCTTCGGGCGCGCGGGGCAGCCCATCGAGCTGATCGACGCTCTCATCGCGCACGGAGCCGGCGACCTTACGGTCGTCAGCAACAACGCCGGCAGCGGAGAAGTCGGGATCGCGGCGCTCCTCGCGGCCGGACGCGTGAAGAGAGTGGTCTGCTCGTTTCCGCGTCAGAGCGACTCTTGGGTCTTCGACGATCTCTACCGCGAGGGACAGGTCGAACTCGAGCTTGTCCCGCAAGGAAATCTCGCGGAGCGCATTCGAGCCGCAGGTGCCGGAATCGGAGGTTTCTATACTCCGACCGGAGTCGGCACAGAGCTCGCCGCCGGCAAAGAGCATCGGCAAATCGACGGGCGCCACTACGTCCTCGAGTACCCGATCCGCGCAGACGCGGCCCTCATCAGCGCGTGGCGCGCCGACAGGTGGGGAAACCTGACGTATCGCGGGACCGGCCGCAACTTCGGACCCATCATGGCTGCCGCGGCCGACTCGACGATCGCCCAGGTGGATTCTTGCGTCGCTCTCGGCGGGCTGGACCCCGAGCACATCGTCACCCCCGGGATCTACGTGGACCATGTCGTCGCGGTGGGCGAACGCCCGTGGCTGGTCGATGGCCGATTCGTCGGGGGCACCGACGCCGCTGGGGTGCCGGTGTCGCGCGGCCCCTCGCAATCGGAGGAGATACATCGCCCTGGCCACCCGTAGGACCAAGATCGTGCGCCGTTCCATCACCCCGTCGTGCGCGATTCTCACAAGCCCGTCGTGTGCAGTTTCGGGATTCATTCTGGCCGACGCGAAGGAAAGGACCATCCCATGCCGGAAGCCGTGATCGTGGCCGCCGCTCGCACCCCAATCGGACGAGCGCACAAGGGATCGCTGCGGGAGTGCCGGGCCGATGATCTGGCAGCGTTCGCCATCCGAACGGCATTGCAGAAAGTGCCGCAGGTGGCTTCGCAGGACGTGGACGATGTCATGCTCGGGTGCGGCAAACCCGCCGGCGAAGCGGGATTCAATGTCGCGAGGGCGGTGAGCGTCCTCAATGACATGGATGCCGTCCCCGGCACGACCGTGAACCGATACTGTGCATCGTCGGTGCAGACGACGCGGATGGCTTTTCACGCCATCAAGGCCGGCGAGGGCGAGGTCTTCATCTCGGCAGGCGTGGAAGCGGTGTCGCGACTGGACAGGGGCAACCCCGACCTTCTGAGCGCAATGAACCCGCGGTTCACCGAACCAGCGCTGAGCAACGGCACCCGCGCTTTCAGAGCCTGGAGCGACCCCCGTCTCGACGGGCTGAGCCCCAACCTGCACCTGGCGATGGGTCAGACGGCCGAGAACGTGGCCTCTCTACGTAGCATCTCCCGGCGCGAGCAGGACGAGTTTGCACTCCGATCGCAGACGCTCACTCAAGGAGCCATCGCCTCAGGTTTCTGGAGTCGGGAGATCACGCCCTATCCGCTTGCTGACGGCTCGGTCGTCGCCGCGGACGACAGCCCACGCGCGGGCGTCACCTATGAATCGCTCGCCGATCTGTCGCCCGTCTTCCGCGAGGACGGGACAGTCACTGCGGGCAACTGCTGCCCACTCAATGACGGAGCCGCCGCGGTCGTGATCATGTCGGACGCTGCGGCGGCGCGGTCGGGTGTAACTCCGATCGCACGGATCGTGGCGACCGGGGTCTCCGCCCTCTCTCCCGAGATCATGGGCCTGGGGCCCGTCGATGCCACCCGCCGCGCGCTGCGCAATGCGGGCATGACGATCGAGGACATCGACCTCGTCGAGATCAACGAGGCCTTCGCGGCACAGGTCATCCCGTCACAGCGGGAACTTGGAATCGATATCGACAGGCTCAACGTGAATGGCGGCGCGATAGCTCTCGGGCATCCCTTCGGCATGACCGGCGCCCGGCTTCAAGTCACGATGCTGAACAGCCTGCAGACGCACGACAAGTCAACGGGGCTGATCACCATGTGCGTCGCCGGGGGCCAGGGCATGGCCATGATCATCGAGCGGCTGTGAATCGATGTGTCACCTAAGCACCCGTATGAGACCGCTCGCGCGCGTCGTAGGGCGGGCGCACTCACACGAAGCGGGCGGTCACAGTTCCCAGCACGCCGAAGTCCGCCGTGACAGAATCGCCGGCCGCGACAGGAACCGCTGCGCAGACCGAGCCGGGCAGCACCACTGCGCCTTCGTCCAGCGAGGTCCCCAATTCGCCGAGTTTATTTGCGAGCCACACCAGCGCCCTCAGTGGCGACCCGAGCACGGCGCCGCCCACTCCGGTTCCGACCACCGATCCGTTTTTCGTCAGGGTGCATTCGGCATTGACGATATCGATTTCGTTCACACCCAACCGGTGCCGCCCGAGCACGACTCCGGCGCTGGAGGCATTGTCCGCGATCGTGTCGACCAGACCGATCTTCCAGTCCGCGATGCGCGAATCGATGATCTCGATCGAGCCGATCACGGCTTCGACGGCGCGGACGGCGTCAGTCACCGTCAGACCCGGCCCCGTGAGCGGGCGGGAAAGCACGAAGGCGAACTCGGGTTCCACGCGCGGTGCGATGAACCGCGAGGCGGGGATGGGCGCGTCATCGGCGTAGAACATGTCCGAGAACAGATGACCGTAGTCTGGCTGGTCCACTCCGAGCTGGCGCTGCATCGCCTCCGAGGTCAGTCCGACCTTGTGGCCGCGCACCGTCCGGCCCTCGTCCACCCAGCGGCCCACCTGGCCGAGCTGTATCGCATACGCATCATCCAGCCCGCAGTCGGGGTGGGTAGCCGAGATCGGCGCGATCCCTCGCTTCTCGACATACGCACGGAGAAGCGCATCCACGGTCTCATTTTTCGCCATCGATTGCATCGTGACCCCTCATCGCGCCGTCAATATCCTCTACGACCATTAGGCGTCTCAGCACCGAAATCGACAACATGAATCCCACTGACCGGAACGCAGCCGGGGGCGAGTCAGGTCTCGCACCTCCGGAGTCGATGATCGGCCGCATCAGTCTCGTGCTGGACTGCTTCACCGAGGGTCAACCGACGGTGACGCTCAGCGAGATCTGCGAGCGCACGGGGCTCCCAAAATCCACTGCCTCGCGCATCACGAGCGAGCTCGTGGACTATTCCTACCTCGAGCGGCATGGTGCGGCCCTGTCCCTCGGCATCCGGGTCTTCGAGCTGGGTTCGCAGGCCGCCCGGCCGCGAAGCCTCAAGGTCCTCGCGCTGCCACGAATGGCGGGACTGCGACGAGCTACGGGCCACACCGTGCACCTTGCGGTACTGGAAGAAACCACGGTCGTCTACATCGAGATCCTTCCCTCGAGCTCGTCCCCGCGACTGCCGTCGCGTGTCGGGGGGCGTCTGCCGGCCTTCGCGACGGGTGTGGGCAAGGCGCTGCTCGCGTACTCCTCGTCCTCCGTCGTCGACCAGGTGATAGCGCGCGGCCTATGGAAGGTCGGCCCGAACACGATCACCGACGTCACTGCCCTTCTGAGGAACTTGAAGGAGATTCGCGCTGCCGGCGTCGCTACGGAGGAGCAGGAGTCGGGGTCGGGCATCTCCTGTGTTGCCGCGCCGATCCTGGGCGCACTAGACCGGCCGATCGCGGCGATCTCAGTCTCAGGGTGGAGTGACCGACTGGATGTGGCAGGTTCGATTCCCGTCGTCCAAGGAGTCGCGGAAGCCCTCAGCGCGGATGTGCGTCGCCGCCCGCAACTCGTTGCCGAACAGTAACGCGAGGTTGTGCGTCAGCGGCGGTGTAAGAGCTCGAGCGCAACGTCTTCGATCATGTCCTCTTGGCCGCCGATCAGCTTTCTTTGGCCGACTGCCACGAGGATGTCGCGGGCGTCGATTCCGGACTGCCCGCCCACACGTTCGGCGTGACGCAGGAAGCTCGAGTAGACGCCCGCGTAGCCGAGCGTCAGTGTCTCCCGGTCCACTTGAACGGGTCGATCGTGAAGGGGTCTGACCAGGTCATCTGCGGCGTCTTGAAGGGCGAACACGTCCGCTCTCACCGACCAGCCCAGCAGGTCTGCGACGGCCACCATCGGCTCGATCGGGGTGTTGCCCGCGCCCGCGCCGTGACCGGCGAGCGAGGCGTCGACGCGCGTTGCGCCTTCCTCGACTGCAACGACGGAGTTGGCGACTGCCAGTGAGAGGTTCTGATGGGCATGGATGCCTATCTGGGTATCGGGCCGAAGTACATCACGGTACGCACGCACTCGATCGCGGACACCGTTCATTGTGAGGCGACCGGCGGAGTCGGTCACATAGACGCAGTCGGCACCATACGATTCCATCAACTTCGCCTGCTCAGCAAGCGCAGCAGGCTCGTTCAGATGTGCCATCATCAGGAACCCCGACACGTCCATGCCCCAGGACTTGGCTGTTTCGATGTGCTGGCGGGCGACATCCGCTTCAGTGCAGTGCGTCGCGACACGAACCGACCGAACTCCGAGGTCGAACGCTCGGCGGAGATCACCGATCGTCCCGATACCCGGTAACAGAAGCGTGGTGAGAACTGCGTGCTTGACCACCGCGGCCACTGCCTCGATCCATTCGTCGCTCGTGTGGGATCCCGCTCCGTAGGTGAGGCTGTTTCCCGCAAGACCGTCGCCGTGCGCGACCTCGATCGCATCCACGCCGGCCGCATCGAGTGCCGCCGCAATCTCGGCAGCCTTCGCAGGCTCGATCCGATGTTGGATGGCGTGCATCCCGTCGCGGAGAGTGACATCCTGCAGATAGATCGCCGGGATCATACGACGGCCGCCTTTCGAGCTGAGATGAGATGCTCCGCGGTATGCAGCGCAGCGGAGGTCATGATGTCCAAGTTGCCCGCGTATGCGGGCAGGTACATCGCGGCGCCTTCCACCTCGAGGTACACGGACACCTTGGTGTATTCGCGCTCACGTCGATCCTCCGGCACCAAGAGGTCGAGCTCCGCGCCGTGGTCCTCGAACTGCACCGGTTGCTTGAGGCGGTAGCCGGTGACGTAGCCGGCGACAGCAGCCACCCGTGTCTCAACTGACTCGGTCAATGCCTTGCGCGCGGCGACGTCAAGGCGGCCGGTGATGATCTGCACAGTGTCGCGCATGATCACGGGAGGCTCCGCCGGGTTCAGGACGATGATCGCCTTTCCCCTCGCCGCGCCCCCGACCTGCTCAATCGCCGAACCGGTGGTCTCTGTGAACTCGTCTATGCTGGCCCGGGTCCCCGGGCCGGCGGACTTCGAGGCGATCGACGCGACGATCTCCGCGTAGTGGACGGGTGTCGTCGAGCTGACCGCATGAACGATTGGAATGGTCGCCTGGCCTCCGCATGTGACCATGTTGACGTTTCGCGCGCCGATGTGCTGATCGAGGTTCGCGACGGGGACGACAAAGGGCCCGATCGCGGCCGGCGTCATGTCCACGAGGACCTTGTCGTACGGTTCGAGCGCCTTCGCGTTCAGTTTGTGAGCACCCGCGCTTGTCGCATCGAAGATGACCTCGATCTCGTCGAAATCGGGCATGGCGATCAATCCAGCGACACCGTCCGACGTGGTTGGGATGCCGAGCCGCCCGGCGCGGGCGAGGCCGTCCGAGTCCGGATCTATCCCCACCATCGCGCCCACTCGGAGGGTTTCGCTGAGTCTGATTACTTTGAACATCAGGTCTGTGCCGATGTTGCCAGAGCCGATGATCGCCACCTTCGTCTTTGCCATGGTCTTCCCTCTTCGCGCCCGGGGGGCTCCCGTGGCCACCTCGTGGGCCGACGGGAGCAGTCCCTATCGTGGTGTACGGCCGCTACGATGCGACGTCGATTGACCGTAGCGGGGACGTTTGGCGGGGGCGCTCGACGTTCCACTCACTGGAACTAGACCAGCAGTTCGCCCCCGGGAAGGTGGTCGATGTGCAGCTTGGCAGTGGCGGCGATGACGTCGATGGCGTCCCGGGTCAGCCGCCTCGTGTCGGATCTCCTATGGGCGACTGCGAATACTGAGGGAGAGAGGCCGTCGACGGTGAGCGCGCGGACCGACGGTGACGGCGAGAGCCGGATGGTCGACTTCGACATGGTGATCGCCGCATCACTCATCGTCAGGGCGAGCCGGGCGCCAGCCACAGTGCGGACCGGCCCCATGGATTCATCCAAGAGCGAACCGCCTCGCAGATCGTCGAGCTGCCACACCTTCGCCCAGTCCGGGGGAGCCGACAGTCCGAGCATCGGAAGATGGAGCACGTCATCTGCGCTCAGCTTCTCGGCCTCCGCCAGCGGATGCTGGCTGCCGACGACAAGACATCGCGGCTCCTGGGCAATGGGGACTACGGCAAGGTCTGCGAGCGGGATCGGCGGTCGGACGAACGCGATATCGACTTCGCCGTTGCGGAGTGCCTCGACCTGGTCGACGAAGGTCGTCTCGTGAAGGATGATCTCGGCGTTCTCGAACCGGCCGCGAAGCGCAGTCAGGATCGGTGCCGTCAACTCACCCGCCGAGTACTCTCCGTTCAGGATTGCCACCCTGATCGCTATCTTCCGCGCACCCGCACGGTCCCTCACGGCATCTCGCGCAGTGTCAACCTGCGCGAGGATCTCGCGGGCGCGGTGCACAAGCTCCCACCCCGCCTGCGTAGGCAGAACCCCCCGGGTGCTTCGTTCGAAGATCTTCACCCCGAGCTCGATCTCGAGCTGGTGCACCGCGGTCGAGAGCGGCGGCTGAGAGGTGTGAAGTCGTCGCGCCGCGGGCCGGAAGCCGCCTTCTTCGGCGACCGCGACCACGTACTGAAGCTGCCGCAGATCCATGACGAGTCCTTCCGCACAAGCGTGCCGATCAGCCCATCAATCCGACCTCGGCACTGAGGGCTGGCGTTTGGGGCGAACTCTATATCACTTCCGCGCCGCTACAACATCTTGGTTCCACACGGTGGAACGAGGATCACAGCCGAATGATCAGCTTTCCCGCGTTGCGACCCTCGTAGAGCATGCTCACCGCGCCCGGGGCGCTTTCGAGTCCGTCGAGCACATGTTCGGTGTACCGTAGCTCGCCATTTCGGACGAGAGGCTCAAGCCGGCGGACCACCTGATCGTATTCGTAGGCGTGATCCTGCAGGAGGAATCCGCGCATGGTGGCGCCCGCGGTGAGCACCTGCCGATGGACGCGGGGCCCCATCGGTGCGGGCTGCCACGACTCTATGGCTGACGTTCCGCAGACAACGACGCGCGAATCGTGAGCGAGGTGCGACATGACTGCATCGCTGACAGGGCCGCTCGTGTTGTCGAAGTAGACGTCGACACCGTCTCCGCACGCCTGCTCGAGATTCTCGAGGAAGTCAGGCGCGCGGTAGTCCAGCGCCGTATCGAACCCATATTCCTCAAGGCACAAATCCACCTTCCCCTTGCTGCCGGTGATCCCGACGGTTCGGCAGCCGGCGAGCCGAGCGAGTTGACCCACGACCGAGCCGACCGCCCCCGCGGCGGTCGAGACCACCACCAGCTCCCCGGGAAGCGGGCGGCCGATGCCGAACAGCCCCAGCCAGGCGGTGACACCATTGGCGCCGAGCACACCGAGGGCGAGGGACGCGGGAAGCGAGGTGTCGACTCGCCGCACGTTGTCTGTCTCCGCGACGATCGCAAACTCCTGCCACCCGAAACGACCCACGACGACGTCTCCGACCTGCAGTCGGGTGCCGTTGCTCTCGACAATCTCGCCCACCGCCGAGGCGCGCATCACGCTTCCGACAGGGACGGGCGGAGAGTAGTTATCCTCAACACTGACCCACCCGCGCATGGCCGGGTCCACGGACAGATACAGATTCTTCACCAGGATCTGTCCTGGCCCGGGGTGGCCAATATTGGCGTCGGTGACAGCGAAGTGCTCGGCGCGGGGGATGCCGCTCGGGCGCTGCGCGAGGATCACTTGACGATTCAATCGATCCGTCACGACTCGTCCTTATATGTGGGGCACCAGCGCGATCACGCCAGCCTGAGTCTGATTATCGGTCCGTCCCGGCGTCGCGCCCGATACTTCCTGGGGATCAGCGGTGATGTCCGGTGTTTCGACTTCCCGCGATAGGTCAGCCGTTGCAACGCGATACGCAATTGCCGACTAGTCCGCACAACCGGCTCGTGCGAGCCTGAGCCGAAGCCGTCAAGACGCACCGCCACCGACGGAAGCCAAAGTACGAACCTGAGCCGGCGCCAACGACGTTGAACCCGGCCTCACCCACGAGCAAAGGAGCACGGAAATGACAATGACAATGACGAAGTCCTGTGTCAGCACCAGCATCAGTGACCCGATGCTCGTGCGCAACACATTCGCTCAGTTCCCCTCCGGCGTCGTCGTGCTGGCGACCGAGCTCGACGGTCAGAAGCACGCCGTCGTTGCATCGTCCTTCATGGTGGGAGTCTCGCTGGATCCATGCCTTGTCGCGCTCGCCGTGCAGAAGTCATCCGAGACATGGCCGTGGATCAGGAACGGCGGAACCTTGGGCGTATCGGTCTTCAGCCAAGGGCAGGGCCACCTCATCCGTCAGCTCGCGAGCAAAGACCGTTCCGCACGATTCGAAGAAGTCGCCGTCGAGGTCGACAACTCGGGCGCTGTCTTCGTGCAGGATGCCGCGCTCTGGTTCGAGTGCACGGTCCACGACGAGTTGGATGCCGGTGACCACTGGATGGTCTTGCTCGAGGTGAAGGGGATGGGGGTGTCGGAGAGAGAGCCCCTCATCTGGCACGGCGCTCAGTTCCGCGACCTCGCCAAGAGCGACACCGCCGCCGTCAACTAGACGCGAACCACACTCAAAGGAGAGAACAAATGAAGCTCGGACTCTTTCTCATGACCGGCCACCGCCCGTCGCAGTCCCAGTCGCCCGGCGGGTACAAGCGGGGCTTCGAATGGGACCTGGAGATGATCAAGAAGGCGGATCGGCTCGGATTCACGGAGGCGTGGGTCGGCGAGCATTTCACCAATCTCTGGGAGCCGCTCCCGTCGCCCGATCTCCTCATTCAGGCGGCGATTCGAGAGACCACGCAGATCGTCCTCGCCGCTGGCGCCCACGTGCCTGGGTTCCATCACCCCGCCGAGCTGGCGGCACGCATCTCCTATCAGGACCAGCTGCTCGAGGGGCGCTACATGGTGGGAATCGGATCGGGAGGCACGCCGACCGACGCGCAGACCTTCGGCATCGACATGGCGTCCGGCGAGCACCGGAAGCGAGCCGCGGAGGGGCTGGAGATCATGCGGAAGTACTGGACCGAGGATGGACCATGGCGGTTCGAAGGCGAATTCTGGACCTGCGAAAAGGTCGAATCCGACGCATTCGCCGCCGTTCCGGGCACGCTGGGCGATCACCTGCGGCCCTACCAGCGACCTCACCCGCCGATCGCCGTCGCCGGCCTGAGCGCCAACTCCGCCACCCTGAAGTGGGCGGGCGAGGAAGGGCTGCTGCCGATCTCGCTCGGCATGAACACGAGGTTCATGGCCGGCCAGTGGGACACCTATAGCGTCGCTGCGGAAAGCCGCGGCTTGGTGCCGGACCGCAACGACTGGCGAATCGCGCGCGAGGTTGTGGTTGCCGAGACCGATGAGGAAGCCCTCCGGCTCGTTCGGGAAGGGTACTTCGGGGAATTCTTCAACGGCTTCCTGATCCCCATCTTCCAGTTCCTCGGATACGGCGAGAACTGGAAGCACGACGACTCAGTGCAAGCTGCCGATATTGACCTGGAGTACCTGCTGAAGCATCAGTTCCTCGTCGGATCAGTCGAGACCGTCACCAACCAGCTTCTCAAGATGCAAGAGGAGACCGGTGGTTTCGGAACGCTGCTCATGGAAGGTGTCGACTACGAGGACGAGAAGGACCAGTGGTTCCGTTCCATGCAGCTCATGGCAGAGGAAGTGGTGCCGGCGGTGAACGCGGCGTTGGCCCAGAAGGAATCGTCGTTGGCGGTCGTGGCGTGAGTGCATTCATTCCACGATCCGACGTGCGGGACCGCCGCCATCAGGGAGCCGCCGGGGAGAGGAAATGACGGCGTCAACTCTCGAACGCGACTCGGAACGGTATCTCGCCATCTCAACGGGCGATATCCACTATCACGATGTCGGCGAGGGTCCAGTAGTCGTGCTTCTGCACGGGAGCGGGCCTGGGGCGACAGCCTGGAGCAACTTCGGCCCGAACATCGAGGTGCTGTCAAAACGATTCCGAGTACTCGCCATTGACATGCCCGGGTGGGGAAAGTCCTACGCCGCGCGCGTTCGAGAGCGCGACCACGCCGCCTCACTTGGCGAGATCCTGGATGGGCTGAAGGTGAAGCGCGCAGCGGTCGTGGGAAACTCGATGGGAGCGGTGACCGCACTCGCCTTCGCCGCGCGGAACCCGGACCGCGTGACACACGTGGTCACCATGGGCGCTGCGATGGCCGGGCAGCAGATGATGTTCGGCCCCGCAGACGGCCCATCCGAGGGACTGAAAGTCCTCTTCCAGGCATACCGCACCCCGACCCCGGAAGCGATGGCAAAGCTCGTCGATGTCATGACCTTCGGTGCGGGCAACGCCTCCGAAGAAGTCGCTACCGAGCGGTCGAAGAACACCCTCAAGTACGCCCAGCATCGGGAGAACTTCGTGGCTGACCTCGACGAGCGTCTGCCGATCATCCTGAATCCGCCGACGCCCGCCGAGATCGCCGGCATCAGCGTGCCGGTACTCCTCATACATGGCAGGGACGATCGTGTCCTCAACCTCGAACACTCCCTACGCCTCGTCTCAATCATCCAGAACGCACGACTGGTCGTCATCAACCGATGTGGTCACTGGGCGCAGCTCGAGCATGCCGACGAATTCAACCGAACGGTCACCTCGTTTGTGGCACCGTAATCGCCCGGCTCCAGATGAGAGGCAACGAGGTGCGGGACGAAGCGGTGTACGCAGTCAATTCTGATTTTCTTGGGGTTGCGGATTTTCTGGGTGATGCTGATCGTGCGTTGGTGGCGCGGGTGCGTGATTTCGTGGGCAGGGAGGTGCTGCCGGTCATCAACGAGTATTGGGAACGGGCGGACTTTCCGTATCAGATCTTGCCCGGGTTGGCGGAGTTGGGTGTGGTGGGCACATCGATCACGGGGTATGGGTGCCCCGGGTTGACGAGGCTGCAGGCCGGGCTGGTCGCGATGGAGCTGTCGCGGGGTGACGGCAGTGTGAACACCCTCAACGCTGTCCAGTCAGGTTTGGCCATGGGCAGTATCGCCCTGTTGGGTGACGAGGAGCAGAAGCAGCGGTGGCTGCCGGAGATGGCGGCTCTGCGCAAGCTGGGTGCGTTCGCGTTGACCGAACCTGATCACGGGTCCGATTCGGTGGCGTTGGAGACCTCGGCACGGCGTGACGGCGACACGTACGTGATCGACGGGGCGAAACGGTGGATCGGGCTGGGCCATGTCGCCGATGTCGTGATTCTCTGGGCGCGTGATGCTGATGACGGGAAGGTGAAGGCCTTCGTCCTGGAGAAGGACGCCGACGGCACCTACCCGGACGGATACGCTGCGGAGGCGATCACCGGGAAGATCGCCAAGCGGGCGATCCAGCAGGCGCACATCGAAATCTCGGGTCTGCGGGTCCCCGCGGGGAACAAGCTCGCGAAGTCGACCTCGTTCCGTGACGTGTCCGCGATCCTGAACCGCACCCGGAGCACCGTCGCGTGGGAGGCTCTCGGTCACGCGGTTGCCGCGTACGAAGCGGCCGCGACGTATGTCCAGGAGCGCGTGCAGTTCGGGCGGCCGATCGCCAGCTTCCAGCTTGTCCAGAACAAGCTCGCGAACATGCTCGCGGACCTCACCGCCATGCAGCTGCTGTGTTTCCGCACCGCGACCCTCCAGGACGAGGGCCGGCTTACCAACGAGCAGGCCTCCCTGGCGAAGATGTTCACCGGGCAGCACGCCCGTGCGCTCTGCCGCGACGCCCGGGACCTGCTCGGCGGCAACGGGCTGCTCCTCGAAAACCACGTCGCACGGCACCTCACCGACATGGAAGTCGTCCACACCTACGAAGGCACCGACTTCATCCAATCCCTCATCATCGGCCGCGAAATCACCGGCATCCCCGCCTTCGCTTAGCTGGCCAGTGCAGCCCTTGGCTGACCGCGGCGATCTCGTCAGGGACACTTTCACTAACGTCGACGACACTGTTGCGCGCGGCGAGTTGGTAGTCGCTCAGGTGTCAGCTCAAGTCGGCAATGGACTTTGGTTGCCGTCGGGTATTAGGGCCGAGTGGGGCCTGTGATCCGCACAGAGAGTATTGTCCTCCGCGCCCGATCAGGAACTATCCATCGCGTTGTCCCAGACCATCTCGCCGAAAGGTGGCTCGAGGAGTAGAGCAACGGCGGACCGCGCGACGTTTGCCCCGATCCGGTGATGAACCTGCGCTCGGTGGTGAAGAGTGTCGGCGGCAAGCGCG
>Ga0075367_10000252_pt1 | contig 18196 bp, 14 predicted proteins | sample EndMethybrTD3032_FD_71399 | JGI IMG/M metagenome (GOLD analysis project Ga0075367, IMG submission 71399) | Populus endosphere microbial communities from Tennessee, USA - Endosphere MetaG P. TD hybrid TD303-2 | ecosystem: Host-associated > Plants > Roots > Endosphere | place: USA: Tennessee... | reverse complement strand
TACGATTCGCTGTTCGCGCCGGACGAGAAGCAGGTTCCGCAGCTGCAGATGGTCGAGACGCATGTCGTCAGCGCCGACAAGCTGACGCACGCCTTCACGCTCCGGAGCGGCCTTGTCTTTCATGACGGCAAGCCAGTGACGGCCGAGGACTGCATCGCGTCGATCCAGCGCTGGGGCGCGCGCGATCCCTTCGGCCAGTTGCTGTTGGCTGCGATCGAAAGCCTGAACGCGACGGGTGAGAAGTCGTTCGAGATCAAGCTGAGCAGGCCGTTTCCGCTTCTGACAGAAGCGCTGTCGCGCGGCGGCATCAGGCCGCCCTTCATCCTGCCGAAGCGGATTGCGGAAACCGATCCGTACAAACCGATCAACGATGCGACCGGCTCCGGGCCGTTCGTCTTCGTCAAGGACCAATGGGTCCCGGGCAGCAAGGTTGTCTACCGCAAGAACGAGAATTACGTCCCGCGCAGCGAGGCGCCGAGCGGACTTGCCGGCGGCAAGATCGCCCACGTTGATCGCATCGAATTCATCAGCTTTCGCGATTCGATGACCGTGCTCGCGGCGCTGCAGAACGGCGAGATCGACTACTGGCCGAACCCGCCGGCCGACTTGATCCCCGTGCTGCAGAAGACGCCGGGCATCAAGGCGGCGGTCATTCCGGCCTTCACGCAGCCGCTGATACGCTTCAACCACATCCAGCCGCCCTTCAACAATCCAAAAGCGCGCGAGGCGCTGTTCTGGCTGATCAACCAGGAAGATTTTTTGCGCGCGATCGGCGATCCGCCCGGTCTGTCGCGGACGTGCCTGTCCTTCTACGGCTGTAGGGAACCCTATCTGACGACGGCGGGCAGCGAGGCCCTGGGCGGCCGCGACACGAGGAAGGCCCTGGCGCTGTTTCAGGAGGCGGGATGGGACGTGAAGAAACCGATCATCATCCTGCACGTGACCGACCGCGCGTCGTTCTCGGCCATTACCCTGCTGCTTGCGGACTCGCTACGCAAGGCGGGCGTCGGTGTGCAACTGGTGGCGATGGATGCCGCCACTATGTTCCAGCGCCGCACCAACAAGGGGCCGGTCTCGGAAGGCGGCTGGAACGTCTTTCCCGCCGACTCGTCCGGCGACATCCTGACGTCGCCGGTCACCAATCCATGGCTGAGCGGCGCGTGCGACAAGGCGTTCTTCGGCTGGCCCTGCGACGAGACGGTCGAGCGCCTGAAATCCGTGTTCCTGCGCGCGGAGACCGGCGAGGAGCGCGTCAAGATCGCCGAGCAGATCCAGGAGCGCGCGTTCAGGCAGGGCTTTTACATCCCGCTCGGCCGTCGCGAAGTGGTGCGAGCTTTTCGCTCATCGATCGACGGGCTGCTGTGGACCGGTGACCTCAGCGACGTGTTTTGGAACGTGCGCAAGCAGCCGCAGTGAGCGAGGAACGGGACGGAAAGGTCATGTGGACGAATTTTCGATCGGTGCCCCTGCGGCTTCACGCAACGCTGCCGGCGCGCTTCACCTCGCCGAGGCCGAGCGAATGGGCGAGGAGCAAGCGCGGCCGCGCGGAGCTCGGGTGCTTTCTCGAAGGCCCTGCGTGCGATCGGGCAGGCAATCTCTATGTCGTCGACATCCCGTTCGGCCGCATCTTCCGTCTCACGCCGGCAGGCGGTTGGGAGCAGGTCACCGAGTATGACGGCTGGCCGAACGGATTGAAGATCGACGGTGCCGGCCGTCTGCTCGTCGCCGATCACAAGCGCGGCCTGATCCGCATCGATCCGGCGAGCGGCGAGCGCACCGTTTTGCTGGACCAGATCAACGGCGCGCCGCTTCTCGGCCTGAACGACCTGACGCTGGCGGCCGACGGGGTGATCTACACGACCGATCAGGGCAACACCGGCTTGACCGATCCGCGCGGACGCGTGTTGCGCCTGCGCGCGGATGGTGCCGCCGAGATCATCCTCGACAATGGGCCGAGCCCGAACGGACTCGTGTTCAACGACAAGGAGCAACTGCTCCACGTGGCGATGACACGAGCGAATGCGGTCTGGCGCGCGCCGCTGCTGGATGGGCGCGCCCATCGGGTCGGCGTTGCGATCCAGCTTTCGGGCGGCGTCGGGCCCGACGGTCTTGCGTTTGACCAGCATGGCGCGCTGCTGGTTGCGCATCCTCAAGTCGGGGTCTGGCGCTTTGATCACGTCGGACGGCCGCGCGAGCTGTTCGAGGTGGGCGATGCGCTTCTGACGAATGTCGCCGTTCGCGCGGACGGGAACCGCGCGGCAATGTTCGTGACCGATTCCGGCAACGGCCGCATTTTTGCGGCGGACATTTGAGAGCAAGGTCATGGAAGACGCTCGCGCAAGCACTGGCACGCAAGGGACGGAAGCCTGGTGGCGAACCAGCCTGACGGACATCAGCGCCGAAGCCATCCGCGTCCGCGGCTACGCGATCGAGGATCTGATCGGCAATGTGGGCCTGGCGCAGATGCTGTGGCTGCTGATCCGCGGCGAACTGCCGGACGAGGGCAGGGCTGCGCTGCTTGAGGCGGCCATGCTCGGCGGGGTCGTCCACGGGCCGCACGCGCCGAGCATCGCGGTCGCGCGCATGGCGATCACCTGCGGTGTCGGCATCAATGCGGCGGTCGCGCAGGGGGCGGCGGTGCTCGGTGACGTTCACGGCGGCGCTATCCAGCAGACCATGGAGCTTCTCGAAGCGCTCGAAGGCTGCGACGGATCCGGCGCGGCCGTCGGTCCCGTGCTCGATGCATGGGCCGCGCAGAACGGGAGTTTCATTCCAGGATATGGACACCGCTTTCACCGCGACGGTGATCCTCGCACGCCCCGGCTGCTGGCGCTTGCCGAGCGCGCGCGACAGGAGCGCCTGATCGATGGCCGTCACATCGCCAATGCCCTGGCGATCGAGCGCATCCTGTCGCGCCGCAAGAACAAACGAATGCCGATGAATCTCGACGGCGTGGCCGGCGCGATCTACCTCGAATTGGGTTTCGCACCACCGATCGGTCGCGGGCTGGTCGTGCTGGGGCGCTCCATCGGCGTGCTGGCCAACGCATGGGAGGAGATGAACAGCGGCAGCCGGCTCAAGGGCCCGGTGCCGCCAAGCGTCGGTTTTCTCTACGAAGGTCCGCCGCCGCGCCGTTTGCCGTCGAGTGAGGAGAGGACGGAATGATCCGCTTCGTGGCGAGGCGCATTGTTGCGACGTTGCCGGTCCTGCTGGTTGTTGCGCTGACGGTCTTCCTGCTGCTGCATCTGACGCCCGGCGATCCGGCGGCGGTGATGGCGGGCGATCACGCGGCGCCGGAGGACATCGCGCGCATTCGCACGCGGCTTGGACTGGACCAGCCGATCTATCTGCAGTTCGCGTGGTGGATCGGCCGGCTTCTCGTCGGCGATCTCGGCCAGTCGATCTTTTCCAATTTGCCGGTTGCAACGCTCATCCTTCAGCGCCTCGAGCCGACCGTATCGCTCGCCGCGACGACGCTGCTTGGCTCGCTGCCCATCGCAATCGCAGCCGGCGTGCTGGCGGCCGCGCGAAGCGGCGGCGTCATCGACCGGGTGGTGATGCTGTTTGCGGTGCTCGGCTTCTCGCTGCCCGTCTTCGTTCTCGGCTACTGCCTCGTCTACCTCTTCGCGCTGCAATGGCAGCTCGTTCCCGTGCAGGGATTTGTCAGCATCCGTGCAGGGCTTTGGCCGTTCCTGCGCAGCATGGCGCTTCCGGCAGCGACGCTCGGCATCGTGTACGTGGCGCTGATCGCACGCATCACCCGCGCCAGCGTGCTCGAGGTGCTGTCGCACGATTTCATCCGCACCGCGCGTGCCAAGGGCGTGAACGAAGTCACGCTCCTGCTGCGCCACGCGCTGCGCAATGCCGCCGTTCCGATCGTGACCATGATCGGCATCTCGGTCGCGCTGCTGCTGTCGGGCTCGATCATCGTCGAGAGCGTGTTCAACCTGCCGGGCGTCGGCCGCCTGCTGATGGATGCGGTGCTGAAGCGCGATTACCCGGTCATCCAGGGCGTCGTGTTGGTCTTCTCCTGCGTCTACGTGCTGGTCAATCTCGTCATCGACATCCTCTACGCGATGCTCGATCCACGCATTCGCTACTGATGCATCGTCGATGATCAAACGCATGCGCCTTCTCCGCACCGAGCAAACCCCTTCGAACGACGCCAGCGTCGCGTATCTGGATTCATCCGTGGCTTCCTCCTCCGATGCCGTTCCGGTGCGGTCCCGTCTCAGCGGCCGGGTCCGATCGTTCGTTCGCCGCTCCCCGACGGCCGCTGCAGGTGGAGGCCTGGTGCTGTTGCTCGGCCTGCTGTCGCTCGCAGCACCCTTCATGCTGTCCGGCGATCCGCTTGCGCTCGATCCCGCGAACCGGCTGCAGGCGGCGTCGTCCGCCCACTGGTTCGGCACCGACATGTATGGGAGGGACGTGCTGACCCGTCTGATCTCCGGGGCGCGAACGTCGCTTGCGGTCGGAAGCAGCGTCGCGCTCTTTGCAGTCGTCATCGGCGTTTTCATCGGGCTCGTCTCCGGCTACATCCGTTCGGTGGACGGCGTGGTCATGCGCGTCATGGACGGGCTGATGGCCATTCCGGGCATCCTGCTGGCGATCGCGCTGATCGCCGTCGCCGGCGCCAACCTGCTCACCGTCATCGTCGCCATCACCGTTCCCGACGTGCCGCGTGTCGTCAGGCTGGTGCGGAGCCTCGTGCTCAGCGTTCGCGAGGAACCGTATGTGGAAGGCGCGGTGGCCGCCGGCACGCGCGTGCCGCTCATCCTTCTCAGGCACATCCTGCCGAACACGGTCGCCCCGCTGATCGTACTTGCAAGCTACCTGGCGTCGTCGGCGATCCTGGTCGAGGCTTCGCTGAGTTTTCTCGGCGCTGGCCTGCCGCCGGAAATCCCGAGCTGGGGCAACATGATCGCCGAGGGACGCATCTTCCTGCAACTGCGGCCGGAGCTGGTGTTCCTTCCGGGCACGCTGCTCGGGCTCACGGTGCTTGGCATCAACCTTCTCGGCGACGGCCTCCGCGACGAGCTCGACCCGCAACTCAAACAGCGGCTTTGACGGCATGTCAGACGACTTGCAACGCCCCGTGCTGGCGATCGAAGGCTTGAGCGTGCGGCTGCCGCGCGGCAGCGACCGGGCCTTCGCCGTGAAGGACGTCACGCTCGCGGTGATGCCGAGAGAGACGCTGTGTATTGTCGGCGAGTCGGGCTCCGGAAAGTCCGTCATTGCCCAGTCAATCATGGGATTGCTGCCGCGTCCGTTGACGCATGCCGGCGGCTCAATCCGCCTGGACGATGAGAGCATCGTCGACGCGTCTTCGCGGCGGCTGCGCAGCCTGCGTGGAAGCCGCATGGCGATGATCTTCCAGGAGCCGATGACGGCGCTGAATCCGATGATGACGATCGGCCGCCAGATCGAGGAGGTGCTGCAGGTCCACACGGACCTGTCATCCGCCGAGCGCGAGGCGCAGGTTCTCAGCGCGATCGCCGACGTCAACCTGCCCGATGCGGCACTGCTGTACCACGCCTATCCGCACGAGCTGTCCGGCGGCCAGCGGCAACGGGCAATGATTGCCGCAGCGCTTGTGCTGGCGCCGGCGGTGCTGATTGCAGATGAGCCAACGACGGCGCTGGACGTGACGACCCAGGCCCAGATCCTGAAGCTGCTGAAGGACATTCAGCGCCGGCACGGCACGGCGATCGTCTTCATCACCCATGACATCGGCGTCGTCGCAGACATCGCCGATCGCGTCGCGGTGATGCGTCAGGGCGAGCTTCTGGAGGAGGGCGCGACCCGGACCGTTCTGACCGAGCCGCGGCATCCCTATACGCGCATGCTGATCGGCTCGGTTCCAGGGCTGACGCCGCGCCGTGTGGAGACCCAGGCGGCGCAGGAGATCGCAATCTCGATCGACAATCTCGGCAAGACCTACCGGCCGACCAGCCTGTTCGGCGCGAAGCGCACCGTCGACGCGCTGAAGCAGGTGTCGTTTGACATCCGTCGCGGTGAAACCTTCGGCATCGTCGGCGAGTCGGGCTCCGGAAAATCCACGCTCGCGCGCTGCATCGTACGTCTGGTCGATCCGTCCGCCGGCGAAATTCGCTTGGGAGCAGCCGAGCTCGCCCATGCCGCGGGCGAGCAGCTCCGCTGCGAGCGGCGGCGCGTCCAGATCGTGTTCCAGGACCCGTATCGCTCGCTCAATCCGCGCCGGACGGTGGGGCAGACGATCGTCGAATGCCCGATGAACTATTCGGTGCCGGCAGCGGCGGCCTGGAAACGCGCCGCCGAGTTGATGCGACTGGTCGGCCTCGAGCCGGCAGCGCTATCGCGTTATCCGCACGAATTCTCCGGCGGCCAGCGTCAGCGCATCTCCATCGCGCGGGCGCTCGCCGTCGAGCCGGAGCTGCTGATCGCAGACGAGGCGGTGTCCGCGCTCGATGTGTCAGTGCAGGCGCAGGTCCTTGCGCTGCTGGACGACATTCGCAAGTGCCTCAATCTGGCAATACTGTTCATCACCCACGATCTGCGCGTCGCGGCGCAGGTGTGCGACCGTGTCGCGGTGATGCACCGGGGATCGATCGTCGAGAGCGGGCTCACCGAGACGGTCTTCAGCTCACCTCAACATCCGTACACCCGCACGCTGCTCGACGCGGCGCCGGGCAAGGGTTGGACGTTCGGAACTCACGGGGCTGTGCAAGGTCCGGTGTAATGTTCGCGACATCATTCGTTCGGGGGAGGCGGGAACCGCCGGATGGCGGTACGCCATTGCCCGCCAAGGCGAACCGCTGTTCGCGAAGTGCCGCCGTCGACGCACGAGCTGTCGACGGCCGCAAACTGGAATGGGAAGCCGAAAGTGCAGTCCTTCGACTTGATCGCTGCAGCATTCGGCCTTTTCAACGTGCTTCGGCTCGTGTCCTATCTGCCGCAGATCGTGGCGGTTGCGCGAGATCGCCACGGCGCCCAGGCGATCTCGCTTGCGACCTGGTCGATCTGGATCGGCGCGAACGCGACCACGGCGCTCTACGCCTGGATAAACGTCGGCGACGTGACGCTGGCGTCGGTCAGCGCGTTCAACGCCACCTGTTGCATGATCGTGTTCGGACTTGCCGTGCAAAAGCGTGTGGCGAACTGGCGGAGCGTGCCGGCCTAGCTCGGCGCGTGCGGCCTCAAACGATTGTGTTTTGCCGGCTATGCTGGCGTTCGAGCACCAGCGTCAGAACGCTGCCGACGATGTTGACCAGTTCGCCGGGCGCGGCAGGACGGTCATCGGGGTCGAATGCCAATCCGATGACGGCGCCCGGACCAGCCGCCGTCCCCAAAGGCCAGAAATCAAAGCGCGTGGTCACATCCGGGTAAACACCCGCGCGCACGATCGTGCCGGTTACCAGGGACGACCGTGCCGTCTGCAGTTCAACGTCGTTGGGCTCCGCGCCGACTTGCTCACGGGAAACGACGTTGCCGTCCGCCACCAGCATCAGCACGACAGGGACCTGGAAGAGGGCCGCAAGAACCCGAGCGGTGATCGAAGCGATCGCTTGCGCGTTTCCCGCCGTAACGGCGTCGCGGCTGTAGTCTTGCAGCAAGGTCACCTGCCTGCGCAGCAGCGCCGCTTCGCTCGCCCGCCGCCGGGAGGTGAAGGCGACCGTACTGACGATGAGGCCGACGATAAAAAGCAATCCGATCGCCCAGATGTTCGCCGGATCCTCGACGGCCAGCGAATAGCGCGGCTCGGTCAGGAAGAAGTTGTAGGCGAGAGCACCGAGGATCGCCGAGCAAACGGACGGACCGAGGCCGAAGCCGACGGCCGCGACAACCACCGGCACGACAAAGAGGAGGGAGAGATTCGGGATCACCACCTGGCTGTCGATGCCGACGGCCATCGCCGTCGCGACGGCCGTCATGGCGAACGATGTGAGGTAGCCCACCATCGCCGACGGATCCGATGGGGCCGAGTTCGCTGGCGTGTCCACGTCCGATATCAGCATGCTGTCCGGTTGCAGCTTCGATCCAACTCCGTTCATTGGGCGACTCCTTTCAATAGGCGCGCGGTCGCGCGGATCGCTCACCGGAAGGTGGTGAAAAACGCATAAAGAAACGAGAAGGACGAGACAGGGGCTTTATAGTCGCCGCATAAGTGCCGGCGAAACTCATGCCTCACGGCGTGCCGCCCAGGCCGGTCACGCGAACGGGACGCGTATTCGCGCAAACCGGCTCCGGCGCGACATCCGCGATATTCAAGACGACGGCCGCGAACTCGTCCCTGTCCGAGCGTGAAAGCGCGACGAGAGGCAGACGCATGTCGGCCGACATCAACCCGAGCAGGCTCAGCGCGCATTTCACCGCGACCGGGTTGACCGAGCTTGCAAGAGCCATCGACAACGCCACGAACCGCTTCGACAGTGCGTGGGCGCCAACGATGTTGCCGGCCTTTAGCGCGTCGAACAGGTCGCGGCACAGCCGCGGCGCGATGTTCGAGGCGACCGATATGCAGCCATCCGCGCCCTGGGCGATGCTGGCGAGCGCGGTGGTGTCGTCTCCCGAAAACAGACGAAAATCAGCGCGCAGCGATGATTTCAAGCGCGTCGGGCGCGAGATGTCGCCCGTCGCGTCCTTCAGACCGATGATGCGAGGGTGCGCCGTGAGCCGCATCACGGTCGCATCGGCGAGGCCGACGACCGTGCGAGCCGGCACGTCGTAGAGAATGATCGGCACATCGACTGCATCGGCAATCGCCGTGAAATGCGCCAGGATGCCGGCTTGCGTCGGCTTGTTGTAGTACGGAACGACCGAGAGCAACGCGTCCGCGCCGGCCGCTTGCGCTGCCCGCGACAGTGCGATGGCGTGGGCCGTCGCGTTGGAGCCCGCACCGGCGATCAGTGGCACGCGCCCGCGCGTCACGCTGCGTGCGGCGCGAACCAGATCGCGTTGCTCCTCGGCGCTGAGCGTCGGGGCTTCCCCCGTGGTGCCGCACACGACCAGCGCCGTGGCGCCGGCGGCGACCTGCAAGGCGCAGAAATGCTCGAACGCTGCAAAGTCGATCGTGCCTTCTGTCGTGAAGGGGGTGGGAACTGCCGGCATGAAGCCGGACAGACGGCGAAGGGATGAGGTTGTCATGGGAGTGATACCGGCGAGTTGCGCAGGATTTCAGACTGCCGAATTTTGTCAGGCAGCTTTGGGCAGCAGCCCTCTTGTGGTGTAGCGTCGGGCGTGCGCGCCAAAATCGAGCTCGATGGTGCGATCGATGGCAATGATTGCGCCGGCACGGCGGCCGGTTTCGTCCATCGCGAATTTCATCGCCGCAGCGCGGCTGGTGAACAGACCGCCGCGGAGGTGATCGGCGTCCTGCGCGATCCAGTGGCCGGTGGCGTCACGACCGACATAGAACGTCGGCGGTTCGGGATTTCCTGCAGGGGAGGGGTCCTCCTTGCGCATGGTGGTGCTCCATTCCAGTGATATCGAGCGATCGATGCTCGCTCTGGAAGGTGACCGCGATGGCGTTTGAATTCGAGACGGGTGGACGCGCTTTGTCATAGCCGCGGCGTAAGTGCCGCTTTTCGCGTACGCTCAACTGCCTGCGGTGGCAGGTTCGGTTGGCTTTACCGCGCCGGACGTTGCACCCGACATGGCGCCCTGGGGCTCGCCGGCAATGACCGGTAACTGCTCGATGGCCTTCATGCCGGGCCGCGTGCGCCATCGGATCGCCTGTTCGTCCACGGCCAGCCGCAGCGCCGGCCAGCGCCTGAACAGGGCTTTTATGGCGCATTGAGCCTCGATGCGCGCGAGCTGATGGCCGAGGCAGAAGTGGACACCGGTGCCGAAAGCCACATGCCGGTTTGGCCGCCTTGCGAGGTTGAGTTTTCCCGGATCGGAGTTCGCATCCGGATCCATGTTGGCGGCGGCCAGCATGGGCATCACTCTGTCGCCCTTCTTCAACTGCACGCCGCCGAGCTCGACGTCCCGTCGCACATATCGCGGCTTGCTGAACTGCACTGGCGTGACGAAACGCAGGAACTCCTCGACGGCGAGGTCGACGCGGTTCCAGTCCGCCTTCAGCCAGTCGCGCAGCTCGGGGTTCTTCAAAAGCTCGTACACCGAGCCGCTGATCAGGTGAGTGGTCGTTTCATGTCCCGCGAACAGCAGCAGGAACAGCATGCTGACCATCTCGTCGCGGCTGATCCGGCCGCCCTCACGTTCGACGCGCACCAACTCGGCGATCAACCCTTCGCCGCCGTGTGCCCTCGTCTGCTCGATCTGCTGCTCAAAGTAGCGCTTCATCGCGAACATTTGCGGGATCGCCCTGAAAAAGCCGACGACGCCGGTAATGCGTGTCGCGCCGCGGGCCCATTTCGAAAACATCGGTCGGTCGACAGCAGGCAGGCCGAGCAACTCGCAGATCACCGACAGCGGCAGTTTTCGCGCATAGCGCACGACGACGTCGGCAGGGCGTCCCTCTGCGAACAGCTCATCGGCCAGCTCGTCCGCGAGGGCGATGATGCGCGGCTCCATCCCAAGCACGGCGCGGCGGCGGAACGCTTCCTCGACGATGTCGCGAAGCCGCCGGTGATCCGGGTCGTCCTGCGCCAGCATGCTGTTCGCAAGCGTGCGGATGATGCCGGGCATCCACCATTGCAGTCCCGCGACGCTGCCGTCATCGCGGCGAAGCGTGAAGGTCTTGCTGTCCTTCAGCACCTCGTCTGCGAGCTCCTGAGTCGTCGTGGTCCAGACCTTTCCAACGATCGGAAAGTGAACCTGAATCACCGGTCCCTGCACCCTGAGCTTTGCGATCGCCGCGGCCGGATCGCGGAAATACTCCTGGCTGGAGAAGTCTGCAGGCATGGGGCACTCCCGAAAAACGGCGCGGGCGAAGCTTGCTATATTGGTGCGCCGTGGCCGAAACCAAGATGGGGAAGGCGGAACCTTCGGCATTGCGCGAATTGCAACGCCAGCGACGCGCGGTTGATCTGCGCCGGCCGGTCTTTATGAGATTCCTATATTGTTTGCGGGCGGCCCCTCTCGAAAACATACGCCCTGACGAGGCATCTCCTGCGCACCGGTCGGGATGACCGGCAAGTGTCAGGAGCTCTCCCATGATGGACGTCATCATGCTCGCCGCAGGTTTTGGCTTGTTCGCCGCGACGATCGCTTACGCCTATGCGTGCGAGCTTCTTTGAGGAGGATCGCCATGGGCTTCGACTATGTGATTGCCGCGCTCGTCGTCACGGGTTTGCTCGTTTACCTCACCTACGCGCTGCTGCGCCCTGAGCACTTCTAGAGGGCTGTTCCCATGACCACCATCGGCTGGATCCAGATCGCGCTTTTTTGCGCCATCGTCGTTGCGCTCGTCAAACCGCTTGGCTGGTTCATGACGTGTGTGTTCAACGGCGAGCGAACCTTCCTCACGCCCGTGCTGCGGCCCGTGGAGGTCACACTCTATCGGCTGGCCGGCGTCGATGAGACGCGCGAGCAGCACTGGCTGACCTATGCGCTCGCCATGCTGCTGTTCCATGTCGGCGGATTTGTCCTGCTCTACGCGCTGTTGCGGCTGCAGGGCTTTCTCCCCTTCAACCCGATGGGTATGCCGGCGGTCGCCCCCGACCTCGCCTTCAACACCGCGATCAGCTTTATCACCAACACCAACTGGCAGAACTACGGCGGCGAAAGCACGATGTCCTATCTCGTGCAGATGCTTGGCCTGACGCACCAGAATTTCCTCTCGGCGGCGACCGGCATCGTGCTGGCCGTCGCCCTGATCCGCGGCTTCTCACGCGCCTCTGCCCGTACGGTCGGCAATTTCTGGGTCGATCTCACCCGCTGCACGCTCTACATCCTGTTGCCGATCTGTATCGTCTTCACCCTGTTCCTTGTCTGGCAAGGCATCCCGCAGACGCTCGGCGCGTCGATCGACGCCACGACGCTCGAGGGCGCGAAGCAGACCATTGCCATCGGCCCGGTCGCCTCGCAGGTTGCCATCAAAATGCTCGGCACCAATGGCGGCGGCTTCTTCAACGCCAACGCCGCGCATCCGTTCGAGAACCCGACGGCGTTGTCGAACTTCGTGCAGATGATCTCGATCTTCGCGCTTGGAGCTGCGCTCACCAACGTGTTCGGCCGCATGGTTGGCGACGAGCGCCAGGGCTGGGCGATCCTTGCCGTCATGGGCGTGCTGTTCATCGCCGGCGTCGCGGTCACCTACTGGGCGGAAGCGCGCGGCAACGATGCGTTCACCGCGCTCGGCCTGACCGGCGGCAACATGGAGGGCAAGGAGGTTCGCTTCGGCGTCGTTGCCTCCGCTCTGTTCGCGGTCGTCACGACTGCGGCTTCGTGTGGCGCGGTCAACGCCATGCATGATTCCTTCACGGCGCTCGGCGGCATGATCCCGCTGATCAACATGCAGCTCGGCGAGATTATCGTCGGCGGCGTCGGCGCCGGCCTCTACGGTATGCTGCTGTTCGTCGTGCTGTCGATGTTCGTCGCAGGCTTGATGGTCGGCCGCACGCCCGAATACATCGGCAAGAAGATCGAGCAGCGCGAAGTCAAGCTCGCGATGCTGGCGATCCTGGTGTTGCCGCTGATGATCCTCGGCTGGACCGCGGCGGCGGTGGTCTATCCCACCGCGACGGCCTCGATGGCCAATGCCGGCCCGCACGGCTTCTCGGAAGCGCTGTACGCCTTCACCTCGCAGACGGCGAACAACGGTTCCGCGTTCGGCGGCCTCACCGGCAACATCCTGTTCTACAACGTCGCCGGCGCGATCTCGATGCTGGTCGGCCGCTTCTGGATGATCGTGCCGACGATGGCGATCGCAGGCTCGCTCGCCGCCAAGAAGTCGGTGCCCGCATCTGCCGGCACGTTCCCGACCGACGGCGGCCTGTTCGTCGGTCTCGTCGTCGGCGTGATCCTCATCGTCGGCGGTCTCACCTTCTTTCCCGCCCTCGCGCTTGGCCCGATCGTCGAGCACTTCGCCATGACGTCGGGCACCCTGTTCTAAGAAAGATCACTGGAGCTGTTCCATGGACGCCCTGCAAAACCGCAAGCGCACACCGGCTTCGACGCTGCTCGACCCGAAGATCGTGCTTCCCGCGATCGCTTCCTCGTTCGTCAAGCTCGATCCGCGCTCGCTGATGAAGAACCCGGTGATGTTCGTGCTGGAAGTCGTCACGCTGCTGACGACGGTGATCCTGGTGCGCGATCTGGTCACCGGCGGCGACAAGATCGTCTTCGAGATCCAGATCGTCCTCTGGCTCTGGTTCACGATCCTGTTTGCCAACTTCGCCGAGGCGGTCGCCGAAGGCCGCGGCAAGGCGCAGGCGGATTCGCTGCGCAAGACGCGGACCGAGACCAAGGCGAAACTGGTCGGTGCGAGCCGGACCGACACGAAGCTCATTCCCAGCACCGCGCTGAAGGTGGGTGACGTGGTGCTGGTCGAGGCTGGCGATACGATTCCTTCCGACGGCGAGGTCATCGAGGGGGTCGCTTCCGTCAACGAGGCGGCGATCACCGGTGAATCGGCGCCCGTCATCCGCGAGTCGGGCGGCGACCGCTCGGCAGTCACCGGCGGCACGCAGGTGCTGTCCGACTGGATCCGCGTTCGCATCACGGCTGCTCCCGGCTCGACGTTCCTCGACCGCATGATCAACCTCGTCGAAGGTGCCGAACGGAAGAAGACGCCGAACGAGATCGCGCTCAGCATCCTCCTCGTCGGCCTCACCATCATCTTCGTGTTCGCAACCGTGACGATTCCGAGCTTTGCCATCTATGCCGGCGGCACGGCCTCGGTGGTCATCCTGGTGGCCCTGTTCGTCACGTTGATCCCGACCACCATTGGTGGGCTGCTGTCGGCGATCGGCATCGCCGGCATGGACCGTCTGGTCCGCTTCAACGTGCTGGCCATGTCGGGCCGTGCTGTGGAAGCGGCCGGCGACGTCGACACGCTGCTGCTCGACAAGACCGGAACCATCACGCTCGGCAACCGTCAGGCGACCGAATTTCGCCCTGTGCGCGGCGTGAGCGAGCAGGAGCTTGCGGACGCAGCGCAGCTTGCTTCGCTCGCCGACGAGACGCCGGAGGGCCGCTCGATTGTCGTGCTGGCGAAGGAGAAGTACGGCATTCGCGCTCGTGATCTCGCCGAGGTCAACGCGAAATTCGTGCCGTTCACGGCGCAGAGCCGGATGAGCGGCGTCGAGATCGGCCAGAGCTGGATCCGCAAGGGCGCGGTTGATTCCATCCTGGCATCGCTCGGCGGCGCGCCGATTGTGGTCGGGCAGGCGGCACGGGCGGTTCAGCCCGTCGTCAGCAGCGAGGCGGCGCGCGAGATCACCGCGATTTCGGACGAGATCGCGAAAGCAGGCGGCACGCCGCTTGCGGTGGCCAAGGACGGCAAGCTGCTCGGCGTGATCCAGTTGAAGGACATCGTCAAGGGCGGCATCCGCGAGCGCTTTGCCGAGCTTCGGCGGATGGGCATCCGCACCGTCATGATCACCGGCGATAATCCAATGACCGCAGCCGCCATCGCGGCCGAGGCCGGAGTCGATGATTTTCTCGCGCAGGCGACTCCGGAGGACAAGCTGAAACTCATCCGCGACGAGCAGGCCAAGGGTAAGCTCGTGGCGATGTGCGGCGACGGCACCAACGACGCGCCGGCTCTGGCGCAAGCGGACGTCGGCGTGGCCATGAACACCGGCACGCAGGCCGCGCGCGAGGCCGGCAACATGGTCGACCTCGATTCGAATCCGACGAAACTCATCGAGATCGTCGAGATCGGCAAGCAGCTGCTGATGACACGCGGATCGCTGACCACGTTCTCGATCGCCAACGACGTCGCGAAATATTTCGCGATCATCCCGGCGATGTTCGTGGCGTTCTATCCGCAGCTGCAGGCGCTCAATATCATGGACCTGAAGACGCCGGAAAGCGCGATCCTGTCGGCGATCATCTTCAATGCGCTGGTCATCATTGCGCTGATCCCGCTGGCCCTGAAGGGCGTGCGCTACCGTCCGATCGGCGCCGCGGCGTTGTTGCGGCGGAACGTCCTGATCTACGGCCTCGGCGGCATCGTCGTTCCGTTCATCGGCATCAAGGCCATCGATCTGGTTATCACGGCGCTGCATCTGGCTTGAGGAGAAGACGTCATGTTGAGAGAAATCCGCCCCGCGCTGGTGCTGCTGATCGCGCTGACCGCAATCACCGGCCTTCTGTACCCGCTGGCCATGACCGGCGTCGCCGGCACACTCTTTCCCGCTCAGGCGCAAGGCAGCCTGGTCGAGAAAGACGGCAAGGTGATCGGCTCGACGCTGATCGGCCAGGCATTCACCGAGGACAAGTACTTCCATGGCCGTCCGTCAGCCACGACCGGTCCTGATCCGAAGGATCCGAGCAAGACGACCGATGCTCCATACAACGCCTCGAACTCGATGGGCTCCAACCTGGGGCCGACGAGCAAGGCCCTGATCGAACGCGTCAAGGGCGACGTCGAGAAGGCGAAGGTCGAGAACCCGTCGGCATCCGTTCCGGTCGACCTCGTCACCACGTCGGCCAGCGGCCTCGACCCGAACATCTCACCGGAAAGTGCGCTCTTCCAGGTGCCGCGGGTTGCGAAAGCGCGTAACATTGCCGAGGATCAGCTGCGCCGTCTCGTGCAGGACAACACCGAGAGCCGTCTGGCCGGGCTTCTGGGCGAGCCTCGCGTCAATGTGCTGGCGCTCAACCTTGCCCTGGATCGCATGGGTCGTTAAAGCGCGATGAGATTTGGCTTAAGCGCCATCGCGCTTTAGCTTCTTGTTTGAGCATGATCTTTTCGGAAAACCGCTACACACTTTTCCGGATCATGCTTTAGCTCCAGCGGCGGACGATTGAGGACAATCTTGCGGGATGGCCGACCATCGACGTGAAGCAAATGCGAGGCCTTCGCCCGACGCGCTGCTGGAGGCGGCGCGGCGTGAGGAGCGGCGTGTCGGCAAGCTGAAGATTTTCGTCGGTGCGGCGCCGGGCGTCGGCAAGACGTACGAGATGCTGCAGCAGGCGCGCGCCCGCCGCAAGGACGGCTACGATGTCGTCATCGGCGTGGTCGAGACGCATGGCCGCAAGGAGACCGAGGCGCTGCTCGAGGGCCTCGAAACCATTCCTCGCAAGAGCGTCGCCTATCGCGGGCAGACACTCGATGAGATGGACATCGACGCGATCATCGCCCGTCACCCGGAGATCGTGCTGGTCGACGAGCTCGCGCACACCAACGCGGCCGGCAGCCGCCATCCGAAACGCTATCTCGATGTCGAGGAGATCCTCAGCCGCGGCATCGACGTCTACACGACGGTCAACATCCAGCACATCGAGAGCCTCAACGATGTGGTGGCGCAGATCACCCATGTGCGGGTGCGCGAGACGCTGCCCGACACGGTGTTCAACCGCGCCGACGCGATCGAGCTGATCGATCTGACGCCGGATGACCTTATCCAGCGGCTGAAGGATGGCAAGGTCTACGTGCCGAAGCAGGCCGAGCGGGCGCTGCAGAATTTCTTCTCGCCTGCGAACCTGACGGCGCTGCGCGAGCTGGCGCTACGCCGCACCGCGGACCGCGTCGACGAGCAGCTGTTGATGGAGATGCAGGCCGGCGCGATCTCCGGTCCCTGGGCTGCGGGTGAGCGCATCCTCGTCTGCGTGAACGAGGATGTCCGCGCGGCAGGGCTCGTGCGCCACGCCAAGCGGCTGTCAGACCGGTTGCACGCGCCGTTCGTCGCCCTGTGCATCGAGACGCGGCGAACCCTGCAGTTGACGGAGGCCGGGCGCGACCGCGTCGCCGACACGCTGCGGCTTGCCGTGGCGCTCGGCGGCGATGCGGTGACTATTCCAAGCGCCGGCCGCACGATCGCCGACGACGTCGTCGACTATGCGCAGGCCAACAACGTCACGCAGATCCTGATTGGAAAGTCGTCACGCTCGCGCTGGTTCGAGATCGTGTACGGCTCGGTCGTGCACGATCTGGTGCGCAAGGCCGGCAACATCAGCGTGCATGTCGTGGCTGGCACGGCCATCGAGGGCAAACCAGTCCCCGGCAAGTCCGTGCGCGCGGCCTCGGCGCAGCATCTGCGGCCTGCGCCTTACGGCTTCGCGCTGCTGGCCGTCGCCGGCGCGCTGGGCGTCGCTCATCTGGTGCAGCCGGTGCTCGGGGTCGAGACCGTCGACCTCGTGTTCCTGCTCGCTGTCCTTACCGTCGCCGTTCGCTTCGGTCTTGCGCCCTCGCTGCTTGCGAGCGTCGCGGCCTCGCTCTGCTACAATTTCTTCTTCCTGCCTCCGGTCTATACCTTCACCATCACCGACCCGACCAATCTTGCCTCGTTCGTCTTCTTCATCGTGGTCGCAGTAGTCGTGTCGAATATCGCCGCTCGCGTGCATGCGCAGGCGATGACGGCAGTCCTGCGTGCCCGCACGACAGAATCCCTCTATTCGTTCAGCAAGAAGCTCGCGGGCGTCGGCAGCCTCGACGACGTGCTGTGGGCGAGCGCCTATCAGACGGCGCTGATGCTGAAGGTGCGCGTGGTGCTGCTCTTGCCCGAGAACGGTACGATCGCAGTGCGTGGCGCCTATCCGCCCGAGGATATCCTCGACGAGGCCGATCTCGCCGCGGCGAATTGGGCCTGGCAAAACAACCGGCCTGCGGGCCGCGGCTCGGACACGCTGCCCGGCGCAAAGCGGCTGTTCCTGCCGATGCAGACCGGACGCGGCGCGATCGGCATCGTGGGCATCGATAGCGACAAACCCGGCCCGCTGCTGTCGCCAGACGACCGGCGGCTGCTCGATGCGCTGATCGATCAGAGCGCGCTGGCGATCGAGCGCGTGTTCCTGGTCGAGGACATGGATCGCGTCAAGCGCGACGCGGAGACGGATCGGCTGCGCTCGGCGCTGCTGACGTCGATCTCGCACGACCTGAAGACGCCGCTGGCCGCCGTGCTCGGCTCAGCCAGCACCTTGCGCGACCTGTCGGGCAAGCTCGACGACGCGGCGAAGACGGAGCTGCTCGCGACCGTGATCGACGAGTCCGAGCGGCTCAATCGCTTCATCGCCAACCTGCTCGACATGACCAAGCTCGAATCAGGAGCGATTGCCCCGAACGTTGCCATGCACGACCTGCGGGAAATCGTCGACACGGCTTTGCGCCGGGCGTCCAAGATTCTCGGAGGCCACAGGATAGAAT
>Ga0075367_10000251_pt1 | contig 18199 bp, 18 predicted proteins | sample EndMethybrTD3032_FD_71399 | JGI IMG/M metagenome (GOLD analysis project Ga0075367, IMG submission 71399) | Populus endosphere microbial communities from Tennessee, USA - Endosphere MetaG P. TD hybrid TD303-2 | ecosystem: Host-associated > Plants > Roots > Endosphere | place: USA: Tennessee... | reverse complement strand
CGGCCGACAACACCTTCGGCGTGCTGCAGAGCACGGTGGTGGAGGACATCAATGACTTCATTCAGAACAAGTGCACCGAGGTGAAGGAGGAGTGGCAGGGCAAGTAGCTCCCGCCTCGCTAGGGGCGTATGCTGCGTGCAACTTGCCCGTATTCCTTGCCCCTTATTCCCTGGACGGCAGCGCCGCGCGGCCCTGTCGAGACGAAGGCCATGACGAGCACTCTAGTCCTGATCGCCAGCGGCATCCTGATCGGTGCCGGCATCAGTGTGATCTGGCGCGACGTACAGCGCAGCCGGCGCAAGCCGGCATTCGTGCTGCAACGCGATCTGCCATCGGCCGATGCTGGGCGTGACCAAGAGGCGGAGATCACCATCTCGTCCAGCAGGCCGAGCGCGTCTGCCGGCTACGCGGACCTCATGTCGCTCGTCTCGGGCTACAAGCCGGAGCGTGCCGACAAGCGCGACACGGCCACGCTCGGCGAACCGTCGTCCGAGCCGGCAGGGTCCGACAAGAATGCGCTGGCCGCCGTCGAGCAGCAGTGGGCCGACCTGCAGCCCGCCGTCACGGCCGGCATTATGCAGGTCAACACGGTGCTGTCCGCGGCCATCCTCAGTCTCGGCACGCCGGGCAAGCCGTCCTGGAGCTACAAGAACAGGGGCTACGGCACCTACCGCCGCCTGCTGCTCGGCGAGGAGAGCCTAGGCTGGGTGCGCCTCGAGCTGTCGCAGGACGACATGCTTACCGTCGACATCAAGGCGCACAAGGATGCCTGGTCGACCATCAACGGCAAGGCCAGCGCGCCCGCCTACGGCATCACGGCGACGGCGATCAGCGATCTGCTGTCCGGCTGCCTGAAGCCTGCGGCTACGCGCGCAGCGCAGATCAGCAGCAGCGGTACTCCTGCCAACGGCGATATCAGCGCGCCGGCCGATGAGGCCCATTGGCACGATGTCGATGCGCTCGTGGCGGCAGCGCTCCGAGCCGCCAATGGCGCCCTGGCCCAGACCGGCGCCCGGTTGCAGCCGCTCGCGCCCGCGGCCTGGGACGCGCAACTGCGCCGTCACCGCATGACGCTGACCGTCGAAGTCGACGCAGCCGATGTCGCCCGCATGCAGATCGAGCGCCTGCCGCACGAGATGGAAGTGGCCGTCGGCGTGCGCGATGCACAGATGGCCGGCCTGGGGCGCCGTCGCCGCATCCCCATCGAGGGCATGACCACGCATTCCCTTGCGGAGCTGATCGCCAGCTGCGCCTGGCCGGCCATCGCCCGCTTCAAGGACGTGCGCCGGCCCGCGTGATCGGCGTCTCGGAGAGGGAGGCGCCGTCCACCGACTAGGGACGCAGCGGCCGGTTTATGGTCACGGACGTGACCCCGTACCCGGCAGCCTCCGGAATATGCAAGGTGTGGCTGTTCGCGGTCTGCTCGACGCGGGGCATGACCGTGACGACGGGCGTCGAGCGGCTTGCCGCGACGGCATCCGCCACGGTTCGATAGCGGGCGAGCTTCTGCAGGTTCATCCTGGTTGGGAACACGACCGTTCGCACGCCATCCTCGGCATCGCGCAGCGCCTGTTGCGGCGTGATCCACAGGCCCTCGACCGACTCCTTTCCGTCATGCAGACCGAGTTGCTCGACGGGGGCGGCGACCAGATAGAAATGCGTGTCGAATCGTTTCGGCATTCCCTCGGGCGTAATCCAGTGCGCAAACGGCACCATCAGCTCGGTAGCAAGCAGCAGCTTCTCGTTGCAGATGAGGTCGCGGAAACTGGCAGCACCCGACAAGATGGATGCGCGGCAGGTTTCGACCAAGCGCTGCGCTTCGTCCGCATCGATCATGCCCTGCGTGCCCTGCCGGCGGGCAAGCACGAGACCGGCCTCCTCGAAGACTTCACGGGCTGCGGCAACAATGTTGGCCCGCGCGGCTCTCGGGTCGTCGAGCGGCGCGAGCTCGGCCCAGGCGGGATCGGCGTCGCCGCGTTCCACCTTGCCGCCGGGAAACACGAGCGCGCCGGAAGCGAAATCGATTGCATGGTGGCGCACCACCATGAACGCCTCGATACCCCCGGGGTGGTCGCGCAGAATGACCACTGTCGCGGCCGGAGCCGCCCCCAAAGCTTGCTGCGTATCTCCCATTGGTCGGCTTTCGAACTACATCGCCCGAACGGCGAGCGCGACAGAAGCGTGGATCCTGCTCTGTTTTGCGCGTGTAGGGCAAGGTCCACGTTCCACGATCGAACCGCAGTGTTCGATTGGAAACGATCCGCTCTAAGCCTCCGGGCGCACCGGTGGGGCGAACAATGGCGCACGAACTCGCCCTAGCGCAGCCCCTTCTTCCCCAGCAGCGACTGATAGGCGGCCCGCACCGCCTCGCGCAGGTGCGTGTGCGTGTAGCCGTGCAGGAGGCGCAGGCGCGCCGCCTCGCCCATCCGCTCGCGCAGGTCGGCATCGCGTGCCAGATGCTGGAGCGCGTCGGCCAGCGCCGCCGGGTCGCCGGGCGGCACGACCAGGCCCTCCACGCCGTCGCGCACGAAGTCGCGCGGACCCGATACGTCCGTGACCAGCAGGGGGCGGGCGCAGGCGGCCGCTTCCAGCAGCGCCCGCGGCATGCCTCCGCCATGGCGCGCCGGCAGGACGCAGATGTCGGCGCGCCGCCAGACCTTGCGCACGTCGCCGACCCGGTCGTGCCAGGCGCCGCCGCTGCGCGCAGCCCAGGCGTCGAGGGCGGGTGCGTCGAAATCATCGGGGTCGGTCGCGTCGCTCTCGCCGTACAGCTCGACGGCCAGCGCCAGCCCTCGCCCCGCCACCCGGTCGCAGGCCTGGAACAGCACGTCCACGCCGTTGCGTGTGTTGATGCTGCCGACGAAGGCGGCGACCGGAGCGGCATTGGCGGTCGGCGGCAGGGCGGCGAAGATCTGCGGGTCTACCCCCGATCCGCCCAGGATGGCGAAGCGCGCGCCCGGATCGACGCCCTCCGCCCGCAGCAAAGCCAGGTCGGTCGGAGTTTCGACCAGCATGTAGCAGCCGCCTTCGCGCAGCATGGTCGCCACCAGCCGCAGGGCCGCGCCGTGCGCCACGCGCGACAGGCGTCCGCTGACGACGCCGAGCGGCCCCGGCCCGGTGACATGCAGCACCACATGAGGGGCCCGCTGCAGCCGCAGGGCGAGGCCGCCCATCACGATCGGCCGCGAGCCGACCAGATGCACGACCTCGGGCTCCTCCGCCTCGATGATGCGCGCCAGCTGCCAGACGGAGGCCGCCTTGTTGGCCGGATTGCTCGACAGGCGGTGATCGTCGAAATCGATGGTGCGAATGCCTAGCGCCTCGATCTCGGCCAGGCGTCCCGTCGAGCGGGTAACGACCACCACCTCACGCGCGCAGCTGGCAAGCACCCCCAGCATCGGCCGGAAGCGGGACAGCGCCTCGGCATCGGAGGCGATGAACAGGAGGATCCTCCGGCAGAGATCCGGGAAGGAACCCATACCGGCGGTCAGATCCTCCGCGGTGTTCTGCCAGTTCCTGCGGCCGACGGCGCCGATCATCGACGTGTGCCCACATGCATTCGCATGGCAGCCTTCCTAACACGGACGGCGAGTCTCACCAGCGCCGGGGATACCCTTGTCCCCGCTATTCCCAAGAGGTTATCGGCCCTTCTTGAGATCCTTGGCGTTCAGCGCGAACACCTCGCCTTCGCTCTCCGCCGTATCCAGCCACAGGAACGGCAGGCGCGGGAACTCGGCCTGGAGGATGTCGCGTCCGGTGCCGATCTCGACCACCAGCGTGCCGTCGGGCGTCAGATGCGTGCCCGCCTCAGCCAGAATGCGCCGCACCAGGTCCAATCCGTCCTCGCCGCCGGCGTGGGCGAGCACGGGCTCGGCCGCGTATTCGGGCGGGAAGGCCGCCACCGCCTCGGCGCTGACGTAGGGCGGGTTGGACAGGATGAGGTCGTAGGTCCGCTCCAAGAGCCCGGCGAACAGATCGGAGCGCACCAGCTCGATGCGCTCGCCGAGACCGTAGGTCGCGACGTTGCGCTCCGCCACGGCCAAGGCATCCGCCGACACATCGCTGGCATCGACGCTTGCCCCGGGAAACTGCAACGCCGCCAGAACCGCCAGACAGCCTGAGCCCGTGCACAGATCCAGCACGCGCTCGACGCTGTCGGGGTCCTCAACCACACCCTCCAGTCCGCCGGCCATTAGCTCGCCGATGTAGGAGCGCGGCACGATCACCCGCTCGTCGACGTAGAAGGCGTGGCCCTGCACCCAGGCCTCGTTGGTGAGATACGGCGCCGGTTTGCGCGTGGCGATGCGTTTGGCCACGATCGCCTCCAGCGCCTTGCGCTCGCCCAGCAGAAGCCGCGCATCGAGCCAGGGATCGAGTTGGTCGATCGGCAGGTGCAGCGTGTGCAGGATGAGATAGGCCGCCTCGTCGAGCGCCGAGGCCGTGCCGTGGCCGTAGGCGAGGCCGGCCTGCGTGAACCGGCTGGTGGCGTAGCGCAGCCAGTCCCGCACCGTCAGCAGCGTATGCTCGACCTCGTCCGTCTCGGCCATGCGCGAGCCTCAGGTGCGTCGCCCGTCCACCGAGTAGGCACCGGCGGCGCTGGCGAAGAGCGCGAGGAAGCCACCGGCGATGGCAATGTTCTTGTAGAGATGGATGACCTGCCCGCGGTTGCCGAAGTCCCAGTGAAAGAAGAACGCAGCCACCAGTGTGAAGCCGGCCAGCGCAATGGCGGCACAGCGTGTCTGCCAGCCAACTAGAATCAGTAGTCCGCCCACGAACTCCGTGATGATGACCAGCGGCAGCAGGCTGCCGGGCACGCCGCCCTTGGTCATGTACCCGGCCGCCTCCTGGTAGGCCCAGGCCTTGTCCCAGCCGCCCTTGATGAAGATGGCCGACAGCAGCATCCGGGCGACCAGCAGGGCCAGATCGTTCAGCCTCGACGTCTGCATGCTCAAATCTCCGAGCTAGTGAGCCGCTTCCCAATTGTCGGCCGCCTTGGCGTCGACATGGATCGGCACTTTCAGTTGCACCGCCGGCTCGGCGGCTTTCTCCATAACCGAGGCAACGGTCTTCAAGGCCTTGTCGACCTCGCCCTGCTTGGCCTCGAACACCAGCTCGTCGTGCACCTGCAGCAGCATGCGCGTGCCGTCCAGCTTCGCCTCGCGCAGCGCCTGCGGCATGCGGATCATGGCGCGGCGGATGATGTCGGCCGCCGAGCCTTGGATCGGCGCATTGATGGAGGCCCGCTCCAGGAAGCCGCGCATCGACGGGTTCTTGGTGTTGATCTCGGGATAATGGATGCGCCGTCCGAAGATGGTCTCCACGTAGCCCTGCTCGTGCGCCAGCTTGCGCATGCCGTCCATGTAGTCGCGGATGCCGGGGAAGCGCTTGAAGTACGTGTTGATGTAGTCGCCGGCCTCCTGCTTGGAGATGCCGAGCTGGGCGGCCAGGCCGAACGCCGAGATGCCGTAGATGATGCCGAAGTTGATGGCCTTGGCCCGCCGCCGCACCTCGGCCGGCATGTCCTTGACCGGCACGCCGAACATCTCCGACGCCGTCATGGCGTGAATGTCGAGCCCCTCGGAGAACGCGCGGCGCAGCTGCGGGATGTCGGCGATGTGCGCCAGGATGCGCAGCTCGATCTGGCTGTAGTCGGCCGAGATCAGCTTGTGGCCGCGGTCGGCGATGAAGGCCGTGCGGATCTCACGGCCTTCCTTGGTGCGGATCGGGATGTTCTGCAGGTTCGGCTCGTTCGACGACAGCCGGCCCGTGGTGGTGGAGGCCAGCGCATAGGACGTGTGGATGCGTCCGGTTTCGGCATTGATGTAGTGCGGCAGCGCGTCCGTGTAGGTCGACGTCAGCTTGGTCATCTGCCGCCATTCGAGCATGACGTTGATGAGCTTGCGCGCCGACTCGGGCAGATCCTCGCGGCCGGCGAGATCGTCGAGCAGTCCGGCCCGCGTCTCCCACTGCCCGCTCTTGGTCTTCTTGCCGCCCGGCAGCTTCAGGTTGTCGAACAGGAACTCGCCGAGCTGCTTGGGCGAGCCGAGGTTGAACTTGTGCCCGGCCAGCCCGTAGATCTCCTCCTCCAGTCGGGCGCTGCGCTGTGAGAACGTCGAGGTCAGGCGCGAGAGAATGCTCTTGTCGACCTTGATGCCGGACCGCTCCATGTCGGCCAGCACGCACACCAGCGGCCGCTCCAGCGTCTCGTAGACCGTGGCCATCCGCTCCGCCGCCAGCCGGGGTTTGAGCGCATGCCACAGCCGCAGCGTGACGTCGGCATCCTCCGCCGCATATTCGGTGGCCTTGTCGAGCGGCACCTGGGCGAACGTCTTGTCCGACTTCTTGGCGCCGGGCGCATACTCGAGCACCTGCGTGAACGGCATGCAGGTGTGCCCCAGGTGGCGTTCGGACAGCGTGTCCATGCCGTGTTGGCCCTTGCCGGCATCGAGCGCGTAGGACAGCAGCATGGTGTCGTCGAGCGGAGCCAGAGAGATGCCGTGTCGGGCCAGCACCAGGCAGTCGTATTTGAGGTTCTGCCCGATCTTCAGCACCGAGGGGTCTTCGAGCAGCGGACGCAGCAGGGCGAGTGCCTCGGGCACTGCCACCTGCTTGGGCTGGCCGTCGCCGAAGTCGAAGGCTCCGGCGGCGGTGCGGTGGCTGAGCGGCACGTAGCAGGCCTGCCCCGGCGTGACCGCCATCGAGAAGCCCACGAAGTCGGCCTGCATCGGATCGAGGCTGGTGGTCTCCGTGTCGAACGCGAATCGCCCGGCCGCACGCGCCTTGTCGATCCAGGCTTCGAGCTGCGGCAGCTCGGTGACGGTCTCGTACTTCGACCGGTCGACGGGCAAGCTCTTGAGCTTGGCGCTGATGGCGGCGATGCAGGCCTGCGGCGAGGCCTCGCCGGGGGGGGCGCCTTTGTCTCCGGCCGGCGTGCGGGTGGAGCTTCCATCCGGCACGCTGGCGTGGGTTTCCGCGCGGGCCTTCGGCCCGGTGGGTGGCGGCACTTCCGCGCCCAGGCCCTCGGCGATGCGCTTGGTGAGCGTTGCAAACTCCATTTCGCGCAGGAAGCCCAGCAGCACCTTGGCATCCTGCTCGTGCACACCCAGCCGCTCGATCGGCACGTCCAGGTCGCAATCCTGCTTCAGTGTGACGAGGTCGAGGGACAGCCGCGCCTGCATGGCAAACTCGGTCAGCCGCTCGCGCCGCTTGGGCTGCTTGATCTCGCCGGCGCGCGCCAGCAGCGTTTCGAGGTCACCATACTCGTTGATCAGTTCGGCCGCCGTCTTGACGCCGATGCCCGGCACGCCCGGCACGTTGTCGGTGGAGTCGCCCGCCAGCGCCTGCACATCGACCACCTTGTCCGGCGTGACGCCGAACTTCTCGCGCACCTCGTCGGGCCCGATCGTGCGGTTCTTCATGGTGTCGAGCATGGCGATGCCGGGCCGGATCAGCTGCATGAGATCCTTGTCGGACGACACGATCGTCACATCGGCGCCGGCTGCCACCGCCTGCACCGCGTAGGTGGCGATCAGGTCATCGGCCTCCACGCCCAGCTGCTCCAGGCAGGCCACGTTGAAGGCCTTGACGGCGTCGCGGATCAGCGGGAACTGCGGAATGAGCTCTTCCGGCGCCGGCGGGCGATGCGCCTTGTAGTCCTTGTAGATCTCGTTGCGGAAGGTCTTCTCGCTGGCGTCGAAGATGACGGCCAGATGCGTCGGCCCGCTCGACTTGCGCGAGTCGGCCAGCAGCTTCCACAGCATGGCGCAAAAGCCGTGCACCGCCCCCACCGGCAGCCCATCGGACGGACGCGTCAGTGGCGGCAGGGCGTGAAAGGCGCGGAAGATGTAGCCCGAGCCGTCGATCAGGTAGACGTGGCTGCCCTTGATGACGGGCACGGGCTCGCCGTCCGGCACGCTGCAGGCTGCAGGCCGCCGATCGGACTTGGGCTTTACTGAGGGTGTGGCCATGGCCGCGCACTATAGGTCGACCGCCGGGAAAGTCAGCCCCGTTGCGCATAGCTCAGTCCAGCGCCATCGATTCCCTTCTCCCCCTGGGGAGAAGGTGGCCGAAGGCCGGATGAGGGGGCCTTCACTCCGCAATGAAAGTAGCCCCTCACCAGCTCGGCCAAATGACTTACGGCTACTTGCGCGCCAAGTTCGCCGCCACGATTGCAGACAACCGTAAGTCATGGCCTCGCGTCCTCTCCCCCGAGGGAGAGGGGTCTCAAGCTCAGGGTCGCTTGGCGTGGGGAAAGCTGTCGATAGACGCAAAATACGGCTTGATATCCAGCAGCGGCGTGCCGTCGATGCAATCGACGTTGCGCACCGTCAGCTTTGTTCCCGACACCTCCAGCAGTTCGACCGCTGCCAGCGCGATCGGATTGGGCCGCACCGGCGACCGCAGCGCGAACGTGCCGCGCGGACGCGTCAGGTGCGCCGGCACCTGCTGGATCAGGTCCCGTCGCGCCCGGTCCATCCAATAGAGCAGGATAATGTGGCTATAGAGCCCGAGGTCCTGCAGCCCCGCGGCGTAGCGGGCATTGAGTTCCACCGTCCCCACGGCGTCGGACTGGGCCGTATTCTTCGGGCAATCGGCCCGCGTCTTGAACGGCGTGCGGATGCGGCCGATGAAGTACACACCCGCATCGAATCCCTCCGGCAGGGAGAGCGGCATCTCCCCCGGCCGCACATCCGATTGCTCGCTCATGGCCACAGCTCGCGTTTCAGGGTGATTTGCGACGAGCTTTGCGACGTTTGCCGGCGCCGGTCAAATGCGGTATCAAGCGCCAGGCGAAAGCACCCGTAGCTCAGCTGGATAGAGTGCTGCCCTCCGAAGGCAGAGGTCACAGGTTCGAATCCTGTCGGGTGCGCCACTTGCGTATACGCTCAGATGCATTTCTTCAGCTTCCACCGGGTCCACCGCCAGCCTCTTCTTGATCCTGCCCCCGGCGGTCCGCTTCCACCGCTGCGTAGCCAAAGGGCAGCGGCGATGTTGACCAAATCAGTCCTTGGTGAGCAGCACGTTCACCGCCTTCGCAAGCACATTGAACTTGTCGCCGACTTTGAGCTCCAGGCTATCGAGCGACTCGAGCGTCATCACCGATGACATTTTATAGTCGGTGCCCACGAGCTTGACGTCGACCTGGCACATCACAGCGCCCGTCTTGATCGCGGTCACCTCAGCCCTCAGGTCATTGCGTGCGCCGTGCTTCATATCCCTTGTCCCCTGTGCGCTACTCGGTCCGTCCCTTGTAGGCTTCCGCGGCGATCCAGGCGGCGAAGGCCGATGCAACGGCCGGTCCGGTGACGAGCCGGTCGCGCCAGGCAGCGCCCGCCGCGCGCACGATCAGCATCCAGCCTGCCCCGAAGGCATCCTCGTTGAGGAACTTGGGGCGACGCTCGAGCAACCCGTTCGCAGCCACGACCGTGCCATCGAAGGCAGCCCGTGCCGCGCCGACCCACTTGCCGCATTCGATCGTTGCGAACGAGCGCTGCGCCTGGAACGGCTTGCCGATCCGCTTCGGCGTGAACACCAGCACGTCGCCGGCCAGCTCGATGGCGATCGGCGTGAAGCCGGCACGGATCGTTCCATCCGGCAGCGCCTCGTACCAGACCTGGTTGTCCAGGTCGTAGTGCAGCTGCTCCGGATAGTCCTGGCCGTTGACGATTGCCATGCCGCACCTCTCAGTAGGTCAGCACGCGGTAGTCATCCGACATGATGTTCTGCAGCATCGCGGCTGCGCCCATCAGCCCTTTGCATTCCGGAATCAGATCCTGTTCGGTCATGTCGAACAGATCGAGGTTGGCTGGGCAGGCCCAGAAGCGCGCGCCGTTCTTGTGCGCATCGCGGATCCAGTCGTGGACCGTCTTGTCGTGCCCCTGCTTGATGCGAATGGCTTCCGCCACGCCCTTGCGCATCAGCTTGCCGGCCGTCGCCGCGCAGATCACGTCCACCTCGTAGTCCATCGCCGCGGCAACGGCCGCATGATAGAACGGCGCGCCCAGCTCCTCGGGATTGCGAGGGTCCGTGTTGACGAGCACGATCAGCAATTTGCGGGTCATGGCGCAGCCTTGTCGAGGGCGCGTGCATCGGTTCCGGCAACATAGTCCTCCGTGCCGATTTCATCATGCAGGAGCTGGCTCGCCGATGCGAGTTCAACGTCATCCGGCTCCGAGGGGATGGGCAGCCTCTGCAATTGGACCGCGAGGCTGGCAACGAGAGCGGCCTGCACGTCGGCTAAGGCCGGCGCGGTCTCGAGGGACGCCGCGAGGCATGACACCCGCTGCCGCAGCGTGGCCTCTGCCAGTCCGAGCACAGCGGCCATCTCGGCGGTGTGGTCCTCGATCAGGACGGTTCCCTGCAGGACGGCTGAGCGTCCCTCGACGTAGCCGCTGGAGCCCGAAATCTTCGCTCCATTCGTGGTGACGGCATTGGGCGGATCGAAGCGGGCTGGTGCACCAAGACGGGTTAGGCCCGCGGCGACCGCCTCGCAGATGCGGCGCGTGATTCCCTCGAGCCCGCCCGCATGCGAGCTGCGATCCACCACCACGTCCCACGCCAGCATGCGCGGACTCATGAATACGGCGCCGCCCCCCGTCACGCGCCGCGCGATCTCAATGCCTCGCTGCCGACAGCAGGCGACATCGATCGCATCAGAAAGCCGCTGCCCGTTGCCGATCAGCGCACACGTCCGATAGCGGTGGAAGCGCAGGGTGTCCGGTGCCTTGCCGTCGCTATGTCGTTGCGTCAGCGCAGCCGTCATCGCCACGTTCCAGCGCGCTGGCGCCAGACCCGTGTCGAGAATGCGGATGGCGGGAGTCATGCGTTGGCCAGAGGTTCGATCTTGATCTTGCGACCCTGATCGTCGAAGAAGTGGCCCTCGTTGAGGATCATGCGATCCTCCACCACCTTGGCTTCCAGCTCGCCCAGCCGCTTGCGCGCCGTCGGATTGTCGACCGGCCCGCCGCCGTTGGCCTTGGTCGGAAAGAACGCGGCACCGTTCCAGCTCTGGCCGGAGCCGGCGAACATCAAGGTGATGTCCTCCCAGCTCACTTCATCGCCGATGATGTGAAAGTAGGTCGAGCACAGCGGCGTGACGCTGCGCTCACCGATCTCCGCGAGAACCACCAGCACGGTGAACTCGCCGAGTTGGACGACCATCGAGGCCAACCATTCATCAAATTCGGTGCGCTCAGAAGTCGACAACAGGCACCTCGGGAGCATACTGATCGAACAGGGCGTAGAACGATTTGCCGTGCGCATCCTCGAACCAGGTCTCGAATTTCTCCAGCTCGTCCAGCACGACGGCGCCGGCATCTGGCTGACTTGAGCACGCGCAATGCCGCACCGCCTGTCCGACGGGTTGCAACTGGACCAGGATGGCGTCGTAGGCTCGGCTCTCGCCCGTCCATCCGAGCTCTTCGCGCACGGCGCGGCGTTGCCGGGACCAGGCTTCGGCCGCGACCACTGCCTCGTCCCTGCGTTCTGCTTCGGGCTTAGCGGCGTTGACATCTGCGGCAGTCGCTAAAGTGCGGACCAGGCGCGTGCGGCGGAAGGCGAAGGCCCGCTGCCGCTCGATGCTGGCGATCTGTTCGGTGAGCCGCTTGCGCAGCTCCTCCTCGGCAGCCCGCGTGGCTTTCGCTGCGGACTCGAACTCGGCGACCAGCGCCAATGCAGCCGGTGTCATCGAGATATGTCTCCAGGGAGTGGCGGAGGAGGATGGGAGTCGAACCCACCTGAAACCGTCTGACGGCCCCACCCGGATTTGAAGTCCGGTCGCCCCACCGGGAGCGGGACTCCTCCGCTAGCTGTTTGCGCCGTTCGAGGCGCGAAGAGTTCGATACGCGCCGGATTGATGCGGCGCAAGTCCTGGCGACGGATGGTGAACCCATGCCGATCGAAGAACTCAAGGATCTGGATGGCGACCTTGCGCCCGTTGTCCAGCCGGTCGCGGAAATCAGCGGCCGTGAACTTGCCGGTCTGCGACGCTGCGGCGACCTCCAGGGCGATGCGGGCCATGTCCTCCACGATCGGACGCGCGAAGAAATGGTCGTGTGCGATCTCTTCGACGTCACCACGGCGCGCGGCCAGCCGCATCAGGCGTCGGACGAAACCCTCATCGATGTGCGTGGCCTTGGCGATGTCGCGTACGCGCGGTGGCCGATAAGGCTCGCCGGTCAGGCGCGGCAGGATCATGGCCCAGATGCGCTCCTCCTCGCCGGAGAACTTCACCTCGTGATGTGGCCGCCGCACCCAAGTGCGGTCGAGAACGATCTCGCGACCTTCCATGAGGCGACGCAGCACGGCCATGAACAGCGGCACCGGCAACGCCGGTTTCTCGCCTTTGCGCAGCTGCTCCAGCCCGATGCCGGGCAGATCCGGTCGCTCGTCGTGAAAGGCGTCGAGTGTGTGCCCGATCGTTTGGCGCAGACGCTCCCAGGTCTCCTGCCGCATCGCCACGCAGCCCGCGGCAAGCGGAAACACCACCAGTGCCAGCGCCGACACGATCTCGTCCACCGCCTCTGCGCCAAGGGCGTGGTCACGCGCAAACGCATCGAGATCGATCCAATCGGTCGATCTTTCCAGCAGCTGATCGATGGCGACGACCGGGTCCCTGGCCGACAGCGCGACAAGCTCGGCCCGGCGCTCGGGCGTGCGCCGCCGCCGCTCGGGCGCGCGCAGATCGATGAACGTGCCGCCACCGACCGTGCGGCTGGACGACGTATCGCGCAGCACGAACCGATCGCCGGCCGCTGCGGCCAGGGGGCGCTCCAGCACGAGTTGGATCAGCTCCGTCTCGCCGGCACCGATCGCCTGATCGCGCAGCACCACGACCCGCCCTGGCACCTCGGCAGCAGCATGATGCACCTTGACCGGAAACCACTGGCCGATCGGCTTCGGCTCGGTCGCCAGCACGCGCAAGCTGGCGTCGATGCGGGCGGTGGGCGCGTGCAGGACCGGATCGAGCACAACGTCGCCTCGGTGTATGGCTTCCTTGCTGACGTCGGGTCCGCTCAGGACCAGCGCGCATCGCTCCCCAGCCATGCCTTGCAGCACCGGCCGGTTCTGGGCATTGATCGACCGCACGCGCGCCTCGAGCCCGGACGGGCTGACAACTACGCGATCCTCGATCCGCACCGACCCGGACAAGACCGTCCCCGTCACGGCCGTGCCGAGCCCGGCCAGCGTGAACGTGCGATCGACGGCCAGACGGAAGCGGCCCTCCTTTGGACGCGCTGCAGGTCGCGCCAGCGCGGCGTCCAGGCGCGCGCCGAGCCGATCGAGCCCTTCGCCTGTGACGGCCGAGACGGGCAGGATCTCCGCACCGTCCAGGCCGGTTCCGATCAGAACCGATTCAATCTCCGCCGTCACGGCCGCCAGCCGGTCCGGACCCACCAGGTCGCACTTGTTGAGCGCGACGACGCCGTGCCGCAACCCCAGCAGGTCCATGATCGCCAGGTGCTCGCGGGTCTGCGGCATGACGCCGTCGTCGGCGGCGATGACCAGCATGACGAAATCGATGCCGGCCGCGCCGGCCAGCATGTTGTGCACCAGGCCCTCGTGGCCCGGCACGTCGACGAAACCGATGATCTCGCCGCCCGGACGCGGCCAATACGCGAATCCCAGGTCGATCGAGATGCCGCGCGCCTTCTCCTCCTTCAGGCGATCGGTATCGACGCCCGTCAGCTTGCGCACCAGCGAGGTCTTGCCGTGATCGATGTGGCCGGCTGTGCCGACGATCATAGCGCGGCCTCCTCCTCGCCGAGGGATAGGTAGGCCCGGCGCTCGGCTTCGCGGCGCTGCTCGAGCGTGCAGGCATCGCGCACGGCGTTGTAGAAGCGGTCGGCGAATTTGCTGCGCGCAGCACGCGCGCGTGTCAGCCACGCCAGGGCGGTGACGGGGTCTTTCTGCACGCCGGCGCCGATACTGAAGGCTGCACCGAGCATGGCCTGCCCATCGGCGTCATCCAATGCAGCGGCCTTGCGCCACCAGCGCGCGGCCTCTGCCGCATCGCGCTCCACGCCCAGCGCATTGTGGTAGAGCAGGCCGAGCCGGGTCATGGATGCGGCGATGCCTTGCGCCGCCGCCTTCAGCGCCCATTCCCGCGCCGCATGATGGTCCGGCTTGCGGTGGTCGCCATCGGTCAGGATCCACGACAGCATGTCTTGTGCATGCGGCTCGCCCTGCTTGGCGGCGCGCGAATACCATTCCTCGGCAATGGCGCGGTCGGGCGAACCCTCCTCGCCATTGAAATAGAAGTCGCCCAGCAGGCGCTGGCCCAGGGCATGGCCGCTGTCGGCAGCCAGCTTGAGCCACTTGCGGGCCAGCTCGATGTCGCGTGCAACGCCCCAGCCGTTGACGAAGCAGCGGCCGATCTCGGCCTGCGCGCTCGCGACGCCCGCATGTCCCAGCTCGACCCATGCCGCCAGCGCGGCCTCGAAATCACCCGCGGCGGCAGCCTCGGCCGCGCCCGCCAAGCGCCGGGCCGTCTCCCGCTCCGCAGCGGTGTTGGCGCTATCCTGGCGCATCGGCAGCGCGTTCCGTGTGGAGGTGTGCGGCCAGCTGCGGCAGTTGCTCGCGCAGGGCGGCCTCGTCTTCCAGGCAGCGCAGATCGAAGATCAGCGCGCCATCCTTGATGCGCCCGACGACGGGGATCGGCAGCTTGCGGAAAGCCCGCGACAGGGCTTCCAGGCGTCCGCCGGCGCCCTTGCGGCCGATGGGTGTCATGGCCAGTCCGGCGCTGGGCAAGGTCTCGAGCGGCTGGGCGCCCGAGCCGATCTGGCTGGTGCACTCTGCGACGCTCACCGTGTATTCGCCGCCGATCGCAGCAGCGAATGCCTCGCGCAGGCCGACCGCGACGGCCGCGATCTCGTCCTTCGGGCGCACGAAGAATCGCAACGTAGGCAGCGCGTGCGGCAGGCGCTCCGGATCGCGATACAGCTTCAGGATGGCTTCCAGTGCGGCCAGGCGGATCTTGTCGATGCGCAGGGCCCGCTTCATGGGGTTCTTGGCGACCCGCGCGACCAGATCCTTGCGGCCGGCCACGATGCCAGCCTGCGGGCCGCCCAGCAGCTTGTCCCCGGAGAAGGTGACGAGATCGGCACCTTCGGCCAGGCACGCGCGCACCGTCGGCTCGGCGGCGAGGCCGTAGCGGGTCATGTCGACCAGAGCGCCGGAGCCCAGGTCATGCACGAGCGGCACGCTGCGGGCACGCGCCAGCGCCGCAAGCTCCGCCGCCGGCACCGCTTTGGTGAAGCCCTGGATCAGGTAGTTCGACGTATGCGCCCTCAGCACCAGTCCGGTGTTGTCACCGAGCGCCTGCTCGTAGTCCTTGAGATGCGTGCGGTTGGTGGTGCCGACCTCGACCAGGCGGGCACCGGCGCGCGCCATGATGTCGGGCAGGCGGAACGAGCCGCCGATCTCGATCAGCTCGCCGCGCGAGACGATCGCCTCCTTGCCACCGCCGAACGTATTCAGCACCAGCAGCACGGCGCCGGCGTTGTTGTTGACCACGCAGGCGTCCTCGGCGCCCGTGATCTCGCGAATGAGGCCGCGCACGTGGTCGTCGCGCTCGCCCCGTTCGCCGCCGCCGATGTCGAATTCGAGTGCCACCGGCGATCGCATCGCTTCGACCGCCGCGGCGATGGCGCTATCGGGGAGCACGGCACGGCCGAGGTTGGTGTGCAGCACCGTGCCGGTCAGGTTGAAGACGCGCCGCAGGCTCGGCGCGTTCTTTTCCTCCAGCAGCCGCAACGTGTCCTGCGCGATGGCTTCGACATTTCCCGCAGCCGCAGCACCCGCACGCCGAGCCTCGCGTATCGCGCCGAGCACGTCTCGCGCCGCGCCGACCGTTGCCTCGTGGCCGAAACGCTCCACCGCCGCCACGCCGGAAACCGAACGCAGCACCTGGTCCACGGAGGGAAGTCTCGTGTGGCCGATCGGGCGTGTTTCGTTCATGGCGGGCTTCTCCTAATAGCCCAGCAGGAACGGATTCTGCGCGCCCCGCGTCCAGGTCTCCCCAGCCAGCATCATGTCCAGCCCGAGCGAGGCAACGTCATCGGCCAGCGGCTCGAGCAGCGGATCGTTGACCTGGTAGAGGATCTTCACGTAGCGCCGGCACTTGTCGCAGGTCTCGGCCTTGATGGTGTCGGACTTGCCCTCGATCACCTTGTAGGAGATGCCTTCCGTCGAGCTGCACAGCACGCACTTGACGCGCACCACGTTCCACATGGTGGCGCACAGCGAGCAGGTGCAGAACCGCGTGTTGTGCGCCTTGGGCCAGCCCACCACCGTGCTCGATACCGGTGCGCTGCCGCACGCCGGGCAGACACCATCGGCGATGGGCTTCAGGTCGTCGGCGCTCAGCAGCGCGGCCATGCGCGCGAAGTGCACCTGCAGAGCGGCAAGCACCAGCGTCCGCTGGGCAATGTCGTCCGGCGGCACGGTATCCTTCAGGGCGCCCGCTATCATCGCGCCGCGTTGCGCGGCCGTTGCCGCCTGTATGCTGCTTACCGCGCGCGCCGTTGCCTCCGGTTGGCCGCCCGTTATCCTGCCGATCAGCTGCTCGATGGTGAAAGCCATCAATTCATCGGGCTTGAACAGGGCGCGCGAAAGCGGTGGCATGCCGTGCTCGAGCGCCCTCTCGATGCGATCGAACGGCGGAAGTGCGGCGGGCGGCAAGCCTTCCTGGATGTCGTGCTGGGCCTGCGTCAGCCGCGTCAGGAACTCGAGGTAGGGCTGCAACTCGTGCTGGGGCGCAAGCGCCGCAAACCGCTTCGAGCGATTGAGGAAGAGAAAAACAGGATCGGGGAGGACTGCGAAGGGTGGCTTCGCTTCCTCCCCGATGTTCATCAGGCCCTGTTTGGGGCCGCCGACTTCAGACATGGCACCTCGAACCGAGGATGGGACTCGAACTGCCTGAGGGCTATTCTGCAGCCGTCAGCCGCTCCCGCTCGATCTCTCCCTTGTCGACTTCCTTGCGCAGCCATTTGCGATGATGTCGCCAGCCCCAGCCGCCGGATACCGTTCCGCGCGTCATGGCGCTGATCGTGCCGCGCACCCAGATCGCTGCGTACACATGGATGATCCAGATGGTGATCGCCAGCACGGCCGCTCCGGCATGAAGCAACGCCGCCAGCCGCAGCTGGTCGATGGTTGCCTTGAAGCCGAGCAGCTTCTCGACGTAGGCAAGCCCGGGTTCCCAGAGACCGACACCGGTGACGAACATCGTGCCCACCAGTACGGTCTGCGACCAGAACACGAACTTCTGGCCCGCATTGTACTTGCCGACCTCCGGCAGATACTGGTCGTTGCCGCTCAGCACATGCCGGATCCGGGCCAGCCAGACAAAGTCGGTGAACTCGGGCAGGTTCTGCCAGAAGAACCGGAGGAACAGGCCCAGGAAGCTGACCGCCAGAACGACACCGATCCAGGGATGGAGCCAGCGAACGGTGGCGCCTCCCCCGAACAGGACGCTCAGGCCATACAAACTGGGATGGAACAGCGACAGGCCGCTCAGCAGGAGCAGCACGAAGCTGATTGCCACGATCCAGTGGTTGATGCGGGCGGCCCCCGAATAGCGGCGCACACGAATGTGCGCGCCGTCTTTGTCATGTTCGCTCACGACTTACCTCCCGCGAGCTTGTCCGCGCTCTCCTCGTCTTCCTCGGAAACGCGGTTGGCGCCCTGCAATAGGTGATGCACGACGCCGGCCACCGCCGTGAAGCCGATGATGGCCATGCCGGCATACTTGCCGACACCCTTCCACAGCTCGACGATCGGACTGATCCTCGGGTTGGCTGGGAGTCCGGCGTAGAGCTGCGGCTGGTCCGCGTGATGCAGGACGTACATCACGTGGGTACCGCTGACGCCGGGCGGATTATAGAGCCCCGCCATGTCGAAGCCGCGCGACTTGAGGTCTGTGACGCGCTTCTCCGAAAGAGCCACCATCTCCGCCTTCGTGCCGAAGGTGATGCAGTGGGTGGGACACGCCTTCGCGCAGGCCGGCTGCTGGCCGACGGCGACCCGGTCGGAGCACAAGGTGCACTTGTACGCCTTGTGATCCACCTGCGAGATGCGCGGGATGTTGAACGGACACCCCTTCACGCAATAGCCGCAGCCGATGCAGTTCTCCTTGACGAAATCGACGATCCCATTGGCGTACTGCACGATGGCTCCGGGGGCCGGACAGGCTTTGAGA
>Ga0075367_10000250_pt1 | contig 18297 bp, 14 predicted proteins | sample EndMethybrTD3032_FD_71399 | JGI IMG/M metagenome (GOLD analysis project Ga0075367, IMG submission 71399) | Populus endosphere microbial communities from Tennessee, USA - Endosphere MetaG P. TD hybrid TD303-2 | ecosystem: Host-associated > Plants > Roots > Endosphere | place: USA: Tennessee... | reverse complement strand
CGGTGGAGGAGGCCGTCGGGCTGGTCCTGGAAGCGGCCCGGATGGCGTCCGGCGGCGAGGTGTTCGTCCTGGACATGGGCGAGGAGGTACGCATCCTCGACCTGGTCCGCGCGTTCGCCCGGGCGATGAACGTGCCGGAGCCCGAGATCCGCTTCACCGGCCTGCAGGCCGGGGAGAAGATGCGCGAGACGCTGTTCTCCGCGCACGAGGCCCACGCCCGGACCGGTCATCCACGGATCCTCGCCGCCACCGCCTCGTCCCGGCCGGCCGTCGCCGCCGCGCTGCGTCCGCTCGACGAGCTGTACGAGGCGGCGGACCGCAACGACCGGGCGGATACCCGCCGCCTCCTGGCCCGCATGCTGCCCGGCTTTCCCGCGCAGCTCAGGGAAGAGGAAACCGCTCATGCGGTGCGTCGTTGAGCCGCTTCAGCACACGGAGCAGCTCCGGGTGGTCGGCCAGCCTGCCGCCCTTGTACTCCCACGAGAACGTCAGCTGCCCTTGCCAGTCGGAGCGTTGCCACTGCGCGATCATCCCGGTCAGCTCGGCTGCGGTGGGCCAGCGCCACTGCTCGAAGGAGAACGCCTGGAGCATGCCCATGTAGCGGGTGACTCCCGCCTGGCGCAGCCGCTCCAGGGCCCGCGGGATCTTCGTCCAGTCGCACGGCTTGGCCACCAGACAGGGATACACGTCGACGCTCATCACGTCCGTCGTGCCGCGGAACGCCGCGAACTGGTTGGGATCGTCCACGTTCACCAGCGTGAAACGGTCGGTGTCCGGGTCGAGGGAGCGTACGAGCGCCGACCGCTCGCGCACCTCGGCCGCGGCCCCAGGACAGTTGAGGTTGGTGTTGGGCTCGTCCGCCACGAAGTATCCGGCGATCCGGTCGGAACGGGCCAGGTCGTATCGGGCGAAGTGTCGTCTGACCTCCGCGTCGCTCCACTTCCAGACGCACCGCGCCTTGTCGTACCCGCCGAGCCACACGAGGGCACGCTGATCTGTGGTGATCTTCGAGACGCCCTCCGGCGAGACGTCGACCAGCGAGTAGCCGTAGCGCACCGTGACCGGATCCGTGGTGTTGAGCATCACCGAGCGGAACGGCGACCCGGAGTTCCCTTTCCCGCAGGAGAGCGTCGCCACCATCAGCAGACCGGCCGACAGGATCGCCCGGCGTCTGCGCCGCCGTCCGCGCCGGGCGTCGGAATCGGCCATCGACATGTCTCCTTCGGGCGCCACACAGAACGCCAATTCTCTCAATTCCGACAAATGACCATCTGCGATCTTAGTGAGGACTGACGATGGAATTCAACGAAGCTCTGCGCCGCGTAATCGGCGGTCACTGGCGGCTGCTCGTACTGTGCGTCGTCCTGCCGATGCTCGTCGTGGGCGCCCTCGAAGCCCGCAGCGCTCGCACGTACGTGTCCAAGGCGCGCGTCCAGGCGTCCGCCACGCTGCCCCAGACGGACGTCCAGGCCAACGCCATGCTGAGCCGTGTGAAGGCCGTCGCCACCAGTGGCTCGGTCGCCGGCGCGGCTCTGAAGCAGGCGCACGTCACCGACCGCACCACGGCCCAGGTGGCCCGCGAGACCGCGATCTCCCGGCTGGGCGGTTCCGCGGTCTTCACCGTCAAGGTCACCGACCGCGATCCGAGGAAGGCAGAGAAACTCGCGGGCGCGCTCTCGGAGCAGCTTGTGAGCTTCTTCAACGGCTCCGGGAACCTGCTGGTCACCCAGCTGACGGACCGTGAACACTCGCTGCAGGCGGAGCGGGTGCGGGTGGCCTCGCAGCTGCCGGACGCAAAGAACGCGTCGGACTCCGGGCGGCTCACCGCCCAACTCGGCTCCCTCGACCAGCAGATCCTCGACATCCAGGCCTCGCTGCGCGCGGCGCAGGCCGCCGGACTGGGCGACCGCACGGGCTCGCTGCTGTCCCCGGCCAGTGACGCGGTGCCGGCACCCCGGCTGTCCCCCACCAGTCTGGCCCTGACCGGTGTGGTCGGGCTGCTGGCCGGACTGCTGCTGGTGACGATGCTCGAGGTGGCCCGGCCGCGCGTGGCGGGCCAGGACGCCTTCGGCCGGGAGCTCGAAGCTCCGGTGCTGGGCCGGCTTCCCGGCTCCGATCGCCGCACCCGCAGGTCCGGAGCCGGCGCGCGGCCCGCGTTCGACGACGAGACCCTCGTCGCTCTGCGCCGGGCCGCCGCCCACCACGGGGCAGGGACGCTGGTGCTGACCGGCCCGGTCGGCGACGAGCGCCTGGCCGGCCTCGCGCAGGAACTGGAGACACGGCTCACGGCGGCCAGGGGCTCCCTCGCCGGCACAGGGCTCCGTTCCAACCGTGCGGACGGTCCGCGCACCGCTCGACCGAAGGCGGAGGGGAATGACGGGCACGAGCGACCGGACGGCCTCGGGAACCTCACCCGGGAGCGGGCAACCACGGCGGGCCGTGGCTCCCGCGGGGCCACGGCGGTCCAGGCGCGCCGAGAGGCCGACGAGGGCACGGCAGTCGCGGAGAGCCGCGTCACCCGTGTCGCGGCGGCGAACCGGTTCGCCAACCCCACCGTCCGGGTGCGTGCACTGCACCAGGTGGACGACGTCACCGACGGCGCCCGGCACGCCCTGGTCGCGGTGGAGCCCGATCTTCCGCCGTACACCGAACTGCGCCGGGTGCGGAACCTGGCGGCCACGACCGGCTGGCCGGTCATCGGTGTCCTGGGCGACCCCGACCGCCGCCGGCCGCGGCGTCGCGGACGCTCCGCCGACGACGCCCGATCGGAGCGTGGCTGATGCACGCCGTACTGATCCAAGCAGGCCAACGGCTCCAGGTCGACTGCGCCCAGGCCTCCCTGTCCCGGCTGCTGGCCGAGGGTGGCGCCCGGGCCTGGCGGCGCACCGACGGACGCCCCGCCGACGTGCACGTCGCGGTGCAGCCGCAGCGCGCCCCCTTCGACATCCGCGGCTGGGCGCCGCTCACCCGCGGCGCCTACGCCCGGGACGGAGCGGTGGTGCTGTACAACGCCTGCGGCAGCGGGTTCGACCTGCGGCTGACCGTCGCCCCCGAGCAGCTGCGGGTGGAGGCCCGGTGGCGCCCGCCGGTACGGGAACACGTCGCCGCACGCCTGCTGCGCTCCCGCTTCCATCTGCTGGCCCGGGCGGTGCTGCTGCAGTACCCGGCGCTGTGGTGGGCCGGCTGCCGAGGACAGGTACCGGTGCACGCCTCCGCGGTGACCGTCGGGCCGTCCGTGCCGCTGCTGGCCGGGCCGGGCGGGACGGGCCGCTCGACGCTGCTGCTGGGCGCCGTGGCGTCCGGTGAACACACCTGCTCCGACAACCTGGGCGTCACCGACGGCCGGGACGTCCACGGTCTCGTCGAGCCGATGCGCATCGAGGGCGGCGGCGGCCGGCACATGGCCCACGGACGCAGCGAGCTCCCCCTGCCCGGGCGGGTCGACACCCTGCGCCCGGACCGGCTCGTGGTACTGCGCAGAAGCCCCTCCGGCCGTCCGGCGATCCATCCCCTCGACCCCGGGCAGGCCGCCCGGACTCTGGTCGCAGGCACGTACATGGCCGGGGAGCTGCGCCGCTACTGGCCCTTCGCGGCCACCCTCGCGCTGGGCACCGGCCTGGGACCGGCCCACCCGCCGGTCGAGGACGTGGCCCAGGACATCGCCCGTCGGCTCCCCGCCCACGAGATCGTGCTCGGCGACCGGCCGACGGAAGGCCTCGCCGCGCTGTACCGACTCGCCGCCGAGGCTCCCGAGAAGGCGGAGGCACGGTCATGACCGGACTGCACGTGGCCACCGTGATCACCCGGTTCGAGGCCGGCGCCGGCATCGTCGCCCTGCGCGGGGCGCAGGCCCTGGACCCGGCGGCGTTCCGCACGACGATCATCACCGGGAGCGGCGACCGGCTGCTCGGGCTCGCCGCCGAGGCCGGCATCGAGGTGATCGTCGAGCCGGCACTGCGCTCCCCGATCGCACCCGGCGACGACCTGCGCGCGCTGCACCGGCTGACCCGTCTGTTCGCGCGGCGTGGCTTCGACGTCGTCCATACGCACAGCGCCAAGGCGGGAACGCTGGGCCGGCTGGCGGCGCACCGGACCGGGGTGCCGCGGATCGTCCACACGTTCCACGGACTGCCCTACCACGAGTTCCAGTCCGCCGCGCGGCGCGCCGCCTACGTCGGCATCGAGCGGCGGGTGGGGCGCTTCACCGATATCGCGCTGTGCGTGGGCACGGCCGTGGCGGTCGAGGTGGTGCGCCGCGGCCTGGTGTCCGCAGAGCGGGTCCACACCATCGGCATTCCGGTGGAGCTCGACGCCCCGGCCAGGACGCCGGCCACCCGTGCGCGGGCCCGCGAGGCGCTCGGTCTCACCCGCCCGGGCCCGGTGGTCGGGGCCGTCGGGCGGCTCGCCTACCAGAAGAACCCCGAGACCTTCGTCCGTGCGCTGGCCGCACTGAACCGGCCCGGCCTCACCGGAGTGTGGGTCGGAGGGGGCGAACTTGCTGACCGGGTGAGGGAGTTGGCCATCCGGGAGCGAGCACCGGTCGTGCTCGCCGGGGAGCGCTCCGACATCCCGGACCTGCTGCCGGCCTTCGACGTGTTCGCACTGCCGAGCCGGTACGAGGGACTCCCGGTCGCCATCGTCGAGGCGATGGTGAGCGGCGCCCCCGTCGTGGCCACCGCCGTCAACGCCGTGCCGGACGTCGTGGTGCCGGGCCGTACGGGGCTGCTTGTGCCCCCGCAGCGGCCCGACCTGCTCGCCCTGGCGATCGGTCATCTGCTGGACCACCCCCGAGAGGCGGCCCGGCTGGCCGCCGACGCCCGGGCACGGATCGGCGACGCGTTCAGCAGCAAGGCGCTGGGCGAAGAGCTGGCCGCGGCCTATGCCCCACTCAACGAGCTGCTCTGAACCCGAGGAGTCCCCGTGCATGTCGACATCATCAGCAACCCGGTCAACGGCACCCGAGCCGACCTCACCGTGTTCGACAGTGCCGAGGCACCGGCCGATCCGGCGCTGCTCGCCCGGGTCCGCCGGGGCACCGAGACGGCGGACCTGGCCGCGCCGCCGGTAGTGCTGCCGGACTTCTGCCACAAAGGCAAGTCGGAGATGCCGTCGAGCATCGCGGTGGCCACCCGGGGAGCGATCCGGCCGGCCCTCACCGACGCCGCGCTCAACTGCGGCATGGCGCTCGCCGTCCTGGACGTGCCCCGGCCCTCCACGGCCGCCGTCGAGGAGTTCTACCGGCGGGTGAAGCAGCGGTACCCCGATCCGCCGCGCTGGAAGTTCGAACTGTCCCGCTCCGAGGTACTGCGGGCCGCCGTCGAGGGCGCGCCGTTCGCGGCCGAGCGGTTCGGCATCGACGCGGCGGACATCGAACGGATCGAGGAGTTCGGACGGCTCCCGGTCGAGGAGTACGGCGGCGCCGGCCGCGCCCGCCGCGAGCTGCCGTGGATCTGCGTGCAGCTGGCCCGGCTGCGGTTCGGCAGCATCGGCCCCAGCACGCACTTCCTGGAACTCCAGGAGGTCGAGGAGGTCCTGGAACCGGAGATCGCCGACCGGCTGGGCGTGCACCAGGGGCAGGTGACCCTGCAGTTCCACAACGGCGGTGGTGTGCTGACCGGCCAGATCGGTGAGCTGTACGCCCGCCGGAAGTCGGCCTCCCGCATGCTGCGCACCGAGATGGCCGTGCAGAAGCCGCTGTCGCACCTGCTCAGGCGGGGCAGCCTGGCCGAGGCCCGGCAGCGCTACGGGGCGTACTTCCAACACGGCTGCCCCTCGGTGCCGATCGAGGGCGACGAGGGCCGGCGCATCCTGCTCGCCCAGCGGCTGTCCATGAACTACGGCTTCGCCTACCGCCTCGCCACGTACGCCGCCCTGCGGAGCTTCGCCCGCGTCGCCTTCGGGGCCGGCCTGCGACTCGTGGTGGACTCCCCGCACAACTCCGTCTACGAGGAACTCGTCGACGGCGAACCGGCGTTCGTGCACCGGCACAACGCGGCCCGGGCCTGGACGCCCGAGCTGATGGCAGGTCACCCCGCCTTCGCGCACACCGGCCAGCCGCTGCTGGTGCCCGGCACCAACCGCACCTCGTCGTTCCTGTGCGTCCCGGCCCCCCAGGCCGGCCGCAGCCTCTACACGGCGTGCCACGGAACCGGCAGCATCATCAGCGAGTTCGAGCGCAGCGGCCGCAGCGGACAGGACCCCCGTCACCGGCACACCCTGCGCTTCACCTACGACCGGGCCACACCGCGCAACGTGCCCCAGCTGGACGACGCCGGGGTCGACGCGGCGGTCTCCATCCTCTCCGGAAACGGCCTGGTCCGGCCGGTCGCCCGGCTCCGGCCCTTCGCGGTGCTGTCATGACTGCCACGGCACCGCCCCGGGACCGGATGTGGAGCGAACTGCTGCCCCCCGGGCGGCGGTACGTGCCCCTGCCCTCGAAGCGGCACCCCATCGTGGTCGCGGAGGACCGGGCGCCCGTGCTCTCCTACGTGCGCGAGTCGCTGCTGGCGATGCCACCGTCGCTCCCGGCGTGGCTCTATCCGGCCGCCCGGGCGGCGCTGGCCGTTCCCGCGGTGCGGCGCTGTGTGCCGCGGCTGACGGTTCCCGCACCGGCCGGTACTGGCGGCAGCGACATCGCCGACCTGCTGGGGTCCAGCCATCTCGTGCTGCTGGACCACAGTCACGATCCGGACGCCTCCTTGATTCTGCTGCTCTTTCCGCCGGACTCGGCGCTGCCCGAGCTGGCGGTGAAGGTCCCGACCGGACCCGGTGGCGTGCCGAGCGTCCTCCGCGAGGCCGAGCAGTTGCGGGCCGTGGCGGCGCTGCCGCTGGGCGGGGCCCGCCCGGCCGTACCCGAACTGGTGGGCCTGCTGCGGCACGGGAGCCTGCCGGCGCTGGCGACCAGCGCTCTGCCCGGGGTGCCCATGCTGGTCGCCTACCACCGACCGGGACACCACGCTCGACCGGCGCTCGTGCGCGCGGACTTCACGGCGGCGGCGCACTGGCTGGCCACACTCCAGTCGAACACCGCCGGTGAGACCGCCCCGCTCGACGTCGCGCCGGGCGCCGCCGGAATCCCCGAGCGCGCCGGTGAGGAACTGCGTGCGCTGCGCCGCCGGTTGCGGCGGTACACGGCGCCCCTGACCGCCGTGCACGGGGACTACTGGCCCGGGAACATCCTGATGCGCGACGGCCGGGTCTCCGGCGTCGTCGACTGGGAGCACGCCCGCACCGCCGGCAGCCCGCTCTCCGATCCCGCACGATTCGTCGTGGCCTACTGCGAGTACCTCGACCGGCGTACCCGGCCCGGGCACCGGGTCCCCGGCCATCCGGGACTGGTCGCCGGACAGCCGGGCGCGGCCCTGGCCTACGCGCTGGACGGCACGGGTTGGTATCCCAGCCTGGTCCGCGACTTCCTGGCCGGCACGCTGCGACGACTCGGTCTGCCCCCGGCATGCGCGCGGGACGCCGTGCTGGCGGAGCTGGCGGCGGTAGCGGCCGAGGCGACGGATCCGGAGTTCGCCCAGGCGCAGGTCCGGGCGTTCATCCGGCTGACCTCGCAAAGGGAGAAGTCATGACCACCGTGACCGCGACTGGGCTCACCCCCGGACGCTCCAAGACCACCGCCCGGTACGAGACGCTCACCCGCGCCACGGCGTTCGTCGCCTGTGCCGCGCTGGTCTTCCAGCCGATCCTGCGCCCTGCGGGCCCCGGCAACAGCTCGCCGGTGGACGCACTCACCGTGGCCACTGTGGTGATGAGCCTGCTGTGGGCGGCGACCTGCGGCCGACGGCTCGGCGCCCCGTACAGCCTGGCGGCCGCCCTGATGCTGCTGAGCGGAGGTCTCGCGGGCCTGTCCGGGCCGTTGCCGGGCTCCTCGCTGATGAACCTGAGCAAGGAGATACTGCTCCTGGCGTGGTGCGTCGCGCTGTACAACCTCGCCCGCCGTCCGGGCATCCTGCGCCTGTTCACCGCTTCGTTCGCCTACGCGGCCGTGGTCTGGGCGTCCGTCCTGGTGGCCGGCACACTCGGCCACATCGCCGCGATCGAGGGGATCTCCCCGACCGAGGGCGACCGGAAGCTCTTCACCCTGGGCGATCCCAACTACGCCGCCACGTACTGGGTGGTGTCGATCCTCATGGTGTACGCCGCTCAGCGCCCGCGCAGGCGCCTGCTGCGCTGGTACGGATACGTCGTGCTGGTCTGGGCGCTGCTGCTCAGCCAGTCGAACGGCGGCGTCCTCATGCTGGTCGTCAGCCTGCTCTTCGTCGCCGCGTACACGGCCTGGCGCAAGGGCGGCATGGTCGCCGCGGCCTCCGTGGTGCTGGTCGTCGCTCTCGGGGCCGGGGGTGCCCTGACCATGGCGCCCCTCGCCCATCTGCAGGACCGGGCCCAGCTGTCGCAGCAGACGGAACTGGTGAACACGGTGGGCCGCAGCGGGGCGAGCTCCGAACAGCGCGGCACGCTGGTGCAGGAGGGCCTCCAGCTGTACCAGCAGCGGTGGCTGACCGGTTCGGGCCCCGGCACGACGAAGCAGCTCCTGACGGACCAGGATTTCGCGTACGCCAAGGAGGCCCACGACGACTACCTCGCGGCCCTCATCGAGCGCGGCCCGCTCGGTGTGATCGCCCTGCTGACCCTGATGGTGACCGCGGCCTGGCAGTCCACCCGGGCGCTGCGCGCACCACCCGGCACAGGCTTCGCCGCCCAGGTCCCCCGACCGGCCGGACTGGTCGCGGCACTGGTGGGCCTGGCCGTGGCGGGCGCGTACTACGAGGTGCTGCACTTCCGGTTCCTGTGGGTGCTGCTGGCGATGGTGGCCGTCCTGGCCTCACCTCCTGACGCGGACGGCCCGGACGGAGCCGACGCACATGGAGAGACGACATGACCGCAACCGGTGGCCACAACCACGAGACCGGCCGGCAGGCGCCCCAGCTGGGACGCCGCAGCATGGCCGGGAACCTGGCGGCTCAGGGCACCGCAGTGTGCGTGGTCTTCGTCGCCAGTCTGCTCGTCGCCCGGCTGTCGGGAGCCGAGGTGCTCGGCGAATACGCGCTGCTGCGGGTGATGCCCTGGCTGACCGGGGTCGTGGTCAGCTGCGGGCTGCCGCTGGCCAGTGCGTACTTCCTGGCGGGGGAACGGCGGGACGATCCACGGCTGCGGCCCACGTTGGTGCTGCTCGCCGCGGCCGGATCGGCCGCAGGTGCGCTGCTGTGGCTGGCCGCGCTGCCACTGCTCGACCGCCTCTTCACCACCGTGCCACTGTCGCAACTGGCCCTGGTGGGGGTCACCGTGGTCACCCAGCTGCTCACCGTGTGGGGCAAGGCCTGCTGTCAGGGCCAGGCCGACATGCGGGGCGCCAACCTGGTCATCGTCGCGGAGGAGTTCCTCTTCCTGCCCGCCTACGGCGGGGCCTTGATCGTCGGTCTGCAGGGCGCCGACGCGGTGATCGCCGGGCTGCTCGGCGGCGGTGCGGCCGCCACGGCCACCTCGCTGGGCAGGCTGGTGCGCACCGGGTTCGGACGCGGCTGGGGGCGGCCGTCGGCACCGCTCGCCGCCGAGGTGCTGCGCTATGGGGCCCGGGGCCAGCTGGGCAATGTGCTGATGCTGGTCAACCTCCGGCTGGACTTCCTCATCGTGGACGCGCTGTCCGGCCCCGCCGTGCTCGGTGTGTACGCCGTCGCGTCCAAGTTCGCCGAGCTGATGCGGCTGCCCGCCGTCGCGATGCACTACGTGCTCTACCCCCGCTTCTCCCGGGACGGTGCCCGGCTGGCCGGCGAGGAGATGCGCCGCCTCCTGCCGAAAGCCACCGCGCTGACCGCCGCGCTGGTTCCACCGCTGGTCGGCGCATCCGTGATCGCGCTGCCCCTGCTGTACGGCCGGGCTTTCCAAGGCGCCGTCGTCCCCTCCTGCATCCTCCTGGTGGGGCTGGCCGTCGAAGGGGCGGCGGCCGTCTCCACCGCCTATCTGTTCGGCGTCGGCCGGCCCGGGATGAACTCCTGGGGCATGGGGGCCGGCGTCGCCGTGACCGTCGTACTGGACGTGCTGCTGATCCCCCGGTACGGGGTGGTCGGAGCGGCCGTTGCGTCCAGCTTCGCGTACCTGGTCACCACCACGGTGTTGGTGATCCTGACCCATGTCGTGGCCACACGAGGCACCCGATCCCGAAGGAGCCACCATGCGCATCGCATCCGCTCACTCCTCCTCCGCCGTTCGCCGACCCGGCCGCGTCGTCTTCATCGGCGCCGTGCACGAGGCCCAGGCGGCGCTGACAGCCCTGCTTCAGTCACCACTGGTCAGCGTCGCGGCCGTGATCACGCCGCCTGACGAGAACCGGCAACGGCTGTCGGGCGCCGCCGACCTCCCCGGTGCCGCCCGGGCGGCCAGGGTCCCGCTGCTGCGCGAGACCGACCTCAACACGCCCGAGGCGGTGGCGCGGATCCGCGCTCTGGACCCGGACCTGATGGTCGTCGTCGGCTGGACCCGACTGCTCGGCCCCGACCTGCTGTCCGTGCCGCGGAACGGTTGCATCGGCTTCCATGCCTCCCTGCTGCCGCGCCACCGGGGCCGCGCCCCCGTGAACTGGGCGATCCTGCGCGGCGAGACCGTCACCGGCAACACGATGATGATGCTCGACCCGGGGGTGGACACCGGTGACATCGTCGATCAGCGCACGGTGCGCATCGGGCCGGAGGACACCTGCGCCACGGTGTACGACCGAGTGGCGCGAGCGGGTGCGGGGATGCTGCTCGCGCAGCTTCCGGCCCTGCTCACCGGCACCGCGCCACGCCGTCCACAGGATCCCGCCGAGGGTGACGTGCTGCCCCGCCGCACACCCGGCATGGGCGTCATCGACTGGGACCGCCCGGCGCACGCGGTGCACGACTGGGTGCGGGCGCTGACCATGCCGTACCCGGGCGCCTTCGGAGCGCTGGAGGGTGAGCGGGTGATGGTCTGGCGAACCCACCCGCCGTGCGGGGACGAGCCCGGCGGGCCACCGGGTTCGGTACTCGCCGTGGAACCGGACGGCGTACGGGTCGCCACGCGCACCAACAGTGTCCTGGTCACCGAGATGAGCCGGCCCACCGAGCAGCCGCAGCCCGCGGGGTACTGGGCGCGACAGGCCGGTGTGCGGCCGGGTGCACGGTTCGAGGCGGTGGCTCCCGAGGTGGCCCGCTGGGTACTGGGCAAGGGCCCCCGACCCGAGGGGGTGGCGCGATGAGCACGGTGCTCGTCCTGGCCGCACATCCCGACGACGAACTGCTCGGCGCGGGCGCCACCCTCGCCCGGCACGTCAGGGACGGCGACGCGGTCCACGCCGTCGTCCTCACCGAAGGGGCGTCGAGCCGGTACCGGGAAGGGCTGGCCGAGGATCTCGCCAAATCGGCGCAGCGGGCGGCGCAGGTACTGGGGCTGGCCTCGCTGGAGCTCTGGTCCCTGCCCGACCAGCGCCTGGACGCACTGCCCCTGATCGACGTGGTCCAACAGGTGGAGACAGCGGTGGACGCGCTGCGCCCGGACCTGGTCTACACACACTTCCCCGGCGACGTGAACACCGATCACGGGGTCGTGGCCCGCGCCGCCTGGACCGCCTGCCGCCCGTATGTGCTGCCCGGACTGCGCCGGTTCGCCGTGTTCGAGACGCCGTCGTCCACGGAGTGGGCATGGTCGGCCGACAGCCCCTTCACGCCGTCGCTCTACGTCGACGTCACGCGCACGCTCGAGATAAAGCTCGAGGCGATGAGCTGCTACGAGACCGAGCTGCGCGACCCTCCGCACCCGCGCTCGCTGCAGGCGCTGCGGGAGCGCGCCGGCTACTGGGGCAGCCGGGTCGGGCGCCCCGCCGTGGAGCCGTTCCAGGTACTGCGGGAGGTGTACTGATCATGGTGGTCGAGCGGATCCAGCCGGACACGGCCGTGTCGGAGGTGCGCGGGGACACCCGGATGCGCCGCGCGGTGGACGTCGGTGTGGCGCTGGTGCTGCTGCCCATCCTGCTGGTGCCGATGGCACTGGTCGCCGTCCTGGTGCGGGGCACCAGCCGCGGCCCTGCCGTGTACCGGCAGTGGCGCGTGGGACGCGGACTGCGGCCCTTCACCATTCTCAAGTTCCGTTCGATGGCGGTCGGCGCCGACCGGGCGGGGCCCGCGGTGAGCGGCGCGGCGGACCCCCGTGTCACCCGCGTCGGACGATGGTTGCGCCGTACCCGGCTCGACGAACTCCCCCAGTTGGTCAACCTGTTGCGCGGCGACATGACACTGATCGGTCCGCGCCCGGAGGTCGAACGGTTCCTGCCGGACTACACCCCGAAGGAGCTGCGGCTGCTGGACATCCGGCCCGGCATCATCGGTCCCGGCGCGCTGTACGTGGCGGAGCGGGGAGACGAACTCGACGACACCGCATGTGCCGAGGAGCGCTATGTGGCGCTGCAGTTGCATGCCAAGCTCGCCCTGGACCTCGCTTACCTGAGCGACCGGCGGCCGGCCACGGACCTGCGGCTGGTGGCGCAGGCCCTGCGCATGAGCTGGCTTCATCCCTAGCCGGCCGCGCTGCGCGACGACCGTCCGGCCCGCGCATCGGCGCGGGCCGGAGGCGGCCGACCGTGTCAGGCCGCGCGGAAGGTTGCCCCGACGGCGTACCAGTCGGTCGTCGTGGCGAGGCCGAATCGCGCGTTCTGAGGGCCGGGCGCGCTGGAGAGGATTCCCTCGACGGTGGAGGACCTGCTGCCGTTGTACACCTCCAGATCGAAGGGAACCCCCTGGCTGCTGCCCGGGGTGACGGTCAGCGGTTGACCACCAGTGATCATCGCGCCGACGACCAGTTCACCGCCGGGGACCGATGCGGTCGGTCCCGAGTCCGCGGAGGTGCCGTTCCCGCGGCCGACCGCCGTCTGGTCGAGAGCGTTCGATGTGGCGACTCCGGAATACTCGGCGACAGCGCTCGGCAGGTACGTCGGACCGGAGGCGCTCGTGGTGATGGTCAGAGAGGGTGCGGCCCGTGTGTTCTGCACGTAGTACAGCGCGATGTCCCCGCCGCCGTTGTTGAAGCGCTCGGACGCGGGTGCCCGGGTCCAGGCCCCGTTGACGTTGTCCGAGACCTGAACCTGCCCGGAAGCGTCGTACTGAGCGAACCACCCGACCAGGAGATGGCCGGCGCTCACCGGGGACGGGAGGGTGAGCGTGGTCGATGTCGTCCTCGTCCCCGGCGAGTCGGCGGCTCCCTGGATGAACGCGGGCGCGGCAATCGGGGTCGTCACCTGGATCGCAGGGGACTGGGCGGAGTGGTTGCCCGCGCCGTCGAACGCATCGACGGAGTAGCTGTAGGTCGCCCCACCGACGACGGTCATGTCGGTGTACGAGGTCGTGTTGGGTCCGGGAGTCGCGATCGGACTGCCGTTCCGGTACACGGTGTAGCCGGTCACGGCCACGTCGTCCGTCGAGGGGGACCAGGCGAGGCTGACACTCGTCGCCGCCACACTGGTGGCGTGCAGGTTGGTCGGGACGGTGGGGGCCTGTGACTCCGATGAGGCCGGACGGAAGGTCGCGACCACGGCATACCAGTCGGCCACGTTCGCAAGCGTGGCTCTGCCGTTCTGCGGACCCGCCACCGCCGAGGTGATGTCCTCCGCGAAGGCCGATCCCGAACTCGTCCGCGCACGGGCCGTGTAGGCGACGCCGCGGCTCGACCCAGGGGTGACATTGCCCGGGGTTCTGCCGGTCACCAGTGCCGAGAAGACCAGTTCGCCGGCCGGTACGTCAGCGGTCGGCCCGGTGTCCACGGCCGTGCCGACACCACGGTTCGACACGATCGCGTCCAGCGGTCCGGCGATCGCGACACCGGAGTACTCGGAGAGCGAACCCTGGAAATAGGCAGGGGCGCTCGCGGACACGGTGACGGTCAGCCCGCTCGGGGCCGACTTCGCGTTCTGAACGTAGTAGAGGGCGATGTCACCGGTGTCGTTCTGGAAGGCGGTCGACCCGGGCGCCCGAGTCCATGCGCCGTTGACGTTGTCCGAGACGCGCACCGTCCCCGAGGCGTTGTACTCGGCGAACCATCCGACCAGGAGGTCCCCCGACCCCACCGCCCCGGGCAGTGGGACCGAGAGGGAAGGCACTCGGCTCGAGGTGGAGAACGCCTTGCCCTGTACGAAGGCCGGCGCGGCCGCATGAGCCGCGGTCGGGAGCGCGATGAGCCCGACCACGGCGAGGGCTCCGGTGACGGCGCACCGGAGCACGGATCTGAAAACGGAATATCGCAGTCGTCGGCGTTGTCGCACGGTTGGTCTCACGTCCTCTGGGCGGGCAGCGCATACAGCGCGGTGCATGGTGGTTCGGAGCCCGCCCGGACCGGCCCGCGGCCATGTCCATGTGCGCGTTTCGTGCCGGGTCGGCTCGTCCCGGCCCCAGCCTGGTGGACCTGGCGCCGACCGGCCACTGATGTTCCGTCAGGCGGGTGAACCCGGCAGATCCGCCTGCAGTTGAGGACGACGACGCAGGTGCGTTGGCCGTCGGGTCGACATCCGACCGGTTACGAGGATCCCGTCTCGACCGCGTGCCACTGTGCCCGAAGCTTCGTCCGGTCGAGGATCAGGGCGTACTTACCGCGGATCATCTCCGAACGGACGATGGGTGCGGTGGTGAAGCGGGCGTCCGACGCGTTCAGATGGCGCAGTCCGACCACCAGGTCGCGCAGATCGCCGTTGGACATCAGGTCGTCCACGCTCACCGTGCGAGTGATCGCGTCGAGCATCCGGGCGGTGCCGAGCGGGTTGGTGAGGCTGACCTCGCCGCGCATCTGGCCGGCCAGGCTGCGCAGGAACTGCTGCTGGTGCTTGATCCGGTCCAGCTCGCCACCGGGCACGCCATGGCGCTGCCGGACGTAGTCCAGTGCCTCCTCGCCGTGCATGATGTGCGTGCCGGCTGTGAAGTGCACTTGCAGCACGGGGTCGTAGGAGTCCACGGGGACGGTGATGGGCACGCCCCCGACCGCGTCGGTGAGGGCCTTGAAGCCGTGCCAGTCGATGACGCCGAAGTGGTCGACGCGGGTCCCGGTGAGCCGCTCCACTGTCTGGATCATGAGAGGTGGACCGCCCCAGGAGAACGCCGCGTTGACCTTCGCCGAGCCGTGGCCCGGGATCGGTACCCAGCTGTCCCTCGGTATGGACATCACGTGGACGGTGTGTCTGTCGGCGCTGAAGTGCACCAGCATCATGGTGTCGCTGCGCTGGGCGCCGTACTTCCACAGGCGCGTCGTGGCGTCGCTGCCGGTGGTAGGCCGCTTGGACCGGCTGTCGACTCCGGCCAGCAGGAAGGTCGTACCGCCGTCGTGCGTGGCGGGCTTGGGCGGGCGCGGGCCGGTGGGAAAGGCGTCGGGGATGCGGGTGACCTGGTCTCCGTAGTGGTTGGTGCCCCACCACACGGCGCCGGCTCCCACGCCGACCAGGGCGAGTACGGCGGTGAGGCCGAGCAGCAGGAGCGTGCGCAGAAGCCGGTGGCGGCGTTTCGGGGCCCGCGGCCTCGGCGCCCACTGCGGCCACGGTGAGTGAGCGGACATCAGAAGTCGTCCGGGTACGGATCGGCGAGCGCGGTGTGCGCCCGGCGGGTCGGCTCGACCGCGGGGAATCCCGGGAGGAGCCCGGCCAGGATGCGGCGTACGTCGTCGCCGTCGTTGCGCTCCGCCGCCGTATAGAGGGCGGGGAGGTGTTGCGCCAGCGGCCTGCTCCGGCCGGTGGGGGTCGCGGCGAGGATACGCGGATGGGAGGTGGGGGTGTGTCGTTCCTGTGCCGCGAACAGCGTCTCGTTGAGCTTCTCGCCCGGTCGCAGCCCGGTGTAGCGGATGTCGATGTCGGATGCGTGCACGGAGCGGGCGAACTTGCGGACCAGGTCCACGATCCGCACCGGACCGGTCATGTCCAGGACGAACACCTCGCCGCCGCTGGCCATGCGGGCCGTCTCCAGGACCAGGCCGACGGCCTCCTCGACGGTCATGAAGAACCGTGTCGCGTCCGGGTGGGTGACGGTCACCGGGGAGCCCGCATCGAGCTGCTGGGCCACGACCGACAGCAGCGAGCCGCGGCTGCCCAGCACGTTGGCGAAGCGGACGGCCGCGAACACGGTGCCGGGCGGGGCGTCCTGCTGGCTGTTGCGCACGACGAGTTCGGCCAGCCGCTTGGTCGCGCCGAGCACCGACACCGGGTCGGCCGCCTTGTCCGTGGAGATCAGGACGAAGCGTGAGGTTCCCGTGGCCGCGGCGGCACGGACCAGGTTCTCGGTGCCGCGGACATTCGTCTTCACGCCTTCGCACGGGTGCAGTTCGAGCAGCGGGAGGTGTTTGTGGGCGGCCGCGTGGAAGACCACCTCGGGGCGCAGCTCGCGGAAGACCTGGTCGATGCGGCGGCGGTCCCGGATGTCGGAGATCACCACGTCGTCGGCGTGCAGGGCGTCGCCGTTCAGTTCCAGTTGCAGCCGGTGCAGGTTCGACTCGTCGTGGTCGAGCAGGAAGAGCCGGCTCGGGCCGAAGGCGCGCAACTGGTGGCAGAGTTCGCTGCCGATCGAACCGCCGGCGCCGGTCACCAGGACCCGCCTCCCGGCGATCACCGACCGTGCCTCGGGACCGACCACGTGCATTTCGGCGCGGCCGATCAACTCGGGCACGTCCAGGGAGCGCATGTCGCTGCCCACCACGTCGCGCTGGAGCGCCGCCACGAACGAGGGCAGGTACCGCACGCTCGCCCCGGCGGTCTCGGCGGCCCGGGCAACCCGGCTGAAGCGGTCCGCGGCCAGGCCGGGGATGGCGACGACGACCGCCTGGATGCGGTGCGCGAGCACTGCCGCACGGGTGTCGTCCAGGCCGCCGAGGACGGGCAGTTCCCCGACAGTGGCGGCGCGGCGTTTCGCCGTGTCGTCGTCCAGGAATCCGACCGGGTCGAGCCCGAACTGCGGGGTGCGCACCAGGTCCCGCGCGAGTTCCCGTCCGGCCTCCCCGGCCCCGATCACCAGGGTGCGCAGGCCTGCGGGCCGACGCGTCACGGTCCGTGCGGCCAGCCGCTCGCAGACCCGGTCGACCTGCCGCTCGGTGAGCGCCGGGTACAGGGGCAGCGACAGCAGCTGCGGGAAGAGCTCGTCGGCGCCCGGGAGACCGCCCGGCGGGATGATCGCCGTGTCCCGGAAGTGCGGCATGTGGTGCAGGGGGATGAAGTGCACGGAGGTCCCGATGCCCTGCTCGGCCAGCCTACGGATCAGTTCGTCACGGCCGGTTCCGTACTCCTCCGTCACGCGCACGACGTAGAGGTGACGGGCGTGTCGCCCCGGAGTGGTGGCGTCGAGCGGCTCGAGTCCGGGGACGCTCTCCAGGGCCGTGTCGTATCGCTCGGCGAGCGCGTGCCGCCGCTCCTGCCAGGCGTCGAAGTGGTGGAGCTGGGCCCGGCCGATGGCCGCCTGGAGGTCCGTCATGTTGGCCTTCAGGCCCGCCTCCTCGACGGTGTACCGCCAGCTGCCGCCCGGCAGATGGCGTCGCCAGGCGTCGGCGGACATGCCGTGCAGGCGCGTACGGCGGATACGGTCGGCGAGTTCCGGGTCGTCGGTGGTGACCATGCCGCCCTCGCCGATGGGCAGGTTCTTGGTGGCGTAGAAGCTGAAGCAGGCCGCCGCCGACAGGCCGCCCACGGGCCGGTCGCCCACCGAGGTGCCCAGGGCGTGTGCGGCATCCTCGACGACGTGCGTGAGGGGGAGCCCGGCGGCCTCGGCCAGCTCGGCGACCGGGGCCGGAGCTCCGGCGTAGTGCAGGACCATCATCGCCCGGGGCCCGCACGCCCGGGCCGCTCGCGCGACGCCGGCCGGCGTCACCATCGCGGTGCGCGGATCCACGTCGACCAGTACGGGCCGCAGCCCGGCGTGCAGCACGGCCTGGGCAGCCCCGCAGAAGGTCACGGCCGGGACCAGGACCGCCGCGCCGGCGGGCAACTCCAGGGCGCGCAGCGCCAGTTCGAGGGCGGCCGTGCAGGAGCTCACCGCGACGGCGTGGGCGGCACCGACGTATGATGCGAACTCACGTTCGAAGACCACCGTCTCCGGGCCGGTGGTCACCCAGCCCGAGGCGAGCACCCGCTGGGCCGCGCGCCGCGCCTGTGGACTGATCCAGGTGACGGCGAAGGGTACGTCCCGCTCTCCCGGCGACGCCGGGGCGGTGCCGTCCGTTGCGGCCCAGAAGTGCTCGGCCCTCGCCTGCCTGACCTGCAGCCTGTGAACTGTCATGTCGCGCTCCCCACTGCTGACTCTCCCGGAGAACGGCCGGTGCGGCCCC